>Ga0137432_1000075_pt1 | contig 75940 bp, 58 predicted proteins | sample EasRivERMZT820_2_FD_102337 | JGI IMG/M metagenome (GOLD analysis project Ga0137432, IMG submission 102337) | Soil microbial communities from meander-bound floodplain in the East River, Colorado, USA - East River MetaG ERMZT820_2 | ecosystem: Environmental > Terrestrial > Soil > Floodplain ... | reverse complement strand
GAGGGTCAAGCCGGTCGCGGAGCACGGCATCACGCCGGTGATCACACCGAGCTGCTGGATGCCGTTCGGGACGAAGTTCGTGTTGCCGGTCGAGAGAACCACGGGGAGGAACGCGATCAGCGGCCCGCCCGCGTTCAGGACCATCAGGTAGAGGGTCGGCGCAGCGCCGTCCGACGACCAGAACTGCAGGGAGATCGTGCCGCCGCCCGGCATGGTTCCCGTGGTCAGCCCGTTCACCAGGAACAGACCACCCCCCGGCGTCGCCGGCGGGCCGGCGAGGCGAATCATCCAGTTCCACTTGTTGTACGAGTAGGCGGCCGGGGTCGCGTACGAGTCGGTCGTGAAGAACGAGTGGCGCGGGCCGGTGTGGTTGAAGCCCGACGAATCCCACAGGTCCGTGCACAGCCACGTGTTGGAGTCGCCCGTCGCGAACGACATGACGGCGTGCGAGCCGCCCGTGCCGAGCGTGACGTCGGGCGTGTCGTACGTCGTGAAGCCCGTGCAGTACGGGCCGCCCGCGAAGGGCGAACCGGTCGGGTTGGTCAGGCTCGAGAGCGGGCTGGCGAGATCCGGCGTACGGCCCGACGCGTCGAGCGCCAGGTTGTCGCCGCACACCGCGACGGTCCCGATCGCACCCTGTCCGGACGAGACGTACATCTGGATCGCGACGCCCATCACGGTCATGCCCGCACCGTCGGCGTTGAAGTCGACGTTGTAGGCCTCACCGGCGACGGTGGGATAGAAGATCTTGAACGACGTCTCCGCTCCGTTGTCGTCTTCCGACACCTGGAAGAGAGAGTTGGCGATCGCGTTCGGGATCGTCTGCGCGGTGGCAGCCGTCGCAGCGAGCCCACAGACCGCCAGGGAAACGAACCACTTCCGCATGCTCACACTCCTTCTGGGAAGCCAGGTCACGGCCCTGGGCACCAAAGACCTGCCCCGTCTTCCCGATACGACCCTTCCCTTCGGCGCTTGCTTAGTGACCGTGAATCGGCCGGCTGTTCCTCCGCATTCCTGAACGAGTTGAAGGCGCGCATCCGGCGACATCGACGCGTTGCGCGTGGTTGCCGCCAGTCGCGGCTCGCATCGGATGCGGGAATGGCGGAGTCGGATGCGACGTTGGCGTCCACGAAACGCGGGGGGCGGCGCCTGCGCGCCGCCCCCCGCCCAGTATCCGTTCACTCCTGACCGCGCGCGTTCCCGCGCGCGCTCAGGCCGGTCCCGATCCGAGGATCAGTTTCAGTTGATGCGCTCGAGCAGGTTGAACACGGGGTAGATGCCGCCGCCCGAGCTGTCGATGGCGGCCGTCGCGAACCCGTCGAGGGAATAGAAGGAGGCCGACGCGCTCGGTCCGCCCGAGGTCGCCGCCGCGCAGTCGTCGCCGCCGTCGTCGTTCGTGCCGTTGTTGTCGAGGCCGACGAAGAGGCACGAGTCACCGTTCGACCACTCGAACGACGTGTGATCGTCCGTCGACGTGTTGGCGACGATGTCCGGCGTGTCGTACACGACCGCCGGGAAGCCCCAGGTGCCGCCGGGGCCCGGGCCGCACGCCGTCGAACCGCCGATGGCCGTCAGCGGGGCACCCAGGTTGGGGGCGTTGCCCGGCGGGTCGAGCGTCAGGTTCGACGGGTCGATGCCGATCTGCTGCCAGCATGGGTTCGTGCCGCAGAAGTCCCAGGTCACGGACTCGACCGCGGTCACCCGAGGCGGACCATGGCCTCCTGCACGTCCTTCAGGCGCCGCGAGCTGAACTGGTCGGCCGGCAGATGGGCGTACCGGGCGAGGAGCGGCTTGCAGGCCCGGGCGAAGTTCCCGAGCTCGCCGGTCGCAAGGCAGGTCGCGACGACCTTTCGGTACCTCTCGTTGGCCTCGGCGCCCACGCGCCCGAGGTCGATGGACCGCCCTTCGATGACGACGCGAGCGCGCGCCCGACGCGGGCAGCGCGAGAGTCGGGGACTCCATGATCGACGCACCTTTCTTGGTAGTCGGACTACCAAGATCGGTCAGCGTCGCAGCGCCTCGTCGCCGAAGCGGGTTGCCGCATGTCGCGGCTCGAAGGAAGTTCCGAGTGGTGGAGCGTAGGGGGATCGAACCCCTGACCTTCAGACTGCCAGCCTGACGCTCTCCCAGCTGAGCTAACGCCCCACGCGGGTCGGACGGGCCGCGCGCTCGTCGCGGCGGCCGCTGAGAAGGCGGGGATCGTAAGGACGACGCGGAAGAGGGTCAATCGCGGGCGACGGCGCGCCTGCTCTAATGTCCGCCCCCGTTTCCCGACGCGCGCGTCCGAAGGTGACGCCGCGCGGGCGGCGGGACGACTCGCGAAGGACCCTGCATGGCCGACAAGAACCTCGGGATCACGCCGCGCGCGACGAGCTACGCCGACTGGTACCAGGACCTGGTGCTGAAGGGCGAGCTCGCCGACCACTCGCCGGTGAAGGGGTGCATGGTCGTGCGGCCGTACGGCTGGGCGATGTGGGAGAACATCCGCGACGTCTTCGACCGTTTCTTCAAGGAGACGGGCCACAAGAACGCGCAGTTCCCGCTGTTCATCCCGCTCTCGTTCATGGCGAAGGAGGCGGCGCACGTCGAGGGGTTCGCCAAGGAGTGCGCCGTCGTCACGCACTACCGGCTGAAGGCGGGCCCGAACGGGATCGAGCCCGATCCGGCGAGCAAGCTCGACGAACCGCTGATCGTGCGTCCGACCTCCGAGACGATCATCAGCGCGATGTACTCGAAGTGGGTGCAGAGCTGGCGCGACCTGCCGATCCTGATCAACCAGTGGGTGAACGTCGTGCGCTGGGAGATGCGCACGCGCCTCTTCCTGCGCACCTCGGAGTTCTTCTGGCAGGAGGGCCACACGGCGCACGAGACGGAGAAGGAGGCGGTCGAGGAGACGCTCCGGATGCTCGACGTGTACCGGAAGGTCGCCGAGGATTACCTCGCGATGCCGGTGCTGGTCGGCGCGAAGAGCGCGGCCGAGCGCTTCGCCGGCGCGGTCGACACCTACTGCATCGAGGCGCTCATGCAGGACGGCAAGGCGCTGCAGGCGGGCACGTCGCACTTCCTCGGACAGAACTTCGCGAAGGCGTTCGAGATCCAGTTCACCGGCCGCGACGGCACGGTCCAGAACGCCTGGACCACGTCGTGGGGCGTCTCGACGCGCCTCATCGGCGGCGTCGTCATGACGCACAGCGACGACAAGGGGCTCGTGATGCCGCCGCGCATCGCGCCGATCCAGCTGGTCGCCATCCCGATCTGGAAGACCGACGCCGAGCGCGCTCAGGTGGTCGGCGCGATCGACGCCATCGCCGCGCGCCTGAAGCAGGCGGGCGTCCGCGTCCACGTCGACGACCGCGACAACTACAAGCCCGGCTTCAAGTTCAACGACTGGGAGCTGAAGGGCGTGCCGCTGCGCCTCGAGCTCGGCCCGCGCGACCTCGCGGCCGGCAAGGCGGTGCTCGCGCGGCGCGACCAGGCGGGGGCGGCCGACCGGTCGGACAAGCAGGTCGTCGACGCGGCCGCGCTCGAGACGATCGTCCCGGCGCTGCTCGAGACGATCCAGAAGGCGCTCTTCGACAAGGCGAAGGCGTACCGCGACGCGAACCTCCGTCGCGCGAACACCTACGAGGAGCTCGTGAAGACCCTGGAGACGAGCGGCGGCTTCGTGCTCGCGCCGTGGGACGGCGACGCCGCGGTCGAGGCGAAGGTGAAGGAGGAGACCAAGGCGACCATCCGCGTCATCCGGGCGGAGGACCGCGGTACGAAGGCGAAGGCGATCGGGACCGGGCGCGACACCGAGCAGTGGGCCATCTTCGCGAAGGCCTACTGAGATGGCCGACGGATCGCCGGCCGCGGCGCCGCTCCTCGCGACGGGCGCCGCGACGACTGCTGCGAGCGCGCCGGGGCGCTGGCTGCTCGGCGTCTTCCTGATCTCGGCGGCGACGCTCCACCTCGAGATCCTGCAGACTCGCATCTTCTCGCTCGTGATGTGGCACCACGTGACCTACCTCGTGGTGACCTTCACGCTGCTGGGATTCGCGGCGAGCGGGACGCTCCTCTCGCTCCTCGCCGACCGCGTCGAGCGGGCGCCGGGGCGCTGGATGGTCGGCTGCTCGCTCGCGTTCGCGGTGACCGCCGCCGGCGCGTTCGCGCTCCTCGCGCGCAGCGACCTCGACACGCTGAAGCTCCTCGAGCAGCGCATCCAGTACCTGTGGGTCTTCGCCTACTACCTCTACCTGGTCGTGCCCTACGTATTCGCGGGGCTCGCGATCGGCATCGCGCTCAAGGTCGCGGGGCCGCGCACCGGCCTCGTCTACGGCGTGAACCTCGCCGGCTCGGCGGCCGGCTGCCTCCTGTTCGCGCCGCTGCTGCGCGAGCTCGGCGGCAGCGGCTCCGTCCTCGCCGCCGCCGGCGTCGCGGCGCTCGCGGCGGCCGCCTTCGCGGGGTTGCGCTCGCCGTGGTGCTGGGGCTCGGTCGCGCTCGTCGCGCTCACCGCCTTCGCGCCGGCGGGGGGGCTCTGCGCCGACTCGCTGATCCCGCTGCAGCCGGCGCAGGGCAAGCCGGTCCGGATGCTGATCGACCGGGCGCGCGCGAGCGGCCAGGCAGACGCCGCCATCGAGTCGACGTCGTGGGATCCGATCTGCCGGATCGACGTCGTCGACCTTCGCACGGGCGACGGGCATCGCCGCGTCTTCCAGGACGGCGATGCGCCGACCGAGATCTTTCCGGCGGCGGCGACCTTCGATCCGTTCGCCGTCTACTGCCTTCCCTACGTCGTCGGAAACGCGGCGCGCAAGGCCGTCGCGGATGCGGCGGGTCGCGCACCGGAGGCTCCCGAAGTCCTCGCGATCGGCATCGGCGGGGGACAGGACCTGCGGCAGGCGGTCTGGAACGGCGCGCGCAAGACCACCGGCGTCGAGATCAACGCGACCACCGTGGAGATGATGAACTGCGATTCGTTCCGCGGTCAGCCCGGATACCGGAGCTTTTCGGGCGACGTCTACCACCTGCCGGGCGTCGAGGTCGTGACCGGCGAGGGGCGCAGCTACGTGCGCCGCAGCGACGCGAAGTACGACCTGATCCAGATGACCGGGACCGACACCTACACGGCGCTCGCGTCGGGCAGCTACGTGATGTCGGAGTCCTACCTCTACACGCTCGACGCCTTCCGCGACTACTTCGACCACGTGAAGCCGGGCGGCATGGTCTCGGTGCTGCGCTTCCGCTTCTTCCCGCCGCGCGAGAGCCTGCGGCTGGTCGCGATCGGCGTCGAAGCGCTGAAGCTGCGCGGCGTGCAGCATCCGGAGCGGTGCGTCCTCGTGGTCGACATGGTCCGCAAGATCCAGTCACCCGACGACCCGACGAAGATCGAGCAGCTCGCCTACGCCGCGATGATGTTCCGCGAGACGCCGTTCGGGCCGGCCGAGATCGACGCCGCCAAGCAGTGGATCGCGGTGAACCCGGCGAACCAGGGGCGCGGCGAGTCCGGGAAGGTCTTCTCGCTCGCCTACGCGCCGGGCGAACCGCCGGTGAACGAGTTCGGCGAGTACCTCGCGGCGGCGGCGGCGGGCCGCGAGGCGGAATACCGCTCGAGCTACACCTACAAGATCGATCCGGTCAGCGACGACTCGCCCTTCTTCTTCCACTTCCACCGCTGGAGCAGCCTGCTCGAGGAGCACGGCAAGGCGAACTACTTCTCGATGACGGGCCGCGACCCGATCGGCCTCTTCCTCCTGCTGACGGCGCTCGGCGAGTCGGCGCTGCTCGTCGCGCTGCTCGTGATCCTGCCGCTCGCGCTCTCCAAGCGGACCCGGCTGCCGCGCGAGCGGCGCGTCCCGGTGCTCGCCTACTTCCTCGGGCTCGGCTGCGGCTACCTCTTCCTCGAGGTCTCGGCCATGCAGCGGTTCGTGCTCTACCTCGGCCACCCGAGCCGCTCGATCTCGGTGGTGCTCTTCACCTTCCTGCTCTTCTCCGGCCTCGGGGCCGCGGTGGCGGGGCGCCGCCGCCGGAGCACGGCGCGCGGACCGCTCCTCTCCATCGTCGCGCTCTCCCTCGTCTACGCCTTCGGGCTGCCGGCCGTCCTGCAGGCGACGCTCGGCCTCGCCATCGAGGTGCGCATCGCGATGGCGGTCGCCCTCCTGGCGCCGCTCGCCTTCGTGATGGGGATGCCCTTCCCGACCGGGCTCGCCCGCCTGACGGGGGAGCAGCGGGCCTTCCTGCCGTGGGCCTTCGCCATCAACGGCGGCGCGTCGGTGGTGGCGTCGGTCGTCGCGATCATCGTCGCGATGGAGACCGGCTTCACGACGGTGTTCGGGCTCGCCGCTGCGACCTACCTGCTCGCCTGGCTCGTCGCCCGCCGGCTTCCCGAGCCGAACGCCGCCTGATCCGCCTCGCGCGCGCGACCCCTCGCCGCTAACCTCGCGGCCGTCCTGCCGGCGCATGGCGGCGTCGCGCAGGTCCGCGCGCGGGCTGTCGTTCGCGCGCCGCGGATCGGGGCATCTCGAGGGGTTTCATCGTGCGACTCCCGCTTTTCTCCCGTCTCTTCTCGCGCAAATCCCACGAAGCGAATCCGGCCAACGGAACGCGTCTGCGCACCGCGAACGGCGGATCGCCGCAGAAGCCGCGTTTCCCGGTCGCGGGAATCGACGGAGAGGACGCCTCGCGCCGCGCTCCGACGCTCGCGGTCGACACCCAGACGGTGGTCGGCGGCGGCGAAAGGCTCCCGCCACCGGAGAAAGCCGCGATGAGCGTCGTGCCCGTGAAGTCGGCGATGGGCCGCTCCTCCCTCGAGGAGGAGCCGGTCAAGGCGACCAAGATGGCGCCTCAAGAGGAGCTCTCGATCAAGATCTCGGAGGGGCTGAAGAGCCTCTCCACCGTCCTCGGAGCGATCGACGAGAAGCTCGCCGCGCAGTCGCGCACGGCCGAGATGGTCGCCGACCGGCTGCAGGCGCTGCCGCGAGTCCTCGAGGGGCTCGTCGATGCCGAGCGCAACAACCTCGAGACGATGCAGGCGCTGCGCACGTCGCTGGAGAAGCAGGGCGAGGCGGCGCGCGGCACGTCGGAGCGGCTCGACAAGCTGCCCGGCGTGGTCGAAGGACTCGGGACCCGGATCGTCCAGCAGACCGAGGCGTCGGCGGCCGTGAAGACCTCGGTCGAGTCGATCGGCCAGTCGGTGCGCGGCCTCGTCGACGGCGCCCAGCGCTCGCAGAACAGCCTCATCACCGAGTTCCGGCGCGGCCAGGACGAACAGCGCCAGAAGCTCGAGGGGCTGATCGAGCGTCAGCGCCGCACCACACAGCTGATCTTCGGCGTCCTGATCGCCGTCTTCATCGGCCTGGTCTTCGTGCTGGCCAAGCTGCCCCGCTGACGGGGGCGCGCCCTCATTAATGGTGGGGGGGGCGGCGGCGCGGAGTCGCGCCGTGGTCGGCGTCCGACCTGTCATTTCGATGACTGTGCGATGCCGCTCTAAAAGTTGTTACAGAATCGCCCGCGCCGGCATAGAACCTCGACGATCGTTCCCGGGGGCGGCGCCGGAGACCCACCGCGCTCCGCACCCGGTCTGAACGGGCCCGCGCCAGGGCTCTCGCTCCCTTCGGTCCGCCCGCGAGATCCAGCGCGCCTTGAGGGAGAGCGAGGATGCCGCGACTGAGGATCGCCGCCGGAGCGGGGGGATCGGCCGCTCCGCGTGAGATCGCGCTCGGCGAGAAGCTGACGATCGGGCGAGTCGAAGGGGTCGATCTCGTCCTCGATGACAAGGGCTGCTCGCGCCGTCACTGCGAGATCGTGAAGGGGGCGGCGGGCTACGTCCTGCGCGACCTCGGCAGCTCGAACGGGACGCAGGTCAACGGGGAGAAGGTCACCGAGCGCGCGCTCGCCGACGGCGACACGATCCGCATCGGCAACGCGAGCCTCTCCTACCTCGCGCGCGACGCCGACTTCGTGCTGCGCTTCGAATCGGGAGAGCACGCCGGCCGCGAGGTCGCCCTCACCGCCGAGCGCACCACGCTCGGACGGCGGCCCGACAACGCGCTCGCCTTCAACGACGTCAAGGTCTCCGGCGTCCACGTCGAGATCGTGCGCGACGGCGACGGCTTCGTGCTCCGGGACCTCGGCAGCACCAACGGGACGCTGCTCGACGGCCGCAAGATCACCGAGGTCGCGCTCGGCCACGGCGACCGCGTGCGGATCGGCGCCAACGACTTCCAGTTCGTCGACCTGCGCAAGGGGATGAACGGCGAGGCGTCGGCCGCGGCGCTGCCCGACCGCGCGCACGAGCTGCCGCCCCGCAAGGGCAAGGCGGCCGCGGTGGTCGGCCTGCTCGCGACGGTGCTCGCGCTGGGCGGCGGCGCCGCCTGGTACTTCCTCTTCGCGCGCGGCGAGGTCGGGCCCGCCAAGGGGCGGCGCGCGACGCCGCCTCCGGAAGGCACGCTGCTCGACGAGGACTGGTCGTTCGAGGACGCCTCCTCCGCCGCGATCTGGAGCGCCGAGGTCGGCGACGGCTTCTCCGTCCGGCGCGGCAAGGCGGCGAACGGCAGCTCGGCGTTCGGCGCGACGTTCGACAGCGAGGGCGTGGTCGTGTCGCGCCGCCAGGCCGAGGAGGTCTCGGGCGGCCGCACGCTGCGCTTCACCGGACAGCTCTCGGCCGAGGGCGGCGCGCTGGTCGGCGCGGGGCTGCGCTTCCTGCGCAGCGGCGACGACGCCGGCCGCGCGAGCGCGCTCACGCTGGTCGCCGCGCGCGCCGTCGACGCCGACGGCTTCACCCCTTTCGACGTCGTGATCACGGCGCCGGTCTGGGCCAAGCTCGCCGAGGTCGTCGTGGTCGGTCGCGGCAAGGGCACGGTGCTGGTCGACGACCTCGCGCTCGTGCCGGGCGGGAGCCCACCGCCGGCCGCGAAGCTCGGCGAGCTGCAGGTGCTCGCGCGCGGGCCCGGGGCGGTCGGGCTCGACCACCGCGCCTCGCTCGCGGAGCTCTTCGAGCCGGGCGGCTCGATCGCGGGCGAAGGCGGCGCGCACGTCGAGCTGCCGGCGCCGGCCTTCGCCGCGGAGGTCCGCGTCGACGGCACGAGCTTCACGCTCGAGCCGGGCGCCGCGCCGTTCGCGGCGGAGTGGTTCACCGCGCAGATCGCGCCCGAGGTGGCCGCCGCCGGCTCGGTGCTGATGACGGCGACCGCGAGCGAGGAGCGCTTCGGCGCGTTCTCTCCGGTCGAGGCGAAGGCCGTCCTGCTCGGCAGCGCCGCCGAGCGCTTCGAGATCGAGCTCGACCCGCCGGCGCCCGTCTCGGCGGTGGCGCGCGGCGACGTCCTCGAGCTGCGCGTCGCCCCCAAGGCGACCACCAAGGTCCGGCTGCGCGCCGGCTTCGAGGCGGAGCGCAAGGAGGCGAGCGACCTCTTCGCCGCCGCGAAGGAGGAGTGGCGCGCGGGCCGCGGCGGCGCGGCGCTCGCCAAGCTGAAGGACCTGCGCAACCGCCTCCCGTTCGACGAGCAGACGCTCGAGCTCGCGCGCAAGCTCGACGCGGAGATCGTCCCGACCGTCGCCGCCGAGCTCAACGCGATCGACAGCGAGGCGGAGGCGGCCGAGTTCCTCGGCAGCCTCGAGCGCTGGCAGAAGACGCTGACGCGCGCCGAGGCGCTGCTCGCGCAGGTCGGCCCCGTCGGCCAGCTCGCCGACCTCCAGCCGCGCGTCGAGAAGATGCGCGCGACGGTCGCCACGATGCGGCAGAAGCGCCGCGAGGAGGAGGCGCGCCGCCTCCTCAAGCTCGCGCGCGCCTACCAGTCCTACGGCGGTGCCGATCGCAAGCTGACCGCGACCGAGTTGCTCGCCGAACTGCAGAAGAACTACGCCGACACCGCCGCCGCCAAAGAGGCGGCAGGAGGCAAGTGAGATGGCCGCGCGAGGACTCGGCGTCGACGAGGGGACCGCGACCGTCAAGGCGGTCGAGGTCGAGAAGCGCGGCGAGACGTTCGTGCCGGTCAAGGCCGTCGCGGTCGCCGCCGCCGACGACGGGAGCTGGGAGCCCGCGGCGTTCGCCGCCGCGCTGAAGCAGGCCGGCGTGAAGTCGGGCGACGCGGTGCTCGGCCTCACCGGCAAGGACCTCGTCATCAAGTACCAGCAGGTCCCGGCCGTCCCCGACTTCCAGCTGCGCAAGATCGTCCAGTTCGAGCTCGAGGAGATCAAACGCCAGTCGGGCGACGACCTCGCCGCCGACTACAACGTGATGCAGGTCTCGGCCGATTTGACGAGCGACGACATCGTGATGCTCGCGCTGACGCGCGAGGCGCGCCTCGCCGAGCGCGGCGCCGCGGTCGCCGCCGCGAAGATCAAGGCGCGCCACTACGCCCCCAACGCCATCGCGCTCTACCACGCCTTCCGCGTGTTCGGGCCGGCGACGACCGGCGACGCGCTGCTGGTCTCGTTCGGGCGCGGCTCGACCGACTTCGCCGTCACGCGCGACGGCGACCTGCTCTACGCGCGCAGCGTCAACACCGGCGGCGAGATCCTCACCGACGCGCTGGCCGAGCAGTTCAACGTCGGGAAGCCGAAGGCCGAGTCGCTCAAGCGCGAGCTCGGCGACCTGCGGCCGCGCGACCGCCGCAGCGGGCTCTCCGCGCAGCAGGAGAAGGTGAGCTACGCGCTCGAGGGCGCCGCCGGCCGCCTCTTCTCGCTGGTGCAGTCGACGCTGCAGCTCGCCAAGGGGCAGATGCAGCTGAACCAGCTGAACGTCGCCAAAGTCTGGATCACCGGCGGCACGGCGCAGATGAAGGGGCTCGACGACTACCTCGCCGCGAGCCTCGGCGTGCCGGTCGAGAAGTTCGACCCGATCGGCGACGCCGCCGTCGCGGTCGAGGGGCCGGCGCACTCGACCGACCTCACCGTCGCGCTCGGGCTCGCGATCCTCGCCGCCGACGCCGACTGCTTCTCGGTCGAGGTCGTGCCGGCCGCCGAGCGCAAGAAGCGCGAGTTCGCGCGCAAGCACGCCTTCACGCTCGCCGCGCTCGTGCTGGTCGTCGCCTACCTCGGCGTCGCGTGGTGGAGGATGAGCGGCGAGCACGCGCGCGCTGAAACCGAGGGGCGCAAGCTCTCCGCGCAGAAGAAGAAGCGCGACGCCAACGAGCAGAGGCTCGCCGAGCTCAAGGCGGCGCGCTCCGACCTCGCGCTGCGCGTCGACCAGCTCGAGAAGAGGAAGGCGGCCGGCGACGGCGTGGTGCGCGCGCTCGAGCTGCTCGTCGGCCACCTCCCCGACGACCTCTGGATCAACGAGGTCGAGCTGCGCTACCCCGACGCGTCGGGCGCCGACAAGGAGAAGCTCGCCAAGACGCCGCGCGTCTTCGTGAACGGCGCCGGCAAGTCGCTCGGCACGCGCGCGGTCGACGAGTCCTACACCAAGTTCCTCGGCGACGTGCAGGCGCTCGCGCCCGACGCCGAGGAGCGCCCCTTCGACCTCGTGAACACCCAGAACTCCGGTCGCGACCGCCTCTTCGAGTTCCAGCTGACGCTCTCCTACCTCGCCGGCCAGAAGCCGCCGCCCGCGGGTGAAGCGAAGGACGAGGCGCCGCCGAAACCGGCGGACAAGAAGCCGGACAAGTCGGGCAAGAAACCGGACAGGAAGCCGGACGATCCGGAAAAGAAGCCGGGGGGCCCCTGATGGACCTCACCGATCTCTGGCAGCAGCACAAGAAGTTCATCCTCGCGGTGGCCGGGGCGCTGCTGCTGCTGCTCGTCGGGCGCGGCGTGCTGCAGGGCTACTTCCCGGTCGATGAGGAGCGCCGGAAGGCGAAGGCGAACGCGGACGCGATGCGCAAGAAGCCCGAGATCGCCGACTCCATGGTGCGCGACCTGCAGGCCGAGGTCGACGCCTTGAAGGCGCGCCACGCGGAGCTCGCCGGCGCGATGCGCTTCAAGGCGGGTGAGGACTTCGTGCTGCCGCCCGGCGAGAGCGAGCCGCGCATGTTCTTCTTCCGGCGGCTGCGCACGCTGCAGACGGCGCTCGTCGACGCGGCGGCGAAGCAGGACATCCGCGTCCCCGACGGGCTCGGGCTGAAGGAGTTGACGCCCACCGACCCCGAGGAGATCCGCCGTACGCTCCTCGCGCTGAACGTGATCCAGGACGTGCTCGTGCAGGCGATCGGCAGCGGCGTGCGCCGCATCGACACGATCCACATCGAGGAGGCGCAGCGCGGCCGCACGAAGAGCTCCGGCCACCTGAAGGAGCTGCGGCTCGACTTCGACGTCGTCGGTGGCGAGCGGTCGCTGCGCACGATGGTCGCGGGCCTCGTCGACGGCGCGGCCGCCGGCAGCTCCCCCTACGTCGCGGTCGACAAGGCGCGCCTCAAGCCGGTGAAGGGGGAGCCGTCGATGCTCGAGCTGCAGCTCTCGATCGCCGCGCTCGAGATCGAAAGGGTCGACGGCGAGGAGTCGCGCTGATGGCCCGGCCCGGCAAGGAGCAGGTCTTCTTCATCGCCACCGTCGCGGTGACGGGCCTCTTCTCGTTCTTCCTCCTGACCGACGACTGGAAGGGCCCCGGCCAGACGAAGGGGCAACCGCCCGAGGCGCTCGCCGCCGTCGACGTGGCGAAGGCGCCGCGCGGCGCGCTCAAGAACGGCGACTGGGCGGGCGGCGGGCGCGAGACGTTCCGCGAGCCGCGCGACTGGAACCCGCTGCCGCCCGCCGACCTCGAGCGGCCGCCGCTGCGCGAGCCGAGCTACGTCCCGCCGCCGCCGCGCCCGAGCGTCGGCCTCGACCGCTTCGGCCTCTACCGCACGACCGCCAAGGTCACGCCGCACGCCTTCGCCGACGAGAGCGCGGGCGACGCGGCCGCGGCCGCGCCCGAAGAGCCGGCCCCCGCGAGCGCGGCGTCCCCGTCGCCGACGCCGAAGGGCGGCGCGACGGCGAAGCCGGCGGCCGCCGGCTCGCCCCAAGCGGGAACCGGCGCCGGCAAGTCGGCGGCGCCCTACGCCGCGCCGCTCGACGACGCCGAGCTGCGCCGCCGCTACGACTGGCTCGACGTGGCCGGCAGCGCGCGGCCGATCTACGGCGTGATCGAGAGCAAGGACCGCTTCACGCTCGCCGAGCGGCCGGCCGAGCCGATCCAGTTCCGGCAGATCGACCCGAAGACCAACCGTCCGCTCGTCTCGGGCGCGATCCCGCGCGACCGCGTCAAGGAGGGCGGGATCCATTTCGCGGAGACGCCGCTCAACCTGACCGAGCTCGCGCTGCGCAAGACCCCCGAGTCGCAGTGGAGCGCGACCACGCTGCCGACGCTGCTCGACCAGGTCGCGGGCGTCTTCGAGCTCGGCCGCGCCGACCGCGCGGCGTGGCGGCGGATGCGCGAGAACCTCGTCAAGTACGTCGCGCTCGACCCGAAGAGCGCGCGCGCCTGGGAGATGCTCGCCGACGTCGACGCGGCGCTGCTCGATTTCGAGGACGAGCTCAAGGCGCTGCAGCAGGCCGAGGCCGCGGGCGCGACCGGCGGCGGCCTCGTCGAGCGCCACGCGCGCTGGCTGGTGCAGATCGGCGCGCGCGAAGGCGCGCTCGCCCGCCTGAAGGACGGCGTCGTCAAGTTCCCCGCCGACCGCGGGCTGCGGCTCGCGTACGGCCGCCTCCTCCTCGCCGAGGGGCGCGGCGCCGAGGCGCTCGAGCAGTTCGCGCAGGCGGAGGGATCCTCGACCACCGCCGAGGAGCGCATGCAGGTGACGGCGCAGGTCGGCTCGGCGTGGCTCGAGCGCGGCGAGTGCGACAAGGCGCTCGCCGAGGCGCGCCGCATCCTCGGCGTCGACAAGGACGCGCCGCTCGGCCATCGGCTCGAGGGCGCGGCGCTGCTCGCGCTCGGCAAGCGCGACGAGGCGGCGCAGTCGTTCGCGAAGCTCGCCGCCGCCGCCAAGACCCCCGACTGGCAGGGCGAGGCGCTGCTCGCGCAGGGGATCGTCCACACGCGCGCCGGCGAGTTCGAGCAGGCGCTCGGCGAGCTGAAGCAGGTGGTGCAGGTGAACCCGCTGCTCGGCGCGTGGGCGGCGGTCGCCGAGGCCGACCTCCTGGCGACGACGGGCCATCTCGACGAGGCGATCGCGCGCGCGCGCGACGCGACCCTGCGCGCCCCCGACGATCCCTACCTCCACTACTTCCTCGGCCGCCTGCTGCGGGAGAGCGACGACCTCGACGGCGCGCGCGCCGAGCTGCGCCGCGCGCTCGATCTCGGCGCCACCTTCGCCGACCTCTTCAACGAGCTCGGCTACCTCGCGCTGATCGAGGGCAAGGCGGTCGACGCGCGCCGCTACTTCGACGAGTCGCTCGCGCGCGAGGACCGGCCCGAGACGCGCCTCTACCAGGCGCACGCGCAGCTCCTCGCCGACGACCTCCTGCCGGCGCGCGCCACCTTCGAGTTTCTGAATTCGCGCAAGCCGTCGGGCGAGTCGATGCTCGGCCTCGCCTACGTCGCCTACCGCCGCGGCGAGAGCCCCGACGCGCAGGCGAAGTGGCAGCAGGTGAAGGAGGAGTTCGCCTCGGCGCACGCCGACGACAAGGCGTACGCGGCGAAGTGGCTCGCGAACGTCGTCGACCTCGAGTCGAAGCAGCAGTGGGACGACCCGATCCAGTGGCGCGAGGTCGGGAACGAGTGGGTGGACGAGGCCCACTTCGGCCCCGACTTCAAGATGCCGGGTGGCGCGTGCCGCGCCGAGGGGACGCAGCGGCAGGGCAGGTCGACCGACGACTGGACCTACATCAAGCGCGACCTGAACCTCGCGCTCTTCGTCGACCTCGAGTTCGAGGTCGCGCTCAACCCCGGCAACCAGGGGCGCACCGGTTTCGGCCTGGTCCACTTCAGCGCGCAGAGCGCCGGCCAGGCGCCGAACGTCCGGCTCGCGCTGATGCTCGCGGTCGACCAGGACGGGACGCTGCGCGTGCTGCACAAGAACGCGGCCGACTACAACGAATGGGTCGCGATCAAGGACGCGTCAGGCGCGGACGCGAAGATCCCGACGCCGGCCGGCGAGACGATCCGGCTCACGCTGCGGCGCAAGGAGCGCTTCAGCTCGCAGTTCCAGTTCCTGGTCGACGGCGCGCCGGTCGGCGAGCCGCTCGAGATGACGTCGTGGCGCGGCAAGTCGAGCCAGACGCTCTCCGCGGTCTGGTTCGGCTCGGCGCCCGGCGGCAAGAAGCTCGACGTCGAGCTGCGCCACGCGCGCCGCTCGCAGTTCCTGCCGCAATGAGAATTGGAGACCCCATGCACGCGCGCAGGAACCACGTGATCAAGGACGGCGGCTTCACGCTGATCGAGATCCTCGCCGTGATCGCGATCCTCGGCCTGCTGATGACGCTCGCGATCGTCAACTTCTCCAAGCAGCGCGAGCGCGGCGTGGAGGCGGCGACCAAGGCGCGCATCATCACGCTCCAGAACGAGATCCAGAAGTACAACACGAGCAAGGGCGGCCCGCCCTACGACAAGCTCGCCAAGATCAACGTGCAGGCGAACAACCAGACGAACGAGGGGGTCGAAGCGCTCTACGCCGCGCTGCAGAACAAGGACTTCCCGGAGGGTTCGATCCTCGACGAGACGTGGCTCTCCAACACCGACGGCGACGTGACGTCGACCGCGTTCCACCGCATCGCCGGCTTCAAGAACGAGCTCTTCGAGATCACCGACGATTGGGGCAACCCGCTGGCGTACTTCCACTACACCGGCTACGGCGGGAAGCAGATGGTGCTGATGGCCGAGGCGGCGGAGGGCGAGGATGCCGAGCAGGCGGTGACGCCGTGGCAGTCGAAGAAGACCGGGACCTTCGCGAACCCCGACTCCTGCCAGATCATCTCGGCCGGCACCGACCGGATCTTCGGCACCAAAGACGACGTGACCAACTTCGACCACGACTGACGGGAAGTGCCATGGACGAGGCGAGGACGAGCGGCGGGAGCGGGCGGCGCGAGGCGGCCGCGGCCGGCTTCACGCTGATCGAGATGCTGGTCGTCCTCTCGATCATCGCGATCCTGATGGGCATCTCGGTCGGCGCGCTGCGCCACAGCACGCCGGCGCGCGTGCTCGCCCGCCACGCGCTCCTCGACGCGCTGCGCCAGGCGAAGCTCTTCTCCCAGCAGGAGAACGCGCCGGCCACCGTCCGCCTCGAAGCCCTCCCCGACCTGCCGCCGACCGTGACCGCGATCGGCAAGAAGACGGTCGGCACCTGGCACCTCGAGGGGACCGACCTCACCGGCTTCCCGCAGGGCGCGCGCGGCGAAGGCGTGGTCGAGGTCGAGGACGGCGTGATCGGGAAGGCGGTCGAGCTCGCCGCGAACGCGGCGTCCTGGATCGACTTCGGCAAGTCGCCGAGCTTCGCGACCCCGTACGGCGTCGCGTGCGAGATGTTCGTCCGTGTCGTCGAGCCGCGCGGCCAGTCGCTCCTCGCGCAGGGCAAGAGCTTCGTGCTGAAGTGCGAGGGCGACGGCGAGGTCACGCTGCAGGTGCGCCTGCAGGACAAGGACGAGAAGGGCGGGCCGCGCGACGCGTTCGCGTCGGTCGGCTCGGAGCGGCCGGTCCTCGTCCCGCACCGCTGGGTCAAGATCGCGGGGAGCTTCGACGGCCTCTCGCTGCGCCTCACGGTCGACGACGCCGTCGTCGGCGAGCGGCTGCTGCAGAAGCCGCTGCCCTACGCCCTCGACCAGGACGCGACGCTCGTGCTCGGCACCTTCGACCAGCCGGGGGGCTTCGCCGTCGACGAGGTGAAGTGGGCGATCTTCATGGGGGAGACGCAGGAGCTGTACGACGTCGAGCTCACGGCGCCGCGCTCGCTGGTCCGCTTCGGGCCGGACGGCGCCCTCGACCCGCAGTTCCACCAAGGTCCGGCCGAGCTCAAGTTCCAGATCCCGGGCGACTCGCCCGAGGCCCCGCCGCTCGTCACCACCGTCCGCATCGGGGTGCTGGGCGACGTCCACTGAACCGCACGACCGCCGCGCCGCAGGAAACCAGCAGCAAGGAGTTCACGATGGAATCGGAAGGCGGGACGAAGGCCGCGCAGCGCGGCATCGCGCTGCCGCTGGTCCTGGCGGTGCTGGTCTGCCTGCTCGCGATCGCGGTCCCCTTCGCGCTCTCGATGCGCCACGAGCAGGGCGGCGCCGCGTGGCGCGGCGCCGACGCCGACGTGCGCCGCGAGGCGGCGTCCGTCCGCGACCTCGCCCTCGCGAAATTCGCGGCGGCGTCGGAGAGCGACACGACGCGCTGGTCCGACCCGCCCGACCGCATGAAGGTCGATGTCGAGGCGGCGGCGCGCTCGCTCGGCATCGCCGACCTCGGACCGCGCGCGCGCCTCCTCTCCGGCTCGCTCGACGACCAGGCGGGCCGCGTCGACCTGAACCGCGCGCCGCTCTTCCTGATGGCGAAGGTGCTCGGGCTGGAGTCGCACCTCGCGCGCAAGCTCACCCCCGACGACAAGGAGATCCACCTCGTCGACGGCGACTTCCTGCAGGACGAGGGGTTCCTCTGGATCGACGGCGAGGTGACCTACTACAAGCACCGCGAGGGCGCGACGGTCCGCGACTTCACGCGTCCGGCGATCGTTCCCGGCGTCTGGGAACCCGCCAAGATGTCGGGCGACCCGAGCGAGTTCGAGGCGGGGACGGCGGTCGTCGACATGCGCGCCTGGATGGCGGCGGCGTGGGTCTGGAAGTCGCCCGAGATCGCCCGGCCGGGCGCCGAGGCGCGCTTCGAGTCGCCCACGCACGCATTCGCGATTGCCAGCTTCGGACGTGGCGCATTCGGCGAGATCCAGCGCGAGCGGATCGAGCGGTACGCGACGATCTTCAGCGCCGACGCCGACCGCAAGCGGTTCGGGAACCCGCAGCGCGTCCTCTCGCCCCTCGTCGGCGGCACGACCGCCGAGCTGCGCATCGAGCAGGGGCAGTTCGCGGGGCCCGGCTCGCTCTGCCGCGTGACCACCTTCGAGCGCAAGGTCGACTACGGCTTCGTGCGCAAGGTCGACCTGCAGGACGACGGCGCCAAGCTCACGCTCGAGATGCCGCTGCTCGTCACGGCCGATCCGGGGCAGGCGGTCGCCGAGTTCCTGGCGGCGCGTCCGGTCAACGTGAACAGCTGCAGCCCGGAGCTGCTCCGGCTGCTGCTCACCGGGCTCAAGCTGCGCGGCCGGCAGATCGAGGTCGAAGAGAAGACGGCCGACCTGGTCGCGACGCGCATGGTCGGCGCCCGTCCCTTCAACGGCATGAAGGAGTTCATGGCGCTGCTCGACGTGCTCGTCGAGAAGGAGAAGGTCCTCAAGGACGAGCAGCGCCTCGCGATCCTGCTCAACGCCGAGAACTCCGCGTCGGCGCAGATCGAGGGCGGCACCGCGCCCTTCTGCTGGGCGAGCGACGGAGTCGTCGAGGTGCGCGCGGCGGCCAGCCGCAACTACCCGCTGACCGGCAAGGAGAAGGCGCGCGCCTTCGTGCGCGACGTCGTCGACGTGGGCGGCGTCGGCCGCACCACCCGGCTCTTCGCGACGCAGCGCGACTTCGAGCAGCCGTGGTGGTCGAGCCGCATGGCGCGCGGCTGGACCTCGTTCCCCGAGAACCTCGACGTCATGGACGGGCCCTACGGCGCCGGCGCGGCGCTGCCGCCGGGCCGCCTGCCGGCGATGCTCGCGCCGCACAGCCGCTTCCCGGCCGAGGACCTGAACTCGACCGGCGCGCGCCTCGCGGCGTCGCGCATGTACGGCTTCGGCGTCGGGAACGGCATCCAGTTCGACAAGACGTGGCACTTCGCCGGCGGCCGCGGCGACTGGGACTCGACGGACCCCGACGGCTGGCGCGTGTCGGACGGGCCGCAGCACGTCGCGCCGAACGGCGACGAGAACGGCGTGCAGATCTCGATCAACGTCAACCCCTACGGCGTCGAGCGGCCGCGGCCGTTCGGCGTCTCGATGTGGTGGACGCCCGGGAAGTCGCTCGGCACCGACCAGACGCTCTTCGACTGGCGCTGCAACGGGGGCTCCAGCAATCCCGACGCGATCGACCGCGTCCACCTCCAATTCAAGGCCAGCAAACTGGTCTTCGAGGTCGACGACGCGTTCCGCCGCGACTCCTCCGACGACAAGTACTCCTCGCGCATCGTCTACGACTTCAGCGACGGCCTCGCGCTCGAGGGCGACACCTGGTACCACGTGACCGCGTTCTGCCGCGGCGACCGCGGCGGCCAGATGTGCCTGTGGGTCGACGGGCGGCCGCGTGGCAAGTGGTCGCACCTCACGCGCACGACCAGCGCCTTCGACGCCGCGGCGAAGAGCATCGCCAACATCGCGATCGACGGGAAGCGCCTCGCGGACGGCACGACGAAGTTCCCGTCGCAGGGTGCCGTGATCGTCGGCGGCCAGGTCGTCGAGTACACCGGCATCTCCGGCAACTCGCTCACGACCGAGCGCGACGTGGCCAAGCGCTTCGGCGGCGTGCGACCGGCGCCGCCGCCCGACCAGAGCCAGGTCGGCGGCGTCAGCGTGAAGAAGGCGAACCAGGCGATCACCAACGCGCAGAAGGCGCAGACGCAGCACCCCGCGCAGTCGGTGGTCGAGCTCTACGGGTACTCGGGCCGACTTGCGTCCGACATCCCAGCGGGATCGGCGACGCTCGACACCGACGGCCTCGGCAAGTTCGGCGTCGCGATGATCGACCCGAAGTCGGCGAAGGTGCAGCTCACGCTGAAGGGCGACCAGGGTCCGCCGATCCCGCTCGGACAGGGGATCGAGAACGACGCGCAGGAGATCGAGCTGCTGCAGCTCGACTCGAACAAGCTGCAGGCGAGCGACAAGGCGTTCCAGAAGAACGGCGGGTACGCGCTGGTCGTGAGCTACGAATGGACGCTCGTCAACGTCCAGGATCCGAACGACAAGAAGAACGACGCGAACATGAAGGACCTCACGCCGCTCGGGAGCATCGTCGGCGGCGCCGAGGTGATCTTCTACGAGGGCTTCAACGGAACGAAGCTCACCGGCGTCACTCGTGGTCAGGGGCTGGCGCAGGAGCTCGGCAAGACCGAGTTCGGAAGCAAGGGGTCGGGTGACGGCGCGCAACAGGGCGGGGAGGTGCATTACCTCGAGAAGCACGCGTGGCTGCTCACGCCGTCCGGGATCTGGACCAACTACAAGCCGAAGTTCTTCACGGTCCTCGTGATCCCGATCGGCGTGCGCGTCCCGGGTTCGAACCAGAAGGACCACTTCCTCGACCCGATCGTGAGGGGCGACACGCACTTTCCCGAGCTGTTGCAGATCGACGTCGAATTCGACGGCAGCTTCAAGAACGAGACGGAGTGGGTGCGGTACAACGCGATCATCGTCGATCGCAAGCAGGGCACGAACTTCCTGCGCACCGCGCTCGGTCCGATCGGCGCGACGCGCTGGTGGCTGCAGCTCTCCCCGCCGTCCGGCGACTCCTCCCAGTTCAACGGCAACCAGGGCAGCCCGCTGTACGAGATCGCCAACGCCGGCGCGAACGGCAGCGGCTGGGCCCCGAACGGCACCGAGTACAAGAAGCTGATCGAGGGCATCAACTACGAGCAGCTCGATCCCCTGACCACCGACCCCAACCGCCTCGCGTTCCGCGGCGTGCTCGGCACGGTGAACAGCGAGCACGCCGGCAGCGCGAAGCTGCTCCCCGTCTTCCGCTTGAACCGCCGCAGCGGCCGCGTTGTCCACGACGCGCTGCCCGGCCGCTACGACGAGATCACGGTCGTGTCGTCGCCCGACCTCCCCACGCCGTCCGAGCGCTTCATCGTCAACTACGCGTGGTGCGGCCAGTACTGCGAGGGCTGGCAGATCGACCAGTTCTCGCACGTCGCCCTGCTCGACCAGGCGCCGAGCAAGCGCGTGCTGTTCACGAAGCGTCTCGACCTGGACTTCTCCGATCCGAAGCAGGCGGCGGCGCAGGTGACGAACCTCGCCGACTCGCGCAACTTCGCCCGCATCCTGAAGCACCCGTCCGGCGAGCTGCCGAACCAGTGGGACGGCGCGAGCTCGCTCGCGATCGGCGGCGACGCGAACGCCTCGGGGAAGTCCGGCGGCGGCGCGGCGACGCCCGGCGGAGGCGGCGGCGACGGCGGCGGCAAGGTCGACGAGGTGCGCGTATTCGGCTGCGCCGACCCCGAGTCGACCTATCCGCAGTCGACCTACTTCCTCTCGAGCGCGCTCGAGGCGGGCGAGGAGAGCCGGATGCTGCTCGCCGGCGACGCGCTGCGCGTCGCGCACGGCACGCTCGCCTTCGGCATCCCGAACGGCGTCGGCCTCCACGGCGACGCGTGCGTGGTCCAGCTCGGCGACGACTTCGTCGAGTGCGGCGACCGGCAGGCGGGCCTGCCCATGACGCAGAACATCGCGGAGAACGGCCGCCACGTCTTCGTGACCGACCCCGCGTACCACTCGGCGGGCGAGCCGCTGCAGGTGCTGCCGTGGCTGGTCCAGTCGCGTCTGTCGTCGCCGATCTCCGCGACCGAGTCGCGCCTCTCGATCGCCGACGGCATGGGCTTTCCGCACCGCGGCTACGTGATGATCGACCAGGAGATCCTGGCCTACACCGACCTCGCCTCGGGCGACGGCGGCGTGCAGCTCTACTGCCCGTCGACGATGCACGCGCCCGGCACCGGCTCGACCCAGCGCCAGCGCGGCGAGGCGGTCTTCCGCGGCCGCTTCGGCACCGGCGCGCAGCCGCACGCGGCCGACGCGATCGTGACGTGGTGGCCCAATCGCTACGACGACGGCTACGCGCCGCGCTGCGACATCCCGGAGATGGCGTCGCTCGAGCTGCCGGTCGCCGCGCGCCGCGCCCTCTTCCACTCGGTGGTCTGGCGCACGCAGCCCGGCGACGCCGGCCCCGACCTCGTGCTCACCGCGCGCGTGATGGGGCGCGGCCACTTCGCTGCGGACACGGACACCGACCCCGACCTCTTCTTCTTCGAGCAGTCGGGCACGCCCGAGAAGCCCAACCTGATCGATCGCCAGGGCGACCTGCTGCTGCTGCGCTTCAACGTCCGCTACCGCGCGGGCGTCCTGAACCTGACCGACTTCACCGGCAACGGCTGGAAGCGCGCGCCGCTGCTGCAGACCGTCGGTGTCGACTTCATCGCCGACCGCGTCACCGAGCTCCACGAGGAGTCGCGCTGATGCCGCCGCGCGCGACACGCGGAATGACGCCACCGCCCGTCTCGACGGGCGGGATGACATTGGTCGAGCTGATCGCGGCGCTCGCGATCTTCATCGGCATCGCCGGGCTGATCATCCAGGTGCTCGGCGGCGGCCTCGACCTCTGGAGCACCGGCGAGCGGACGCGCGACGAGTCGGAGCAGGCGACCGCGCTGCTCGACCGCGTCGAGCTCGAGCTGCGCCACGCCGTGAGCTGCGACCGCGGCGAAGGCGAGCCGCGCATCCAGCTGCTCTGCGACGTCCTCACGATGGACACCAACGGCGACGGCACCCACGACTGCCGGGCGCAGCGGCTCCTCTTCGTGCGCCGCCTCTTCGAGGAGCGCACGATGGTCGCGCTGCGCGAGGCGGGGACGACGCCGGGCGCCACGCAGACGTGGTTCGGCGAGGCGAGCGCGAAGGGCCCCGATCTCTTGGCGACCGAGGGGCTCGTCGAGTGCGCGCTCGTCCCGCAGTACGACAGGCGCACGGGCTACGAGGGGCGGCTCGTCCTGTGGCGCGGGCTCAAGAGCCCGATCGGCGGCAAGCAGAGCCTCTTCGAGCGCGCGCGCCGCGACGGCAGCGGGCTCGAGGGCGCGCTGCTCGAGCCGCTCGCCGAGGACGTCCTCTACTTCGGGCTCTCCTTCGTCGATCCATCGGTTCAAGACTCGACGGCGTCGGCCGACGGCGCCGGCGCGGTGGTCGTGTGGGACTCGACGCGCGGGATCCTGCCGCCGGGCGAGGGCTACCAGGGGTTCCGCCACGCGCGCGGGCCGGCCTCGCTCGAAGATCCCGACGACGACGTCTTCCCGCAGGCGATCCGCGTGACGGTGATCCTGGCGCAGCCGCCGGGCGAGGCGCCGCAGGCGGCGCTCCAGAACGAGCTGCAGGCGTCGACCGGGACGGTGCGCGTCGACGTGCGCAACGGCCAGCACCTACGCAAGCTCGGCTCGGCGCTCACGCTGATGAAGGTCGGCCACGAGTGGGTCGAGGGGGGCGACAGCGACGGCGCGCTGCTCACGCTCGGCCGGCGCGGTCTGCTCGGGACGGCCGCGACGCAGCATCCGCCCGGGACGCCGATCCTGACCGGCCGCCGTTTCGAACGGGTCGTGCCGCTCCCGTCGCCGCGCAGCGACCTGATGAGCCGCGAGGTGCAGGAGCGCAAGCGATGAGCCCGCCGTGCGACGTCCGCCGCGCGACGCAGCGCGGCTTCACGCTCCTGGAAGTGATGGCGGCGATCGCCGTCTTCCTGGTCGGCGTGGTCGGCGTGCTCGGGCTGCTCACGTCGGGCACGCGCCTCCATCAGGAGTCGCAGAACCTCGTCGTCACGAGCGACGTGGCGGAGGAGGTGCTGCTGCTGGCGCAGCGCGACGTGAGTTCGCGGGTGAAGCACGCGTCCGATCCGCTGCCCGAGGCGCCGCCGCCCGCGCCGGTGCCGAGCCGGCCGGAGCTCAAGTACTCCTGGCGGATCACCGCCGCCCCCGACGAGGGGCTCTTCCTGCTCTCCGTCGACGTCGTCTGGCTGGAGAACGGCCAGCCCCGCAAGACGACCTTCGAGCGCGTGCTGCCGCGGCTGACCACGGCCGACGTCGAGGCGCGCCGCCTGCTCGGCGGGGGTGGGCCGTGAACCTGGAAACTAAGATCGCAGCGCGGGCCGCCGTCGCACACGGCGTCCCGCCGGGAGTCGCGCCATGACGCACGTTTCGAAGCTGCTCGCGGGCCTGCTCCTCGCCGGCTCGATCGCCGCGTTGCCGGCGCGCGCCGCGCCTGGCGAAAGCGACGGCGACGAGGTCCAGGTGATCCGGCTGCGCGTCGGGACCGAGATCGTCGGCGTCATCACGCCCGACGGCTTCGACGAGGCGCGCGGCGTGCGCGTGCGCCGCGTCGACGACGACGCGCTGCTCGACATCGGCTTCGACCAGATGCTGCCGGAGGACGCGCGGCGGATCCGGGCCGCGCACGGCTACATGCCCGACGACCCCGACCCGATCCTGGTCGACGCGATGCGGATCAAGTTCCTCGACGGCAGCGTGATGACCGGCGTGATCCTGGAGCAGGACAGCGACACCATCAAGTTCAAGCACGGAGCCGGCGCGCCGACCGTGCTCAAGCGGTCGGGCGTGCGCAGCGTCGAGCCGGTGAAGGTCGACGCGCTCGAGGTCTACGACCCCGAGGAGCTCTACGGACGCGAGCTCGCCGCGCGCAACCCGGCGACGGCGCTCGACCACTACAACGTCGCGCTCTACTGCGAGAGCCTGCAGCTCTGGGCGCACGCCAAGGAGCACCTCGCGAAGGCGGCCGAGCTCGACGCGTCGTTCAAGGCCGACCTCGTCGGGCAGAAGCAGAAGCAGTACGAGCGGCGCATCGAGGCGGGCGAGGACTCGGAGCTGATCGCGAAGGCGCAGCGCATGGCGCGCAGCGACCAGTACGACGCCGCGCTCGCGAAGCTCGACGAGTTCCTCAAGGCCAAGCCCGGCTCGGCGCTGCGCCCCGACGCGGAGAAGGTGCGCGGGCGGATCGCCAAGGCGCGCGAGCACTGGCTCGGCGAGCAGACCATCGTCTACTTCTTCACCCACGTCGACCGCGCGATCCGCAAGATCGCGGCGGAGCCCAAGGCGACGGCCAAGGAGTGCCGCAAGCGGGTCGAGACGGAGGTGACCAAGGCCGCGATCGACACGACGGCGAAGTACCTGAAGGTCGCCCCTTCCGACGTGCAGCGCGTCTGGGAGGACGCCAAGCGGCAGACCGCGTCGCCGCACTTCGGCTCCTACGGCTCGGGCACCTGGACCCTCGGCCTCGAGGGCGCGATGAAGGGGCTCACCCCCGAGGATCCGAACAAGAAGGCCGATGCCGCGGCCAAGCCCGCCAAGGACGAGTCGCTCGAGGATCGCATCAAGAAGCTCCTCGAGGAGAAGAAGAAGGCGCAGGAGGAGGCGCAGAAGAAGGGCAAGAAGGGCGGCCCGCAGCAGCCCAACAAGAAGATGGCGTCGGGCCCGCAGATCGCCGACATCCCGCCCACGGAAGAGGAGTGGTGGGTCACCCTCACCATCGACGAGAAGACCGGGTACCTCACTGCGTGGTGGGCCGAGCACGAGGCGAACGCGAAGCTCTACCGCGTCGACCAGCAGCCGTGCGTGACGTGCAGCGGGCTCGGCTCGCTGCGGTACGTGAATCCGGACGGCCAGGAGATGGCGAAGCCGTGCCCGCGCTGCAAGGGGCTCCAGTTCGACCGCGTCGTCCGCTTTCACTGAAAAGGCGCGGGGCGCGGCGGGCCGGGCGTGCGCGCCGGGCTCGTTCCCTTGCCGGAGGGCGGCCGGTATCCTGCCCGCCCAATCGTCCGGGCGCCGCGCCGCGGCGCGATCCGGGCGGGAGTCGGCGGTCCTGGCGGTCCGCCGGAGAATGTCTTGGGAGGGGAGTCGTGCTCGGAGGGCTCGCGCGCCCACGCGGGAGCGGTGCGCTCGCGGCCGGTGCGCTCGCGGCGTTCGTCGCCGCGGGCTGCGTCGGCGAGGGCGCGACGCCGCTGCGTCCCGACGACGCGGCGGCGAGCGCCGCCGATCCCGCCCGCTCCTCGAAGAGGGACGGCCCGCGCACTTCGCCCGAGCTCGTGCCCCCGGGCGCGTCGACTGGCGGCGACCTGACCGTCGCCGTGGTCGACGGCGCCCCGGTGCACGCGGCCGACGCCTACCGCCTGCTCCTGCTCTCGCTCCCCGACGAGACGCAGAACGCGGCGCGGCAGCTGGTGGTCGACCGCATCGCGGCGGCGGAGGCGGCCTCCGAGTCGATCAACGTGCCGCCGGCGGTCGTCGACCGCGAGCTCGAGCGGGTGCTCGGCGAACAGGACCGCAAGGTGCGCGAGTCGTCGAAGGGGAAGCAGGACCTCGCGAGCTACGTCCAGACGACCTACGCGCTCGACAAGGCGCACTATGCCGAGCTGGTCCGGCAGACGGTCGCGCGCTCGCTGCTGCTCGAGCGCGTCGTGCTGCTGGAGCTGGCGAGGCACCCGCGCACGCAGCTGCGCCTGATCCGCGTGAAGGAGAAGTCGCTCGCCGAGGAGATCCGGCGCAAGATCACGCAGGGCGCCGATTTCGCGACGCTGGCGCGCCAGCACTCCGAGGACGGCAGCGCGCGCGAAGGCGGCCTCTACCCGCCCCTCCCGAGCGACCTTCCGTCGCAGCTCTTCGCCCGCACCGAGGGGTTGAAGGGCGGCGACGTGGGCGAAGTCGAAGAGGTCTCGACGAACGATGGTCCCCGCTTTCGAATCGTGCAGGTGCTGACGCGGCTCCCGGCCGAGACCGGCACCTGGGCCGAGCGCGGTTCGGGCATCGACAAGGTGCTCGAAGGGCGACCGCTCTCGCCGCTGGAACTCGAGGCGTGGATGCACGTGATGGAAACGCGACACCCGATCCGCATCCTTCCGTTGGGGGCGCTCGACCATGGCCCGTGATGCAACGACCCGCGACCGGCTCCGCCGGAAGACCGCGACCGACACGCAGGTGCCGGCGCCCGCCCCGGCCCCGGTCGCCGTGACCGCACCGGCCGATGCGGAAGACGATCTGCCGCGCGTCGTCGAGGCGATGCTCTTCGCGGCGCACGAGTCGCTGCCGGCGCGCCGCATCGCGCGCGCAATCGGCTACGTCACCGAGCAGCGCATCGACGCGGCGCTCGCGGGCCTCGCGCGCCGCTACGACGAGCAGCGCTCGCCGCTGATGCTGGCGGAGATCGCCGGCGGCTGGCGGCTGGTCACGCGGCCCGAGTACGCGCCCTTCCTGGCGCGCCTCTTCAACAAGGCGGAGAAGGAGCGCCTCTCGCAGGCGGCGCTCGAGACGCTGGCGATCATCGCCTACCGGCAGCCGACGACGCGCGCGGAGGTCGAGGCGGTGCGCGGCGTCCTGGTCGGGCCGGTGCTGCGGCTGCTGCAGGAGCGCCGCCTGATCAAGGTCACCGGGCGGGCCGAGGTGGTGGGGCGGGCGCTCCAGTACGGGACGACGCGCCGCTTCCTCGACCACTTCGGCCTCGCGAGGATCGAGGACCTCCCCAAGGTCTTCCCCTCGGGGAAGGCGCCGCCGCCCGAGGCGGACCGCGCGCCGCCGCCGGACCGCGCCGAGGGCTCGAACGGGACCGCGCCCGACCCCGAGACGGCGAACGGGACGGTCGCGACGAACGGGACGGCCGCCACGAACGGGAGCGCTCCCCATATGGAGTCGGCGCCGGAGGAGACGGCGCCGAGCGAGGACGCGCTCGCCGCGTCGGCCTGACGACCCGATCGCGCCCGCCGACCGCGGCCCGGGGCCGCGCCTGTAGCGGCAAGCGCCGGGCGGATACACTTCGCCGCTCTTTTTCCCTCGAAAGGTCGCGTCGCGCCCGGCAGTCGCCGGCCCCGGCGCGCCCCGGGACGGACCCATGGCCTTCTCTCACTTCCACCGCCACAGCAGGACCTACATGCTGATCTTCCTGGTGGCGACGCTCTTCTCGCTCTTCACCTTCAACGTCACCGGCGCGATCCTGCAGTCCTTCGCCAGCATCTTCGGCGGGGCCCACGGCTCGGCGATGCGCTTCAAGGCCGCGAACGGCGCGCTGATCGGCCTGAGCCAGGAGGAGATGGAGGCCGCGAAGCGGCAGGTCAGCGGGATCACGCGCTTCGGCTTCGACAACGGCATCGCCCGCGAGCCGCGCGACGCCTGGATCCCGCACCTGATGCTGCAGGCCGACGCGCACGCCGCGGGGATCCACATCCCCGACGAGGTGGTCGACCAGCAGATCGAGTCGCTCAAGTGGAAGATCCAGCTGCAGTACTTCCAGCTCAATCCCGACCCGGCGATGAAGAAGCACGTCCTCACGCAGGCCGAGTTCGAGATGCTGATCGGCCAGGCCGGCCTCACGCTCGAGACGCTGACCCATCGGATCCGCGAGGCGCTCGAGAACGACGCCTACGTCCGCTCGCTCGCCGGCCCCGACGTCCCCGACCCCGAGCAGGTGATCGAGCGCTTCCAGACGAAGAACGAGCTCGTCACGCTCGAATACGTCGCCTTCTCCTTCGACCACTTCGTGCAGCAGCTGCACCAGAGCCCGCCACCCGACGCCGAGCTCGAGGAGTGGTACAAGAAGCTGCCCGCCGCGACCATCAACCTCGAGTTCACGCGCGACGAGCGCTTCAGCATCGACCTCGCGACCATCGACGCCGACGCGTGGGATCCGGCCAAGGCCGATCCGGCGCTCTTCGCGAACGTCGCCGAGCCGACCGACGACCAGTACCGCCAGGAGGCGGTCCGCGACCCGATCCGCTACGCCGGCGGCAAGGCGCCGGAGAAGGCGGCCGACCTCGACGCCGCCGCGCGCGCGAAGATCGCCAAGGACCGCAAGCTGAAGGTCCTCGTCGACAAGGCGCGCGCCGAGTTCGAGGAGGCCGCGAAGAAGCTGCCGGCGCCGCCCGAGCTCAAGCCCGAGGCGACCGACGAGGAGAAGAAGGCGGCCGAGGCCGCGAAGGCGGCGAACAACGCCGAGGAGCACCGCCTCTTCGGCGAGATCGCCGCGAAGTACGGCTTCGAGGTGGCGCACCGCGACGACCTCGAGCCCAAGCAGCTCGACGAGGTCGACCCGCCCAAGACCTCGACCCTGCAGTTCCTGGTGCGCGGCCTGCCGACGACGTCGACGATCCGCGCTTCCTCGGCCTTGCCTTCGCGCGACGTGAAGCACGCCTTCCTGGTCCGCGTCGACGCCCACAAGGCGCGCGAGACCCGGCCGTTCGCCGAGGTGAAGGAGAAGGTGCTCGGCAAGTGGATCGACGAGCACGCGCGCGAGAAGGCGATCGCCGCCGCGACGGGTTTCCTCGACGGCGTCGTCGCCGAGGGGCGCAAGGCGGTGCCGGCCGACCGCTTCTCCGCGGTCGATGCCGAGCGCGACGCGAATCTCAAGAAGATCGCCGACGACCAGGAGCTCGCCGAGGAGTCGCGCAAGACGCGCGTCGCCGCTGAGCACGAGAGCTGGACCGACCTCGTGCAGTCGGTCGTCGGCCCGACCGTCTCGACGACCTACGCCGACGCCGCCAAGGCGCAGGGGCTGACCGTCACGACGCTCGGCCCGCAGCGGCGCAGCGTCAAGGACACGCCCTGGTTCCGCGACCGCTTCCAGGGCGCGGAGCGCTTCCTCTGGAGCCAGGGCTCCGGCCCCAATGACGGCACGCGGCGGCTGCTCGGCTACGCGCCGGGCATGCTGAGCAACGTCCTCGTCGACGACGACGGCAAAGCGTGCTACGTGGCGCGCGTCGTGGCGCGCGCGCGGCCGAAGGCGGAGGAGATGACGCCGGCCGACCGCGACGACGCGGAGCGCGAGAACCAGGCGTGGCTGCGGCAGCGCCGCTCGATCCCGTACCAGAACCCCTTCTCGTACTCGGCGCTGATCCGCTCGCACGAGCCGGAGTACATGGTCGTGGAGAGCCGCGGCCCTCCGCCCGGCTACGACTACTGAGCCGCGCGCCGCGAAGCAGCGCGCCGCTCCGATTCAGGGCACCGGGTCGTAGCCGCTGCCGCCGAACGGATGGCAGCGCAGCAGGCGCCGCACGCCGAGCCACGTCCCCTTCCACGCGCCGTGGCGCTCGACCGCCTCCGTGAAGTATTGCGAGCAGGAGGGATGGAAGCGGCACTGGACCGGGACGATCCAGGCGAAGGTGCGCTGGTAGAAACGCACCAGCGCGATCAGCAGCGCCTTCACGGCGCGCGCCCCTTGCCGCCTCCCCGCGCGATGCGCGCCAGCGCCTCCTGCAGCGCCGCGCGCACGCCGTCGAGCTGGTCGGGGAAGCTGCCGCGCTGCGGCAGGACGACGAGGTCGAGAGGCGGCAGTCCGGCCTGGTCGAGCCGGAACGCCTCGCGCAGCAGCCGGCGCGCGCGGTTGCGGCGGACGGCGTCGCCGAAGCGGCGCGACGTGACCAGCCCGAGGCGCGCCTGACCGGTCGGCGAGGGGAGCGCGTGCAGGACGAGCCCGCGCGCGAAGACGCGGCGTCCCGTCGCGAAGACGCGGTCGAAGTCCGCCTTGTGCAGCAGCCTCTGCTCGCGGCGGAAACGCAGCCGCGGCGCGTCCGTCATCGGCTGGCGGCCGCCGGCGTCGAGGTGCGCAGCTCCGCGAGCTTCGCGCGCAGCTTCTGCAGGCTGCTGACGGCGCGCGTCACGTTCTCGTCGGCGACGTCGGCCGAGAGCGAGAGGAACTTCTCGTAGTCGGAGACGGCGCCCTCGAGGTCGCCGGTCGCCTCGAGGATGCGCCCGCGGTTGAAGTAGTCGGCGCGCTGGAGCGGGCCGAAATCCTCGAGCGTCTTCATCATCTTCGCCGCCGCCGGCAGGTCCTTCGGATCGCGACCCCACTCGATGCGCGCCAGCTCCTTGATGAGGAGGCGCGCCCGCTCGGCGTTGACCGCGCGCGACCCCTCGAGGTGCGCGCGCCTCTTCTCGTCGGCCTGCTGGCGGACCTGCACCTCGAGGAACTTGTCGGAGGTGCGCATCAGCGCGATCGCCTCCTCCGCGTGGGGGCGGAACAGGTCGTAGCGCTCCTCGTCGAGGTCGAGCAGCGAGAGGTGGTAGTACAGTTCGGGCGGGGCGTTGTTCTGGCTCGCCTCGCCGGCGTCGTCGAGGCGGCTCCGCGCCGACTCGCGCAGCTCGGCGGCGCGCTCCGTCAGCTTCTCCGCCTTCTCCTGGTCGGTCTCCTTGGCGGCGTCGGCGGCGAGCAGGCGGGCGCGCTTCTGGTCGGTCATCCCGGCGCCGAGCGAGAGCTGCCAGTCGGGCGAGCCGAAGAGGCCGAGCCGCTGCTCGAAGAGCTCCGCGGCCTCGTCGAGCTTCTGCGGAGTCGCCTGCATCAGCAGGCTGTAGCCGAGCTGCTTCGAGAGGACCTCGTCGGCGTCGTCGATCTCGAGGCCGGCGCGGCACTGCTCCTCCGCCCGCTCGTAGTCGCCGGCGTCGTAGTAGAGGTTCGCCTCGACGCGGTGGATCTCGATCCTCTCCTTCTCGGCCTGCGACAGGCAGGCCGTCGCCAGCGCGAGGGGGGCGAGGAGGAGGGCGGCGCGCGGCAGGCGGCGCGCTCCCGCGTCAGCTCGTGGCGCGGCGGTCCTCTTCGCTGCACGTCCAGGGGGAGTTCTGCAGCTCATAGTTCATGAGCTCCTCGGGCTTGAAGAAGAGGGCGACCTCGCGCGCCGCCGACTCGGGGCTGTCGGAGCCGTGCACGAGGTTCATCCCCTTGGACGCGGTGAAGTCGCCGCGGATCGTGCCGGCCTCGGCCTTGTACCCGAAGGTCGCGCCCATCAGCTTGCGCGACGCCTCGATGCAGAAGGGGCCCTCGAAGCAGAGCACGAGCACCGGCCCCTTCGTCATGTAGGCGACGAGGCCGGGGTAGAAGGGCTTGGACTTGTGGGGCTCGTAGTGGCGCTCGACCAGGGCCCACGGAAGTTGCGTGAACTTCGCGCCGACGACCTTGAGGCCCTTCTCCTCGAACCGCGTGAGGATGCGGCCCATGAGGCCGCGCTGGATCGCGTCGGGCTTGAGGATGATGAGAGTGCGCTCGATCATGGTCTGCCGTGTCCCGGCGGATGCGCCGGAGCTCCTGCGATGCCAGGGATGCGCCTGCGTGGCAGGCTCGCCCGAAAAACGGGCGCGGCAGCATAGCGAGCGTGCCCGGGTAGCATCGCGGTCCGCCCGCGGCAACGCCGGGGCCGTCCCTCCGAGGAGCCCGCGATGCGCCGGCCATCGTTCCGATGGATCTCCGCGCTCGGCCTGGCGGTGTGCATCGCCGCCGCCTGCACGTCTCCGGCGCCGGAGAACCCGCCCGCCCCGCCGGCCGACGTCGAGCCCGACGTCTTCGACGTGATCCGCGCCTCGAACTCGCGCGAGCAGGTCGCGCGGCTGCGCGAGCAGTACCGCGAGGAGGTCGAGCACGCGCGCCTGCTCGAGGCGCGCATCGGCGAGCTGATCGCGGCGGAGGAGGCGCTCTCCACCGAGCAGCGCCAGCGCCTCGCGGCGTTGCAGAAGCTCCGCGACCAGGTGCGCGCCCTCGTCGAGCAGAACGCCGCGCTCGAGAAGCAGCTCGCAGCGGAGATGGCTCGTAACGAAGAGCTGAAGAAGAAGGTCGGGCAGGCGAAGCAGCAGAACGCGGCCGAGGAGGCCAAGGCGGCCGGGAAGGACGGCGGCTGAGAGGGCGCTGCCTCGGGCGCTACTTCGGGCGCACCCGGAGCGCGTCGAGCACGCGCTGTAGCGCCGCCTCCTGCGCGACGCGCCGGTCGGAGCGCGGGAGCAGCTGCACCTGCACGTGGCAGTCGTCGCGGTCGACGGCGACGATCTCGTAGGCGCGGCGGCTGCCGTCGTCGCAGACGATCTCGATCCCGTTCAGGTCGCCGTGGCGGCCCAGCACGTCGACCGTCCGCGAGGTGCGCGTCGAGCCGCCCTGCCCCTGCGCGCAGGCGAGGTCGAGCATGTGCTGGATCGAGCGCTCGAGGATCTTGTCGGCCGCGATGCGGTCCTCGCCGGGCGGGAAGATGCGCACGAGCACCGAGGTGCCCGGGTCGTCGGCCAGCTCGAGGCGCACGCGCAGGATGTGGTCGCCCGCCAGCGGGACCGCGTTGAAGCCGGCCGGGATCGGCAGCTCGATCGGCGCCGCGTCGGTGCGGAAGAGGCCGCGCTCGACCGACCGCCAGCGCGGGTTGAGGTCGAAGAGCGTCTCCGTCCAGGTCTTGCCCGGCCGCACGACGGCGAGCCGCAGCGAGCGCGCCAGCTCGTCGACCTTGCCCTTCACGCGGAAGAAGGTCGCGGGCGGCGCGGAGATGCCGAGCGCGAAGACCATGCGGTGATCGGGCGAGAGGTAGATCGTCCGCTCGAGCCGCTCGCAGCCCATCGCGCCGCGCGTCTCGTCGGCGGGGTAGTGCACCTCGCACTCGAGCGCCTCGACGAAGCCGGGCGGCGGATTCTTGAACCGGTTCGGCTCGCGGTTCCACTCGGCGGAGCAGCCGTCGAGGGCGTCGCCCGTCATGAGCTGCTCGAGCCCGAGCTGGAGCGTCGGGTCGAACGCCATGGCCCACATCACCGCGTCGTCGTCGGGGTCGAGGAAGAGCGTCTGGTCGAGCGCGGCGCCCGGCCCCTCGCGCGGCACCGGGACGAACGGCTCGGGCCAGGTGAGCGAGAAGGCGAGGTCGGAGCGGCGGTCGTAGGTGCGGCGCGCGCGGTCGAAGTTCGGCCAGCGGCTCGCCGCCGTCTCGTAGATCGCGGCGATCTTGAGCGCGCCCTCGCGGTCGCGCAGCACGAGAGTCTCGGGGGACTCGTCCTCGATCTTCGAGTCGTCGGCGCGGCGCACGCCGTGGAAGCGGCGCAGCACCGTCGCGACCAGCCCCTTGCCGACGCGGCGGACGTCCTGGACCTCGGAGCGGACCTGGGCGCCGTCGTCGTGCGCGTGGAGGTAGTCGTCCCAGCGGTCGAGCAGCTCGTCGCGGCAGAAGCAACCCCAGTCGGGCGCGGTGAAGTCGTCGGTGAAGTCGGCGCGCGCGAGGTCGCCGCGGTGGGCGAGCACGAGCTCGTCCTGGCGGGCCATCAGCGCCGCGACGCGCGTGCGGTCGTCCTCGCTGGCCGGCAGCGCGCGCACCTCGGGCGCCGCGGCGCCCTGCGGCTCCTCGGCGTACACGAGGCAGCTGTCGCGGGCGGCGACGGCGAGCGCGAAGGCGGCGAGGAGGTCGACCATCGGCTCAGTGGCCGTGCATCGCGCGGCGCAGCGAACCCTTCTCCCCGGGCCACAGCGCCGGGGAGAAGCTGTCGGTCGCGTCGGAGCGGCCGGCCGGCGCCTCGAAGCGCGGGGTGTGGAGCGGGACGATCGTCGTCGGCTGCCCGTAGGAGAAGATCGGCGTGTCGCCGTTCTCCTCGATCCTCTGCTGCGCCGGGCCGACCGTACCTCCGCCGCGGGCGCGCATCACGCCGATCGCGAGCAGCGTCAGCGACGTCAGCACGAGCGCCGCGGCGACGCGCGGCACGGCGACCGCGCCGAAGACCAGGTCGAAGGCGCGGCGGCGGCGGCGCGCGGCGCGCGTGGCCGGCTCGAGGCGGCGCACGATGCGCTCGGCGAGCGCCTCGGGCGGATCGGGGGCGCGCCACGCCAGCCAGACCTTGCGCGAATGCTGCACCTCGTCGAGGTGGTCGCGGCAGGAGTCGCAGCGCACGAGGTGGCGCTCGACGCGGGCGGCGAGCCACGGCTCGAGGTCGCCGCCGACGAAGTGGTGGAGCGACGCGTTCGTCTCGGCGCAGCTCGCCGTCGGTCCCTCGCCGCGCAGCGCCGCCACGATCTTGTCGTCGATCGCGCCGGCGGCGGGCGCGGGCGCGTGCCACTGGAGCAGCAGGTCGTCGAGCCGCTCGACCTCGAGCAGCAGGCGGGCGCAGGGGCGGCAGCCGTCGGCGTGGCGCTCGAAGGCGCGCCGCTCGGAGGCGGGCAGCTCGTCGCGCTCGTGGACGCGCTCGCGGAAGGCGTCGCACGAGAGCGGCGCGACCGGACGCGGATCGGGGAAGTCGGCGCTCATGGCAGTTCACCCTCGGTGTCGAACAGGAGGCGGCGCAGCCGGAAGCGCAGCGCCTCCTTCGCGCGGTGGATGCGCGACTTGATGGTCCCCTCGGAGCACTGCGAGATCTCGGCGATCTCGGCGTAGGCGAGCCCTTCGTACTCGCGCAGGACGAAGGCGAGGCGCTGCTCGCGCGGCAGCAGGCCGACCGCGCGCGCGATCGCCTCCTGGATCTCGCGCGACGAGAGCTCGTCGCGCGGCCCTTGCGAGCGCGACGGGATCGGGATGGTCGCGCCGTCCTCGCCGGCGTCGATCGAGATCATCGGGAGGCGCCGCCGCTTGAGGACGTCGAAGCAGTAGTTCTTGACGAACGTGAAGACCCACGACGAGAGCTTCGTCCCGCGCCCGGGGTCGAACTGCGGCAGCGCGCGGAACAGCTTGATGAAGACGTCCTGCGTGATGTCCTCGACCTCGGCGGAGAAGCGCGACCCCACCAGGCGGAAGACGGTGTGGTGGATCGGACGCTCGTAGGCGCGAACGAACTCGCGGTAGGCGTCGAGATCTCCCGCGCGCGCGAGCTCCAGGGTCTGGAAGTCGAGGTCGTCCATTCGTTCCGCGTCGTGGGGGCCGGCGGATCGCGAGCCGTCGCCGGCCGAAGCGCCGCGCGGTCGTCCGGGACCCGAGTCCATGGTTAAGAGCGCCGCGGGCGGGGGTTCCGGCAATTTCACGCGCGCGCCGCGGCGGCGGCGCACTCGTCCCTACGTTATGGCGCGGGCCGCGGTTGATGCCCTTCCGGGGCGTCGGTATCTTCCCGCCCCTTCTTCGGGCCGGGGGCGCCGCGCAACGCGGCGCGACCGGAAGATCCGACGCGTCGACCACGCGGCCGATCGGGCAGGGATTTCGGCGAGACGTCCAGCATGGGGGGACCCTTCGCGAAGCTCGCGAGCGGGTTCGCCGTCGCGAGCACCCTCGGCTTGGGGTTTGCGGCCGTTACCGCGCTCGGCGTCTACATCGGATACCGCTGCGATCGCGCGCTCGACTGGCGGTTCTACGGCTGCACGCTGACGCTCGGTCTGGCGGGGGGCGCCGCCGGACTCATCTTCGTCCTGAGGACGATCTCCGCATTGGACGGCAAGACGGGCGATTCTTCCAGCTCGACGCCCGACGCGAAGCGCGAGGACCGCAGGAACGAATGACAGCAGGGACGGAGATCGTCGTCGTGGCCGCCGCGACGCTGGCGCTCTGGCACGCGCCGCGGCCGCTGCTCCAGCGCGCGCTGCGCCGTCCGTCGGGTGACGGCACCGGTGCGGCCGTGGTGCGGCGCGAGGTGCTGATCGACGTCGCGGCGACGGTCGCGCGCCTCCTGCTGGCCGTGCTGCTGGTGCTCGGCCTCCTGCTCTCCGGCATCGAGCACCGCGCGCTCCTGACCATGACGGTCGGCGCGGTCTACTTCGTCTCGACCTGCGTCGAGGGGGTGCGGAGGTTCCGGAGCCGGGATGCGCAGAAGTGCCCGGTCCGATGAGCCTGCTCGCCGTCACGCTCGCCGGCATCGTGACCGCCCTCGCGGGCGTGGTGCCGCAACACGGCGGCGAGGCGAACGCCGCCGCCCACGCGCCCGCGGCACAGCACGCCGCCGAGGCGACGCCCGGGCCTTCGGAGCTGATGCAGGGGATCTACGAGCACCTCTTCGCCCACCCCTACACGCACGAACCCTATCTGCGCCTCGGCCCGATCCCGTTCCATTTCACCAACCACAACCTCGCGCTGCTCCTCTCGGCGGGGTTGGTGCTGCTCGCGTTCGGCTGGCTCGCGCTGCGGCGCCGGCGCGACCCGATGGCGCGCGGGGCGCTCGAGAACGGGCTCGAGTCGCTGGTGCTCTTCGTCCGCGACGACATGGTCTACGCCAACCTCGGCGAGCACCACGGGCGGCGCTTCCTGCCGCTCTTCCTCACCCAGTTCTTCACGATCCTGTTGATGAACCTGTTCGGCATCCTGCCGAACTTCGACTTCTTCCGGTCGATGCACTTTCCGACCACCGCGACGGCGAACTTCTGGGTGACCGGCGGACTCGCGCTCACCACGTTCACCGCGATCCTCTACGGCGGCATCAAGGAGCAGGGCTTCCGCCACTTCTTCGTCGGGCTCGCGCCGCCGATCCACCTCGGCGACTCCGCCGGCATGAAGGCGATGCGCGTCGCGATCCTCGGGATCCTGTACCCGATCGAAGTGCTCGGGATGATCATCAAGCCCATCGCCCTCACCATCCGTCTCTTCGCGAACATGGTGGGCGGCCACCTCGCGATGCTCACGGTCTACGGGATCATCTACATCTTCCAGAGCTACCTGATCGGGGCGGTCGGCGTCGGCTTCAACGTCTTCCTGACCTTCCTCGAGCTGCTGGTCGCGCTGATCCAGGCCTACATCTTCACCTACCTCTCGATCCTCTTCGTCGGCGCCGCGGTCCATCCGGAGCACTGATCGGACGCACGTCGACGTGAACCCAGGCAGGGGTGGCCGCCGGTCGGTCGCCCGATTCGGAGAATGCTGCGATGAATCTGCTCGTGTCCGTCCTCGCCTTCCTCCAGGACGTCAAGCCGCCGACGCCGACGGCATGGACCGTGACCGATTTCGGTCTGCGCAACGGCCTCGCGGCCGTCGGCGCGGGCCTGTGCATCCTGGGCGGCGCGTTCGGCATCGGCCGGCTCGCCGCGGCGGCGATGGAAGGCATGTCGCGCCAGCCGGAAGCGGCCGGCGACATCCGCGGCGGGATGATCCTGGCGGCGGCGCTCATCGAAGGCGTCACGCTGCTCGCGATCATCACCTGCCTGCTCGCGATCTTCATGAAGGGTTACCCGGGCTGAGATCGCGGGCCTCCGGGCCTGTGCTTCTGCTCCGGCCTCGGCTCCGCAGCTCCGCGCTGCGGACGCCGCGTCCGCTCCCGCCGCCCTTCCCGATTCGAGGAACGTGCGCATGAATGCGAGCGCTCTGGTCCTGCTCTCCGAGTGGGATCCGTTGCAGTACGACCCGGGGACCCTGATCTGGACCTGGGCCGTGTTCGGCGTCGTCGTCTTCGTCCTCGCGAAGTTCGCCTGGAACCCGCTGCTCAAGTCGCTCGAGACGCGGGAGAAGAAGATGGAGGAGGGGCTGCGGCGCGCCGAGCGGGCCGAGCTCGAGGCGAAGCGCGCGGCGGCCGAGACCGAGGCGAAGCTGAAGGAGGCCTACGCGAAGGCCGACCGCATCGTCGAGGAGACGCGGGCGCGCGGCGAGAAGCTCGCGAAGGAGCTCGAGGCGGAGGCGCGCTCCGGCGCCGACAAGCTGCTGGCGCGGGCGCGCGACGAGATCGCGCTCGCCAAGGACCAGGCGGTCGAGGAGATGCGCGCGCAAGCGGTCGACCTGGCGCTGGAAGCCGCGGGCACCGTGCTCGGCCGGACCGTCAACCAGGACGACAACCGCCGCCTCGCGCGGCAGTCGGTCGACCTGATGAAGCGCGGCGCGTGACGGGCGGGGCGCAGACGTGACCGACCGCACGATCGCGCGGCGCTGGGTGAGGGCCCTGTTCGAGCTGGCGCTCGAGTCGGACGACGCCGACCGCGTCCGCGACGACCTGCGCCAGCTCGGCGAGAGGCTCGCCTCCGACGGCGAATCGCGCGCGATGCTGCTCGACCCGCGCGCGACCGTGGCCGTGAAGAAGGCCGCGGTCGAGAAGCTGCTCCCCGACTCGGCGCGGCCGCTCACGCGCGACTTCGCGCGGATGGCGGTCGACCGCGGCCGCGAAGGGATCCTCGCGGCGGTGCACGAGGAGTTCACCGCGTCGCTGCGCGAGCAGCGCGGCGAGGCGGTGGCGGAGGTCGTCTCCGCGGCGCCGCTCGACGCCGAGTCGAAGACGGCGCTGCTCGCGAAGCTCGAGGAGCTGACCCGCAAGAAGATCACGCTGCAGGAGCGCGTCGACGCGAGCCTCCTCGGCGGGATGCGCGTGCGCGTGGGCTCGATGCTGCTCGACGGCTCCGTCAAGCGGCGCCTCGCGGGCATGCGCGAAGAGCTGCTGCGCGTCGCGCTGCCGAAGGCCGCCGCCGGCGGCTGACGGGAACGAGTCGAAACGAACGACCGGCCGGGAGAACGACCGGCCAGGAACAGGAACGGACCCGATGGACCTCAAACCCGCAGAAGTGACCGACGTGCTGAAGCGCGAGCTCAAGAACTACCGCGCCTCGCTCAAGGTCGAGAACGTCGGCACCGTGTTGTCGGTCGGCGACGGCGTCGCCCGCATCTACGGGCTCGACAAGTGCATGATGTCCGAGATCCTCGAGTTCCCGAACGGCGTGTTCGGGATGGCGCTCAACCTCGAGCAGGACAACGTCGGCGCCGTGCTCTTCGGCTCCGAGACCAAGATCAAGGAGGGCGACGAGGTCCGTACGACCGGCCGCCTGATCTCGGTGCCGACCGGCGACAAGCTGCTGGGCCGCGTCGTCAATGCACTGGGTCAGCCCGTCGACGGCAAGGGCCCGATCGACGTCGCCAAGGACGACTGGTACCCCTGCGAGGGGCGCGCGCCCAACGTCGTCGAGCGCCAGCCGGTCAAGGAGCCGATGATGACCGGGATCAAGGCGATCGACGCCATGATCCCGATCGGCCGCGGCCAGCGCGAGCTGATCATCGGCGACCGCCAGACCGGCAAGACCGCGATCTGCGTCGACGCGATGCTCAATCAGAAGGACACCGACGTCGTCTGCATCTACGTCGCGATCGGCCAGAAGATGTCGACCGTGAAGTCGGTGGTCCGCTCGCTCGAGCAGGGCGGCGTGATGGACAAGTGCATCGTCGTCAACGCGCCGGCGTCCGACCAGGCGTCGATGCAGTTCCTGGCGCCCTTCTCGGGCGCCGCGATGGGGGAGCGCTTCCGCGACGAGGGCGGCCACGTCCTCGTGATCTACGACGACCTCTACAAGCACGCGACCGCGTGGCGCCAGGTCTCCCTGCTGCTGCGCCGGCCGCCGGGCCGCGAGGCGTTCCCGGGCGACATCTTCAACCTGCACAGCCGCCTGCTCGAGCGCGCCGCGAAGATCAACGTCGACGCGCCCAAGATCAACCCGAAGCAGTTCCGCAAGGGCGGCGGCTCGCTCACGGCGCTGCCGATCGTCGAGACGCAGGACGGCGACGTGTCGGCCTACATCCCGACCAACGTCATCTCGATCACCGACGGCCAGATCTTCCTGGAGACCGACCTCTTCAACTCGGGCATCCGGCCCGCCGTGAACGTCGGCATCTCGGTGTCGCGCGTCGGCGGCTCGGCGCAGACGGCGGCGATGAAGAAGGTGGCCGGCGGTCTCCGCCTCGGCCTGGCGCAGTACCGCGCGCTCGCCGCCTTCGCGCAGTTCGGCTCCGACCTCGACGCCGCGACGCAGGCGCAGCTCACGCGCGGCGAGCGGCTGACCGAGCTCCTGAAGCAGGGGCAGTACCAGCCGATGCCGATGGAGAAGCAGGTCGTGTCGGTCTACGCCGGCTCGAGCGGCGCGCTCGACACGTTCCCCACCTCTTCCGTCGGCGCCTTCGAGAAGGGGCTGCACCGCTTCCTCGAGGACCGCCAGCCGACGATCCTCGCGCGCATCCGCGACGAGAAGAAGATCGCCGACGACGTGAAGGCGCTGCTCGACGCCGCCATCGCCGAATACAAACTCGGTTTCCAGGCCAAGTGACCGCACCGCGAGTCTGACGAGGCGATCCCATGGCCCAGGGCATGAAAGAGCTGCGGCGCCGCATCCGCAGCGTGACTTCGATCCAGAAGATCACGCGCGCGATGGAGATGGTCGCGTCGACGCGGCTGCGCCGCATGCAGGCGCGCGCCGAGGGGGCGCGCCCCTTCGCCGACGCGCTCGCCGGCTTCAGCACGCTGCTCGCCGGCGCGGGCGCGAAGCTCGTCTCGCCGCTCACGCAGGAGCGCGCGGCCGTGAAACGCGTCGCGCTGCTCGTGATCACCTCCGACCGCGGCCTGTGCGGCGCCTACAACGCCAACCTCTACCGCAAGGTGGCGGCGTTCCTCGGAGAGAGGAAGGGGATCGAGCCCGACCTCTACGTGGTCGGCAAGAAGGGGCGCCAGCACTACGCGCGGCGGCTGCCGGTGAAGGTCGCCTATCCCGACGCGCTCGAGAAGGTCGACTTCCGGCGCGCCCGCGAGATCGCCGTCCAACTGACCGAAGAGTTCCGGCGCGGCGCCGACGGCGGCGCGGCCCAGAAGCGCGGGACGAAGGGCGAGGCGAAGGCGGCGGGCGTCGACGAGGTGTGGGTCGCCTACACGCGCTTCGTCTCGGCCGGCAAGCAGGTCGTCACCGTCGACCGGCTGCTGCCGATCGTGAGCAGCGCGCCCGCGACGAAGGCCGGCGACGCCGCAAAGGTCGCCGCGCCCGCGCCGGGGATGATCCTGCTCGAGCCGTCGCCGCAGGAGCTGTTCGACCTCTTGATGCCGAAGAGCCTCGCGATGCGGGTGTTCGCGGCGCTGCTCGACTCGATGGCCTCCGAGCAGGCGGCGCGGCGCATCGCGATGAAGGCGGCGACCGACGCCGCCGGCGAGATGATCCAGGCGCTGTCGCGCAGGTACAACCGCGCGCGACAGGAGACCATCACGAAGGAGCTGCTCGACATCGTCGGCGGTGCCGAAGCGCTCCAGTGACCCGATCGCAGATCCGGAGATGCAGATGAACAAGGGTTCCGTGCTCGAGGTCGTCGGCCCCGTCGTCGACGTGAAGTTCGCCGCCGGCGGCCTGCCGCCGATCTACAACGCGCTCAAGATCGACGACGACGCGCGCAACCTCCACCTCACGCTCGAGGTGGCGGCCCACCTCGGCGACGAGGTCGTGCGCTGCATCTCGATGGCGTCGACCGACGGCCTGGTGCGCGGCATGGACGTGCTCGACACCGGCGCGCCGATCTCGGTGCCGGTCGGCGAGGCGTGCCTCGGCCGCCTCTTCAACCTGCTCGGCGAGGCGATCGACGGCAAGGGTCCGCTGGCCGCGACCGAGAAGATGCCGATCCACCGCCCCGCGCCGACCTTCGAGGACCAGATGCCGGTCTCCGAGATCTTCGAGACGGGCATCAAGGTCATCGACCTGCTCTGCCCGTTCGCGAAGGGCGGCAAGATCGGCCTCTTCGGCGGCGCCGGCGTCGGCAAGACCGTGCTGATCCAGGAGCTGATCCACGCCATCGCGACCGAGCACGGCGGCTACTCGGCGTTCGCCGGCGTCGGCGAGCGCACCCGCGAGGGCAACGACCTCTACCTCGAGATGTCCGAGTCGGGCGTGCTCGCGAAGACCTGCCTCATCTTCGGGCAGATGAACGAGCCGCCGGGAGCGCGCCTGCGCGTCGCGCTGACGGCCCTCACGATGTGCGAGTACTTCCGCGACGTGAAGGGGCAGGACGTGCTCCTCTTCATCGACAACATCTTCCGCTTCGTGCAGGCGGGCTCCGAAGTCTCCGCGCTCCTCGGCCGCATGCCGAGCGCCGTCGGCTACCAGCCGACCATGGCGTCGGAGATGGGCGCGCTGCAGGAGCGGATCACGTCGACCAAGAAGGGCTCGGTCACCTCGATGCAGGCGATCTACGTCCCGGCCGACGACTACACCGACCCGGCGCCGGTCGCGACCTTCACCCACCTCGACTCGACCATCCGTCTCGAGCGCTCGATCGCGGAGCTCGGCATCTACCCTGCCGTCGACCCGCTGCGCTCGACCTCGCGCATGCTCGACCCGCAGTACGTCGGCCAGGAGCACTACGACCTCGCGCGCAAGGTCCAGGAGACGCTCCAGAAGTACAACGACCTGAAGGACATCATCTCGATCCTCGGCATGGAGGAGCTGTCGGACGACGACCGCCTGACCGTCCAGCGCGCGCGCAAGATCCAGCGCTTCATGTCGCAGCCGTTCTTCGTGGCCGAGCAGTTCACCGGCGCGCCGGGCCGCTACGTCAAGCGCGAGGACACCGTCCGCTCCTTCAAGGAGATCATCGACGGCAAGTGCGACGCGCTCCCCGAGCAGGCCTTCTACATGGCGGGCGCGATCGAGGAGGTGCACGAGAACGCGAAGAAGCTCGCCGCCACCGCCAAGCCCGACGCGAAGCCGGCCGACGCGAAGCCCGCCGCCACGGCGAAGCCGGCCCTCGACGCCAAGCCCGCGGCCAAGGCGGCCCATTGACGGCTCCGCCGCAGGCCTGAACCCAGGTCCCACTCATGTCCAGCAGCCATCCCGCCTTCGACCTCGAGGTGATCACGCCCGACGGCGCCTCCTTCCGCGGCCGCGCCGTCTCGGTACGGCTGCAGGGCAAGGACGGGAACTTCGGCATCCTCGCGCGCCATGCGCCGCTCGTCGCGGCGCTCGAGACGGGCATCGGCCGCATCGAGCTCGAAGAGGGCGCCCGCGAGCAGTTCGCGCTCGGCGAGGGCTTCGTCGAGGTCTCCAAGGGAAAGGTGCGCGTCCTCGCCGACTTCTGCAACAGAAAGCAGCAGATCGACGTCGCGCGCGCCGCCGAGTCGGAGAAGCGGGCGCGCGAGCGGCTCAAGACGCGCGCCGAGAACGTCGACCACGCGCGCGCCGAAGCGGCGCTGCGCCGCGCCCTGGTCCGCCTCACCGTCGGGCGCGGGATCGAGGTCTAGCCGCCCTCGCCCGTCGCGCGCTCTCACCCCTTCATCCTCGGGTGTTGCCCTGAAAGCGCGCCGAAGCGTGCAGTGCGCGGCTCATGGATCGGAACGGCGCGTCGCCGCCGAAGGCGCGCAGCGCCTGCGCGACCGCCGCGACGATCGGCCCGGGGGCGAGGCCGGCCTCCCGGATCGCGGCGATGACCGGGTTGCCCTCGACGAGCCCGCGCGCGAAGTGCTCCGCCGATTTCGCGACCACGGGCAGCTCGCGCCGCTCGATCTCGATCGACTCGAATCCCGCGTCGCGCAGCAGCGCCGCGAGGACCTGCGGATCGGGGAGGCTGAACGGGACGTCGTAGAAGGACGGCGGATTCGAGGGGAAGAAGCTCGCGATGAGGCGGTGCGTGACGGCGGCGAACGGGTTTTCGTCGAGCGCGCACCAGGTCGCGAGGTGGAAAGCGCCGCCCGGCCGCAGCACGCGCGCGGTCTCGCGCAGCGCCCGGGCCTTGTCGGGGACGAACATCAGCCCGAACTGGCAGGCGGCGGCGTCGAAGCGTCCCGGCTCGAAGGGCAGCTCCATCATGTCGGCGGTGCGCCACGTGACCGACCGGGCGCGCGGCGAATCCCCGGCGACCGCGCGCGCGCGCTCGACCATCGCCTCGTTCAGGTCGGTCGCGACGATCTCGCAGGCGGGCGGCAGGGACTCGAGCAGGGCGCGCGTCAGGACCCCGGTCCCGCACGCGAGCTCGAGCAGGCGCGGCTGCGCCGCGCCGCGCGCCGGCTGCGGCGCGACGCGCCGCGCGAGCTCGCGCGCGTGCGGGGCGAAGATCGCCGGCCCGAGGTGCTCGTCGTAGAGAGCCGGGATCGTGCCGACGAACTTCGCGTCCTCTTCCTTCACGCCGATCCTCCCGTTCCCGCGACTCGCCGCGCGCAGGAAGCCTACTTCGGCGGGATCGGCGTCGGCGTGGCGGGGTCGGGCGCGGCGGACTCCGCCGGCGCCGCTTTCGCGGGCGTCGCGCCGCCGCCCTCGGCCGCGGACTCCCGGTCGCCGAGCACGAGGTAGGGCTGGATCGGCCGCGTCATGCCGCGCAGCGCCTGCTCCTGCAGCGGCTGGCAGTGGAAGCGTCCCTTCACCGCCTCGTAGGTCGCCGGCCCGACGACGATCTGGCCGGGCTTGGCGACCGTCGACTCGAGGCGGCTCGCCGTGTTCACGGTGGCGCCGATCGCCGTGTAGTCGCTGCGCGCCGGCGTCCCGATGTCGCCGACGATCGCGGGCCCCGAGTTCACGCCGATGCGCAGCGCGAGCGGGGGGAGCGGGACACCGTCCGCGACCGGCTCCGCGAGCGCCCGCTGCATGCGCACCGCGGTCCTCACGGCACGCAATGCATGATCGGGCTGGTCGATCGGCGCGCCGAAGAACACCATCATTCCGTCGCCCGTGAACTTGTCGAGCGTGCCCTCCTCCGCGAAGACCGCTGCGGTCAGCCGCTCGAACGCGCGATTGAGCACCTGCGTCACCTCCGACGGCGCGAGCGTCTCGGCGAAACCCGTGAAGCCGGCGAAGTCGCAGAAGAGGACGGAGACCTCGCGCTCCATCGAGCGCATGGCGCTTTCGACCGCGGCTACGTCCGGCGCTTCGCCGCTCCGGAGCTGCCCGACGATGTGGTTCACGACCGAGCCCGAGCTGTACCGCGCGAGGCGCTCGCGGATGCGCTGCTCGCGTGCGATGGTCGTGCGGAGCGCCGTCTCCTGGACCGCGACCGCGGCCAGCGTCGCGAAGAGCGAGAGCACCTCGAGGTCGTCGCGCCCGAACGGCGAGGCGAGGCTCAGCGTGTCGACGTAGATCAGGCCGCCGACCTGCCCGTTGCGCAGCAGCGGCGCGCACATCGCCGAGCGGATCTGCATCTGCCGGATGCTCTCGACCGCGCCGAAGCGCGAGTCGTCCTCGGCGTCGCCGACCAGGATCGACTGGTGCGCGTTCATGGCGGCGTCGGCGATGGTGCGGCTGATCACGATCGGGCCGGCCTGCTCCTTCTTGTGCGACCAGGTCGCTTTCGCGACCAGCTCCCCCGACTTCTCGTCCTTGAGCCCGACGAAGCCGCGCTGCGCGCGCAGGTGCACGGCGACGATCGTGAGGAAGCGCTCGAGCAGGCTCGGGAGGTCGGTGGCGCCGAGCAGCGCCTCGGCCGCCTGTCGCAGCGGCGCCGCGACGCCGAGCCGCTTGCGCAGCTGCTTCGACTCCTCGCTCTCGAGCGGCGGGGGCCGCGGCTTCGCGCCTTTCTCGGGCGGGCGCTCCGGCGCCGGCGCGATCTGCGCCAGGAGCGGGAGCATCGTGTCCATCTCGATCACCGCGCGCGGCGGCGGTTCGGTCTTGGTGTCGTCGATGACGACGTCCGGCACGGCGGCGGGGCTGCCGGTGATCTCGCACTGCATCGCGACGCTGCCGATCTTCAGCTGGTCGCCGTCGCGCAGCGCGCGCTGGCTCACGCGCCGGCCGTTCACCTCGATGCCGTTGCGGCTGTCGAGGTCGCGCAGGGTCCAGCCGTCGGGGCCGAGGATCAGCTCGGCGTGGTTGCGGGAGATGCTCTCGTCGGCGAGCGTGAGGTCGCAGCGTGACGACCGGCCGATCACGATGCGCGGGCCCTGCAGCACGATCTGCTCGCGCTGACCGCGGATCACGTAGGTCAATCGGCAGCGTGGCGTCGATGCGGCGGCCATGGGCACTCGCGCGGACGCGGACTTTGCCTCGCGGCGGGGGGAACATACTATCCCCGCGAATCGGAACGGGGGGACGATGGTTCGCGTCAAGGTCACCCAGGAAGGGCGCCCGCTGAGCGAGCTCATCGTCGAGCAGCCCGTCACGATCGGCCGGGTCGAGGGCAGCGGGCTCCGCCTCGACAAGAGCACGGTGAGCAGCCGCCACGCGCAGCTCGAGCTCAAGGGGCCGCTGCTCTTCGTCAAGGACCTCGGCAGCACCAACGGGACGTCGGTGAACGGCAAGAAGCTCGAGACGGGCGTCGAGCGGCTGCTTCTCAAGGGCGACAAGATCACGATCTCGGTCTTCGAGATCGAGGTGGTCGAGGCCAACAGCCCGGCCGAGCCCGAGACCAAGGACCTGCCGCGCGAGAAGGAGAGGCCGGAGCCGGCCGCCGTCGAGATGACGATCGCCGTCGGCGCCCGCATCCAGAGCCCGCTCGCCAACCTCGCCCGGCTGAAGCACGCGCAGCCGCGCCTGGTGATGGCGACCAAGGAGCGGCGCGCCGTCTTCGAGATCGTGAAGCCCGAGGCGATCGTCGGGCGCGACCCGGCGAGCGACGTCGTCATCGACCACGGCACCGTCTCGAAGCGCCACGCCGAGGTGCGACTGCTCGACGGGACCTTCTTCGTCCGCGACCTCGGCACGGTGAACGGCACCTTCGTCGAGGGGAGCGCGGTGGTCGGCGCCGCGGCGCCGCTCAAGTCGAACCAGACGGTCCGCTTCGGGACGGTCTCCTGCCTCTTCCTCACGCGGCCCCCCGAGGGGACCGAGGCGCAGGAGGAGCAGGCGGCCGCGCAGGTGGCGCGCCTCCTCGTGCACCGCGGCGTCGTGCCGCCCGGCCAGATGGAGAGCCTGCAGTCGATGGTGCGCTCGAGCGGCCGTTCGCTCGCGGAGCTGGCCGTCACGGCGGGCGTGGTCGAGCCCGAGGCGTGGTCGAAGCTGCGCGCCCAGGCCGACGTGATCGAGCTGGTCGGCCGACCACCCGGGCGTTCTTCGTGGGTGAGATGGGTGATCCTGCTCGCGGTGATCGCGTTCGCGGTCTGGGCCGGAGCACACTGGTGGCCGCGGGAATAACGCGACTCCTCGCGGTCGCGGCGCGACGACTCGCGGTCTTCGCCGCGGCCCTCGTCCTGGCGCCGTCCCCTTCCGCCGCGCTCGCGCAGACGACGCCGTTCCCGCATCGCAGCCACCTCGAGGACGACTTCCGCAGCGACCCCGGCAACGCGAACTGCACCCGGAAGTGCCACACGTTCGAGGGCCGGGGGATGGAGGCGTACCTCGCGCCGTATGCGGGCTGCGCGGCATGCCATCAGCCGGTGCCCCCTGATCGCGCGGGCACCCGGATCGTCGGGTACGAGGCGAAGCTCGCGCGGCCGTCCGCGAACCCGGGATTCCTGCACCAGAGCGCGGCGCACGCGGCACTCGCCTGCCTCGAGTGCCACGCCGTCGTCGAGAGCGGCGCGACCGGGATCGACTTCGCGGTCCCGAAGGACCTCGCGCTCTGCAAGCGCTGCCACTCCGACCACGACGAGAAGAACCCGAAGAACCAGTCGCTGCGCGACCAGCTCACCAAGGCGGGCCCGAACGCCTGCGTCATCTGCCACCTCACCGGCGCGAGCGACGCGGCGCGCCCGCGCAACGACCGCCGCTTCCTCCACCGCGACCACCTCTCGCACGACGGGAGGTCGACGGCGGGCTGGACCCGGGACGCCTGCGGCACCTGCCACCAGAAACTGGTGGGGGCGCCGCCGATCCGGCCCGACAACTATTCCGCGCTCTTCCTGGGTCCCGGGGAGGCGGGCGCCTCCTGCGGCAAGTGCCACCGCGACCATCCGCTGAAGCTCGATGCGAGCGGCAAGCTCGACGTCGACGCCGCGGTCGCCGGGCTCGCGTGGGAGAAGCACGCGCGCACCGGCGTGCTGACGACCTTCAGCCACGCGAAGCACGTGGCGGTCGAGCGCCTGAAGCAGTGCACGACCTGCCATCCGCCGTCGCCCTCCGGCGAGCCGCAGACCGACGCCACCTACGTCACGTGCGTCGCCTGCCACACCAACCAGGCGGTGGAGAACCACCCGACCGGCGTCTGCCAGCGCTGCCACCAGAACCCCTCGCCGACCTCGGACGCGAACGCCGCGATCGCGACGACCAAGGTCAAGCGCGAGGATCCCACCGGCTTCGTCCTGCAGGCGCACGCCCATCCCGGCGTCACGCGCTCGGGTGCGCCGCTCGCCGACGAGAAGTGCTCCGACTGCCACCTCGGCCGGCCGGCGGCGCTGCTGCGGCCGCGCGCGCGCCCGTTCGACCACTCGACGCACCTCGCCGGCTCCCCGACGAGCGCCGAATGCCTCCACTGCCACGCGAACGTCGTCGCGACCGCCGACAACGCGTTCGTGCGCAGCTGGGACGACCCGCCGCCGGGCCAGGCGCAGTCGTGCGACGCGTGCCACAAGGGCAGCGACTTCACGACGCCGCGCGCCGTGGTCGAGCGCGCCGTCCCGCGCTTCAGCCACCGCTCCCACCTCGCCTCGAGGAAGCGCTCGCTCCAGTGCGGCGACTGCCACAAGAGCGACCCCGCACGCGCGAGCTCGCTCTTGGTCCCGGGTCCCGACAGCTGCAAGGAGTGCCACGGCCACGTCGACGCGGCGAAGATCGAGCTGACCGGCGGCAAGTCGGCCGGGCAGCAGGGCGGCCGCTGCGGCTTCTGCCATGCGGCCGACGAAAAGCAGCAGTGGAACGACTTCAAGTTCGAGGTGGTGCGCCAGAGCGGCCGCCTCGAGCCGGGCCACCAGTGGCACGACCGGAGCGGCGGCTGCGAGTCGTGCCACGGGCTCGGGAAGCTCGAGCCGGTCGTGACGAAGCTCGCCGCGCTCTCCGTCCGCAGCCCGCACGACGATCCCGACCGGCCGCTCCCGTCGCTGCGCGACGAGCCGTTCAACAAGCGCGACTGCGGGAACTGCCACACCGCCGGGCAGATCGTGAAGCACCGCAACAACTTCGGAGGCGGCCGATGAACGCGCCGGCGCCCACCGCCCCGCCCGAGCGCCGCTTCGCCGTCCGCTTCCTCGGCCGCTGGAACTTCTGGGTCGTGCTCGCCGCCGCGGCCGTCGCGGCGGCGCTGTGCTGGAAGAGGTTCGGCGGCGCCGGCGAGTGGCAGCGCGGCTCGGGATACGGCCTGCTCGCGCTCTTCGCGGTGACCTGCGTCTTCTCGCTCCGCAAATGGTCGATGAAGCTGCGCGTGGTGCGCGAGTACGGCATGTGGAGCGCTGCGGCGAAGGCCGACCTGCGCCGCAGCCGGCGCGACGACCGCTTCGAGCTCACGCGCAAGCGCCGCACGGAGCTCGCGACCGTGAGCCCGTTCACGCGCGCCGGCCTCGTCAAGTTCGTCCGCCGCCGCCGCGCCGACGCGCGCGAGCTCGCCCGGCGCGACGCCCGCCACCGCCAGCGGCTCGCGGCGGCGATCCACGCCGACCTCGACCACATGTGGACCGGCCTGAACGAGATCAACCGCAAGATCGCGGCGAAGCAGCTCGTCACCGACGGCGACATCCTGCGCCAGGCGAACCAGGTGGTGGCGACGGCGCGCGTGAGGGGCATCCGGCGCGTCGACCTCGTCGAGCAGACGGCGCCGACCGGAGAGAAGCTGCGCGCCGTCGTCGCGCGCCACCGCGAGCCGTTCGGCCGCCTCGAGGCGTGGCTCGAGGTGCACGCGGCGCTCGGCACGGTGGCGGCGCTCGGCGTCCTGCCGCACGCCAGGTTGCACGTCAGCTCGCCGCTCGGCGCCTGGATGGTCGCGCTGACGCTGATCGTCCTGGTCTCGGGCGCGACCGGGCTCGTCCTGTTCCGGCTCGCCCCGGCGTGGCAGGCGAGGCACGAATTCGGGATCCCGTTCGAGGAGGCGGGGACGCTGCTCGCCGACTGGAGCGTCGCGCTCTCCGCGGTCGAGCGCCGCCTGCCCGAGGCGACGCGCGGCCGCGTCGCGCGCTTCCTCGGAGGCGACGTCGTTCCGCGCGGCGTGGAGATCCGGGCGCTGCTCGCCGCCGAGCCGCCCGAGTCGATGGCGGCGGCGCGCGACGTCCTGGTGCTGGCCGGGACGCGCGCGGCGCTGCTGAGGGCGACGCTGCCGTCGCGGCGCGTCGACCTCTTCCTGCACGCGTGGCGCTGGGTCCACGTGCCGGCGTCGGTCGTGCTGCTCGCGCTGGTCGCCGTGCACCTGCTGCAGGTCAGGTGGTTCTGATGGAAACGCCGCCGAATCCGCCGAAAGTCGACGATCCGCTCGCCGAGATCCCGCTCTTCCAGGGGACGCCCGCCGACCTCCTGAAGAAGCTGCAGGCCGAGTGCGAGTTCGTCGTCTACGCGCGCGGTGCGTCGATCTTCGAGCAGGGCGAGTTCACCGCCGACTGCTACGTCGTGATCGAGGGCGCGGTCGGCGTCTACCGCATCGACCACCTCGGCAAGTTCGAGCAGCTCGCCCTGCTGCCGCGCCACGCGTGGTTCGGCGAGATGAGCGCGCTCTCGAACTCCCCGCGCACGCTCACCGCGATCTGCGAGTCGGAGCTGGTCGCCTTCAAGATCCCGCGCCACGCCTTCGAGAAGATCTACAAGGACAAGCGCGCCCCCGAGTTCCGGAAGAAGATCGACGAGCACTACCGCCAGCGGGTGCTGCAGGGCCTGCTGAAGAACATGTCGCTGCTGCGCGGGCTGCCCGACGAGCTGCTGCAGCGCATCGGCGACAGCTCGCTGCTCGAGATGGCCGAGCCGGGCGCGAGCGTGCTGAAGGAGGGCGATCCCGCCAAGGACTTCTACGTCGTCCGCACCGGCAACCTGAAGGTCGTGACGAAGGGCGAGGACGGGCGCGAGAAGCTGCTGGCCTACCTCTCCGACAACTCCTGGTTCGGCGAGGGCGCGCTGCTGCGCGCGGCGCCGCGCGCCTCGAGCGTCGTCGCGATCACGCGCTGCGACCTCGTGCGCATCCCCGCCGAGTCGTTCCAGGCCGCGCTCGACCGCTCGCCCGAGTTCAAGCGCCTCGTCGTCGAGCGCGTCGCCGAGTGGACGCAGAAGAAGCTCGGCGAGGTCGTCGCCGAAGAGGCCGACAGCGGGCTGGAGCTCATGCTCAAGCGCGACTACGTCAAGGCCGGCATGGCGCTCGTGATCGACCGCTCCAAGTGCACCCACTGCAACCTCTGCATCGAGGGGTGCATCGACGCGCACGACGACGGGATCCCGCGCATCGGCAAGCGCGGCATCAACTACGGCGACCTGCTGCTCACGTCGAGCTGCTTCAACTGCCGCGTGCCCGAGTGCATGCTCTCCTGCAAGTTCGGATCGATCACGCGCGGCCGCGACGGCCAGGTCCACATCGACCCGTGGAGCTGCACCGGCTGTCGCCTGTGCGAGCCGGCCTGCCCCTACGGCACGATCCACATCCAGGAGCTCGCCGCCGAGAAGGCGCCGGCCGCGCTGCCGCGCTGGCGCAAGTGGGTGCACAAGATCCCGCTGCTCTCGGAGTTCCTCGAGGACGACCCCGCCGACGACGTGCCCGCGCCGGGCAGCGGCGCGCCGGCCGGCATGAAGCGCACGCCCAAGGCGCTCGCCGTGAAATGCGACTTCTGCGCCGAGCGCGGCGACCAGGCGTGCATCTACCACTGCCCGTGCGGCGCGATCGCCCGCATGGATCCGCGGGCGCTGCTCGGATGAAGGCGACCTTCGAGATCCAGTGGCTGAAGGAGCATCGGCCCAACCGCCAGCGGCCGGCGCAGACGCTCGAGGTCGAGGAGCTGCGCGTCGGCTCGGGTGCGAAGGCGGACGTCAGGATCGGCGACCGTCTCGTCGCGGGGCTGGCGCTCAAGCTGCGGCCGGCGCTCGGCGGCCTCTCGATCGAGCCGATCGACCTCTTCGCCGGCGCCTTCCTGAACGGCGTGCCGGTCGCGGGCCACGAGGTGCTCGAGCCGGGCGGCGCGCTGCAGATCGGGCAGGCGCTGCTCGAGCTCAAGGTGCCCGAGCCGGCGAAGTTCGTCCTCTCGGTCGACGAGGGCTACCTCGACCACGCGGTGCGGCGCCTCAGCCTCGATGCGACGACGAAGGAGTCGGCGACGCTCGAGCACGACGGCCCGCCCGAGGCGTCGTGGGGCAAGGACCCGGTCCTCGCGCGGTCGATGGCGGGAGCGATCGGGCTCGCGCTCGTCCTCTCCCTCTGGCTCGGCGCGGCGGGGGGCGGCGGCGGGCGCGGCGACCTCGCGGCGGCGCACGCCGACGCGAAGACGGCCGAAGGCCACGCGCTCGGCGGTTCCGACGGCTGCCTCGCCTGCCACGAGGGCTCGACCTCGTCGCGGAAGTTCCGTTGCGCCGAATGCCACCAGGACCAGGTGGCCGCGAACTCGTCGCACCCGCCCGCCTCCGCGCCAGCCGAGAAGACGCGGGAATGCGCCGACTGCCACGAGGAGCACCTCGGTCGCGAGACGCTGCTCTGGAACGCGGTGCACGTGACGCTCGCCGACGCGCGGCGCGAGCCGCTGCTGCCCGGGCCCGCGCCGAAGGAGGTCTGCGCCGGCTGCCACGGCGCCGAGCTCCCTGCGCGCAAGCTCGCCGACGTCGCGCCGGCGCGCGACCGTGCGCGGCCGCTCTACGACGTCGCGCTGCAGTTCGAGTCGTTCTCCCACACGAAGCACCTCCATCCGTCGGCGGTCTTCGAGCGCGGCACGACGATCACCTGCGCGACCTGCCACGAGAAGCGCTCGACCGACGGCCGCGGCTTCGCGACCGTGACCTACGAGAGCTGCCTCGCCTGCCACGCGTGGCGGCTCAAGGACCGCAAGCACGGGCGCGACAGCGGCGTCTGCGCCGACTGCCACGAGAAGACCGGCGCGAAGGAGCTGAAGACCACCGCCGCCGCGCCGGCGCCGGTGCGCTACGCCTTCGAGCCCCAAGATCACCCCGTCACGAAGGAGGCGTGCGCCGCGTGCCACGTCTCCGGCAAGGTCGGGAGCGAGCGGCGGGTCGCCGGCGCGCCCTTCCGCCACGACCACCACCTGCCGGTCTTTCCCGACGGCTCGCTCGACGAGGAGTCCGCGCGCACGCAGTGCGCCGTTTGCCACGCGAACGTGCGCGACTCGAAGAGCCTCGCCGACCTCGCGAAGAGCGGCCGCCTCGACGTCGACCTCGGCGCCTGCTCGAAATGCCACAAGGGGAGCGCGACCGTCGCTCCGTCCGACGCCAGGTCCGGCTCGGACGGCGGCGCCGGCTCGGGCCCGCGCGCCGACATCGTCCACCGCTCCCACGCCGGCGGCGCGCGCGGCACCTCGAACTCCGACGTCCTCGCGCGCGGCTGCTTCGCGTGTCACGTGCTCGCGCAGGACGGCGTCGCGATGGGGGTGGGCCCGAAGGCGCGCGCCTGCGCCGACTGCCACGCCGGCCACGCGCGGACGTCCTGCGCGACCTGCCACATCGACCTCGACCGCCCCGCGAAGCCCGGCGAGCCGGCGCGCTGCGAGCGGAGCGTGATCGACGCGAAGGAGGCGGTCGTCGTGAAGCGCGGCGGCGTCGAGAAGTTCGACCACTTCTCGCCGAACCACGGGTCGCTCGCGTGCGACGCCTGCCACGCGGGCGTCGACGGGACGAGCCGGCTGAAACAGATCGGGATGCCGGGGGTGGCGATGGACGCGTGCGTGAAGTGTCACGCGATCGCGCGATTCCATCGGTAGGCGCGGCGGAGAGCGGAGGAGCGGGCGTCGAGGGCGCAGGGCACGTCCGCGAAAGCGAGCCGGCGACGCCGGGCCGGTCAACGCGCCGAGACGTCGTATTCGACGTGACTCGAGTAGGTGCTCTCGTACGTCGATTCGCTCCCGTCGGAGAGGTCGATCGCGTCCACGAGCCAGCGTCCGCGGCCGTCGGTCCGCACCCGGACGTGGTTCGCGCGCCAATGGCGGACCTGCGGCTTCGGGCCTCCGTCGGAGGTCGTCGAAGACCTCCGGTTCGAAGGGTCGAGCCGACTCATGTCCTCCAGCAGCTCGGGCGGAAATTCCATCGAGAACTCGCCTCCGCGGCTCGTCACGCGGGGATCGGCCGATCCCGAGTCGATCCATTCCGTCAGGACGACGTCGCGACGCGAGGTTGTCGACTCGAAGACGACGCCGCCGTCCGTGCGGACCGCGATCGGCGCCGTGACCTCGAACACTCCCTCGACCTTGACCCGCTTCCCGCCGTCGACCCCCTCGACGTTCGTGAAGCCGCGGAATCCATCGCGATCCGTCGAAGCGCACCCCGCGAGCGCGACCCCTGCGACGACGCTCGCGACTCGGATCGAGACCTGCGCCTTCATGGGCTCACCTCGTTCTCGACTCTCGTCCTCGACTCTCGTCGTCGACGAGACCATTTCCGACTCGACGGCCGATCGACCGTTCGCGCGCGATTAAAACCGAACGCCGCGAACGGCGCCACCGACTCGCAATTCCGCGGCGGTCCCTCGGGCACCACATTCGTCGACCCACGAATGCGATCCGATCGGGCGCCCGCCCTATTCGCTCGCGCCGCCCCATTTCCGGTCACCGATCGACCGCGGTGGCCGACGGATCCCGCGAGGACCGCGCCGCGCCCGAATGCGCAGACACGAGGTCGGACGTTGTACGAGGACCGTGCGCAGAGGCCGCGGGAGAAGACCTCGTCGAGGGAGGGCCTCGCGCGACTGTCGACCACCGAATCAGCAGCAGGCACGGTCCCGTAGGTCGCGCAGTGCGCCGGAGCCGCCGCTTGTCAGTTGAATGGAGCGGCGAAGGGCAGCCCTCATCGAGGCGAGGTTTTCTCCCGCGGCCTCTGCACTCGCGCCCTCGACGTCTGCTCCTCCGTCTCCTGCTCCTCACTTCGGAGCCGCGCGCTTCTCCTCGTACCCGCTCGCATCGTCCTTCACCGTGAACGGCTTCCCGTCGCGCAAATAGAACCTCGCCCGCTCCTCGCCGTTCATCGGCCGCGACCCGATGCGCCCGAAGACCGACATCTGGTGGCCGCTCTCGTCGCAGCCGCGGTCGCGCTGCTGGCCGGTGGAGATGGCGATGCAGGGCGCCGGCGTCGGGCAGGTGGCGATCAGCTTGGGGTCGGGCGGCGGCGAGGCGCCGTCGGTCTGCGCCGAGCGCGCCGGGCTCCAGAGCTCGACCACGCGCAGCCCGTTCTTCCCGTCGGCGACGTAGGCGAAGAAGCTCGCGTTGGTGAGGCCGGTGACGACGGCGTTCACGTCGTTCATGACCCCTTCGGCGGTGAACTTCTGGACCAGCGTCGGCGCGCGGAAGCGCCGGACGTCGACGATCGCGAGCCCCTCCTTGCCGGCCGCGACGTAGGCGTAGGTGCGCGAGACGCGGACGTTGCGAGCGTCGGCGAGAGGGACGAGGACGCCGCTCACGACCGCCGGCGCCTCGAGGTTCGTGACGTCGAGCACCTTCATGCCGTCGGCGTCGACGACCGCGGCGTAGCGGAACTGCGCGTCGAGCGCGCGCAGCCCGTTCAGCCCCTCGGTCACTTCCGTCACGAGCGCCGGCGCCTTCGGGTCGAGGACGTTCACCACCGCGATCCCGCGCGGCGTGCAGACGTAGAGGTAGTGGCCGATCACCGCGCCGCCGCTCGCCCCGGTCAGCTTCCCGTCGGGATTGAAGGTGGCGGCGCGCTCGAGGAAGTTGTTCTCCCCGTTGCCGTCGACGAAGGTGTTCACGTCGACCGTCACGAGCCCCTCGACGCGGTCGGTGACGAAGGCGTAGCCGAAGAAGGGCTCGACCTTGCCTTCGCGGCTGGCCGGGTCCTGGACGCGCCGCGGGTCGAGCGGCACGGTCGAGGGGAGGAGGACCGCGCTCGCGTCGCGCGTCTTCACCTGCGCCCGCGCGCCGAGCGGGCTGAACGGCGACGACACGATGCGCTGCGCCGCGTCCTTGTTGGCGACGTTCGCGATGTCGAAGACGCGCAGGCCGTCCTTGCCGTCGGCCGTGTAGAGGTACTCGCCGCGCGCCTGCACCGACTGCGCGTTCTCCGACTCGTGGACGTAGTGGTCGGTCAGCACGCGGCCCCCCTGCTGGTGCGCCGCGAACGACTCGGGCTGCGTCAGCGCGTGGAAGTCGCTGCCGATCACCGGCTGCGGCTCGAAGCCCTCGGTCACGCCGATCGACTCGACGCCACCGCCGCCGAGCCCCACGTACGCGTACGACCCGACGAAGTCGGCCGCATGCGAGCCGAGCACGAAGAGCGTGGCGAGCCTCGCGTTGTTGTCGTCCGCCTCGCTCAGGTGGCAGGCGGTGCACGCCTGGCCGTACTTCGCGCTGAAGGTGTGGGGCGGGAAGGGGGTGAACGCGGTCGCGCTGAAGCCGGCCGACGAGATGGTCGGCTGCTGGTTCACGACGATCGCGCGGTTGCCGTCCTCGACCGTCGCGCAGACCGCCGACGCCGAGCGCACCGGGCTGATCTGGTTGCCCTTCACGTCGCCGTTGATGCCGAGCATGAAGGAGTCGCTGCGCAGCCCCTGCGAGTAGTACCCGACGTCGCCCTTCGTGCACTCGCCGAAGTAGTGCTTGGCGTCGAGGCGGACGTTGGTGCGCGCCGCGAGGTGGCAGCCCTGGCACGAGACGGCCCACGCGACGTGGCAGGTGTAGCAGGTGAGGCGGTCGTTCCCGTGCGCGAGCTTGTCGGGCGCGACGCGCGCGTCGCCGAAGCCCGAGCCGTCGCGCAGCAGCGTCTTCGCGACCGCCGCCTTCTTGTTGTAGGCCTTGCTCGCCGGGTCGACGACGTCGGCGAGCTGCGGCACGACCCACTGCCGGCTCGGGTCGACCTTGCTGTGCTGCACGAGCGTCTTGCCGCCGTCCTTCCACTCGAACTGCGGCTTGCCGGCGCCGAACGGCACGCGCGTGCGCGGCGCGTCGTTGCTGCCCGGCTGGTAGAGCAGGTCGCGCCCGCCGGCCGGGTTGCTGGTCTTGAGCTTCGCGCGCTCGGAGACCGTGCCGTGGCAGTCGATGCAGGCGATCTCGACCGCGTCGATCATCTCGCCGTAGAGCTTCCCGTCGCCGTGCACGTCCTGCTCGGTGTGGCAGTCGATGCAGTGCATGCCCGCCTCGAAGTGGGCGTCGACGAGGTGGACCGCCTTCTTGGCCCACTCGGGGTCGCCGGCCGGGATGACGTTGCCGTCGGCGTCGAGCAGGCGCCCCTCCTGGTCCTTCCGGTAGATCTTGCGGAACGACCAGCCGGAGCGGTGCTGCGGCGTGAACTGCGTGTGCTTGGCGGTCGGGTTGGCCTGGTCGTGGACGTCGTGCAGCTCCTCGCCCCACTTGGCCTGGCCGTCCTTCTTGTAGAAGGCCGCGCCGTCGGTCTCGCCGTCCCACCACTCGACGCCGATGTAGTTGCCGAGCGCGCCGCTGCCCTGGTGGATGTGGCAGGTGAGGCACTGGCTGGTCGGGATCGCGCGCGTGAAGCGGTGCTCGATCGGGTGGCCGCGCTCGCCGCGCGCGATCGTCGCGTCGTTGCTCGCGCTCGTGCCGTCGCGGCCGGCGAAGGCGGCCGGCCCGCCCGCCGCGCTGTCGTCGTTGGCGTAGAGGACGTGGCAGGCACTGCAGCCGCTGGAGCGGTACTCGCCGGCGTAGTCGTTGGTGCCGAGGAACCAGAGGTTGGGGTCGTTGAGCCGCGTCTTGGTCACGGTGAGGACCGCGCCGTCGACCTTGTTCAGCGTCCCGAGCCCGCGCGTGTTGGGGATGCCGCGCTCGAGCACGCGGAACTGGTTGCCGGGCTCGGAGATCTCGAAGCGCGGGTAGGGGATGAGCTCGGCGAGGACGCCGCGCGCCTTCTCGGCCTCGGTCGGCGCCGGGTTCGCGACCGCCTTCGCCGCCGTCCCGTTCGGCATGTAGAACTCGCCGACCGTGTAGTGCTTCCACGGCGAGACGCCGTTGTTGTAGAGGCCGGAGCCGGGCACCATCGCGCTGTGCGCCATGATGCTGGTCGGGACGCGCCGCGTCTCGCTCGGGTGGCACGGGCCGCAGGTCTGCGGCGCGACGCGCAGGTCGCCGGGGTTCACGAAGCGGACGAACTCGAGCCGCTCCGTGTTGAGCAGCGCGTAGCTGTTCTTCGGGTTGGCCGAGCTCGCCCATTTCCCCGGGAAGAGGGGCGCGACGTGCGCCGACTCCATCGCCGCGAGGTAGCCGGAGTCGAACGGGCGCGTGCTCTTCGAGCCGGAAGGCTTGTGGACGTTCGGGTCGCCGCCGTGGCATTGGGCGCAGCCGATGCGCACGAGATTCGACACGTGCATCGAGGGGCGATCGACCCCCTCGTGGCAGGTGATGCAACCGGCCGACGCGGCGGTCTCCTCGTCGGCGGTGCCGTAGCCTGTCTCGCCCGGGACCGGCGGTGCGTGGCCGATCGACGTCGAGAGGTCGCGGTCGGTGAAGCGGGCGCACCCCGCGACGACGACGAACGCGGACCCGGCGAGCGCCGCGGCCGCGAAGGCGGCGCGCAGTGCGGTGCGAGGCTCGATGCCGAGCATTTCCGTTCCCCCGACGATGCGGCCCGGGCCGCTCAGAAAGCGAAGGTCGCGGTCACGAAGAACCCGAACAGCGTTCCGCTGCCGGCGATGTCGCGCAGCCCGTCGCCGGGCAGCAGCGCCGACACGCCGCTGGTGAAGATGACGTTGTCGATGCCGAGCGGCCGGTACTGCGCGGCGAGGCTCAGGTCGATGCCGATGTTGCTCCCGACCGACGTCGCGAACTGCTGGTCGAGCGAGTCGGTGTTCACGAAGCGCAGGAAGAGCGTGTCGGCGAAGACCGTCCACTGGTTGCTGAGCGCGCCCTCCCACCCGGCGTGCAACAGGAAGAGGCCGGGGTTCACGAAGTTCGGCGCGTCGAAGTTCTTGGTGCGGAGGTTCGGGTAGAGGCTGTTGCCGTTCTTCAGGCGCTGGCCGCCGAGCACGAAGTTGCTGCGGTCCCAGAAGCCGAAGGCGGCGCCCGCGAAGTCGGGGTTGTCGAAGACGCCGTCGAAGCCGTGCGCGGTGCCGTTGCCGGTGCCGCCGTCGCCCGAGGCGTAGAGCCCGCTCGTGATCACCTTCCACCAGTCGACCGGGTAGGCGAGCTCGAGCGCCGCCATCTGCCCGCTCACGTCGACCGAGCGCCCGGCGATCGGGTTGCCGGAGTCGTGACCGATCGCCTGGTAGAGCGCGTGGGAGACCTCGAAGCGCCCGATGTGCCCCTGCCCGTTGAAGCCGAGGTAGAGCAGGTCGACGTTGCGCGCGTCGTGGTCGGTGACCCAGAGCGCGGTGCCCTCGAGCGTGTAGCCCTTCCAGATCGCGTCCTGCATGAAGACGTCGGCGGTCACGATCTCCTGGTTGCGCGCGTTGCCGGTCTGGTTGAAGTTGCTGAACTTGTCCTTCTTCGCCATGTCGAAGTAGGCGAGGTCGTACTGGTAGCGGTTCTTCTCCCACGACCCGAACAGGCGCGCGCCGTCGTTGGCGTCGGCGAAGACGAACTTGCGGAAGTCGCTGGCGAACGCCTGGCGGCCGGCGCGCAGCGACAGGAAGTCGAAGTGGGGGTCGAACTCGGCGAGCAGCACCTCGCCGAACGCCTCCTGCAGCGCGTCGTCGTTCTCCGTCTCGTCGTTGGTGACGACATCGGCGTTGCGGATGTCGTGCGCGATGGTGACGCGCGCGCGCCACGTCGGCGGCCGGAACACGGTGTCGCCGTACTGCAGGTCGAAGGAGAGGAAGAGGTCGGACTTGATGTCCGTCTCCTTCCCGTCGCCCGCGAAGTCGTGGCGGTCGAAGACGGTCGCGCTCACCGCGTCGATGCGGAGGAAGAGGTTCTCGCCCCAGATCGGCAGGTCGCCCTTCAGCACGTTCGCGCCGTAGGGGTCCCACCACGGACGCGCGCCGACGATCGGGTACTCGCCGATCTCGCCGACGTTGAACGGGTTGAGCCGGCCGCGCTGGCCGTAGCGGTCGTACTCGGGCAGCGCGAAGTAGCGGTTCTCCACCGGCTCGAGGCGAGCGCCGAGCGGCGGCTCCGGCGACGGCGGCGGCGGCGTCTCCTGCGCCTGCACGACCGCGGCGCTCGCGAGGAACGCGGCGAGGCCGCCGATTCGGGGCCGAGCGATCGACGGGGCGCAAGGCATGGACGGTTCCCCCTGACCGGACCCTGCGGACGCGCCGTCGGCGCGGCCGAGCCGAGAGGCGGGCAGTGTAGGTTCGCGCGCGCGCGCGTCCATCGGTCGCCCGGTCGCCGGCGCCGGATCGGACGCGAGCTCGGCGTCGCGCGCTTGACACGGTTTCGCACGCCCGGCACATTGCGCCGCCTGTCTCGCCGCCGGCCGCGCACGGAGGAAGGAATGGTCCGATCGCCGTTTCGTCGCGCCGGGTTCGTCGCGGCGGCGCTCGCGGCGGCGGGCTGCTCGTCCGCGACCGACCGCTTCCTCTCGATCGAGAGCTATCCGCCGGGCGCGAGCGTCCGCCTCCTCGTCGAGGGGCGCGCCGCCGGCCAGACGCCCCTGGAGAAGGTGCACGTCGGCGCGCCGTCCGGGAAGACCGAGGTCCTCCTGATCGAGAAGGAGAACTACCAGACGGTCGCCTACCCGGTGGGTCCGGAGAGCCCCGACCACCTCTTCTTCTCGCTGCAGAAGGCGCCCGACCTCCTGCCGCTGCAGAACGCCGTCACCGAATTGCAGAACAACGTGCGCAGCATCCGCGAGACGGTCGAGGCGATGCGCGACGCCGAGAAGAAGGGCGGGAACTGAGATGGGATCGAACCGGTTCCGCGCCGCGGGAGCGCTGCTGGTCGCCGCCCTCGCCGCCGCCTGCAGCAGCAGCGACGTCGCGATCGTGATCAAGTCCGACCCGGCGGGCGCGACCGTCTACGTCGACGGCGAGCGCGCCGGCGCCGACGGCGACACCTTCGCGCTCCACTTCGGCGGCGATTCGCGCCGCAAGGTCCACGTCCAGCTCTGCCTGCGCGGCCGCGAGCCGGCCGAGGCGATGTGGGAGCTGGTCGAGGTGCCGTCGCCCGACGGCCGCGGCGTCCGCGAGAAGACCTTCAGGCTGGAGAGGGTGCGCTGATGCGCAGGCTCGCGTGGGGACTCGCGCTCGCGTTCTCGGTCGCGGCGTGCGGCGCGCCGCCGCTCGACCTCGTCCACGTCAAGGCGATCTCGAGCGATTCGCAGGAGCCGGTGCCCTGCGCCGTCTACTTCGACGGCGAGCGGCAGGACGACCTGTCGGGCCAGCCGCTCGTGACGCCCGTGTCGATCGCGATCTCCTTCCGTCCCGACCCGACCGGGGTGCACGACAGCGCCGGCGTGAAGATCTCCGTCTTCCCGATGATCTCGGTCGACGGGAAGTGGAAGCTCCCGTCCGAGGGGACGGGCGATCCGGCGCCGGGCTTCCGCTTCGACCGCCACGCCGAGCGGCTGATGCGCCGTTCCGACGCCCGCACGCAGCTGTTCATCCTGCTGCCGAACGGCGACGGCCGCTGGTACGAGCTGCCGAGCCGCGGCGCGTCGATCAGCGCCGGCAGCTGAGCGGCGCCTGCGGCGTGGCGCTCACAGCTCGCCGGGCGAGAGCCCCGCGAGCGCGAAGTAGTCGCGCGGCCGCACGACGCCGCGCAGTCCGGGCCGGCAGCCCGATGGATCCTTGGCGACGTCGCCCACGAGGCGCGGCTGCTCGCCGGAGAAGCGCCGCTCGTCGCTGTCGTCGAAGCGCCCGCCCAGGACGAACGCCGCGCCGCGCTTCGCCTTCGTCCACTGCTCGGCGTTGCCGGCGAGGTGGTGGACCGGCGGTTTGAAGCCGCCGGCCGCGAGGCCGCCCTCGTCGACCGCCATCGGCGCGTCCATGCCGGCGCAGAGGCGTCCACCGCCGATCTTCGGATCGAAGCGGGCGGTGGGGCTCGGGTCCCACGCGAACTTGCGGTGGTCCTGGCTCGGCGTCTTCGGACCCTTCGCGGCGAGCCACCACTCCTCGGCGGTCGGCAGGTCGCGGTCCTTCAAGGCGAGCAGCACGACCGCCTGCGCGTAGGTCGCGTTCTCGACCGGCCAGCGCGGGTGGCGGGCGGCGTCCGGCGCGGCGTTCCACTCGGGCGGCGCCTTCGCGAGCTGGTCGAGCGCGCCGTCGAGGCCGAGGCTCTCGAGCCATGGCAGCGACGGCAGCGCGCGCTGGACGGCGTCGCGCCGGTTCTTCACGTCGGCGAGGAAGGCCTGGAACTCGCCGATCGAGACCGCGGCGGCGTCGATCCAGAAGGGCGCGACCGGGACCGGCTCGCCGGGCTTCATCGGCAGCAGCCTGGAGCCGACCACGACCGAGCCGCCGCGCACCGGCGCCATCCCGTTCAGCTGCGCCTCGAGGGCGTCGAGCCGCGCCGCGCAGTCGGCGGCGTACTTCACGTCGGGCGCCGCCGCGCCGAGCTCGGTCGCGGCGGCCTGGAACGAGGAGCGCGCGCGCCCGATCGCGAGGTCTTCGAAGAGGGCGCGGAAGCCCTGGCGCAGCGCATCGACGCCCGCCTTCGCACGGCGCGCCGTGTCGTCCTTGAGCTCGGGGCCGCCGAGCGCGTCGAGCGCCTGGCCCGCCTTCGCGAGGTCGCGCCCGTCGCCGGAGAGCAGCGCGAGCGCCGCGTCGAGCTTCGCGACGTGCTCGCTCCAGCGCTGCGCGCGCGCGTCGAGCTCGGCGAGCTTCGTCGCGCTTGCGGCGTCGCCCGTGCCGCCGTCGGAGGCAAGGAGCTGCGCGCTCGCGGCGTGCGCCGCCGCGAGCTGGTCGGCGACCGCCTTCGAGCCGCCGGCGCGCCACGCGGCGCTCGACGCGATCTTGTCGAGCGCGGCGCCGGCCGCGGCCAGCTCGCGCGCGACCGACTCGGCGCCGGCGTCGCGCGCGCGGCGCTGCTCGAGGAGCTTGCGCGCGGCGTCGACGTCGGTGGCGGGCAGGAGCTCGGCGACGAGCGCCGGCTCGCTCCCGAAGAACTTGGCGAGATTCGTGCGCGACTCGGCGACGCGCGCGTCGACGGTGGCGAAGGCGGCCGACCCGCCGGCGGCGGCGAGGCCGTCGTGCGCGCGCTTCCACTCCTGCGCGAGCGGCGCGAACGCGGCGCGCACGACGGGTTCGTAGCTCTGGATGCGGCGGTCGAGCTCCGCCTTCGCGAAGCCGTCGTAGAGCCCGGTGTAGGTGGTCGCGATCGAAGCGCGGCTCGCGGCGTTCTGCGTCTCGCGCAGCTCGTCGCCGAAGCGCGCCAGCGCGGTGAACGGGACCTCGATCGCCGGCTTGTGGTTGATGGCGGTCGACTCGATCACGCCGCGCAGGTCGAGCGCTCTGCTGACGAGGTTGACGAAGTCGCCCGCCTCGTCGCGCAGCGGCAGCCCGTCGGGGAGCTGCATGCGCAGGGCGTCGGCGTCGACCTGCAGCCTGCGCGACGGTCCGCTCGCCTGGAACTCCGACTCGAAGTCGCGGAGCTTCTTCTTCGCCTGCTCGGCGGTGAGGGCCGCGCCAGCGGGGACTTCGTCGCGGTCGGCCTGGTTCAGCCGCTCGCGCACGGCGTCGCTGCGCCCCGCGGGCGCCGACTTCTCGACGTCCGCCTTCACGGCGGGGAAGAGGGCGAGCACGACCTGGCGGCCCGCGTCGATCTCGTTGAGGTCGCGGCGCGCGGTGTTGCGCACGTCGGCGCTGCCGAGCCCGGCGGCGGCGCGCCGCTCGACGTCGTCGAGCCGGAGCGCCAGCTCGGCGACGGCCTTGCCCGCGTCACCCGACCGGCGCGACGCGAGGTCGCCCTGGATCGCGGCGCGCAGCTCGGGCCCCGAGCGAGAGGTCACGACCTTGCCGCGCAGCTCGCCGAGCCGCTTCCAGCGGTGCTCGAGGTCGGCGAAGGGCAGCGCATAGGACGGCGCCTGGCGGACGACGGGGTCGGCCTCCCAGGCGAGGAGCTGCTCGGCGTCGTCGCAGAGGGTCGCGAGTGTGCGCGCCTCCTTCGAGCCGGCGCCGTCCGCGGCGCGCCGCGCGTGGTCGCGCGCCGCTTCGACCGACTCGCGGTTGACCAGGCGGTCGCCGATGCGGGCGCGCAACTGCACCGCGTCGGCCTCGAGCTGCGCGGCGGTGAAGGTCGCGGGCGCCGCGGGGCCGCCGCCCCCCGGCGTCTCGAGCCGCTTGTTCTCCGCCTCCATCCGCTGCCACGCGTCGTACCCGCGCCATGCGGCGAAGCTGACTCCGCCGAGCACGACGAGCGCGACCGCCGCCTTCGTGAGCCTGCGGCGCAGCCGCGCGCGCGCGGCCGCGCTCTGGAACGGCTCGATGATCTCGCCGCGCTCGACGCGCCGGAGGTCCTCGATCACCTCCTTGAAGCTCGCGTAGCGGTCGGCGCGGTCGAGCGCGGTCATGCGCTCGATCACGCGCGAGAGCGATTCGGGGATCGAGCCGTCCTGCGCCAGCTTGCGCGGCGAGAGGAAGTCGAGCGTCGTCTTCTTGCGCAGCAGCTCCTGCACCGAGTCCTCGTGCAGCGGCCGCTTGCCCGCGAGCAGGTGGCAGAAGGTCGCGCCGAGCGAGTACATGTCGCTGCGGTGGTCGACCTTCTCGGCGCGGCACTGCTCGGGGCTCATGTAGAGCGGCGTGCCGATCACCGCCTGCGTGGCAGTCAGCTCGACGCTCATCGTGATGCTGCGCGAGATGCCGAAGTCGGCGACCTTCACGCGCGCGGCGTGGTCGAGGAGGATGTTCTCCGGCTTGACGTCGCGGTGGACGATCTGCAGGCGTTCCGCCTCGAGCAGTCCCTCGGCCGCCTCGATCATCCAGCGGATCGCGTCGGCGGGGGGGAGGCGGCGGCCGGGCAGCTCGTTCACGTGCGCGAGCAGGCTGCCGCCCGAGACGAACTCCATCACGAGGAAGTGGACGCCCTGCTCGCGGCCGACGTCGTGGATCTGGACCACGTGCGGCGTGCTGAAGCGGCCGATCGTCTTCGCCTCGCGCTGGAAGCGCTGCAGCAGGTCGTCGTCGGTGCAGAGCTCCTCGCGGATCACCTTGAGGGCGACGGTCCGGTCGAGGCTGAGCTGCGTCGCCTTGTAGACGGTGCCCATGGCGCCGCGGCCGAGGACCTCGTTGATGCGGCAGCCGCCGAGCACCTGGCCGACCAGCGGATCGGCGCCGCCCGGTCCGGGGCGCCGCTCGCCGTCGGTGCCGCGGCTCGTGCCCGAACCCGGCTGGCCGTCGCCGTTCGCAGCGCCGCCCTCGACGACGGTCATGCCCTCGGCCGGCGGCGCGCCGGCGTCGCGCAGCCGCTCGGGCTGGAACGGCGTCGGCCGCTGCTCGGCGAGCGTCGGCTCGGCGCGCGTCGCGGACGGGCCGGCGACCAGCGTGTCGCGCTTCTCGACCAGCGTCCCGATCTCGCGCTGGCACGACGGGCAGGTGAGGCGGTCGGCCCCGGTCGGGAGCGCGCCCGCGATGGACTGCTGACAGTGGGGACACCTGGTGACGACCACGCTCGCGTCCGCTCCTGCCGTCGAGGGACAAAGACCGGCGAGGCGACGACGTTAGCAACGCGCGCCGCCGCGCACGCCTCGGGTCCGCCGCCCGCGGTCCCGGTATGCTGCGCCCCCTTTCGTCGGCCCGAGAGGAGCGAGGAGATGAGCGCAGGCGGCAGCGCATACCCCCGGCGCACGCACACCTGCGGCGAGCTCCGTCCCGAGCACGTCGGCCAGCGCGTCACCCTGAACGGCTGGGTCCACACGGCGCGCGACCACGCCCATTTCGTCTTCGTCGACCTGCGCGACCGCTACGGCGTGACCCAGGTTTTCTTCGGGGACGGCGACGGAAAGCTCCTCGCCGAAGCGCAGTCGCTGCGGCCGGAGGACGTCGTCGCGATCGTCGGGAGCGTGCGGGCCCGCCCGCAGGAGAACGTCAACGCCGAGCGGTCGACCGGGGCGGTCGAGCTCGTGGCCGAGCAGCTCTTCGTGCTGAACCGCGCCAAGACGCCCCCCTTCGAGATCCGCGACGACGCGAAGATCTCCGAGGAGGTGCGCCTCAAGTACCGCTACCTCGACCTGCGCCGCCCGGTGATGCAGCGCAACCTGATGTTCCGCCACCGCTTCCTGCAGGCGCTGCGCGACGACTTCACCCGCCAGGAGTTCGTCGAGGTGGAGACCCCCTTCCTCACCAAGGCGACGCCGGAGGGGGCGCGCGAGTACTTCGTGCCGAGCCGCCTCTACCCCGGCCACTTCTACGCGCTGCCGCAGTCGCCGCAGATCTTCAAGCAGCTCCTGATGGTCTCGGGGTACGACCGCTACTTCCAGATCGCGCGCTGCATGCGCGACGAGGACCTGCGCGCCGACCGCCAGCCCGAGTTCACCCAGCTCGACCTCGAGCTGTCGTTCCCCGACGAGGAGCTGGTCTTCGCGACGGTGGAATCGGCGCTCGCGCACGCGATCGAGAAGGCGTCGGGCCGCAAGGTGGCCACGCCGTTCCGCCGCATCGCGCACCACGACGCCATGCTCCAGTTCGGCTGCGACAAGCCCGACTTCCGCAACCGGCTGCGCATCGCCGACGCGACCGACGAGGCGAAGGCGAGCGAGTTCAAGATCTTCCGCGGCGCGGTCGACGGCGGCGGCGTCCTGCGCGCGCTGCGCGTGCCGGGCGCGGGCGAGCTCTCCCGCAAGGAGATCGAGGGTCTCGAGGCGAAGGCGAAGGAGTTCGGCGCGAAGGGGCTCGCCTGGACCAAGATCGACGCGGCGGGGAAGGCGGGCGGGGGCGTGGCCAAGGGGCTCGAGGACGGCGCCGGGAAGGCGATCCTCGCGAAGCTCGGCGCCGCGCCCAACGACCTGCTGCTCTTCGTCGCCGACCGCGAGCGCGTCGCGGCGACGGCGCTGAGCGAGGTGCGGCGCGCCCTGGGCGAGCGGTTCGGCGGCGTGAAGCGCGACGACCTCGAGTTGTGCTGGGTCGTCGAGTTCCCGCTCTTCGAGTTCGACGAGGACGAGAAGGCGTGGAAGGCGGCGCACCATCCGTTCACCACGCCGATCGAGGAGTACGAGGGGCAAATGGCGAAGGAGCCGGGCAAGGTGCGCGCGCGCGCCTACGACCTGGTGATGAACGGCTGGGAGCTCGGCTCGGGCTCGATCCGGATCCACGACCGCGCGCTGCAGCAGCGTGTCTTCGAGGGGGTCGGCATGCCGGCCGAGACGGCGAAGCGCAAGTTCGGCTTCATGCTCGAGGCCTTCGAGTACGGCGCCCCGCCGCACGGCGGCATCGGCATCGGCATCGACCGCCTCGTCGCCCTCCTCCTCGGCCACGACAACATCCGCGAGGTGATCCCGTTCCCGAAGACGGCGTCGGCGACCGACCTCATGACCGGCGCGCCGACCGCGGTCGAGGAGCGGCAGCTCCGCGACCTGCATCTGCGGCTCGACGTGCCGCCCGCGGCGCCGAAAGAGGGCGTCTGAATCCCATGGCCGACACGATCGCGATCACCCTGCCCGACGGGAAAGTGCTCGAACAGCCGAAGGGGGTGAACCTCGGCGAGCTCGCGCGCACCATCGCGATCTCGCTCGGCAAGAAGGCGCTCGGCGCCGTGGTCGACGGCAAGACGCTCGACCTCCAGCGCAATCTCACCGCGAACGCGAGCGTCAAGTTCGTGACCGAGGCCGATCCGCAGGCGCTCGACATCCTCCGCCATTCGTGCGCCCACCTCATGGCGCAGGCGGTGAAGCGCCTCTTCCCCGAGGCGCAGTTCGGCGTCGGGCCGGTGATCGAGAACGGCTTCTACTACGACATGAAGCTGCCGCGGCAGCTCGAACCGGCCGATCTCGAGAAGATCGAGGCCGAGATGAAGAAGGCCGCGGGCGAGGACTTCAAGGTCACGCGCAAGGAGATGCCGCGCCCGGACGCGCTCGCGTGGGCCGACGAGCGGCACGACCCCTTCAAGCGCGAGCTGATCGAGGGCTTCCCGGCCGACGACGCGATCACCTTCTATTCCCAGGGCGAGTTCACCGACCTCTGCACCGGCCCGCACGTGCCGTCCACCGGCCGGATCAAGCACTTCAAGCTGCTCTCGATCGCGGGCGCCTATTGGCGCGGCGACGAGAAGCGGCCGATGCTGCAGCGCATCTACGGCACCGCCTTCGTCGACGCGAAGTCGCTCGAAGAGCACCTGAGAGCGCGTGAAGAGGCGGTCAAGCGCGACCACCGCAAGCTCGGCAAGGAGCTCGGCCTCTTCATGTTCCATCCGCTCGCGCCGGCGAGCCCGTTCTTCCTGCCGAAGGGAGCCCTGCTCTACAACGGCCTCATCACCTACCTGCGCGGCCTCTATCGCGAGTTCGGGTACCAGGAGGTCGTGACGCCGCAGATATTCGCGAGCGAGCTCTGGAAGATCTCCGGCCACTACGACAACTACCGCGAGAACATGTACTTCACGACGGCCGAGGAGCGCGAGTTCGGCGTGAAGCCGATGAACTGCCCCGCCCACGCGCTGATGTTCGGCTCGCGCATCCGCAGCTATCGAGAGCTGCCGCTGCGCTTCGCCGACTTCGGCCGCCTGCACCGCTTCGAGCGCAGCGGCGTCGTCTCGGGGCTGACGCGCGTGCGCTCGTTCAGCCAGGACGACGGCCACACCTTCCTCGCGCCCGAGATGATCGGCGAGGAGATCGAGCGCTGCTTCCAGCTGCAGCGCCGCATCTACAAGGACCTCGGGCTGAGCGAGCCGACGATCCTCGTCGGCACGCGGCCCGAGAAGTCGCTCGGCTCCGACGAGATCTGGAAGAGGGCGGAGGCGCTGCTCTTCGAGGCCCTGAAGAAGCTGGGCCAGGCGCACGTGCTGAACCCCGGCGACGGTGCCTTCTACGGTCCGAAGCTCGACTTCCAGGTGCGCGACGCGCTCGGCCGCGCCTGGCAGCTCGCGACGATCCAGCTCGACTTCAACATGGCGGAGCGCTTCGACCTCCACTTCAGCGCGCAGGACGGGACGAACCAGCGGCCGGTCGTGATCCACCGCGCGATCCTCGGCTCGCTCGAACGCTTCATCGGCGTCTACCTCGAGCACACCGGCGGCCACTTCCCGCTCTGGCTCGCGCCGGTGCAGATGAGGATCCTCCCGGTGATGACCGACGTCCTGCCCTATGCGAAGTCGGTGGCAGAGCGGCTGGAGAAGGCGGGCTTCCGGGTCGAGCTCGATGAACGGCAGGAGAAGATCGGCGCCATGATCCGAGACGGCGCACTCGAGAAGATCCCCTACCTCCTGGTGGTCGGCGCGCGCGAGAAGGAGGGGGGGACGGTGGCCGTCCGCGACCACAAGAGCGGCGACCAGGGGGCGATCGCGCTGGACGCCTTCATCTTGAAGGCGCAGGAGCAGATCGCCCGCCGCGAGTGACTCTCCCGCGGGCCGCCTTGAAGGAAACGCGCCCGCCCCCTAGCATTCCCCGCCCGCTCCGTTCACCGGAGCGGCACCAAGAGCCGGGTCGGGACCCTTCCCGCCGGCCTCTTTTCGTTTCTTCGACCCGAACTCCCGGAGGGCAGGCGTACGACCACGCACCAGTACCGCATCAACGACATGATCCGCATCCGCGAGGTGCGATTGATCGACGAGAACGGCGCCCAAGTCGGCGTCGTGGAGACCGGGGAGGCGCGTCGGCGCGCCTACGACGCGGGCCTCGACCTGGTCGAGGTCTCCCCCGATGCCCGCCCGCCGGTCTGCAAGATCATGGACTACGGGAAGTTCAAGTACGCCCTGAAGAAGAAGGAGCACGAGTCCAAACGCAAGCAGCACCAGGTCCAGATCAAGGAGATCCGGCTGCGCCCGAAGATCGCCGAGCACGACGTCTCCTACAAGGCGAAGCAGGCGCGCGACTTCCTCCTCGACGGTGACAAGGTGCAGGTGACGATGCTGTTCCGCGGCCGCGAGATGTCGCACATGGACGTCGCGCGCGTGGTGCTCGACTCGTTCGTGAAGAAGCTCGCGGACGTCTCGAAGGTCGAGCGTCCGCCGAAGATGGAGGGGCGCCGGCTCGGGCTCCTGCTGCTCTCGACCGCGCCGCCGCGGCCGCACGACCACAAGCCGGAGAAGGCGACCGATCACGAGAAGGCGACCGACCACAAGTCAACCGACCCCAAGTCAACCGACCACAAGTCAACTGACCCCAAGGCAACTGACCACAAGGCAACTGACCACAAGGCAACCGACCACGAGAAAGTGACCCATGGGGACGAGGCGGAGGCGAAGGCCCCCGCCAAGAAGAGCGAGGCGATGCCCCCCGAGGCGCCGTCCGCCCCGTCGGCCGACGGGACCCCTCCGGCCCCCGTGAAGACCAACTGACCGAACCCGAACCGAACGAAGGGAAGTGCGCCGTGCCCAAGATGAAGACCAAGAAGTCGCTGATCCGCCGCATCAAGGTGACCGGCACCGGCAAGCTCATGCGCATGCGTGAGGGCCGCCGCCACCTGATGTCGGGCAAGAGCGGCAACCGGCGCCGCAAGCTCCGCAAGCCCGCGCCGGTGCCGAAGGGCCTCGTCAAGGCCTACATGCAGCTGCTCCGCCCGAGCCTGTGAGGCGCCGGGTCCCGCTCTCCTGAAAGCAAGTAGTCGGAGGATTCCCGATGCCTCGCGTCCGCAGCGTCGTCACGCGCCTCAAGCGCCGCAAGCGCCTCCTCAAGCGCGTCAAGGGCTTCCGCGGCAGCCTGCACAAGAAGAAGCGCCAGGCGCGCGCTTTCGCGATCCGCGCCGGCAAGTACGCCTACCGCGACCGCCGCATGAAGAAGCGGGAGTTCCGCAGCCTCTGGATCACGCGCATCAAGGCGGCCGTGACCGCGCGCGGGATCTCCTACTCGAAGTTCATCAACGGCTTGAAGAAGGCGCAGATCACGCTGGACCGCAAGGTCCTCGCGGCGCTGGCGATCGAGGCGCCGGCGCAGTTCGACGACATCGTCGCCAAGGCCAAGACCGCGCTGGCGGCGTGAGCGGAGCTGCGGCTCCGGGACACGTTCCATGAGCCAGTCGCTCGTCGAATCCATCGCCCGGATCGAGGCGAAGGCCCGCGCGGCGATCGCGGCGGCGGCCGGAGCGGACGCGCTCGAGGAACTGCAGCGGATCGAGCGCGCCGTCCTCGACAAGGGCGGCGAGCTGAACCAGATCCTGCGCGGGCTCAAGGACCTCGACGCCGCCGGGAGGCGCGACGCCGGCCAGGCCGCCAACGAGAGCAAGGAGCGCCTCGCCGCCGCGTTCGCCGAGCGGCGGCGCGCGATCGCCGACGGCGCGGTCGCCGCCGCGCTCGCCGCCGAGCGGATCGACCCGACCCAGCCCGGCCCGCGCCGCCCGCTCGGCCACGAACACCCAATGAAGTCGGTGATGCGCGAGCTCGACGACCTGTTCGAGTCGATGGGCTTCACCGTCGTCGACGGCCCCGAGGTCGAGACCGACTTCTTCAACTTCGAGGCGCTGAACATCCCGCCGAACCACCCGGCGCGCGACGCGCAGGACACCTTCTACGTCGAGGGCGACAACGTCCTGCGCACCCACACGTCGGGCATGCAGATCCGCGCGATGCGCAAGTACGGCGCGCCGCTGCGCCTCGTCGCGCCCGGCCGCGTCTTCCGCAACGAGACGCAGGACGCCGGCCACGAGCACACCTTCCACCAGCTCGAGGGGCTGATGGTCGACGAGGGGACGTCGATCGGCCACCTGAAGGGGGTGCTCGAGCAGGTCCTCGCGCGCCTCGTCGGCGGGGAGGTGCGCACGCGCCTGCGGCCGCACTACTTCCCGTTCGTCGAGCCGGGGCTCGAGCTCGACTTCCAGTGCCGCATCTGCGGCGGCGCCGGCTGCTCCACGTGCAAGCGCACCGGCTGGATCGAGATCTGCGGCTGCGGCATGGTCCACCCCAAGGTGCTGGCGGCCGGCAACGTCGATCCCGAGAAGTACTCCGGCTTCGCGTTCGGGCTCGGCATCGACCGCCTGACGATGATGCGCCACGCCATCCCCGACATCCGCTGGCTGATGTCGGGCGACCTGCGCTTCCTGCGGCAATTCCGATGAAGCTCTCGCTGAAGTGGCTCGGCGAGCACGTCGACCTCGCCGGCGTGGCGCCGGACGACGTCGCGCGCGAGCTCACGATGAAGACCGCGCTCATCGAGGACGTCGTGCGGCCCGGCGCCGGTCTCGAGCAGGTGCGCGTCGGGCGGGTCGTCCACCGGGAGAAGCACCCCAACGCCGACCGCCTGTCGTTCTGCAAGGTCGACGCGGGCAGCGGCATCGTCGAGGTGGTGTGCGGCGCGCCCAACGTCGCGGAAGGCCAGAAGATCTGCTACGCGCCGGTCGGCTGCACGCTCCCCAACGGGCTCACGCTCGAGGCGCGCAAGATCCGCGGGATCCTGAGCCACGGGATGATCTGCTCCAACGCCGAGATGAAGCTCGGCGAGGACCACGACGGGATCCGCGTTCTGCCGGACGACGCGCCGGTCGGCCGCCCGATCGCGGAAGTGCTCGGCCTCGACGACGCGATCCTCGACATCGACAACAAGTCGATCACGCACCGCCCCGACCTCTGGGGCCACTACGGCTTCGCGCGCGAGCTCGCGGCGATCTTCGGACGAAAGTTGAAGGCGCTGCCCGTCGACGCGGGGCTGAAGCGCGCGGCGCCGGGCGCCGGGACGTTCCCGATCGCGCTCGAGGACACGGCGGGCTGCCCGCTCTACCTCGCGCTGCAGGCCGAATTCGAGGCGCTGCCGGCGTCGCCGGACTGGCTCGCGCGGCGGCTCGAGGCGGTCGGCATGCGGCCGATCTCCCTGCTCGTCGACCTCTCGAACTACGTCATGCTCGAGACGGGCCAGCCGACCCACCCCTTCGACGCCGACCGGCTCGAGGGCGGGCGGATCGTCGTGCGGCGCGCGAAGGCAGGGGAGAAGCTCGCGACCCTCGACGGCGTCGCGCGCGCGCTGACGGCCGAGGACGTCGTCATCGCCGACGGCGCGCAGGCGGTCGCGATCGCGGGCGTGATGGGCGGGGCGTCGACGGAGGTGTCGGCGTCGACGCGGCGGCTGCTGCTCGAGTCGGCGCGCTTCGACGCGGCGCGCGTGCGCCGGACGGCGACGCGGCTCGGACTGCGGACCGAGGCGGTGGCGCGCTTCGAGAAGGGGCTCGATCCCGCGCTGCCCGAGCTCGCGATCCGGCGCTACGCGCAGCTCCTGAGGCAGGTCGCCCCGGGCGTCCGCGTCCGCGGGAACTTCTCCGGCGCGGGCGAACTGCCGCCGCCGGCGGCGATCCTCTCGCTGCGGCCGGCGCGCGCGCGCTCGAAGCTCGGCTACGACCTGCCGACCGACGAGATGAAGCAGCGCCTCGCGTCGATCGGCTTCGAGGCGAGCGGGAGCGGGGAGCGGCTCGAAGTGCGCCCGCCTGCCGGCTTCGCTCGCAAGGACGTCGCCTGCGAGGACGACCTGATCGAAGAGGTCGGAAGGCTCGCCGGCTACGAGCGCGTGCCCGCGTCGCTGCCGCGCCTGCAGTGCGCGCCGCCGCGGCTCGATCCGCTGCGGCGGGTCGAGCGCGCCGCGTTGCGGACGCTGGTCCACGAGTGCGGCTACGCCGAGTGCATGAACTACTCGTTCGCCACCGACCGCCAGATCGAACGGGAAGGGAGCGCGGCCGCGGGCGCGAAGCACGTGCGGCTGCTCAATTCGCTCACGACGAACGCGACGCGGCTGCGGCGCAGCCTCGTGCCGGGGCTCCTCGAGTTCCTCCAGAAAAACCTCGTCGACCACGAGGAGGTGCGCCTCGTCGAGGCGGGGCGCGAGTACCTGCCGGAGCTCCCGTCCGAATACGAGGGGGCGGGGCTGCCGCGCGAGCGGCGCGTGGTCGCGGCGGTGCGCGCGCGGCGGGGCGCCGACGGCGAGGCGCTGCTGCTCGAGGCGCGCGGCGACGCGGAGGTCCTGCTCGCGCGGCTCGGCATCGCGTGGCGCGGGCGGCGGCCCGAGGGCGCGCTCCCGCCGTTCCTCCATCCGGGGCGGACGATCGAGCTGGTCGCCGACGGCCAGGCGGTCGGGCGGGTGGCGGCCCTCCACCCGGGCGTCGCCCGGAACTTCGGGATCGAGGCGCCCGCGTGCATCCTCGAGCTCGACCTCGCGGCGGTGACCGCGGCGCCGCGGCCGGCGGCGCGCATGCGGCCGATCTCCGAATTCCCGCCGGCGCGGCGCGACCTCGCGGTCGAGACGCCGGAGGAGCGGACCGTCGCCGACGTCGAGAAGGAGATCCGCGCGGCGGGCGGCGAGAAGCTCGCCGAAGTCGAGCTCTTCGACGTCTATCGCGGCGCGAACCTCGCGGCGGGCCACCGCTCGCTGGCGTTCCGCCTCGAGTACCGCGCGGCCGACCGGACGCTCACCGACGCCGAGGTCGACGCGATCCACCAGAAAGTGGTCGAGCGACTGGCGAATCTCGGGATCCGGCTGCGCGCGTGAACGCGGGATCTTCGGCGCGTGAATCGACGGTGAGGGGCTTGCCTCGCCTCGCGCGAAGTGGCACGCTCTTCGTCGCCTCTGCCGTGTTCGACGCTCGCGTCAATTCTTGAACCTTGACGAAAGCCCAAGGGAGCCGAATCCCTGGAAGCTGGAAATGCCACCCAACGAGCGGTGGACTTCCTCGCGACCGGGCAGGCGCCCACCTTGAAGTCGGGTTCAAGTTCGCACCATGAGCGACGGCACAATGGCGGAGGTCTTTTTCTCGGCGCCCCACGCGTAGTCCGCGCGCGGGTCGTCAGCGCGCGCTGGGCGCCTTCGCGGCCGCGCGCAGCGGGCGGCCGATCGCCGCCGCGATCCCCTCGATCTCGCCGACGAGGCGCCGGAAGTCCTCGGGCAGCAGCGCCTGCTTGCCGTCGCAGAGCGCCTCCTCCGGCTTGACGTGCACCTCGACCAGGAGGCCGTCAGCGCCGGCGGCGATGCCGGCGCGCGCGAAGGGTGACACGAAACGGCGCTGACCGGCGGCGTGGGAGGGGTCGAAGAGGATCGGCAGGTGGGAGAGGTGCTTCACCACCGGGATCGCCGCGATGTCGGGGGTGTTGCGCGTCGACGTCTCGAAGGTCCGGATGCCGCGCTCGCACAGGATCACGCGCGAGTTGCCGTGCTGGAGGATGTACTCGGCGGAGAGCAGCAGCTCCTCGATCGTCGCCATCATTCCGCGTTTCAGCAGGATCGGCTTGTCGATCTTCCCCACCTCGTCGAGGAGGTTGTAGTTCTGCATGTTGCGCGCGCCGATCTGCAGCACGTCGGCGTACTGGACGAAGAGGTCGATGTCGGAGGGGGAGACGATCTCGGAGACGACAGGCAGGCCGGTTCGGCGGCCGACCTCGTGGAGCATCTTCAGCCCCTCTGCGCCGAGCCCCCGGAACATGTAGGGGGAGGTGCGCGGCTTGAACGCGCCGCCGCGCAGGAGCACGGCGCCGGCCGCCTTCACCGCCTCGGCGGTGGCGAGGAGCTGGTCGAAGCTCTCGACCGCGCAGGGGCCGGCGATCAAGACCGGCACCGGGCCGCCGATCTTCACGCCGCCGACCTCGACCACGGTGCTGGAGCGGCGGTACTCGCGGCTCGCCAGCTTGTAGGGCGGGACGATGTCGAAGACGTTCTCGACGCCGTTCAGGCCCATCAGCCCGTCGCGCTGCGCCTCGACGCCGCCGCCGACGACCGCCATCACCGTGTGCCCCTCGTCCTTGGAGGTGTGGACCTGGAAGCCGGCGGCTTCGACGCGGCGGATGACGTCGTCGATCTCCTGGGCGGTCGCCGACTGTTTCATCACGACGATCATCGAGGTCTTTCGGGTCCTAGGGGGCGGTCGATCGCTTGGGAGGCCGTGCGAGCGGCGCAGGGAGGTCCCCCCATCCGGTCGCCCACAGAGCGCCGCTAGGGCGCGCTCGGAGGGCTGCGGGGGTGGCGCCGCAGGACGGGCCACTCGGCGGCGGGGCGCGCGGCGCCGAGCCGGATGCGCCTTCCGACCGGGCGCCCGTGGGGTGCAG
>Ga0137432_1000074_pt1 | contig 75996 bp, 56 predicted proteins | sample EasRivERMZT820_2_FD_102337 | JGI IMG/M metagenome (GOLD analysis project Ga0137432, IMG submission 102337) | Soil microbial communities from meander-bound floodplain in the East River, Colorado, USA - East River MetaG ERMZT820_2 | ecosystem: Environmental > Terrestrial > Soil > Floodplain ... | reverse complement strand
TCGCCGGCGGCGTTCTCAATGGCGATCCCGGCGCGCTTGAAGACGAGGCGGCGCAGTTCGTGCCCGACAGGACGCCCGCCGAAGACGAGCGCGGCGGGCGTGCACAGCTCCGGTCGGAACGCCCGCAGCGGCGCGCGCAGCGCGTCGTGCAGGGGCACGCGGTCCACTCGTCCCTTCGCCTTGCCGACGTCGGGCGTGATCGTGAGGACGGCGCCGTCGAGGTCGACGTTGCCCCACTTGAGCTTGGCCAGCTCGCCGCGGCGCAGCCCCGCGTAGAACGCGAGGCGGAACCAGAGGCCCACCCGCGGCCCGCGCTCGTCGGCGGCCTCGAAGAGGCGCGCCAGCTCGTCGGCCGTGAGCGCGCGCCGCTTCACGGTCGGCGCTCCCTTCGCCACCGGCACGGACGCGAGCGGGTTGGCGGCGAGGCGGCCCGTCTTCGTGAGCCAGTTCGCGAACGAGACCGCGATCGAGCGCCACTTGTTCCAGGAGCGCGACGACTTCCAGCCCTCCGACGCCTTCCGCGCTTCCAGGAAGGCGCGCACCGAGTCCGCATCGAGGTCGAAGAGGCGGGCGGCGTCGCCGCCGAGGTGCGCGACGAGCAGCTCCAACGCGAGGCGCACGTCCTCGACGTGCTGGTCGCTGCGTCCCTCCGCCTTGAGGTTCGCGACGTAGTTGCCAGCGTGCTCGCGCAGCGGGGTCGCCGCAGCGTCTTCGAGGCGGTCCTCGCTGGCGGTCGAGAGGCCATGACGCCAGTTCAGCTCGCGCTCGGCGTACTTGGCGAGGACCAGCGCCGCGCCCGACTTGTCAGCCGTCTTCGCGCTCACGAAGCGACGCACGCCGCGATCGCTCCACGCGACCCACCAGGACGGGGAACCCTTCCGCTTGAGCAGGGATGCCATTGCCTACCTCCTCGTCTTCTTCGGCCGCCGCGGTCGCGTGTCGGCTACGACGAGCCGCAGTCCCAGCTCGACCGCGACCTGGTCGAGCAGTTCGCTCCCGATCCCCGTCCGGCCGTGAACGAAGTCCCCGAGCGTTCCTTGCGAGACGCCGAGCCGCTTCGCCAACTCGTAGCGGCTGATCGGCGCGTCGAGGATTGCGCGGCGAACCTGATCAGTGAGCGACTTCTGCTTCGGCACTCCCGTAGTATTGCCGTCCTGCGACCCTGCGCAAGCCCTAGATGACATCGGCAAGTCGGTGAGGGTCGGTGAGGGTTCTCCGGCTCGCCGATATCGCGAGAGCTGCACTGCCGAATGAATGGGAATACCTTCACCAACCTTCACCACGCCGTCGCGTGCCCTGGTCATGGCGCACCTGCCTGCGCGTCGTCGAGGACGGCTTCGAGCAGCTTCAAGCCCACGTAGAAGCGGCGCCCGCCGGACACCACGCGCTCGAAGCCGCGCTCGCGCAGCATGGTGCCGAACAGCGTGCCGCTGACGGGCTCCTCGCCGACCTCGGCGCACCAGTTCCCGTAGGCGGCGTAGAGCTGCGCCGCGCCCGCGCGGGCGTTGCGAAGACGCGCGCAGCGCGCCGCGAGGAAGTCGGCCAGCCCGTCCTGCTCCGCGCGGTACTCATTCGACGCAGCAGTTACCGTCGCCGGCGGCGCGAGCCCGTCGCGCTGCCACAGGAGGGCGCCGTCGATTGCCCACCGCAGGATTCCCGGCAGCTCGGCGCGCAGCTTCGCGGCGAGGTGCTGGTCGCGTTCCTCGGGCGGGATCGTGACGGTGAAGGGGACGAGCAGCAGCCGGCGCCAGATTCCCTCGTCGGTGCCGAGGACCCGCGGTCGGTGGTTGCCGGCGAGCCACAGCTTGAAGGTGGGCGCGAAGTCCCAGAAGTCCTCCTTCATGCGGCGCGCCGTGAGCCGATCGCCACCGGTGAGCTGCTTCACGCGCGCCTCGTCGAGGCGCAGGCCGGCGTCGAGTTCGTTGCAGGTGACGAGCCGCTTCCCGTGCAGCGCGGCGACCTCGGTCGGGTGGCCGCGGTGCTTCTGCATCGCAATCAGTTCGGACGGCGCGGCGTAGCTGAGGTCGCGCCCGAGCAGGTCGAGCATGGCGCCGAGGAACTTCGACTTGCCGTTCGCGCCGGAGCCGTATGCGAAGAAAAGCGATTCCCCGCCAACGTCCCCGGTGATCGAGTAGCCCGCCGCGCGCTGCACGAAGAGGCGCACCTCCCCGTCGGGCAGGACGCGCTCCAGGAAGGTGTTCCAGGTCGGCGCAGCGGCGTCCAGATACTCGACCGGCGCGACGCGCGTGATGTAGTCCTCGCGCGTGTGCGGCCGCAGGTCGCCCGTCCGCAGGTCGATGACGCCGTTCTTCACGCCGAGCAACATCGGGTCGGTGTCGAACTGCTCGTGATCGATCGCGATTCCGTCCTCGGCCGGGACGAGCGCGAGCATCGCCTGCCGGCGCTCGCGCGACTCGGACGACTTCGCCCAGCGCCACAGCTCGTCGCGCTCGTCCGAGGTCTTCGCCGCCACCGCCTCGCCGCGGATGGCGGGCGCGACCTTTCTGGTCATGGCGAGCGCGCGCACGCCGCCGTCGTCGGTCGCCCACTTCCGGCCGGTCCAGGTCAGGAACCGCTTCCACACCGGCACGTAGTGGAGGTCGCTCCCGTGCAGGAGCACGAGGCGCCGCACGTTCGCCGAATCGGTGCGCGGGTGCGGCTGCTCGTCCGCGCCCGTCGCGCCGTTCGTCGGGGCCGCGCGCGGCGGCTCGCGCACGACGTCGGTTGCGAGGGCGAAGAGCTGCTCGACGGTTCCACCGCCGACGAAGAAGTCGTCGAGGCCGACTTTGTCGCCGTTCTCGCCGCCCGGCAGGTAGACGACTCGGACGCGCGCGCCGCGCAATTCGAGAAACGCCTTCAAGCGCGCGAGCGCGGACGCGACCGCTCGCTTCGTCATCGCGTCGCTGTCGAAGGCAATCAACACCTCGCGACCGTTGAGCGCGATCGAATCCCAGTCGGCGAGCGCCGTGGTTCCACCTTGCTCGTTCCTCCCGCGCCAGTTCCAGACGCCGAGCAACGCGACGCAGCAGAGGCCGCGGCTCGCCGCCGCGTCGCCCTTCTTCACGCCTTCGGTGATGAGCAGCGGCGCCCTCGGGTCGGCGAGCATCGGGCAGACGCGTGGGTGCACGTCGAGGCGCATCCGGGCGCCCTTCGGCGTCTCGTACCTGATCGGCTTGCCGTCCTTCGTGACGCGCGGCGAGTCGGGCCGGAGCTGGTTGCCGACCACGCCGCCAGCGACGCCGTGCAGCGGGATCAGCAGGCCGGTCCGGAGCTGCTTCGCGTCGCGCGAGAAGCCGCGATCGACGAGGACGTCGTTCGCCTCGGTGAGCGTGCGCACGCTCTCGTAGCCGCGCTCGAGGATCAGCTCGTCGTCGATGCCGGACGCCTTGAGCTGCGCGAGGTGCTCGCTCGTCAAGCGAGTGGCAAGGCGTGCGGCGATAGACTGGTCGTCGCTCTTTTCGACGGTCGGCCGCGTCGAGCCCACTCCCTGGTCCGGTTCGGGCTCGCGCGGTCGATCCATTTCCGGCCCGCTCATGGGGCGGCCTCCCGAGAAATCGACCCGGTGAGGCTCCTGGACGCGGAGCCCCCTGGTGGAGACGGATCCACTCGTTTCGGAGTCGACGCTCGGGGCGGCGGCCGGAGGTCGCGCTGCATGGCGCGCTCGATTAGTCGATCGACCTCGACGCGGTCGATCCGAAGTCGCCGGTCGAGCCGGACGGGGTGCAGCAGCCCGCGCGCGATCCAGTATCGAACCTGTCGCTTCGCGCATGAGCAGTAGGTCGCGGTCTGCTCGACGCTGAACAGCCTCGCGTACTGCGATACGACCGGCGAGGTCGGGACGGGCGGCGCGATCGAACGCCGCCGGTTGCAGAAGGACGGGAGCCGAGGGGCGTCACTCATCGCGGGCGCCCTCCGACGTCACCGCCACGCGCGCGGCACGGTCGAGGAGGACCCGCTCGACCGCTGAGACGTTGAACAGCCAGCGACCGTCGGCCTTGAGCGACGGAATGCGGCCCGCCAGCGCCTCGTTCTTCAGCCACTTCGGGGGGACGCCGAAGAGCCGCGAAAGCGTTCGGACCGTGACCAGGGATGCGGGTGGTTTTTCCATTCCCGCAGACTGGCGATCGCCTTGTGCAGCAGCCGTGCGCCGGCCGTGATTCCGGCGTGATTCCTACGGGACTCGTCGCGCGGCCGGCTAGGTTTTCGGCGTTGCGAGCCGGAAGACTCCCTCCGCTTCCTTCTGAATCAGCGTCCCCCACGCGGGGTGGTCGCGAAACGAGTGTGCGAGTCGGAAGTTGTCAGAAGCGGTCTCGATCTTGTCGCCGATCGTCGACTGGTTGAGACCCAGATCGCCCTTTTTCCACTCGGCCCAGAGCAGCCCGATGCAGCGCGCCTGCGTCGGGTTGAAGTGGTACTTCACGCCGAACCAGTTCACTGTGGCGAAGTCCTCGGAGTGTGTCGCGCCCGGAGCCGCCTCCACGCGCGCGCCGCCGCCGTGGACGCCGTTCGCCGTGACGCGCAGTTTCTCGATCTCGACCGCCAGCTCCGCGCTGATCCGGCGGCGCAGATCGACGGGATGCCCCCGACACAGTGCTGCGAGCGCATAGAGCAATTCATCGCGCCGACGTCTCGCGAGCTCCGCCGCGGCTCCTTCGACCGCCTGCCGCTGTCGTTCCTCGTCGGTGAGCGTGCGCTTAAAGTGCTTCCGCTCCACCGCGTAGTCCCGCTCGACGAGGATCGCCTCGTCCCAATCGATGTTGAAGCGCTCAGAGCGGATACGTTTACGTTCTTCCTCCGCGGCCGCGCGCATCTCGTCCGACTTCGCGATCGCCTCGAAGCGGTCCAACGCCTCGTCCTGCCCCTTTTCGTATTCCTTGCGGGAGTACGTGGAGGGTGATGGTGCTTGCCGGCGCGCTGCGGCCGCTTCTGCCGCTGCCACCGCCTCCCGTACGGAGCGAACGACGTCACGCGCCGCGTGGGCCGCGCTCGCCCACGTCTTGGCTCCCTCCACGAATCGAGGTCCGACGAGCCCGAATGGAGCGAGTGTGTCGTCGGTAATCTCGCCGATGCCGGCGGTCGTTGCGCGGAGTTCGTCCGCGAGCGAAAGGAACCACGGATTGGCGGTCTCCTGGGACATCCACGAGTGGCGCCGAGCATTCGGTTTTCGCTGGAGTTCAGGATCACCTGGCAAACGGTCGCCGTGCCGACATTCCTGGTTGCGTCCGGCACCACGATGCACGGGGACGCAGCAGGCGATGTCGTCGAGCCGGGCGAGACCGCGCGTCACGACTTCAAACATGCCTCGGAGGCGATCGCCGAGAGTGACCGCGTCGGACGGAGCCGGATTGCGCTCCGGCTCGCCCTGCGCGAGACTCATTTCCGTACTCCTTGAAGGGGCCGGGTGCGCAGTGATTCGCAGTCGCGCGCGCTCGGCCCTTTTTCTTGGATCAATCGATCACGGCTCCGCCTCGTCGATCGCTGGCACCGCATCGTCGGTCCGTTGCTGCACGGCCTCGGCGAGCAGGTGGGCGAATCGGGGCGATTCTGGGCGGGGTAAGGAATCGCGCAGGTCCTCGGCGATCTTGAGAAGCAGACGCGCCTTCGCCGTCGTGAGCTCTTGCTCCACCAAACCGACGGCGAGGAGCTGGCGCAGGCGATAGAAGCCCTGTTCCGTGCCGAGCGTCCGAAAATCGAATCGGACGAGCGAGGGCACGGCGCGCCCTTGTCGCGGCCTCTCTCCGCCTCGCGCGCAACTTTCCAAGCGATGCTGGCGCAATTCGGCGGAGTGCCAGTAGCAGACGGCCTCCGACGGCCGCCGAGGCGCTAGGCAGGAGCCCCTCGACGTGATTGCGGAGCACCGCAGCTCGGGCCGGCACCGCCTGTTCGGACGCTGCTTCGATTCGCCGGACGCTGGAGGTGAGTGACTGAGACCCATCGAAACCGCTTGCTTTCGCCTCCCTCCCCCGGGATGGGCAAACGGCACTCTAGCGGAGGACTGCGCAGACGTGTCCTCGTTGCCGGTGGGGAAGCACTGGCTGGACGTTGCTCCGGCGCTTCTCCGCGCCTCCTGTCCTAGTGGATCGAGAGCACCGCGCAGTTCGTCCACGCGCCGTCCTTGGGCGGGGTGGTCAGCTTCGGACCGACTAGGGCCTGGAGCAGGACATCGACGCCCGAGAGCGAGGGGTCGTTCGGGATGCTGTTCGTGAAGCTCATCACGTCGAACGGCCAGGACGGGATGTACGTCAGGAAGTTGAAGGGCAGGATGCAGAGGTCGCCGTGGAAGGGCGGGGTCGGGATGCTCTGCTCTGGCGGCAGTCCGTAGATGGCGAAGATGCCGTCGAGAGGGTCGCAGAGGTAGTTGACCGTGACGCTGCCACCGGGCGTGAAGGTGCCTTCGAGGATGGTGGCCGGCGTGTAGGTGAACCCGTTTGAAAGGACCCCATCCCCGAGGTCGTTGCTCACGGTGATGTCGATGGGTCCGGGTTCGCCGCTGGGTGCGTCGCAGGCGATGTTCTGGTCGTCGATGACGACGACGTTCGCGGCCGGAGTTTGCCCGAAGAGGACTATTGTCCAAGCGCCGAGCGAATAGCCCGACCCGACGATCGAGACGCTCTGGAAGCCGTCGTACCGCATCCGATTCGGAGTGATGCTGGAGACGACCAGCGGGGGCTTGAACTCGTCAGCGCCGACATCGACTGCCGGTCCGAGGATCCGCGGGTCGCCGTCGATGTCGGTTGCTGGAAGGCTAGGTGCAGAGTTGTCGCCAGCGTCGATGCACAGTGATCCCGGTCCGAGGTGATAGTCACTGCTGGGCGGGTCGACGAAGAGCGGGTCCGCATCGAAGTTGCCGGTTCCGTTCCACCCGCCCTGAACGTCGCAAGACGTCGCGTTGAACGAACTGCTCCCATCGACGGAGACCTGGGTTCCGGTGTTCCCCCATACGATGGAGTTCCAGGCGCCAGCGACCGCTCCCCCTGCACAGAAGACCGCCGGACTCGAGTTTCCCGACACCGTCGAATTGACGATCAGAGGAGTCGAGTTGAACGCATGGATTCCGCCGCCGCCCCCATCGGCCAGGTTGCCATAGATCACGTTGTTAGCGATGAGCGGAGCCGAACCGGTGTCAACGCAGATACCTCCGCCTTGCCCGGTGCCGTGATTGAACGCGATGACGTTGCGCTGAATCACGGCGTTGGAGTAGACGTTGCTGATCCCGCCACCGTTTTGCGCCGTGTTCCAGACGATGACGTTCTCTTCGACAGTCGGTGAAGCGTACTGAATGTCGACGCCGCCGCCGCGGTGACCGGTGTATCCCGGCACTCCGCCGTCGGTCAGAGTGAACGATCGAAGGATGGAGTCGTTTCCCTCGCCGCTGACGAATCGGACACAGCTTCCGGTCAGTGTCCCGTCGATCGTGGTAACAGCAGCCCCATCCGTGCTCTGCACCGTGATCGCCTTCCCCTTGAAGTCCAAGTGCTCGAAGTAGGTGCCGGGCGAGACGAGGACCACGTCGCCAGCAACGGCAGCGTCGATCGCCGCCTGGATGGTTGGGTAGTCGGCGGGGACGTGGATGTCGCTGGCGCTCGCGCATGGCGCGGACACGGCGAGGAGCACGACGACGAGCGGGCGCGAGACGATGGCGCGCATGTCTTCCCCCTTCAAGTTGCGAGAGGGTGCAGAGCATTGCACGGCGGCGCGAGATCGACCAGCCCCACCGACTCTGAGCGCTTGTGGACGCGCTCGGGTCCTTCGACCCCCCCGCCCGCTCGATTCCCCCGGGGTCCCCCGTCCGGGTCCGATGCGCGCGCTGGGGCCCATCGATTCCCGCGTTCGCGCGATTCCCCCCTCCCTGGCACCCCGGTGAGGGGTGGGCGCCAGTTCACGCCGGAGAGCTGCCTTTGCCGGATTCCGTCTGGCTGCGTTCCCCGACATCGACGCCGAGGCGCGATGCGATCTCATGCAGCGCGGCGGGCACGGCGGGCAGCTCGCGGCGTCGCACCGTCACTCCTCGCCCCGTCGGTAGGTACGCGTCCCGATCCTCGGGGTCGCGGAACCAGACTCGGACCGTGGCGAACCGCTTCCCGCAGAACTCGTCGGAGACGACTCGAAGCTCCTCGCGCTTGCCGTGTCGCCGGACGCGGAGGATGGTTTCGCCGCACTCCTGGACCTGTTCGGGGGAGCGATCGTTGGTCGCGATGGCATCGGCGCCGAGCGGATGAGCGGCGAGGACAGATCGAAGCTGAGCGAGAAGTTCGTCGGCCACGGGTGCCTCCCCGGCTGCACTACTACCGTACGACACCCCCTAATTCCCCCTCGCGAGCGACCACGGAAAGGAATCGACCACGGTTCGGCAGCGGTCGACTTGCTCGCGATCTAGAGCAACCGCTCCCTCTAGAAAACCCGTAGCTGGTCGCGCGCGCCGAGGTCGGTAGGAGGTAAGCGCAGGAGATCGAGCGGGCTCCCAAGATGCTACGGATAGGGGGACCCCCGGTGGGGGTGGAGTGCTCGCGATCCATGCACCGACGGTCGCCACGTCGAAGCCGTGCCGACGGTCGGCCGCACGGGTCGGCGCATCGCTGGCGACACTCTGACGAGTCGCTGCCACGACACGCAACTCGACCTGCGGAATGGGGGCGCGATCTGAAACGGCAGGAACCGTCGCGCCTCGCACGACGACGCGGCCAGCTCCGAGCCGCTCATGCTGGCCGGCTCGCGATCACGAGGGCCACGATCGCCGCGCGCATTGCCTCCGGCAGCGTCGGCCAGCAGTCGACCACTTCGCGCAACCCGGCGTCTGTCGGTCGGTGCGCGTCGGTGCACACGACCTTCGACGTCCCCGGGGGCGCCTCGTCCCGGCGTGCGGAACTGTTAGCAGTCTCGGCCGTTTCCCCAGAGCGGACACCGGATTCTAAGCCCGGCGCGTCTGCCAGTTCCGCCATCCTCGCGCGCGGCGCATTCTGCGAAAAACCAGCGCAGCGTACAGCGCTGCGCCTGCAGCGCCTCGCGTGTGCAGCGGCGCGTGCGTCGTGCAGGCGACGCGTCTGCGACCGTCACTTCGAGCAGTCGGCGTCCAGGAAGCGCGTCACCAGCGGATTGCTGACCTCGGCGAAGATGCGGCCGGGCTGCTGCAGGACCGCCGCCTGCAGGATCACCGTCGCCTCTTCCGTGAAACCGTCCGGGATCTTGCCGGTGACCGTGGCGAGACCCGACGGGCCGAGGTTCCCGAAGCCGACCACGCGGAAGCCCGCGCCGAGCGCGAGATCGAAGAAGCGCGGGTCGACGGACGTCGGCGGATCGAGGTAGATGTAGCCCGGGTCGCCGCTCGCGAAGAGAAACCAGGCGGCGTTGGGCGCCCCTTCGAGCGACGCCGTGTAGGTCCGCTGCTGGCGCACCGCGCCGGGGCCGTTCAGCTGCACGTCGAAGAGCTGGTAGGAGCGCACGCTGCGGTCGCTCTCGTGGCAGAACAGGGTGAGGGCATTGGCGCCGATGGCGAGGCCGCGGGCCGCGACGTCGAGGTCCGCCTCGTGCGTCGCGCCGGGCGCGTGCAGGTCGAGGTTCACGCTCTCGATCACCGTGTCGCCGCGCGAGAAGTACAGGCGCGTCGAGGTCGGATTGACGCAGAAGGCGGAGAGGCCGGCGCCCGCTTCCGCGAGCTCCCCCTGGTTCGGCACGATCTCGTCGAGCACGAGGGAGCCCGCATCGAGCACATGGACGCCGCCCGAACCGGTCGCGGCGACGAAGAGGCGGTCACCCGCGTACGAGAGCGAGATGCCGACCGGTGTCCCGGGAAGGTCTTCCGCCGGCGACTCCAGCTCGGGGAAGTTCGACTGCGCCAGGTCGATGCGCGAGATCGCGGTCGCGCCCTCGACGGAGTCGGCGATCCAGAGCGCTTCGGCTTCGCGGTCGCTCGCGAGGAGCGCATCGGTCGAGATCTCGTCGCGGATCTCCTGGAGGACGCCCGTGGCGGGGTCGAACAGGAAGAGGCCGGTCGACGCGACCAGCGCGATGCGGTCGCCGACGGCCGTGAGCGCGTAGAGCGGCGCGCCGATCTTGCGGACGCCGACGCGCGTGAACGTGTCGCAGTCGTAGACGTCGATCCGGTTCGCACCCGTCACCGCGACGAAGAGCCGCTCCATGCAGTGGTCGACGGCGATGCCGCCGATGGAGGTGCCGACCGCGACCTGACGCACGAGGTGTCCGTCCGAGGCGGAGAAGACCAGGATCCGGCCCGCCGACGCGTCGGCGAGGTAGATCTGCTGGCGCGCGGGGTCGGAGACCATTCCCGAGATCGTGGCGACGCCATGGACGCCGGCCTGGGTGCCCGAGCGGTTGCAGCCGATCGCTGCGGTGAGAACGACGACGGCCGCGAGAAGACGCGCTGACTGCAAGGGTCGGTACTCCTGGGAACGAACTGCGATCGCGCGGACGGGCCCGGTCCGGAGACGACTACGGTGAAGATCGGGGGAGGAGGGCGCCTGGCCCGGGAGGAGCGCGCAGGTAGTAGCGTCGCCCGCGCTGGGCGCATCGGCGGAGGAGAGGGTGGTGCCCGCGCTAGGACTCGAACCTAGGGCCCGTTGATTAAGAATCAACTGCTCTACCAACTGAGCTACGCGGGCGCGCGAATCTCGGAGGGTCGTGGGTCGGGTGTCGTCGGCGGGTCGCGGTCCTGTCGGTCTGGATCGATCACGCGCGCCGCCGATCGCACCCAATGGCTTCCGCCCGCTGCACGTCCAAGCGCGGAACGAAGTGGTACGCCCGGCAGGACTCGAACCTGCAACCCTCGGGTTCGAAGCCCGATGCTCTATCCAGTTGAGCTACGGGCGCGCGAAACGAAGCGGAGCACGTTACTGCCCCGCGGACTCCATGCAAGCCTGCGCGACCGTCGCGGCGAAGGAACGTTGCGACGCCCGTCGGGGACTGGGTCGCGGCGCCCATCGGGAAATGGGGTGAGTGACGGGAATCGAACCCGCAACCCCCAGAGTCACAGTCTGGTGCTCTAACCGATTGAGCTACACCCACCACCGATGGCGCCTCGCGACCTGCGCCGGACCGAGCACGCTAATTCGCTCGCCCGCGGCTTGTCAAAGTCAAAGTTGATCGGCCCGCGCGCGCCGCCGATGCTGACGCGATGGACCTCGCGACGGGACGACGCGTCCGCCAGTTCTTCCGGGAACGCTTCGGCGGCGGCGGTCCGCCCGAGCGGCTCTTCTTCGCGAGCGGCCGCGTCAACCTGCTCGGCGCGCACGTCGACTACCACGGCGGTCCGGTGCTCCCAGTCGCCGTCGACCGCGGCGTCTTCGTCGCGGCCCGCGTCCGCGCCGACCGCCGGCTGCGCGCCGTCTCGCTCGACTTCCCCGGAGCGCACGACTTCGACCTCGACGCCCCGCCGAACGCCGCGGCGGCGGGCTTCGCCGCCTACCCGCTCGGGATCTGCGTGACGCTCGAGGAGGGGGGCGCGCGGCTGCGCGGGCTCGACCTCGCGTTCGGCGGGACCGTCCCGCCCGGCGCCGGGATGTCGTCGAGCGCCGCGATCCTGGTCGCGACCGCGACCGCCATCGCCGAGACGCAGGGGATCGCGCTCCCGCCGCTCGAGCGCGGCCGCCTCGCCCACCGCGCCGAGACGCGCTTCGTCGGCGTCCGCTGCGGGATCATGGACCAGTTCGCGAGCGCGCTCGGCCGCGCCGGCCACGCGCTCTGGCTCGACTGCAAGGACCAGAGCCACGACTACGTCGCGCTCCCGTCGGAGCGCATGTCGTTCATGATGCTCGACTCGATGACGCGGCGCGAGCTCGCGGGCGGCAGCTTCAACCGGCGCGTCGACGAGTCGACGGGGGCGCTCGCGAAGATCCGCCGCACCGCGCCCGGCGCGACCTGCCTGCGCGACGTGACGTCGGCGCAGCTCGAGGCGGCGCGCGGCGACCTCACCGACGTCGAGTGGAAGCGCGCGCGCCACGTCGTCGGCGAGGTGGCCCGCGTGCAGCGCGCGCGCGCCCTGCTCGCGGCCGGCGAGCTCCTCGAGTTCGGCTCGCTCATGGGGCAGTCGCACCAGTCGTCGCGCCACCTCTACGAGGTCTCGACCGACCGCCTCGACGCGCTGCACGAGCTCTCGGTCGACCACCCCGACTGCTACGGCGCGCGCCTCACCGGTGCCGGCTTCGGCGGCTGCGCGCTCGCGGTGGTCCGGCGCGGCTGCGAGGAGTCCTTCCAGGCGCACGTCGTCGAGGGCTTCGCGCGCCGCTTCGGCTTGTCGCCCGCGGTCCACCCGATCGGCTTCGGCGGCGCGCCGCTCGAAGTGGCCGACGCGTGACGGCGAACGCTCCGCTCGGGGCCGGCGCGATCGCGCCGGAGCTCCCGCTCGACGACGCGGTCGCGCAGGCGGCGCGCGCGGCCGGCGCGTTCGTCTGCTTCCTGCCGCTCGCATACGCGCCGGTCTGCGGCGAGGACGTCCGGCAGCTCGCGCGCGCCGCGGCCGAGGTCGGCGCGCCGCGCCGTCCGCTGCTCGTCGTCAGCGTCGACGCGGCGGAGCACGGGCGCCGCTTCCTGCGCGACCTCGACGCGGGCGCGCTCACCCACGTCTCCGACCCTCGGCTCGCGCTCGCGGCGGCGTTCGGCGTCGCGCGGCGCGAGGGGATCTGCGAGCGCGCGACCTTCCTGCTCGCGCCCGACCGCCGCGTCGTCGCGGGCGCCGTCCACCCGATCGGCTTCCCGCGGCCGCTCGCGCTGCTGCGCGAATGGCTGGCGCGCTCCGGCCTCAGCTGACGGGCGCGGCGGCGGGCGCCGGCTCGCGCGAGACGAGCAGCACGGCGACCAGGATCGCCGCGAACCCGAGCCAGGCGCGCGGCGCCGGCGTCTCGCCGAAGCACGCCGCGTCGAGCACGAGGCCGACCGCCGGCTGCAGGAAGATGTAGACCGCCATCTTCGTGGCGTCGACGCCCTGCAGCCCTGCGTTCCAGAGCAGGACCGAGAGGAAGCTGCCGAAGAGCGCGAGGAAGGCCATCGCCGGCAGGGAGGCCACGAACGCCGCCGCGAAGGTCGTCGCCTCCGGCGCGTCGACGACGCCGAGCAGGTGCGCGAAGCCGGCCAGCGACGCGGGCCGCAGCGACGTCCACTCGAGCGGGGCGACGGCGCCGCACGCCAGCGTGCCGAGCAGCGTGATCCAGGCGCTGACCCGCAGCGCCGAGTGGCGCGCGAGCAGCGGCTTCGCTGCGACCGTGAAGATCGCCCAGAACACGCCCTGCAGCGCGAGGATCAGGTTGCCCGAGAGATGGGTCTTCGAGGCGAGGTCGCCGCTGCCCACCTCGGCCGTGACGACCAGCGCGGCGCCCGCGAGCCCGAGCACGAGGCCGATGAGCCGCACCCGCGGCGAGCGCTCGCCGAGGAAGAGGAACGAGAGCGGCACGATCGCGATCGGCTCGAGCAGCGCGAGGATCGACGCGTTCCCCGGCGTCGACAGCGCGACGCCGCGCAGGCCGAGCAGCAGCGGCATCGCGCAGCCGGGCAGCGCGACGCAGAGCGCGAGCAGCCGGTCGTGCGCGGAGAAGGGCGTCCGCGCTTCGCGCTTGCGCGCCACCCACGCGAAGAAGAGCAGCGTCGCGAGCGCCATGCGGAAGAAGGTGAAGGTCACGTCGGGCAGCCCGCCCGGCGCGCGGCGCATGACGACGAAGGTGGTGCCCGCGACGACGTTCGCCCCGATGCAGCAGAGCACGGCCCGGTTCACGGCCGCGGCGGCTCCGCCGTGCCGGGCTCGGTCGCGCCGTCGGACGGCCCGAGCACGGGGCCGTGGGGCGACGGAGCGACGGGCGGCGACGAGGGCGCGACGGGCGGCGACGCCGTCGTCTCGTGCGCCGCCTTGAAGTCGCGCGCGATCTCCGCGAGGAACCAGAGGTTCTCCGCGACGCGCGCGTTGAGCGTCCCGGGCGGGAAGCGGTCCTCCGCGTCGGCCGCGCCCGCCGCGAGCCCGGTGAGCAGCTGCAGCGCGTCGTCGACGTGGTCGATGGCCCAGAGGTGGAAGCGGCCGGCGGCGACCGCCTCGACCACGCGCGGCGCGAGCATCAGGTCGCTCAGGTTGCGGCGCGGGATCACGACGCCCTGGCCGCCGGTCAGCCCGAGCAGGCGGCAGGCGTCGAAGTACCCCTCGATCTTCTCGTTCACGGAGCCGACCGGCTGGATGTCGCCCTTCTGGTTCACCGACCCGGTCACCGCGATGCCCTGGCGCAGCGGCACCCACGCGATCGCCGAGAGCAGCGCGTAGAGCTCCGCGAGCGAGGCGGAGTCGCCGTCGATCGGCCCGTAGTTCTGCTCGAAGCAGAGCGATGCCCACAGCGAGAGCGGGTGGCCCTGGCCGAACCGCTCGCGCAGGAACGAGGCGAGGATCAGCACGCCCTTGTCGTGGATGTCGCCCGAGAGCTCGACTTCGCGCTCGATGTTCAGGATGCCGTGGTCGCCCGCCGACGCGGTGGCGGTGATGCGCGACGGCCGGCCGAAGGAGTGGTCGCCGGACGTCGCGACGGTGAGCGCGTTGATCTGCCCGATCCGCCCGCCGTCGACGGTGATGAGCAGCGTGCCGTCGCGCAGCTGGTCGAGGTGCTCGCGCTCGATCAGGTCCTCGCGCCGCCGCGCGGCCGCGAGCGCGCGGTCGACGTGGACCGCGTCGGTCGCGCGCGCGCCGTCGCGCTGCGCGAAGAGCGCGGCTTCCCGAGCGAGGTCCTGCAGCACGTCGAGCCGCGTCGAGAGGCGCCCGCCCGAGCCGGCGCGCCGCACCGCCGCCTCGACCGCGACGGCGAGCGCCTCGGGGGTCGGCGGCGGCAGGCGCTCCTCCTCTGCGACGTTGCGGAGGAAGGCGCCGAGGCGCGCGATGTTGGCGGGCGTGCGCGGGATCGGGTCCTCGAACTCGGCGACGACCTTGAAGGTCTTGCGGAACTCCGCATCGCTCGCCTCGAGCGCGTCGAGGTGGCCCGGGTCGCCGATCAGCACCACCTTCACGCGCAGCGGGATCGGCTCGGGCTTGAGCGCGACCGGCAGCGCCTGCGCCTCGCGCGGCGGGATCTCGATCTGGCCGAGCTTGAGCGCGCGCTTGAGCGCCGACCAGGCTCCCTCCTCGGCGAGCAGCTCCTCCGCGCGCAGCAGCAGGAAGCCGCCGTCGGCGCGCAGCAGCGAGCCGGCGCGCACGCGCCGGTGGTCGGCGACGGCGAAGCCCGAGCGCGTCGTCCGCGACTCGATCGTGCCGAAGAGGTCGGCCAGCGTCGGCGAGGCGGGGAAGACGATCGGCGTCTCGTGGCGCGCGGAGGCGTCGACCAGGACGTTCACCGCGAGGCGCTTGCGCAGCGCGCGCGTGAAGCCGACCGCGCGCGTCGCCTCGACGTGGTCGAGGATCCAGCGCTCGAGCGCCTCGAGGTGGGCGCGCACCGGCGGGTAGGCGAACTCGGCGGCGATCTCCTCGAGCTCGGGGTGGACGACGGTGCGCGCCTGGTCGCGGTCGAACTGGTGCAGCTCGCGCGCGAGGCGGCGCGCCGAGCGGCGCAGCGCGAAGGCGACGCGCTCGACGCGGTCGCGCAGCGGGCGCGCCCGCTCCTCGAGGCGGTCGGCCTCCTCGGCCGCGATGCGCCCCTGCTGGACCAGCAGGCGCAGCGCCTCGACCGGGAAGACCTCGTCCTCGTGCGGGATGCCGAGCGCGGGGCGCGTGTAGCCGTGCTCCTTCACGTCGAAGATCGCGAAGCCGTCGGCGCGCGCGTCGTCGGCGAGCTGCTCGAGCTCGCGCGTGCTCGCCTCGGTCAGCGCGTCGCCGAGGCGGCGGCGCCGCTTCCAGTGCTGCGCGTCCTCGCCGACCGCCTCGAGGCGCGCCAGCATCTCGGCGCCGAGCTCGTGCATGCGCTGCGCGAACGGCCGGATGCGCCCGGCCGGGAGCTGCAGCAGGCGCGGACGGGAGGGGTCGTCGAAGCTGTGCAGGTAGGCCTTGTCGGTGACGATCGCCTGGCGGTCGGCGAAGCGTTCGAGCAGGCGGCGCACGATCGCGACGCGGCCGCTGCCGGCGAGGCCGGAGACGAAGACGTGGTAGCCGGGCGACTCGAGCTCGAGCCCGAAGTGGAGCGCCTCGAGGGCGCGCTCCTGGCCGAACGCGTCGAGCTCGTCGATCGGTCCGGGCGGGGTCGCGAAGGCGGCGGGGTCGCAGCGCCAGCGCAGCTGTTCGGGCTTGAGGCGAAGCGGCTCGGGGTCCTTCACGAGACCGCCCGCACCGCGCGCGCGAAGAGCTTGCGGCCGTCGGGCACGTCGGCGAGCCCGTCGCGCGTCCAGGTCGGATGCTGCCACGGGAACTGGTGGCGCTCGGGGTGGGGCATCAGGCCCAGGATGCGGCCGGTACGGTCGACCAGGCCGGCGACCGCGTCGACGGCGCCGTTGGGGTTCCACGGGAAGGGCGGGTCGTCGCTCCCGTCGGGCGCGACGTAGCGCAGCGCCACGCGCTCGTCGGCGAACAGTCGCCGGCGCATCGCCTCGTCGCGCGGGACGAGCTTGCCTTCGCCGTGCGCCATCGGGACGAAGAGGCGCTCGCCCTTCTCGAGGAAGACGCAGCGGTCGGTGACGACGCGCAGGTGGACCCAGCGGTCCTGGTAGCGGTTCACGTCGTTGTCGGTGAGCGTGACCTCCGGCGCGCCGAACGGCGCCGCCAGCCCGGGCAGGAGCCCCATCTGGACCAGCACCTGGAAGCCGTTGCAGATGCCGATCGCGACGCCGCCGCGCTCGACGAGCTTCACGACCTCGGGGCCGGCGCGGTGCGCGAGCTCGAGCCCGAAGACCTTGCCGGCGAGGATGTCGTCGCCGTACGAGAAGCCGCCGGGGATGGCGAGGATCTGGTAGTCGGAGAGCAGCTGCGGCCGCTCGAGGAAGGGCAGCGCCGGCAGGATCGTCGCCCGGGCGCCGCAGCTCTCGAACGCGAACGCCGTCTCGGCGTCGCAGTTCGTGCCGGCGGAGCGGACGACCAGGGCCCTGGGCTGCGCCATCGGTTCAGATCCCCAGTCCGGTCCGGAACGCGCTCGTGAGGTCGGCGAGGCGGAGATTGAGCAGCGGGCCGGGCCGCAGTCCGGTCGCGACGAATTGCGGCTGCTCGATCAGCGTGGCGACGACGGCGTGCGGCACGCCGGCGAGCGCCTTCTCGACGCGCTCGACGTCGGCCCACGTCGTCTCGAGAAGGTAGCGCGGCGCGCTCTCGGAGAAGAGGACGATCGCGTCGTCGTCGAGGCCGGCCGGGCGCGGGACGCTCGCGACGTCGAGCGTCGCGCCCAGCCCGCCGGCGAGGCACATTTCCGCGAGCGCGACGGCGAGGCCGCCCTCGCAGAGGTCGTGGCACGCCCGGACGGCGCCGCTCGCGAGCGCGCGCGCGACCGCCTCGTGGACGGCGCGCGCGAACGTCAAATCGACCTGCGGGACGATTCCGCGATCGGGGCCGCCGTCGCGCCCGAGGTGCTGCAGCAGGCGCGCGCCGCCGAGCTCGTCGCGCGTCGTCCCGACCAGCACGATCAGGCCGCCCGCCGTCTTCGCGTCCATGGTGACGGCGCTCGTCACGTCGTCGATCAGGGTCAGCGCGGAGACGAGCAGCGTCGGCGGGATGCGGATCACGCCGTCCGCCGTCTTGGTCTGGTTGTGCAGCGAGTCCTTGCCGCTGATGAAGGGCGCCCCGTACGCGAGCGCCGCGTCGCGGCACCCCTCGGCGCAGCGCGCGATCGAGCCGAGCGTCGCCTCGTCGTCGACCGACGGCCAGGCGAAGTTGTCGAGCAGCGCGACGCGGTCGAAGCGGCCGCCCAGCGCGACGACGTTGCGCACCGCCTCGTCGACCGCGAGCAGCGCCATCGCGTGCGGGTCGATCGCGCCGGTGGTCGGCGAGAGGCCGCAGCCGACCACGACGCCGCGCCGCGAGCCCAGCCGCGGCGCGACGACGCAGCCGTCGGAAGGTCCGAAGCCCCCCGGCCCGACCATCGGCTTTACCGCCGAGCCGGCCAGCACCTCGTGGTCGTACTGCCGGACGATCTCCTCCTTGCTCGTGACGTCGGGCGAAGCGAGCAGCGCGAGCAGCGCCTTCGCGCAGTCGACGTCCGTGAGCCGCCCTTGCGAAGACTGCGTATGTGCGGCGACGCGCGCGGGGCGCGTGCGCTTGGGCAGGCCGTCGTGGAGGAAGCGGACGTCGAGGTCGCCGACGACCTTTCCCGCCCAGGTGAGGCGGAGGCGGCCGTCGCCGGTGAAGCGGCCGAGGTCGGTCGCCTCGACCTGGTGCACTCGGCAGAGCTCCTTCAGCGTGTCGACCTTCTCGGGCCGGACCGCGACGACCATGCGCTCCTGCGCCTCGCTGATCCAGATCTCGCCCGGTGTGAGCCCCTGGTACTTGAGCGGCACGCGCGCGAGCTCGACCTCGGCGCCGAGCTCGTCCGCCATCTCGCCGACCGCGGAGGAGAGGCCTCCCGCGCCGCAGTCGGTGACCGCGCTGAAGCAGCCGTGATCGCGCGCGTCGAGCACGGCGTCGAGGAGCTTCTTCTCCTCGATGGCGTTGCCGATCTGCACCGCGCCCGAGGCGACGGTCGCACTCGCCGCGTCGAGGGAGAGCGACGAGAAGGTCGCGCCGTGGATGCCGTCGCGCCCGGTGCGGCCGCCCAGCACGAAGATGCGGTCGTCCCGGCGCGCCGCCTTGGCGATCTGATCCCGCGGAATGAAGCCGACGCTCCCGCAGAAGACGAGCGGGTTGGTCCGGTAGTCGGGATGGACGAAGACGGCGCCGTTCGCCGTCGGGATCCCCATGCGGTTCCCGTAGTCGCGCACGCCCGCCACGACGCCCTGCAGGATGCGGCGCGGCGGCAGCGTCCCCTTCGGCAGCTGCTCCTCGCGCAGCTCCTGCGGCCCGACGCAGAAGACGTCGGTCGAGAGGATCGGCTTGGCGCCGAGCCCGGTGCCGAGCGTGTCGCGGATCACGCCGCCGACGCCGGTCCCCGCGCCGCCGTACGGCTCGAGCGCAGAGGGGTGGTTGTGCGTCTCCACCTTGAAGGTGACGGCGTAGTCGTCGTCGAAGGCGACCACGCCGGCGTTGTCGCGGAAGACCGAGAGGCACCAGTCGCGCGCCAGTTGCTTCGTCGCGGCGAAGATCGTGTCCTTGAGGAGGTTGCCGTACTTGCGCGGCGCGCCGTCGCCGGAGAGCTCGACCGCGCTCGTGAGCGTCTTGTGCTTGCAATGCTCCGACCAGGTCTGCGCGAGCGTCTCGAGCTCGACGTCGGTCGGGTCGCGGCCCTCCTTCGCGAACTGGTCGCGGATCGCCCGCATCTCCGCGAGGTCGAGCGCGAGCAGGCCGTCGGCGCTGATGCGGGCGAGCTCCGCGTCGCCGGCCGTGCGCAGCGGCACCTCGACGCGCGCCGCCCGGGCGGGGGCGAGGTCGGCGAAGGGGGCGACCGCCTCCTTGGGGTCGACGCGCACCTCCTCGATCAGCGGGTTGGCGAGGATGCGCGTCCCGATCCGCTCGAGCTCCGCCGGCGTGGCGCCTCGCACGAGGTAGGCGCGGTACGTCCGGGCCGAGCGGCACTCGAGCCCGACCGCGGCCAGCGCGCGCAGCACCGAGTCGGCGGCGGGGTCCATGACCCCGGGGCGGCGCAGGACGTCGACCCGGCGCATCCCGGCGGGCGCTGCGGGGACGGGCGCGTCGGCGGCGAGGACGGTCGTCTCCTGCAGCACCGGGTCGGCGAGCACCGCGTGGAGCTTCTCGACGCCGTCGTCGGCGCGCGGGAGCGCCGCGGGCGCGAAGGCGAGGCTGAAGCCGCGGATCACCTCGACCGGGGCGTCGCGCCCGAGCAGCCGGCGCACCTGCTCGCCGATCTTGCGCGCGGTCGCGTCGGGAAAACCGGGCCGCGTCCGGACTTCGACGCGTAGGAACGGGATCGTCGCGGCGGGAGGCTCGCCCATTCGGGCCATTCTTTATCGTGGGACGCTCGCGCGCTCCAGCGCGCGGGGTCTCGCGCACGCGCCGCGGCGCTCGCGCGCGGCGCGACGAGGCGCGAGGAGCTGGGCCGGATGGCGTCGAACGAAATGAAGGACTGGCTCGACTTCGAGCGGCCGATCACCGAGATCGAGCAGAAGATCACGGAGATCGAGAAGCTCGCGACCACCTCCCCGACCGCGCTCACGCCCGCCGACGTCCTGGCCGAGGTCGGCCCGCTCAAGAACCTGCGCGACAAGCTGATCCGGAAGATCTTCTCCGAGCTCACGCCGTGGGACCGCGTCCGGCTCGCCCGCCACCCGCGCCGGCCCCACGCGACCGACTACGTCGAGTCGGCGTTCTCCGGGTTCCTCGAGCTCTTCGGCGACCGCTGCTACGGCGACGACCGGGCGATCATCTGCGGGCTGGCGCGGATCGACGGCACCAGCGTGATGCTCGTCGGCCACCGCAAGGGCAAGTCGACCAAGGACCGCGTGGCCGCCAACTTCGGCTGCGCCCACCCCGAGGGCTACCGCAAGGCGCTGCTCAAGATGGAGCTCGCCGAGAAGTTCGGCGTCCCGGTCGTCACGCTGATCGACACGCAGGGGGCCTTTCCCGGCATCGGCGCCGAGGAGCGCGGCCAGGCCGGCGCGATCGCGAAGAACATCCAGGCGATGTCGGTGCTGCGCGTCCCGATCGTCAGCGTCGTGATCGGGGAGGGGGGGAGCGGCGGGGCGCTCGGGATCGGCGTCGCCGACCGGCTGCTGATCCTCGAGCACGCCTACTACTCGGTGATCTCCCCCGAAGGGTGCGCCGCGATCCTCTGGAAGGACGCCGAGAAGAAGGCCGAAGCGGCGAAGGCGCTGCGCCTCACCGCCCCCGACCTCCTCTCGTTCGGGATCGTCGACGAGATCGTCCAGGAGCCGGCCGGTGGCGCGCACCGCGACCCGCCGGCGATGGCGAAGACCCTGGCGGAAGCGATTTCCCGCCACCTGCGCGAGCTCGGGCGGCTGCCCGTGCAGGAGCTCCTCGAACGGCGCTACCGTAAGCACCGATCCGTCGGCCGATTCCGCGGGACGGACGGGCACGAGCCCGCCGCCGCCGGCCGATCGGGGACTTCCCGGGGGGAGGTCGCCGGCGCCGCCGGCGCTCCCCGGGCCAACGACCGGGGCGTCGTGCCGTAGGGGACGGCATTCGTCCATCGCCGGGCGAGCGGCCGAGGGCCGCCGCGGCGAGGGGCGGCGGACGCGGAGGTCGGCGGATGACGGCGGCGCGCATGGGAGCGCTCTTGACGATCCGGCAGCCGACGTCCGACGCGTCGCAGCGGAGCGACCCGGCCGACAACGAGCTGGTCCACCGCACGCTCGAGGGCGACAAGGACGCCTTCGCGGGGCTGGTCCGCCGCTACGAGGAGCGCGCCTGGTGGGCCGCCTACCACCTGCTCGGCGACGGCGAGGAGGCGCGCGACATCGCGCAGGAGGCGTTCCTGCGCGCCTACCGGGCGCTCGCCCGGTTCGACTTCGGGATGAGCTTCTACACGTGGCTCTACCGGATCGTCGTGAACCTCTCGATCGACGCGCTGCGCAAGCGCAGCCGCATGCGTCCGGTGAACCTCGACGACATTCCCGGCGGGCTCGCCGCGCCGCCGGGCGAGGAGAAGCCGGGCGACCGGATCGAGTACCAGGAGACCGCGGTCCGCGTCCGCGAGGTCCTGAAGAAGCTGCCCGAGAAGTACCGCACCGTGATGTCTCTGCGCGAGCTCGACAACCTCTCCTGCAAGGAGATCGCCGCGATCGTCCACTCGACCCATGCGACCGTCCGCTGGCGCCTCCACATCGCGCGGCGGATGTTCAAGGAGCACTGGGAGCGCATGGAGCGGACGCGCAGCGAAGGGATGAAGCCATGAACTGCAAGCGGATCCGACCCAAGCTCGACCTGCTCGCCGGCGACGACCTCGCCGGGCGCGACGCGGCCGAGGTCGAGGCGCACCTGCGCCGCTGCCTCGCCTGCTACCGCGAGTACGTCGAGATGCGCGAGATGCTCTCCGCGGTCCGCGGCGCGAGCCGCCCGGACGACGTCGCCCGGACGCGCGAGCCCGCCGACGACTTCGTGCAGGGCGTGCTGAGCCGCATCCAGGGGCCGCCGCCGGCCGCGCCGCGCCTCCTGCCGCGGCTGGCGATGGCGAGCGGCTGGGCGGCGGCGCTGGTGCTCGGCCTGACCGTCGGCTGGTACCGCTGGCAGATGAACGCCCCGAAGGGGCTGGTCGATCCCCTGGGCGTCAAGGATCCGACGCTGGTCGACCAGCGCATCGAGCGCGACCTGCGCGACCAGCTCGACGAGTTCCTGTCGCCGTCGCGGACGGGCGCGCCGCGCCGCGCCGACGACGTGAAGACCGTCGTCCACCGCTCGACGAAGAGCTACTGAGGCGCGCCCGATGTCGGCCTGGCTCCTCACGAAATCGCTCGGGTCGCTGGTCGCGACGCTCGCCCTCGCGGGGCCGCAGTCGGCGCCGGCGCCGGCGCCGGCGCAGAAGCCGGCCGACGGAGCGCAGGGCGAAGTCGACCTGCGCATCGAGACGGAGCTGCGCGAGGACGGCGCCCTGCGCGAGCGGATCCAACTCGACGAGCGGCGCGCCGCCGACCTGCGCGTCCGCTTCGCCCACGTCGCGCAGAAGCTGCGGGGCAACGTGATCCGGCTGACGATCGAGCGCAGCGTCGGCGAGCGCGGCCTCGCCGAGCGCGCGCCCGGCGAGCGGGGCGGCGCGGAGCTCCAGATCGCGACGATCGAGGTCTCGGGCTTCGTGCTCGATCCGGCCGGCCACGTCGTGACCTTCGGCAACGCGCTCGCGCAGGCCGAGCGCGTCTCGGTCCGCTTCGTCAACAAGCAGGGCCTGCGGCCGCGCCGCGCGCGCATCATCGGGACCGACCCCGAGACCGACGTCAGCGTGCTCGACGTCGGGCCGGTCGAGCTGCCGCAGTTCGTGCTGGGCGCGCCGATCGGACCGGTCGCGGCCGGCGGCTTCGGCAACGAATCGGACCCGGCGATGGGGCGCGACGTCGCGGCGCGCATGGTCGTCTCGATGTCGGGCGTGCGCAGCGGGGAGAACGCGGTCGCGCTCGGCGTGCTCGACGGCGGCGGCGCGCCCGCCGCGGGCGGGCGCATGTTCCAGATCTCGATCGTGCGGCGGCCCGACACGCTCGGCGGCATCGTGGCCCGCAGCGACGGCACCGTGGTCGCGATGCTCTACGCGCCGGCCTTCGGCGGCGTCCCCGATGGGCGCATGCAGCCGATGCTGGCGGTGCCGACCGGGCAGATCCAGGCGGGCGTCACGCGTGTGCTCGCGCGGGCCGAGCCCGCCGACCGGCGCGGCGAGGCGCCCGCAAAGGTCGCGGCGCCGACGAGCGGCCGCGCGCGGACCTGGATCGGGCTCGGCGCGAGCGACCTCGCCGAACCGGAGTTCCTGCGCCAGCTCGACGTGCCGGGCGCGGTGGTCGTCGACGAGGTCTTCGAGGCGAGCCCGGCCCTCGCGGCCGGCATCGTCCCGCACGACGTGCTGCTCCAGTGGAACGGCCGCGCGCTGCGCACCGTGGACGACCTCGGCAAGGAGCTCGCGGCGTCGGCGCCCGGCTCGAAGGCCGTGCTCGGCTGCCTGCGCGGCCTCGCCCGCCGCGACGTCGAGGTCACGCTGGGCGCGTGGTAGCGGCGGCGCCGCCGGCGCCGCGCTCGCGATCCTTCTCCCCGCGGTCCTTTTCGACGTGCAGCCGCAGCTGCCCGCACGCGGCGGCGATGCCGTCGCCCCGCGGCCAGCGCACCGTGGCGTCGATCCCCGCGGCGAGGAGCGTCGCCTTGAAGCGCTCGATCTCGTCGGGTGCGGGGCGGACCCACGGCAGGCCGTCCACCGGGTTGACCGGGATCAGGTTCACGTGGCAGGGCAGCCCGCGCAGGAGCTGCGCGAGCTCGCGCGCCTCGCGCGGCGAGGCGTTGAGCCCTCCGATCAGGACGTATTCGAAGGTCACGCGCCGGCCGGTCGCGCCGAAGTAGCGGCGCGCCGCGGCGAGCACCTCCTCGAGCGGGATCTTCCCCGCGTTCGGGACGAGCCGCGCGCGCAGATCCTGGCGCGGCGCGTGGAGCGAGATCGCGAGGCCGAACTCCTTCCCGAGCGCCGCCAGCCGGTCGACGCGCTTGGGGTAGCCGACCGTGGAGACGGTGATGCGGCGCGCCCCGATGCCCAGCCCGCGCGGGTCGTTCCACGTCGAGAGCGCCTGCGCGAGGTTCGTCAGGTTCATGGTCGGCTCGCCGATGCCCATGACGACCACGTTGGAGAGCGGTTCGTCGCCGGCGAGGCGGTCCTGCACGTGCAGCACCTGCTCGACGATCTCGCCCGCGGTCAGGTTGCGGAGCAGCCCGTCGAGGCCCGACGCGCAGAAGACGCAGGCGACCGGGCAGCCGACCTGCGTCGAGACGCAGACGGTGCGCCGCCCCTCCTCGGGGATGAGGACCGTCTCGATCGTCTTGCCGTCGGCGAGCTCGACGACGAAGGCGCGCGTGCCGCCGGGGTCGGCGCGGTCGGCGACGATCCGGCTGCCGCGCACGACGAAGCGCTCCGCGAGCCGCTCGCGCAGTCCGCGCGAGAGGTCGGTCATCGCGTCGAACGACGCGGCGCGGCGCTGGAAGACCCAGCGCATCAGGTTGCGGCCGACGAAGCGCTTCTCCCCGAGCTCCTCGGCGAGCGCCTCGAAGCGCTCGGTCGGGACGCCGGTCAGCGACGGGAGCGGGGGCGCCACCGCGGGATCAGCCGGCCTGTCGGTGCGGCTCGTCCTCGATCTTCTGGGGGAGCGGCTCGATCTGCACCGCCTCGTTCCCCTCGATCATCGCGCCCGTGATCGTGTAGCGCGACGGCGGCCGGTTCGGCAGGTCGTAGATCAGGCCGACCAGCACCTCCTCGAGGATCGAGCGCAGCGCGCGCACGCCGGTCTTCTTCGCCTTGGCGCGCCGCGCGATGGTGCGCAGCGCCTCGGGCGTGAACTCGAGCTCCGACTTCTCGAGCCGGAAGACGCGCTTGAACTGCCGCACGAGCGCGTTCTTCGGCTCGACCAGGATGCGGACGAAGTCGTCCTCCATCAGCGGGTCGAGCACGCCGATCACCGGCAGCCGGCCGACGAACTCGGGGATCATCCCGAACTGGATGAGATCCTCGCTCTCGACCTGGCGCAGCAGCAGTTCCACCTCCTCCTCGTTCTTCGGGCCGATGCCGGAGTGGTATCCGATGCCGCGCTTGCCGACGCGGCGGCGGATGATCTCCTCGAGCTGGACGAAGGTGCCGCCCACGATGAAGAGGATGTTGCCGGTGTTGACCTGCAGGTAGTGCTGCTCGGGGTGCTTGCGGCCGCCCTGCGGCGGGACGTTGGCGACGGTGCCCTCGAGGATCTTGAGGAGCCCCTGCTGCACCCCCTCGCCCGAGACGTCGCGCGTGATCGAGACGTTCTGCGTGGTGCGCGCGATCTTGTCGATCTCGTCGATGTAGGCGATGCCGCGCTCGGCCTGCTCGAGGTTGTAGTTCGCGGCCTGCACGACGCGCAGGACGACGTTCTCGACGTCCTCGCCGACGTAGCCCGCCTCGGTGAGCGTGGTGGCGTCGCTGATCGCGAAGGGGACCTTCAGGAGCTTGGCGAGGCTGCGCGCGAGCAGCGTCTTGCCCGAGCCGGTCGGGCCGATCAGCAGGACGTTGCTCTTCTCGAGCTCGACGTCCTCCTGCGCGTCGGGATGGAGGAGGCGCTGGTAGTGGTTGTAGACCGCGACCGCGACGACGCGCTTCGCCTGCTCCTGGCCGACCACGTACTCGTCGAGGAAGCCCTTGATCTCCGCCGGCGACGGCACCGGACCGAAGTCCTTGACGGGCGCTTTCTGCTTGGGCTGCGGCTGGCGGGGCTTGAGCTCCTCGAGCAGCAGCGTGTTGCAGAGCTCGACGCACTCGTTGCAGATGTAGATGCCGGGAGGCCCCGCGATCAGGCTCGGCACCTTGCGCCGGTCCTTCTCGCAGAACGTGCAGCGTTCGACGTCGCCGTTTCCGCGGATCCGCGTCATCGTCACTTCTTCTTGGGGTCGGCGGGCGCGTCTCGGACCGGTTCGATCACGTCGTCGACGAGCCCGTACTCCTTCGCCTCCTGGCCCGACATGAAGTAGTCGCGGTCGCTGTCGGCCTCGATCTTCGCGGCGTCGCGGCCGGTGTGGCGCTCGAGGATGCCGATCAGGAGCTTCTTCAGCGTCTTGATCTCGCGGGCCTGGATGCGGATGTCCTCCGCGGTGCCGCGCGCGCCGCCCCACGGCTGGTGGATCATGACGCGCGAGTGGGGGAGGCTGAAGCGCTTGCCCTTGGTCCCGGCGGCGAGCAGGACGGCGCCCATGCTGGACGCCTGGCCGATGCACCACGTCGAGATCGGGCACTCGACGAACTGCATCGTGTCGTAGATCGCGAGCCCCGCGGTCACCGACCCGCCCGGGCTGTTGATGTACATGTGGATGTCCTGCTTCTTGTTCTCCTTTTGCAGGAACAGCAGCTGCGCGACGATCGAGTTCGCGACGAAGTCGTTCACCGACGAGCCGATGAAGATGATCCGGTCCTCGAGCAGGCGCGAGTAGATGTCGTAGGCGCGCTCGCCCCGTCCGGTCTTCTCGATGACGTAGGGCGGGTTGGGGATGATCTCGGCGCGGGGTGCGGTCACTGGGTTCTCTCCGTTCCTGGGCGTCGTCGGGCCGTCGGTCACGCGGGGGCGGGCGAACCCGCTGCGACGTTCTCGGCCGGCTTCGCGGCGGCCCTTAACTGCTGGCGCACCTTCGCCCGACGGATGTCGTCGACGATCTTCGGGACCGTCCCCTGGCTCTGGAAGTGTTCGAGGAGGCGCTGCGGCTCGACGTTCCACGAGCGCGCCATGTAGGTGATCTGCTGCTCGAGCTCCTCGACCGCGACCTGCGTCTGCTCCTTTTCCGCGATGCGGTCGAGGAGGACGGCGGCCCGGATGCGGCGCTCGACGGACTGGCGCATGCGGCCCTCCTGCTCGAGGACCTGGCGGTCGGCGTCGACGGCGGCCACGCCGCGCTGCACGAGGTCGTGGCGCAGGCGGTCGCGCTCCGCCTCGCAGGCGCGCTGCAGGAAGCCGGGCGGCACCGCGAACGGGTGGCGCTCGAGCAGCTGGTCGACGCAGAGCTCCTCGACGGCCTTCTCTTGTTGCTGGCGCAGCATCGCGAGCAGGCGCTCGCGCAGCTTCTCCCTGAGGTCGGCGAGGTCCTTCACGCCGAGGCGCTCGTGGAACGCCGGGGAGTCGAGGTCGGGCAGCGCGATGCGCTGCACGTCCTTCACGATGCAGTCGACGACGGCCGTCTTGCCGCGGTGCTCCTCGATCGGGAACTCGGCCGGGAGCTGCAGCGTGACCTTGACCGTGTCGCCGCGCTTCGCGCCGGCGAACTTGCCGATCGCCCCCTCGCACTTGACGCCGTCGACGAGGCCCGCGCCCGTGTCGATGATCCGGTTCTCGAACTTCGGCAGCGTGCTGCCGTCGAGGAACTGGAACACGAGGTCGGCGATCACGACGTCGCCGTTCGCGGTGAGGCCGTCGGCGACCGTCTCGGTCGTCGCGCTCTGGCGCCGCAGCCCCTCGAGCTCGCGCTCGACGTCCTCGTCCCGCAGCTCGATCGGCGGCGGCGTGACCGTGAAGCGGTCGTAGCCCTTGACCTCGAAGTGCGGGACGATCTCGAGGTCGAGCTCCATGCGGAGGCTGCCGTCCTCCTTCGGCTTCAGGTCCTCGTCCTTGAGGACCGGCGCCTCGATCGGATGGAGGTGGTGGTGCGTGACGGCGTCCCGGTACGCGCCCTCGATCAGGCGGCGGGCGATCTCGACGGAGACCTCGGCGCCGTAGCGCTTCTGCAGGATCTGGCGCGGGACCTTGCCCGGCCGGAAGCCCTTCACCTGCACCCGCTCACGCAGGTGGCCGATCTCGTGTTCGACGGCTCCGGCGACCTCGTCCGGGGGGACGAGGATGCGTACCTTGGCCTGCGTCTCGTTGGGCGTCTCGACCTCGAACGCCATGTCTCTAAGTCGCTCCGATGCACCGGGTTAGGAAAGTCGAGCGATCTTAGGTGCGTGGCCTTGCGTTGCAAGCGCGCCCGGCCGTGTCGCGCACGCGCACAGCGGGGTAACGAAGATCGCCGCGACGCGACCTCGCGGTCGGCGTCGCGGCGATCGGAATCACCGCGAGAATTCGAAGTCGTTCGACCTAGCGGTTGCGCCGACGGCGGCGCAGCAGCGCCACGCCGGCGATCCCGCCACCGAGCAGCATCAGCGTCGCGGGCTCGGGCACCGGCGCCTGCAGGTCGTCGCCGCCGCCCCCTCCGCCGCCACCGCCCTGGTCATCGTCGCCGCCATCGGGCGGACCGTCCGGCCCGATGTCGCCGTCTCCGCCGCCCGGATCGACCGGCGGCACCGACACGACGCTCTCACCGAGCGGGTGCTGGCGACCCATGCGCTGGCAACCGGAGGCAGGCAGGAGCGCGACGAGGAGTGAGGCGATGGTGAGTGCGCACTGACCGCGGCGCATGGACGTCTCCCTGGCTGCTTATCGAGTGCGACGGCGTGTCGCATTCGACGAACGTTTCCGAATCTGATTCCGAGAGCGGGGGAAGGTTTCGAAGCGGGGCGCTTCGCGGGGGGCCTTCGACCGAGCGGGCGCCCGGGCACTCTCTCGGCGCCATCCAATAACCCAGAATGCTCCCTTTGCAAAGGTGTAGATCCCCCCGGACGCGCCCGTGAGCGGAATTGGATTCGTCTGCCGTAGACTCGCGCGTTCCCTTTTTCCCGGGGACGACCGGGGAAGAAGTCGCAGGAGAGCCGCGTTTGGCCGACGCATTCGACGATCGCCGCCAGAAGCTCGATGCGTTGCGCCAGCAGGGAATCGACCCGTTCCCGCGCCAGTTCGAAGGCCGCATCGAGGTCGCCGCGGCGCTGCCGCAGGTCGACGCCCAGCCCCCGGTCGCGGTGCAGGTGGCGGGCCGCGTCGGGGCGCGCCGCGACTTCGGCCAGCTCGTCTTCTTCGACCTCGTCGACGCGACCGGCCGCCTGCAGATCATGGTCAAGAAGGACGCCTGCGGCGAGGCGGACCACCGCCTCGTCAAGAAGATGGTCGACGAGGGCGACTTCCTCGGCGTCTCCGGCAAGCTCGGCCGCAGCAAGAGCGGCGAGCCGACCGTCTTCGCGGAGAGCGTCCGGCTGCTCACCAAAGCACTGCGCTCGCCGCCCGAGAAGTGGCACGGGCTCACCGACATCGAGCTGCGCTACCGCTACCGCTACCTCGACCTGATCTCCAACGCCGAGGTGCGCCAGGGCTTCGTGCTGCGCTCGCGCGTGATCCAGGAGATGCGCCGGCTGCTGACGGAGAGGGGGTTCATCGAGGTCGAGACGCCGATGCTCCACCCGATCGCGGGCGGCGCGGCGGCGCGTCCCTTCGTGACGCACCACCACTCGCTCGACATGAAGCTCTACCTGCGCATCGCGCCCGAGCTCTACCTGAAGCGCCTGCTGGTCGGGGGCTTCGAGAAGGTCTTCGAGATCGGCCGCGTCTTCCGCAACGAGGGGATCTCGCCGCGCCACAACCCCGAGTTCACGATGATGGAGCTCTACTGGGCCTACGTGGACTACCGCGCGGTCATGGACCTGACCGAGGAGCTCTTCGTCGCGCTCGCCCGGACGTACTGCAAGGACGGGAAGACGACGCTGGGCGAGCGCACCCTCGACCTCAACGGCCCGTTCGCGCGCAAGACCTACCACGAGCTCGTCGGCGAGCACGCGCAGGTCGACGCGAACGACGAGGCCGCGCTGCGCCGCAAGGCCGACGAGCTCGGCCTGAAGGAGGTGCGCGGCGCGCCGGCCTGGAAGGTCCTCGAGGCGCTCTTCGAGACGTGCGTCGAGCCGAACCTCGTGCAGCCGACCTTCGTCACGCTCTACCCGACGGCGATCTCGCCGCTCTCCAAGCCGTGTCCCGACCGGCCCGACCTGGTCGAACGCTTCGAGCTCTTCATGAACGGCTGGGAGCTCGCGAACGCCTTCTCCGAGCTGAACGATCCGATCGACCAGCGCCAGCGCTTCGAGGCGCAGGTCGCGAGCAAGGATCCCGAGGCGCCGGGCGAGGTCGACGAGGACTACGTGCGCGCGCTCGAGCACGGCATGCCGCCCGCCGGCGGGCTCGGCATCGGCATCGACCGCCTCTGCATGGTCCTCGGCGGATTCCTCTCGATCCGCGACACGATCCTCTTCCCGCTGCGCCGCCCGCTGCCGCCCGACGCCCCCGAGCCGCCGCCAGCCGAGCCGCCGCCCGCGGCGGCGCGGTAGACCGCCGGCGTGGACATCCTCCTCGTCGCCTGGCGCTACCTGATCGCGCGCCCGATCAACCTCGTCTCGATGTCGAGCGTGATGGTCGGGCTCGCCGCGATCGTCGTGGTCGACTCGGTGATGAACGGCTTCCTCGGGCAGCAGCGCACCATGATCCGCGCGCTCGCCCCCGACGTGACCGTCGAGCGCGGCGACCTCGACGCGGCCGCGTTCGAGGCGATTCGCGCGCGCGTCGCCGCCGAGCCCGACGTGCGCGGTGTCTCGGCGCGCATCGAGGTCCCGTGCATCTACTTTCCGATGCACGAGAAGCCGCAGGGCATCGGACTGCCCGGCATCAACGGCAACTACTTCATCGAGGTGCTCGGCCTCGATCCCGACGACGAGCGCAAGATGGTCGACCTCGACCCCTTCCTGCAGCACGACCGCTGCACCTACCTCTCCGAACCGCTGTTCGCGTCCGCGCGCGAGGTCTGCCGACTGCAGGTGCGCCGCGTCGACCGGCCGTTCGAGTTCTCCGTCGACGACCCCGGATGGCAGGACCGCGTCGACCCCGAGTACCGCTACAACGACGACCTGATCCCGCTGGTCCTCGGCGAGCGGCTCGCGCTGCGCTGCGAACTCACCGTCGGCAACGTCATCTCGGTGCTGACGCAGAAGCCGATCGGCGACGGCGAGACGATCGCGGCGCGCTCGCGCCTGTTCGTGATCGTCGGGACCTTCATCGCGCTCGATCCCCACTACGAGGTGACGCACGCCCTCGCGCCGCGCGCGCCGGTCGCCGACTTCGCCGGCGTGGCCGCCGCCGCCGACCGACTCGCCGTCGCCGGCCGCGCCGGCACGACGCCGGTCGCGCTGCGCGAGCGGCTGCGCGCCGACCTCGCGGACGTGGTCGCGCCGGCGCGCATCGTCTCCTGGACCGACCAGAAGGGCCTGCTGCTCGGCGCGGTCGAGAACGAGCGGAAGATCATGAACGTCGCGATGTTCTTCGTCGTGGTCGTCGCGACGTTCAGCCTCTTCATGACGCTGCACCAGATGGTGCGGCTCAAGACGCGCGACCTCGGCGTGTTGTCGGCGATGGGGTCGAGTCCGGGGCGCGCGGGGCGCCTCTTCCTGCTCTGCGGCGGTCTCGTCACGCTGGCCGGGACGGTGCTCGGGATCGTGGTCGGCCTCGCCCTCACGCACTGGCTCAACGTGATCCTCGACACGGTCCACGCCGCGACCGGCTTCCGCCTCTTCGACCCGAGCTACTTCGCGTTCCGCCAGCTCCCGACGCAGATCGACCCGCAGCGCATCGCCTGGTACGTGCTCGGGACCGTCGTCTGCGGCACCCTCTTCACGCTGCTGCCGTCGCTCTACGCCGCGCGGCTCGTCCCGGTGGAGGCCCTCCGCGATGAATGAGCTCGACGAGGCCGCGCCGGCGATCCACGCCCGTGACGTCAAGCGCGAGTTCGTCTCGGCCGGCCACACGCTCCCGATCCTGCGCGGCGTCGACCTCGACGTCGCGCGCGGCGAGTCGGTGGCGATCGTGGGGCGCAGCGGCGGCGGCAAGTCGACGCTGCTGCATCTGCTCGGCCTGCTCGACCGGCCGACCGCGGGCACCGTCGGCGTGTGCGGCGTGGAGACGACCACGGCGTCGCGCTCGGTGCGCGACCGCCTGCGCCGCGAGCAGATCGGCTTCGTGTTCCAGTTCTACCACCTGCTCCCGGAGCTCACGGCCGAGCAGAACGTCCTGCTCTCCGGGATGATCGGCACGCCGCCGCTCGCGTGGCTGGCGCGGCGCGGCGAGCGGCGCGAGAAGGCGCGTGCTCTGCTCGAGCGCGTCGGCCTCGCCGACCGCGCGCACCACCTCCCGCCCAAGCTCTCCGGCGGCGAGCGCCAGCGCGTCGCGATTGCACGCGCTCTTTACCGCGATCCGGGGATCCTCCTCTGCGACGAGCCGACCGGGAACCTCGACGAGACGACCTGCGAGGACGTGGAGAACCTCCTGATGGAGATCCAGCGGGAGCGGCAGGCCGCCATGGTGCTGGTGACCCACAACCTGCGCCTCGCCGCCCGCCTCGACCGCATGCACGTCCTGGAAGGCGGACGCCTCCACGCCGTCCAAGCGCGGTCGGGTCCAGACGCGACGCTGGCCGCGACGATGTAGAGTGCCGGCGCGCGCCGGGGCCTCCGGCGCGCGAGGGGTGCGTACGCAGAGGCGAGGTGCGACATGACGCGGCAAGGCAGGCACGACGGCTCCGATCGAGGCTTGCGCCGCCCGGCGTTCGCCGTCGCGCTCCTCCTGCTGGCGGCGTGCGCCAGCGAGCACCCCGCGCCGATCAACTGCAATGTCGATCCGAAGCAGCGCCCGCTCGGCGCCAGGACGGGCCCGTTCCTCGAGTGGATCGGCCACTGGCCGCACCTCACCGGCAAGGAGGTCGGCGACCGTTCGGCGATGCTCGGCGACGACTGGGATCGCTACGCCGACCGGTTCGGCGACGACGCCTCGGCCACCGGCCACCACGTGCGCAACTTCGGGCGGTTCACGGCGAACGAATGTTCGACGCACTCCACCGAGCTCGAGAACTTCTTCGAATCGCAGGGCGACCGGATGCGCGAGGACGCGCACTGCTTCTTCGCGCGCGCCTGGCACTCGCTCAAGCTGATCGAGTAGGCCGCCCGTCACTCCGGCCGGCGCGTCTCAGCGCGGGTCGCGCAGCGCCAGCGGACTCGCGAGGATCTCGCTCGCGATCACCGCGCTCCGCAGCGACGCGCGGTCGTTCAGCAGCTGGCGCGCGCGCGACGCCAGCGCCTCGTCGTCCGCGCGTCGGATCCGCCGCGCACGCGCCAGCAGCGACGCCGGCAGGCCGGTGAGCGACCCCGCGGCAACGATCGGCCGCAGGGCGACCGAAGCCGGTGCAGTGCGCGCCGGCGCGGGAACGAACTTGACCGGAGCAGTCGCGGGCGCGGGCCGGTTCGGAGCCGGCGCGGGAGCGGGCCGGGCGGGTGCGGGGCGGGTGAAATCGGGGCGGGTGAATGCGGGGCGGGCGGGAACGGGTGCCGCCGGCGATTCGCGCCGCGTCGCGCCGCTGCGGCCCGCCGTGCGCTCCCGCAGCATCTGCTCGAAGCCGGCGCGCACGCGCTCCTGCAGATCGACGTCGGCGACGCGCCGCTCGGGCATCCGCGCGGTCTTCGCCTTCTCGGCGTCGCCCTTCACCCCGCGCGTGATGGCGCGCAGGAACGACGCGATCAGGTAGACCGCGACCACGGCGAGCCACGGGTTCTTCCGGAAGAAGCTCAGGAGCGCGTCGAGGTCGAGCTCACCCACGTCTCACCCCTTGCTCGGCTTGTTCTCGCTCGAGGAGCCTTGCGCCAGGCTCCCGCGCATCGACGTGTCGGACTGGATGTTCTGCATCCGGTAGTAGTCCATGACGCCGAGGTGGCCCGAGCGGAACGCCTCCGCCAGCGCGAGCGGCACCTGCGCCTCGGCCTCGACCAGCTTCGCGCGGTTCTCCATGACCCGCGCCTGCATCTCCTGCTCGGTGGCGACGGCGAGCGTGCGACGGCTCTCGGCGTGCGCCTGCGCGACGCGCATGTCGGCCTCCGCCTGGTCGGTCTGCAGCTTGGCGCCGACGTTCGCGCCGACGTCGACGTCCGCGATGTCGATCGAGAGGATCTCGAACGCGGTGCGCGCGTCGAGCCCCTTGTTCAGCACCGTCTTGCTGATGATGTCGGGGTTGGCGAGCACGTCCTTGTAGGACTGCGACGAGCCGATGGTCGAGACGATGCCCTCGCCGACGCGGGCGATGATCGTCTCCTCGGTCGCGCCGCCGATCAGCCCGGCGATGTTGGTGCGCACCGTGACGCGCGCCTTGGCGAGCAGCTGGATGCCGTCCTTGGCGACCGCCGCGATGCGCGAGCTCACGTCCTGCGGGCAGTCGATGATGCGCGGGTTGACGCAGGTCTGCACCGCCTCGAGCACGTTGCGCCCGGCCAGGTCGATGCCGGCCGCCGCCTTGAACGGGAGCTGGATGCTGGCGCGGTCGGCCGCGATCAGCGCGCGCACGACGTTCAGCACGTTGCCGCCGGCGAGGTAGTGCGCCTGCAGGTCGCGCGTCTCGACCGGGATCCCGGCCTGCACCGCCGAGATCTTCGCCTGCGCGATCGTCTCGGGACTCACCTTGCGCAGCGACATCATCAGCAGCTCGAACAGGCCGATGTTCGCGTTGGAGGTGAGGCAGCGCACGAAGAGGCCGACGTACTTGAAGAGGACCACGAGCAGGATCAGCCCGAGGATCCCGGCCACGATGAACACGATCACCGACGTATCCGCGGCCAAGAGCGACATCCCCATCCTCGTTTCTCCCTGATTCAGCCCGGCCCGCCGCCGCCCGCCTCCGTCGCGGGCGAATCGAGACGGACGATCAAGTGGTTGCGGGCGCCGCGCTGCACGGTGACCGTGCTGCCGGCGTCGACGAAAGGTCCCTCGGAAGTGGCGTCGAACTCGCGCCCGTCGACGACGACCTTGCCCGACGGCTTGAGCGCCGTCTTGGCGGTCCCGCGCGCGCCGGCGTTCGGCAGCTGCAGCTCGACGGTGCGCGCCGGGATCGGCCCGAGCGAGGTCTTGAGCACGGCCCGGTTGAGGATCGGGATGTTCGGGAAGGCCCACGCGATGAAGAGCATCGCCGCGACCACCGCCACCACGACCAGCGAGGCCATCCGCACGTTGCTCCAGTAGACCGCCTCCGCGAGCGGCTTGTCCGACTCGGGCAGCAGCGTCGTCTGCGAGGCGAGCACGAGCCCCGCGACGATCGCGATCAGGCCGACCAGCCCGGGCAGCATCGTGCCCGGCAGTACGAACACCTCGACCGCGACCAGCCCGAAGCCGAGCACGACGAGCAGGACCTCGCTCCAGTCGGCCGCGCCGGCGACGAAGTTGCCGGCCAGGAAGACCGCGATGCACGCGATGCCCAGCAGGCCCGGGATGCCGAAGCCCGGCACCTTGAGCTCGACGAAGAGCGAGACGAGGCCGATCCCGATCAGCAGCCAGCCGAAGGTGCGCGTGAACTGGGCGAGGATGTCGGTCCACTCCTTCGCGACCAGGACGACCGGCGCGTCGCCGGCGCGGAGCTGCTCGAGCAGGTCCTCCTGCGTCGCCGCGATGCCGTCGATGAAACCGAACTCCCGCGCCTCCTGCGCCGTCAGGTTCAGCACCTTGCCGATCGGGCAGATCTCGCGCAGCTTCCTCACCGCCGCCGCGCCGTGCTCGTCGACGCGCTCGCGGTACTCGCGCTCGGTCACGATCGTGCGCGCGCCGTCCTCCTCGATCTCGAAGGCGCCGACGCCCGGGTCCGTCATCGCCTCGGCGAGCGCGGCGTTGCGGCCGCGGTACTGCGCCTTGGAGCGGAAGTGCGCCCGCAGGTGGCTCGAGATCTTCTCGTACTCCGCCGGCAGCTTGTTCGAGAGCAGCAGCGACCCGCCCGGCCCCTCGCCGCCGAACATCGTGACCAGCAGCGGCACCGCCGAGCCGATGTTGGTGGCCGGCTTCATGTAGAGCCGCTCGCACGAGATCGCGATGAGCGCGCCGGACGACGCCGCCTTCTGCGTCACGAACGCGACGGTGGGGAGGTCGCTGGCCCGCTCGATCTCGTCGATGAGCCGGTCCAAGAGTTCGAGGCTACCGCCCTCCGAGTCGATCTCGAAGACCAGCAGGCGCGCCTGCTGCTCGCGCGCGACGCGGATCGCCCGCATCGTCAGCGTGACCATCGCCTGGTCGAGCTGGCCCACGATCGGCACGACGACGACCGGACCGCCGGGGCGCGGCGGGGCGACCTGCGCCGGCGCCGCGGCCAGGCCGGAAGCGGCGGCGAAGAGCACGAGGAGGGTGCGAAGGAGTCGCATCAGGGTTCCGGAACCGGCCGCGGGGCGGCGCCGTTCACGCCGTCGTTCGAGGCGCGGACGGGGCCGATGGCGGGCGGCGGATGATAGGACCCCGCGTCGTGCGGCCGAAACGCGGACTGCGCCGCGCCGCCGCTCACTTCGCGAGTTCGAGCGGCCGCCCGTCGAGATCCTGCGGCAGCGGCGCGCCGACCGCGGTCGCGAGCGTCGGCGCGACGTCGACCGTCCACGCGCGCCCCGAGACGCGGCCCGGCTTCACCGATGTGCCCCAGAAGACGAGCGGGACGGCCGTGTCGTAGGGGTGGGGCGTGCCGTGGCTCGTCGCGGCGGCGAGCGCCATCTGCGCGTCGCTCCCCGTCATGGCGTAGTAGATCGAGCCAGGCGGCAGGATGAAGAAGACGTCGCCGGCGCGCGGGCCGTCGGAGCTGTCGCGCAGGAGCTCGCCGAGCCGGTCGCCGGCGGCGAGCGGCCGCTCGAGCTCGAAGCGGCTGCGCACGTCGACGAAAGACGGGTCGCCGCGCAGCTTCGCGGCGAGCCTGTCGGCGACCTCCTCGAGGCTCTTGCCCGACTCGGCCAACTTCTTCGGGTCGAGGCGGAGCGCGTACTCGGGCATCGGCAGCGCCGCGTCGGCGAGCGTCGGCGAAAGCCCAGCGAGCGCGGCGGAGACCTTGGGCTTCAAGCTCCCCCAGTCGACGCGCGCGCCGGCCTGGCCGCGCGCCGCCGCCACCTCGGGCAGCGGCGCGACGCCGTGGTCCGACGTGAGCGCGACCAGGAGGCGCCCGTCGCTCTTCGTCTCGACGAAGTCGACGAAGCCGGCGAGCAGGCGGTCGAGGTGGACGAGCTGCTCGGCGATCTCCCACGAGTCGGGCCCGCAGCGGTGGCCGATGTAGTCGGTGGCCGACAGGCCGAGCACGAGCAGGTCGGGCGCGTCGTCCTCGCCGAGGTGCTCGCCCTCGACCGCCGCGCGCGCGAACTCGAGCAGCAGGTCGTCGGCGAACGGCGAGAAGAGGACGTACTGCGTGCGCACCGCGACTTTCGGCGACGCGAGCGAATGGGGGAAGGTGCGCGCGCGGTTGGCGCCGATCAGCGCCTCGCCCGCCTGGTCGTCGCCCGTACAGCCGAGCGCCGCGTAGGCCGCCGCGTCGCCGAGCGTCGCGTCCCACTGCTGCGGCAGCTTCGCGAGCGGGTCGTCCGCCTCGAACGCGACCGCCCACGGCGCCGGCTCCTTGCGGTAGTACGCGCTCGTCACCACGCGGCCGGTCGGCTCGTCGATCCAGTACGCCGCGTCGCCGCCCTTGCCCATCGGGAAGATCGCGGAGCGCGGCTTCACCGAGACGCCGATCGCCTTGCCCTCGGGCCAGCGCTTCTTCCACCAGTCGGCGAGCCCGTCACAGTGGAGGCGGTGCGGCGAGAAGCCGCCGCCCTCACCGCCGACCTTCCCCGCGCCGCGATCGTTCGCGGCGCCGACCATGCGCCCCTCCTCCGGATCGAAGAAGTCGTTGCCGACGATCCCGTTGCGGCGCGGGAAGCGGCCGGTGCCGAGCGCGGCGTGGCCGGCCGCGGTCACCGTGATGGCGTGGTGGTGCTCGGCGTCCGTGAACCAGCGCCCCTCCTCGCGCAGCCGCCCGAGGAAGCCGTCGAGGCGCGGCGCGAAGCGCTCGAAGTAGTCGGGCCGGCACTGGTCGACGACGATCAGGACGACGAGGCGCGGCGGCGCGGCGGCGGGGGCCTGGGCCGCGGCCGGCGCCGGCGGGGGCAGGGACGATTCCTGCGCGAGGAGCGCGACCGACGCGACGAACGCGAGTCCGGCGAACGACGCGACGCGACGGCGCGACCGACCGACCATTCCGGGGGCTCCTGGCTGCGGCTCGGGAGGAGACTGGCCGCGGAGCATACGGCGACGCGAAGGGTCGCTACTTCTTGTGGTCCTCGTCGGAGTCGCCGTCCTTCTTCGTGTCATGATCCGGAGCGGGCGGCGTGTTCGGGTCGTCCGGCACCTTCGGGAGCTCGCCGTCGGCCTTGTCGCCCCAGTAGCCGCCGTCCTTCAGTCGCTTCTGCTGATTCTCGTCGACGTTTCCGATCGACGCCGGCTTGCTCACGAGCTTGGGCCTCAGCTCGCGGTAGTACCGGAGCATCGACTGCAACTTGTCCTGCAGCTTGGCGGAGAGGTCCTGCCGCAGGTCCTGCCACGGGTTCTTCACCCAGTCGAACAGGAACTGCCGGCCGGCCTGATTGCCGCGCGGGAAGTACGCGATCGCCGCGTCGTCGCCCTGGTCGACGCGATGGGCGACCTGCACCTGCAACGGCTGCTTCGCCTCCGGGTCGAGAATCGCGGCCAGGAACATTGACGAGAGGACGGGCTCCTCGCGTCGGGCAGCTGGGTCGGTGAAGAACGGGACGAGCGAATGTCCCTGCGGCGCCCACTCGCTGACGGGCGCCGCGCTGGCGAGCTCGAGCAGCGTCGGGCCGAGGTCGAGGTTTGCGACGGGCGTCGTCACGCGCTGAGCCGCGACACCCGGCACGCGCAGGATCAGCGGGACGTGAACCTCCTCGTTGAACAGGTTCGAGCCGTGTCCGATGTTCTGCCGGGGGTCGTCGCCGTGCTCCTTGAATTGCTCGCCGTGGTCGGCGCAGACGACGACGATCGTGTCGTCCCAGAGTCCGAGCTCGCGCACGTGGTCGAGCAGCTTCCCGATCCACTGGTCGGTGAAGGCGATCTCGCCTTCGTAGAGCGCACGCAGCTTGTCGGTCGCCGGGTCGTTGGCCGCGTTGGGATTGGGGAAGTCGGGGCCGACCTTGCGCGGAGGGAAATGCTCGCTGATGCCCGGATGTTCGACGAAGTCCTCGTGCGGGTCGAAGAAGTGGGCGAACAGGCAGAAGCGCCGGTCGCGGTGCGCGTCGAGCCAGTGCATCGCCTTCTCGACCACCTCGGGCGACGTGATCTTGGGGTGGGCGGCCTCCTGCATCGCCTCGGTCGCGAACGGGTCGGCGCCGTTCTTGGCGTGGGTGCCGGTGAGGTCAGTTTCGTCCACGACCATCCCGAGGTCGTCGTAGTCGTCGAAGCCCTGGTCGAAGCCCCAGAACGCGTCGGTGAACGTGCCCGAGACGATGCCGCCCGTCGCGTAGCCGGCCTTTGCGAGCTCCTCGACGAACGTGACCTGGTCGAATCCGAGCGTCTGGTTGCGCCGCACCACGCCGTGGCTCTCGCAGACGAAACCCGTGAAGATCGAGCTGTAGCTCGGCAGCGTCCACGGCGCTTGGCTCACGCAGCGCTCGAACAGGACGCCCTCCTTCGCGATGCCGTCGATGACGGGCGACGTCGGGCGGTCGTGGCCGTAGCAGGAGAGGTAGTCGGCGCGCAGCGTGTCGATGGTGACGATGAGGATGTTCTTGCGCGGCGTCGCATCGACGACGTCGAGGACGCGCGGGATCGAGGCGAGGAAGCCGCTGGACGGGCCGGCCGGCTTGCCGCCGACGGAGAGCACGAGCCGCCCGGCCCCCTTCACGTTCGACACGTCGGCACGGAAGCGCTTCCAGGCGCGCGCCCCCTTGGTCATCGCCGGCAGCGAATAGACCTGCAACGGCGCCGCGACGCCGTCGGCCTCGAAGCGCACCTCCACGTGGTCGGGAGGCGTGAGGCCGGGGAGCGTCTTATCGTCGCCGGCGCTCGCGAGCTCGAACTCGATCCCCGAATGGGGCGCGCCGGAGAGGGTCACGTCGCAGCTCCCGTCGGCGCCCCACAGCGGTCGCGAGACGTCCTCGACCGAGACGCGCATCTCGTCCGTGGTCGGATCGAGTTCGTGGAGGCGGCGCGTGACGAACGTCCCCGCCGCCGACTTCGGGACGAGGAAGTCGTGCGTGACGCGCAGCTCCGGGGCAGGCGGACCGCTCTTCCCGTCGCGCGGCGCGCCGCCGTTCGCGCCGTGGCCGTTCGCGGCCTGCGCCACGGCCTTCGCCGCCGCCGCGCGCTCCTCGCGGGCGAGGTTCGCCGCCTCGTCGCGCGTGAGCACGCCGCGCCCCTTCCAGCCGGCGAGCGCGTCGCGGCGCGCCCAGAACCAGAGGAAGCGCGGCTCGTCTTCGAGCCCCTGCACGCGCAGCGCGCGCAGGTCGTAGTCGGGCGTCGGCGGGAAGGTGGGGACGAACCGCTCGACCGTCTCGATGACCGGGTGCCAGAAGATCGCGGCCGGCTTGAGCTCCGCGAGGTGCTTGCGCGTCGCCTGCTTCATGTGGCCGACGCGGTCGAGGAACCACGGATCGGAGTCGACCTTGGCCGTGTAGCGGTCGCACAGCCCCGACTGGTCGATGCAGCGCTGGCCCGCGAAATAGGGGAGCGCGCCGGCGGCGGTCGTCGCGATCGTGACGTCGGCGGGCAGCGCGTCGTGCACCGACCGGCCCGCCTGCACCCACTGCTGCGAGTTGCGCCGCATGCCCTTCACGGTCTGCAGCCGCTTCGCCGATTCGACGCCGTCGACGCTGCGCTGCGACGGCAGCCAGAGCACCCAGCCGCCGCCCGCGAGCGCCACGAGCGCGACCGCCGCGAGCGCGACCCGGCCGAAGCCGCCGGCGAAACCCGGCGGGACGGTCGCCTCGACGCGCCGGAACGTCTCGAGGAGCGCCGCGGCGCCGAGCAGCGCGGCGAGCGGCAGCACCGGCATCACGAAGCGGTAGAGCGCCATGTAGTCGCCGCCGGCCCAGCCGACGTAGGTCGTGAAGAGGACGAGCGCGAGCGCCAGGTGAAAGAACGCGCCGCGCACCGGCCGCCAGCGCCGCAGCGTCGCCGTCGCGACGAGGCCGAGCGCCGCGAGCGCGGCCGCCAACGGATAGTCCTGCAGCCACGCCGCGAAGTAGGCGACGCCGAGTTCGGCGTTCACGAGGCCGCCCGCCTTCACGTAGAAGGTGTTGGGCAGCCAGTCGCCGTAGTAGGAGTGGCGCCAGAGCATGAACGGCCCGAACACGGCGACGAAGCCGAGCAGGAGCGACGCCGCGCGCAGCACCAGCCCGTGCCCGTCGACCGGCCGCGCGAAGAGCTCGCGCAGCACGAGCGCGAGCCCCGCCGCCGCGCCGAACACGACGCCGTCGGGGCGCACCATGGTCGAGAGCGCGTAGAGGGCGCCCGCGCCCACCATCCAGGTCCAGCGGCGCCGCTCGAGGGCACGCTCGAAGACGACCAGCGCGGCGAGCGTCATCGCCACGAAGCAGCTCGACTCGAGCCCGCAGATCGACCAGAGGATCATCGGCCCCTGGCAGACGAGCAGCGCGACCGCCGCCAGCGCGAACGGCCACGAGCCGAGCAGGCGGCGCCCCTCGATCGCCGTGAATGCGAGCGCCGCGACCAGGAACGCGACGCCGAGCCAGAGCGACGCCGCCTCCGCCGCGAAGCCGAGCTCGAGCGCGCCGCCGAGCATCACGACCCAGAGGAAGTTGGTGTAGCCCTCGACGCGCTCGCCGACGTTGTAGACCAGGCCGTGGCCGTCGGCGAAGTTCTGCGAGAAGCGGTAGGAGATGTAGGAGTCGTCGCAGAAGAACTGGAGCTGCCGCGCGTGCCACCAAAGCATCGCGACCGAGCCGGCGACCAGCAGCGCGAGCGCGAGGCGGCGCGGCCACGCGGGTGGGGCGGCGGAGAGCGACGCGGCGGGTTCGGGCTCGGCGTTCATGGACTCGCGGGAATCGGGGGGAGGGGGCGGAGCGACGCTACTTCGAGGCGTAGCCGGTCGCTTCCAGTTTCTTGCGGAACGCCTCGAGCGCCTCGATCGAGATCGGGTCGGCGTCGCGGCGGGCGCGGGCGCGCAGGTCGGCGAGGACCGCGGCGAGCCGCCCCTTCATCGCCGCGACGCGCGCCTTCGTCTCGGGGTTCTCCTGGGAGAGGTCGCGCTGCTCGTGCGGGTCGGAGGCGAGGTCGTAGAGCTCGCACCCGCCCTCGATCTCGTCGACGATCAGCTTCCAGCTCCCGTCGATCAACGCTCTACGGCGCGTCATCGCCTGCGCGTGGCGGTCGCGGTCCTTCAGGCGCTGCTCGTAGAGCTGCTCGCGCTTGACCAGCAGCTCCTTCACGACCTCGGGGTAGTCGGCCGGGTCCTTCTTCCGCTTCCCCTTCGGCTCGTCCATCTTGAAGATGCGGTAGCTGTCGACCCCCTTCTCGTCGGTGTCGATCAGCATCTTCCACGGCTCCGCCTTCACCGCCTTGGGCCACTTCACCTCCGCCGGCTCGTCGATGCCGACCGTGTCGACCGAGATCAGGACCCCCTCCTCGCCCAGGACGCCGCGCAGGTGCTCCTCGGTCTCGAGCCCGAGCCGCGCCAGCAGGTCGCGCTCGGCCTGGTCGCCCTGCCGCGGCTTCGCCGCCGGCACCACCTCGGGCGCGACGCCCGGTCCGGCGACGATCAGCGGCACGCGCACCGACTCCTCGTAGAGCTGCAGCGTGTGGCCGATCCAGCCGTGCTCGGCGAGCGCCTCGCCGTGGTCGGCCGTGACGACGATCAGCGTCTTTCCGGTCAGGCCGAGCTCGTCGAGCTTCGCGAAGACGCGGCCGAGGTGGTGGTCGGTGTAGGCGACCTCGCTGTCGTAGAGGGCGTTCAGCCGGAAGCGGTCGGCGTCGGTGAACTGCTTCTCGCCCTCGCGCAGGTCGTAGATGTCGGCGCCGCTGTAGACGCGGTCGCTGTCCTCGCCCCCGAACGCGAAGCCCTCGTGCTCGATGTAGTTGTAGTGGGGGTCGAAGTAGTGGAGGTAGAGGAAGAAGGGCTTCTCCCTCTTTTGCGCGAGCCACGTGATCGCGCCGTCGCTGATCTTGTCGGAGTTCACACCGGTGCGATCGACGGAGCAATCACCGCTGTACGACGCGAACCCCTTCGCGAGGCCGAAGATCGGCTGGACGAAGTAGTTGCCGACGTAGGCGGCGCTGTCGTAACCGGCGTCGGCGAGGCGCTGAGAGAGCAGCTCGGCGTCGGGCGAGACGGGCGAGGCGAAGTTCGTGGCGCGGTGGAGCTCGGGCAGGAGCCCGGTGAGCAGCGAGGTCGTGGACGGCAGCGTCCAGGGGGCGGTGCCGTACGCCCGCTCGAAACGCTGCCCGCGCGCGGCGAGGCGGTCGAGGTGGGGCGACGTCTTGCGCGCGTAGCCGTAGCAGCCGAGCCGGTCGGCGCGCAGCGTGTCGATGCAGACGAGGAGGACGTTGGGCGGCGCGGCCGGCGACGCGCCGGCGCCGGCGGGCGCGCCGCCGTGCACGACATCCTGGGCGCAAGCCAGCGCCAGCACCGCCGCCGCGGGGGCGATCGCGAGCCATCGGATCGTTCGAGCGTCTCTCAACCGTGGACCACTCCGGGACGGTTATTCTGGCCGCTTTCCGGCGGCGCGCGCGCCGCATTCGTCGACCTGCGAACGGACTTCCCGAGCCGGACCTTGCGCCACCCGCCGCCCCGATTCCCGCTCGAGCCGCTTCGACGGCTCCTCCTCGTCGCGGGGTTCCTCGCCGCCGGTGCTGGCGCCGGACCCGCCTTCCAGGCCGCGCCGGTCCGGGATTTCCACCAGCTCGAGCCGCTCCTCGACCGGATCGGCGCGGCGCAGGTGGGCTCGCCGATCCTCGACGCGCCGCGGCTCGACCAGCTCGACCTCGATCTCGACGCCATCCCCCCCGAGCAGACCTCCGAGGACGGCACGCGCCGCCAGTGGCGACTGCCGCTCGCGATCCGGCGCGACGAGGCGGCCGAGGCTGGCCCGCCGCAGCTCGTCGACGCCGCCGGGGCGCCGGCCGGCCCCGACGCGAAGCTCGAGATCCTGCCGGTGCGTCAGGACTTTCCCCTCTCGGGCGTGCCGGAGATCGCGGCGCTGCCGCGCTTCCGCACGCCCGACGGCAGCCGCTTCCCGGTCGTGAACCGGCCCATGACGATCGCCTTCGACGTGCTGCGCGGCGGCGTCGGGCTCAAGTGCACGGTCGAGGCGCGCCTTTATGGCGAGGCGGCGGAGGGCGAGGAGCCGCCCTCGCCGACGCTCACGATCCACGTCGACGGCGAGGAGGCGGGCGACCTCGTGCTGGCGGTCGACGACCGCGTCGCGTTCACGCTGCCGCCGCGCTCGGGCACGAGCCGCTTCTCCTTCGAGTTCGCCGGCGCGTCGACGCGGCCGCGCGGCAGCGTGATGGTGCAGTCGCTCGTGCTCGAGGCGGAGGATCGGGTCGATCGCGCGGTCGTGGTCGCCCCGAAGGAGCGGCGCGGGCTGAAGCTCCGCTACCTGCCGGCGCCGCCGCCCGGCTGGCAGCTCCTGGTCGACGCCGGCAGCTCGAACGAAGGACGCAAGAAGGAGCTCGTGCTCGATCCGGTGCTGCTCGCCGGCAAGGCGGTCGTGGTGGCCGGCCTGCCGCAGGAATTCGAAGTCGAGCTCGACGGCGGCGCGCCGCACCGCACCGTTGGCCGCCGCCAGGAGCTCGAGTTCGACGTCCCCGCCGACGGCTTCCACCGCCTCGTCGTGCGCTGCCGCGCGCCCGCCTTCGCCGGCAAGCTCTGGCTGGTGCAGCCGCGCGCGCTGCTGCTCCCGATCCGCCAGCCCGAGCTCGCGCGCATCGACGACGAGTCGCCGGTGCGCGGCTTCGAGTCGCGCGACGCTTCGCCACTGGTCCGCCACGTCATGATCGACGACGCGACGCGGCGAGCGCTGCTCGCGCCGGCGCCGACGACCTTCGCCCTCCCGATCGAGGCGGGGGGCGGCGCGGCGCTCGAATTCTCGGTCGGCGTGGTCGGCCTGGTCCGCTCGATGCCCCACGCGCCGGTCGAGGTCGCGATCTCGGTCGAGGAGGGCGAGGGCAAGACGCGCGAGCTCTTCGCCGAGCGGTTCCGCGAGGGGATCGCCTGGCTCGACCGCCGCGTCGTGCTGCCCGCCGACCTCTCCGCCCGCGCGACGCTGCGCATCGCGACGCGCGCTCCGGCGCAGGGCGGTCCGGCGGCGCGCGACGCGATCGTCGCGATCGGCGAGCCGACGCTCGTCCGCGGCGGCGCGACGCGCCGCCCCAACCTGATCGTCTACCTGGTCGACACGCTGCGCGCCGACCACTGCACGCCCTACGGCTACGCGCGCGCGACGACGCCGCAGCTCGGGCGGCTCGCCTCCGAGGGGCTCCTGTTCGAGAACGCGTTCGCGCAGGCGCCCTGGACGCGCCCGTCGGTCGCGACGCTCCTCACGAGCCGCCTCTATTCGTTCCACGGCGCCGGCAAGACGACGGGGCTCGCGCCCGAGCTCACCACGCTCGCCGAGTGCCTGCGCAGCGCCGGCTTCGCCACCGCCGGCTTCATCGCCAACGCGCACGTGCACGGCAGCAGCCTCAACTTCGAGCAGGGCTTCTCCCGCTTCGAGGCGATGGAGAAGGGGCGCAAGCGCGGGCTCACGCGCGCCGGACCGGTGCAGGCGGCGGCGCTGCAGTGGATCGCCGCGCAGCGCGACCGGCCCTTCTTCGCCTACGTCCACACGATCGACCCGCACGCGCCCTACGACCCGCCGCCCGAGACGGCCGGCGCGTTCGGCCCCGACTACCAGGGGCCGATCACGCCGGCGCTCACCGCGGCGCGCACGCTGGTGCGCCGCTCGCCGATGCCGCCGGCCGACCTGCAGCACGTCGTCGACCTCTACGACGAGGAGGTCCTGTCGAACGACCGCGCGCTCGGCGACTTCATGGACCAGCTCCACGAGCTCGGCGTGTGGGACGACACGATCGTGGTCTTCCTCTCCGACCACGGCGAGGAGTTCTACGACCACGGCAGCTTCGGCCACGGCATGTGGCTCTGGAACGAGCTCCTGCGCGTGCCGCTGGTCGTCAAGCCCGACCGCCGGCCCGGCGCGGGTGCCGCCGCGCAGCGCTTCTCAAAGCAAGTGCGCGTGCTCGACTTGATGCCGACGCTGCTCGCGCGACTCAGCGTGCCGGCCCCCGCGGAGGGACTGATGGGCGTCGACCTGCGCGCCGCCTTCGAGGGGGGCGAGCTGCCCGAGCTGCCGGTCCTCGCGGAGGAGGAGTACGACAAGAGCTGCCTGATCGCGGGGCCGCTCAAGTACATCGTCTTCGGTCCGAGATCGCTGACCCCGGGCCGCCACCTCTTCGACCTCCGCTCCGATCCGCGCGAGCTCGCCGACCTCGCCGCCGAGCGTCCCGAGCTCGCGAGCCGCATGGACGCGCAGCTGAGAGCGCTGCTCGCCGAGTACGAGGCGCGCGGCTTCACGCACGTGCGCGACGCGGCGAAGGAGCAGCTCGGCACGGCCGACCGCCGCGCGCTGCAGCGCCTCGGCTACGTCGGCGGCGACGGCGAGGCCGGAGCGCCCGAGCCGGAGAACGGCGCGCGCAAGCGGCCGGCGGGCGGCGGCGAAGGCGACGGCGACCGCTGAGCCGGCGCGCGCGCCCCGTCAGTTCCCTTTCGCCGCGCCGCCCGCGCCGGTGTTCGCCGGCGCTCCCGACACGTTCCAGATGCCGCTGAACTTGAGCCTCAGCTCCTTCATCTGCGGATGGTCGGAGCGGATCACCAGCTCGCCGTTGAAGGCGCGGCCGGGCGGCGCCGACACGACGGCGAACTTGACCTCGTACTTCCTGCCGGCATCGATCGGCACCAGCTCCGCCTTGAACGGCGCGGTGCCGACGCGCGATTCGACGGTGACCGAGGTCGGCACGTAGGGGACCGCCGGGTTCTTGTTCTCGAGGAAGATCGAGCGCGTGTCGTTCAGCCCCGGCCGCACCAGCCCGAGCGTGATCGTGTCGGGCGAGTGGTTCGTCCCGTCGACCCAGTCGACGTCGGGGAGCACGCGCACGCGCCAGTTGAGGTCGGTGCCGTGGATGCGCGGGTGGTCGAGGTCGAGCTTGAGCTTGCCGAAGACCTCCTTGCACGGCGTGTCGTCGCGCACCGAGAGCGCGAGCTCCCACGCGCACACCTCGTTCTTGCGCGGCTTCACCTTGCGGTACTCGACGTCGAAGACGGGCGGCTGCGGCAGCTCGTAGCCGTTGATGGCGAACGCGCCGACCTCGGAGGACGAGGACATGCGCACGATGCGCGGCTTCTCGCCGGCGCCGTGGCGGACCGAATCGATGTTGACGCTCTGCGGCGAGAACACGAACGGGTTGTCGATGTCGAGCTCGAGCGAGATCGAAAAGGGGTTGTTGGCGAGGTCGTTGGTGAAGACCTGCACGACCTTGTGCGCGTGGCCGCCCATGCCGGCGGTGTTGACCTCGACCTCGAGCGTCGCCTCCTCGCCCGGCTTGAGCGTGCCGACCATCTCGTCCTGCTGCAGCGTCTTCTTCGGGACGACGCCGCCCGGGAGGATCAGGCGCGGCAGCGTGCAATGGCACTGCGGGGAGATCTTCTGGAGGATCAGGTCGCCTTCGCCCTTGTTGAAGATCTTGAACGACGTGCTGACCCGCTCGCCCTTGAGCACGCGCCCGAAGTCGACGCGCTGCGGATCGACGTCGAGGCGGGGCGGCGGCCCCTTCGTGTGGAGCTCCTTCAGCGTCGCGCTGCGGCGCGGGAGGGGCTTCTCCTCCTTGTCGTTCTCCTCGACCTGCGGCTCGACGATCTCCCAGTCGACGGGGAGCACGAGCGGCTTGCCGCCGTTCCCGTCGGTCTCGAGCTCGATCACGGCGGCGTGGTCGCCCACTTTGAGGCCGGCCGGGTCGAGCCGGAGGTCGAGGCGGATCGCGTTGCCGCTCGGGACCTCGACGGCGGGCTCGATCTGCTGGCCCGACTCGATCGGCTTGCCGACCTTCTTGCGCACCAGCGTGACCGAGAGCCCTTCGCCGCGGATCGTCACCTTCGAGACGTGCGCCGTCTGCGTGCCGACGCTCTCGGCGCGCACGATCACCATGCGCGCGTTGCCCTGCTCGATGTTGCTCACCTTGACCTCGGCGCGCCCGAACTCGAGGCGCGGCCCTTCGTGCTTCGCCTTGCCGTCGCCGGCCGGCGCCTCTTCCTGCTCCTGCGACTCCTGCGGCGGCGCGGCGGGTGCCGGGGCCTGCGGCGCGGCGGCGAGCGCGCATCCCACTTCCGCGGGCGTGATCGACAGCGCGAGCACGAACGCGGCGAGCGACGACGACTTCATGGATCCTCCTGGCGCGGTGGAGCGCGGACCGGGGAAGGCCCACCTCGGCGGCTCGATCGGGAGCGGCGCAGCCGCTCGGGCGGCACTACGGCGCATTCCCGCCGCTGTGAGCCCGGGCGCGCCCGATAGCAAACCATCCCCGCCCCGGTCGGCAAGCGCGGGGCGGCCGGTCAGTTGTAGCGCCGCTCGCTCCGGCGGCCGCCCCGTACGCCCGAGTCGCTCGGGGCAGGCGCGTTCGGGAAAATCGACGGAATGACCTCGCCCTCCTTGGGGAGCTCGAACGTGAGCGTGACGTCGGCCGCCCCGCCGGCCGGGATCTCGAGCTTGCGGACGAGCAGCGTCTGCCCGTTCCGGTACCACCGCACGCCGTACTCGCCCGGGCTCGCCTCCGCGAACTCGTAGGAGAGATTCTCCTCGTCGACCTTGCCGCGGCCCGCCGGCCGCCCGTCGCCGTCGACCAGGAAGAGCGTCGCGCCGCGCGGGTTCGCTTCGCCCGCCGCCGCCGCACCCTCCGGCAGGACGACTCGCCCGCGCAGCGCGACGGCGTGCTGCAGCACGACGTCGTAGTCGATGTCGCCGCGGCGCGGCTCGACCTCGATCGAGGTCGTGAACGGCGCGGCACCCTTCTGCCGCACCATCAGGTCGAACTTGCCGGCCGGCACGTGCGCGAACTCGTAGCCGCCCGTCAGCGGGTTCGTCATCGTCATCTGGTTCGCGCCGCCCGCCGCATCGCGCAGGATCACCATCGTGCCGAGCGCCGCCGGGAGCGGCCCCGGACCGGTCACGCGCCCGCGCACCGCCGCGACCTCGAGGTTGATGTCGAGCCGGCGCGACTCGCCCGGCCGGAGCTCGATCTCCTCGCGATGGACCACCGACGCGAGCGAGAAGAGGTCGCCGTCCTTCAGCCCCTGCACGAGCAGCTTCCCCTTCGCCGCGGGCAGCGTGTCGAAGCGGTAGTTGCCCGCGCCGTCGCTGACGACCGTCCGGTTCTTCGGCCCCTCGAAACGGACCGAGACCTCGGGCGTGGGAGAGCCGTTCAACCAGACCGTGCCGTAGAGCTCGGCGGTCGGACCGTCGCCGACTGCGATGTCGACGACGATCTCGGTCGTCACGCCCTCGCCGATCGCGAATTCCCCCTTCGCGAGCGGGTCGTCGCGCATCGTCTGGAACAGCGCGAGCGGCCCCTTGCCGACGATGCGGTCGCGCACCTCGTAGCGGTAGTCGCCGACCGCGAGGTTGGGCGCCGCGAAGTCGCCCGTGTCGGCGCTCGCGGTGAAGGTCGGCAGCGCGGCGTCGGGGCGCTGCATCGCCTTCTGCGCGTCGCGCTCCGCTTCGCTCGGGACCAAGATGAGGAAGAGCGAGCGGCCCGGCGGCCGGCCCTTGTCGAGCAGCTTGCCCTTCAGGTGGCCGCCGAGGCGCAGCTCGACGGTGAGCGGCGCCGTCGGGACCTTCACCTCGAGGTCGAGCGTCGCCTGCGCCGGATGGTGGACCGAGAGAACGTACTCGCCTTCGGGGACGCGGTCGAGGCGCAGGTGGCCTTCCTTGTCGCTGCGCGCGCGCGCGACCGGCCGCTCGAAGAGCCCCTTCGGGGCGAGGCTCGCGAAAGCCCAGTCGAGCGGAGAGCGGTCGCTCGCCCGCACGACCGTCACGTCGACGGCGTTCGAGGCGGTGAAGACGAGCTCGCAGGGCGGCGGCGGGTCGGCGGCCGCGACGCCGGCGGTCGCGAGCGCGAAGCCGGGCGCGCGCCCGATCAGCTGGTACTTGCCGGCGTCGAGCCCCGTCACGCGCTTCACGCCCTTGCCCTCGTCGGCCACCTCGGTGAGCTTCAGCATCGGCGGGGCGAAGATCGGCGGCAGCGGCGCGCCACCCTCGAACGGGTCGGGGGCGATGAAGAGCTCCGCGTCGGCGACCGGCTTGCCGGCGTCGTCGCGCAGCGTGACGACGAAGCCGCTCGGCGGCGCGAGCTGGATCGTGAGGCCGCTCTCGGCCGCGGCGAGCGGGCCGTGCACGCGCCACGGCTGCCCGCGCGACGTGCGCGTCGCGACGTACGCCTCGCTCCCGCTCGGCAGCCCGGTGATGCGGAACTCGCCGCGCGCGTCGGTGCGGCCGGCCGGGTGCATCAGCGCGGCCGGGATCGGGACCGCCGGGTTGCGGATGCCGGCCAGCACCTCGACGTCGGCGACCGTCCGGCCGGCGCCGTCGACCACGGTCCCGCCCAGCGCGAAGCCGTTCGTGAGCACGACGTCGCCGACGCTGCGCTGCGGCGCCTTGCCCGACGGCTGCGCCTTCACGCTCGCCTTGAAGCCGGGCTTGTCGGCGACGATCGAGACCATCCCGAGCGGGATGCCCTGCAGCTTGAAGCGCCCCTCGTCGTCGGTGAGCGCGGTCGGGATCGGGAGCAGCGTCTCGAGCTGCCAGAGCACGGGCGGCACCTCGAAGACCTTCGGCGAGCCGAGCACGTCGGCCAGGATCGCGCAGCCGCGCCGGATGTCCTCGATGCCGAACTGGAAGAGCAGCGCCGGCAGGTTGGTCGCGCGCACGCGCGCGCCGGCGACCGGAGAGCGCTCCTCGTCGACGACGCGGCCGACGAAAGTGACGAAGGGCTCGAGCACGATGTCGCCGAGGTCGACCGTCTCGCCCGAGACGGGGCTGCGGTCGATGGCGCGGAACGACGAGCGCGGCCCGCCGAGGTCGATGCCGAGCAGGTGCAGCGCGCGCGGCTCGAGACCGGAGAGCCGGAAGCGGCCCTCGTCGTCGGAGACGCTGCTCGCCGTCTCGAGCGGCGGCGGCGCGTGCCTCTCGTCGAGCAGGACCGACGCGTCGAGCAGGAAGCGCGAGAACTCGAACTCGACGGCCGAGACCTTGATCCCTTTCGCCGGCACGAGGTCGGGCTCGAGAAGGCGGCCGGTGAAGCCGCCGAGCGCAGCGCGGTAACTCTCCGGAGGGCCCTCGCTCGGCGCGGGCGGAGGCGGCGGCTCGACGGCGGCGCGCGCGGCGATCGCTTCGGCCGTTTCGGGCGCCGCGGCGGGGTCGCTCGGACCGGCGGCGCGCCGCGTCCCGGCCGCGAGCGGAGCCGTTGCGTCCCCGCGCAGGAAAACGTAGGCGCCGACGCCGACGAGCGCGACCGCGAGAGCGAGACCGGAGAAGACGCGAACCGTGCGAGTCATCCGAGAACCTCGTCGTCCGCGTGCGCGGACCTCAGGGCCGGTGCGCGCGCCGGTCGGGGCGGCGCGCGCGGCGGGCTCTCGGAGCAGGATGCCGAGCCGTGATCCTTGCGTCCGCGTCCGCGCCGCGCAAGGAGCCGGCGTCAGCGCAGGTCGTGAATCTCGAGCAGCTCGACGTCGAGGAGAAGGTCCTGCCCTGGGAGGAGGAGCGGGAGTCGGCCCTGCTTCCCGAATCCGAGCTCGGGCGCGACGCCGAGGCGCCAGAGCGCCCCCTTCCTCATCATGGGGAGCGCCTCTTCGAGCGCCGGGATCGCCTCGCCGGTGCCGAGCGTGACCTGGTAGTTCTCTCCGACCTTTTTCCGGTCGAACAGCGAGCGGCCCGTCTCGACGATCCCGCCCGTGACCCGGATCGAGACGCGTTGGCCGGTGCTCGGCGCACGACCCGACCCCGGCCGCTTCTCGAGGTACTGCAGTCCGCTCGGCGTGCGCCGGAACACATGCTCGAGCGCGACGTCGTATTCGAGCGTCGCGCCCGGCGGGACCCTGCCCTTGCCGTACTCGTCGTAGGCGGCCTGCGGCGGGAGCGTGATGCGGCGCCGCGCCCCCTCGCGCATCCCGAGGATCCCCTCCGAGAATCCGGCGAGCACGCGGCTGCGGCCGACGCGGAAGGGGAAGGGCTCGGCGTGGACGGTCGAGTCGAACGGATCGGGCGCGGCGGCGCCGGACACGGACGGAACGGACGCGCGCGCGTCGTAATGGACCTCGACCCAGCTCCCGTCTTCGGCGAGCGCGCCGCTGCCGGGATCGAACTCGACGACCGTTCCGCCGCCGGCGAGCGCGCGCGGGGGAGCCCCCGACCGGCCGCACGCGGCGGACGCGACCAGGGCGAAGAGGACGAGGAATCTGCGCACGGGCGGACGGACCCTGCCACGGGGGACGGCGCGGAGCGGCACTCTCGCAGGCGGCGCGCCCCGACTCAAGCGGCGATGCGAAGGCGTGACGATCGCCCGGCGCGGCGCGCGGTAGAACGCGCCCCCTTCGGGATCGGGAGGAGACGCATGGCCGGTCGGCGATCGACCTTCTTTCTGGCGGCGCTCGCAGCCGCGGCCGGTCCGGCCGCGCGTGCCGGCGAAGTCGAGCCGCGCGAGCCGTCGGAGAAGAACCGCGGCGCCCTCTACTCCTGGAAGTGGGCCGACAACCTCCCCTACGAGTACTACGTCCCCAAGGAGTACGACCCGAAGGTCGGCGCGAACCTCGTCCTCGTGCTGCACGGCAACGGCCTCGACTACCGCTGGACCTTCTTCAACCACGAGGCGGGGAAGTTCCGCCGCGACGACATCGTGGTGTCGCCGGAAGGCACCACGTACAGCCAGGCGATGAAGACGCACGAGTTCTTCGCGGGCAAGGAGAACGTCGACAAGCTGCACGAGCTGATCGCCGCCCTGAAGAAGACCTTCAAGGTGCGGCAGACCTTCCTCTACGGCCACTCGCAGGGCTCGTTCTTCGTCTTCGAGTACGCGGGGATGCGGCCCGACGACGTGGACGGAGTGGTGGGGCAGTCGGGCGCGCTCTGGGCCTCCTCGCCGGTCGGCTCCTTCGGCCACAAGCAGGCCATCGCGCTCATGCACGGGACCGACGACGCGAACGTCCCGTACGGCCAGAGCGTCTCCGCGCGCGACCGCTACCGCGACGCGGGCTACCCGATGGCCCACCTGCGGACGTTGTGGGGCTGGCCGCACGCGCCGATCGCCGACCAGGCGGAGCTGGAGCTCTCCTGGTGCGAGGGGATGACGAGCAGCGATCCGGCGCGCGTCGAGAAGTGCCTCGCCGCGCTCTCGGCGAAGCAGGTGAACGGCGGCCTCGACCCGGCGGCGCTCGACGCGGTCGCGGCGCGCCTCGAGAAGATGAGCGGCGCGGCGCCGGCCGCCGTCTCGGCCGCGAAGGCGGCGCGCGCCCGCGTCGCGCGCTGCGCCGCCGGAGTGGTCGCGGCCGTCGAGAAGAGCCTCGGCAAGGGCAAGCTCACCAAGGTGGACGGCAAGGAGTGGCACGGGCTGCTCGTGCGCTTCCTCGAGGATTTCGACGGCGTGCCGGCGCGCGAAGCGTTCGCGAAGGCGCGCGCCGCCGACCTCGCAACCGTCGCGAAGGTGGCCGAGAAGGCGGGCGGCGAGTTCTGGAGCAACGAGGAGAAGGACCGCACCAAGGCGGCGCTCGCCGGCGCCGACGTGCTCGAGTCGGGCTGGACGAACGCCTCGGCGCCCAAGATCGCCGCCGAGCTCGCGGAGTGGCGCAAGGACGCCAAGTCCATGAAGCTCTCGAAGAAGGACGCGGCCCGCATCGACGCGCTGCTCGACGCGTGGCAGAAGGGCCGCAAGGAGGGGGCGGACGCCTACGCGAAGCTGCTCAAGGAACTCGCCGATTGATCCACGTCGCGCGGCGGCTCCTGCAGAACCTCCGCTCCGACCGGAACCGCCCGCCGCTCGAGCGGCTCGCGTCGATCGAGGAGCCCGAGCGCTTCACCTGGGAGGTGCTGCCCTACGCGGCGCGCACGTTCTCCTTCTGCATCGCGCTCCTGCCGCGGCGGACGGCGCGGCCGCTCGCGGTGGCGTACCTCTACTGCCGCATGCTCGACACGTGCGAAGACCTCCCGCGCGCCGTCGCCGAGAAGGAAGCGGCGCTGCGCGCGATGGTCGACCGCTTCGACGGCGCCGCGGCGCCGCGGCCGGCGCCGCGCCTCGCCGACGACGGGCTCGCGCGCGACGAGCGCGACCGCGTCTACCTGCTGCTGCTGCGCCACGCCGAGCGGGTCGATCGCTGCTTCTTCACGCTGCCGGCCGCGCAGCGCGAGGGGATCGTCCGCCTCGTGCGCCGCATGGGCGAGGGGATGATCTGGGCGGTGCGCACCTTCGCGGAGCAGGGCGGCGCGCTCGACGGGCACGAGCAGCTCACGCGCTACTGCTTCGAGGTCCTCGGCAACCCGCTCCTCTTCGCCGAGGAGATGCAGCGCCTCGAGATGGGCCTCGTTCCCGAGGTCGACGCGCGTCGCCGCGAGCTCGTGGCGGCCGTCGGCGAGGCGATCCAGCTCGCGAACGTCGCGCGCGACCTCGAGAAGGACTCCGCCGCGGGCGTCTGCTACGACCCGACGCTGCGCGCCGGCGCGAGCGCGCCGCCGCCCGCGGCGATCGCGGCGGTGCGCGGCCGCCTGCTCGGCCGGGCGATCGTGCTCGGCCGCGCGTTCCGGCCCTACATGGAGGGCGTCCCGACGCCGCGTTTCTCGCTCGCGCGCGGTGCCGGCCTCGCGCTCCTGCTCTTCACGCTCGCCTTCTGGCAGGGCACGGCGCGCCGGCTCGGACTCGCGCTCTTCGAAAACTCGTCGCACGTGACGCCGTTGCGTGCGACAGTCTGGATCGTCCGCGCGGTATTCTCCCGCCGCGGCGCGGACGGCGTGCTCGCGCGGATCGAAGGCGCCTTTGCGCACGCCGAAGCGGCGCTCGCGAAGACGAGGTCCGACGGAGAAGGGCGCGCATGGTCGCACTGACGGAGGCTTCGCCCGGTTCGTCCACGGCCGCGCCGCCGGTCCTCTCGAGCGCGACGAGGGCGACGGCGGAGGCGACTCCGAAGGCGACGTGGAAGGACCTGTTGTTCCGCCGCCGCGGCTGGTTCGTCGCCGCCGGCATCGCGCTCCTTTCGCTCGCGGTCATCGCGATCGGCGGATGGCCGACGCCGACGCCGCTCCAGGCGTGGTGCGCCGCGCCGCTCGTCGTGCTCGGGATGGGGATGCGCGTCTGGGCGAGGTGCTACCTCGTGCGCGGCTCGAATACGCGGCGCGTGCACGCGCGCCGGCTCGTCGAGGGCGGCCCGTACCGGCGCATCCGCAACCCGATCTACTTCGGGAACGTCGCGGCGGCATGCGGGATCGCACTCGCGTTCGCCGGCCCGCTCCCCGCCGCGCTGCTGCTCGCGCTGCTCGGCACGATCTACTCGGTCGTCGTCCGCAGCGAGGAGGCGGTCCTGACGCGCACGTTCCCCGAGCAGTACGGCCGCCTTTCGCAGGCGGTGCCGCGCTGGTGGCCGCGCGCGCGGCTGCACGCGCCCGTGCCCGCGGACGACGCCGACGCGCCCGCGCCGCAGCTCCTCACCGCGCTGCGCGGCGAGGTGCAGCGCATCCTGGGCGCCGGCGCGGCGTGGTGGATCGCGCTCTGGCTCGCGAGCCAGGCGACGTGACCGGCCCGCGCCGCACCCCGAGACGGAGCCACGCATGAGCGGTCGCGCCGACGTCGCCGTCGAGCTGCATGACGAGATCGCGCTTCTGCGAATCCAGCGGGGCAAGGGCAACTCGCTGTCGCCCACCTTGATCGAAGAGCTGCTCGACGCCGTGCGCGCGCCGCCGATCGCCGAGTCGGCGCGCGCGCTCGTGATCACGGGCGAAGGGAAGTTCTTCTCGACCGGTCTCGACCTGGTCGAGCTCGCCAAGCTCGACCGCGCCGGGATGCTGCTCTTCCTCGACCGGCTGCAGGGGCTGCTCGCGACGCTCTACGTCTTCGGGCGGCCGGTGATCGCCGCGGTGAACGGCCACGCGGTGGCGGGCGGCTGCCTGCTCGCGCTGTGCGCCGACTGGCGCGTGCTGGCGCGCGGCGAGGCGCGCATGGGACTGACCGAGATCGCGCTCGGCCTGCCGCTGCCGCAGGCGGGGCTCGAGATCACGCGCCAGCACTTCGCGAACGGCGCCGCCTACGCCGAGGTGGTCTACGGCGGGCAGACGCACGGCTCGGACGACGCGGTGCGGCTCGGCCTGGCCGAGGAGGCGGCCGATCCGGCGCGCGTCGTCGAGCGCGCGCTCGAACGCGCCCGCTCCTTCGCGCGCCACCCCTCCGTCGCCTTCCACCACATGAAGGCGGCCCTGCGCGACCCCGTCCTCCTGCGCATCCGCGCCGACCACGACCAGCACGAGGAGGAGTGGGTCGACCTCTGGTTCTCGCCGCAGGCGCAGGCTCGCATCGGGGAGGTGCGCGCGAAGCTGCTGGCGAAGAAGCCGGAGTAGCGAACCCGTCAGTGGTCCGTTCGTGCGCCGTCGCTCACGGTTTCTTGTTGCGACGGAAGGTCGATCCTTCGGATATGAGGTGCGCCCTCGCCTCGCCCCGGACGTCCGATCCCGGATCCTGAAGGGTGCCGCTTGGAGCACGCAAAGTCCGTCCTCTACGTCCTGCTCGCGGTCTTCGGGGTGGTCTTCGTCGCGGCGTGGGTGAGGGCGAGCCGCGTCGCGCGCGCCGAGGCGCGCCTGAAGTCCGTCGTGCCGACGCCCTACCAGCTCCTGGTCGGCGTCATCACCGACTTCCTCGACACGCTCGGCATCGGGTCGTTCGCGACGACGACGGCGCTCTATCGCACACGCCGGACCATCGACGACCGGCTGCTGCCCGGCACGCTGAACGTCGGCCACACGATCCCGACGATCGTGCAGGCGTACATCATGTTCAAGGCGGTCGAGGTCGATCCGGCCATGCTTGTGTCGATGATCGCAGCGGCGCTGTTCGGGGCGTGGTTCGGCGCCGGCTTCGTCGCGCAGTGGTCGCGTCGCCGCGTGCAAGCGGTCATGGGCGCGGCGCTGCTGCTGATCGGAGGAGTCATCATCTTCCGGCTGAGCGTGGAAACCGTCAGCGGAGTCGCGACCGGGCTCTCCGGTGGCCGCCTCGCGATCGGGGTTGCGGGCAACTTCGTGCTCGGCGTGCTGATGACGATGGGCGTCGGTCTCTACGCCCCCTGCTTCGTGCTGGTCTGGCTGCTCGGCATGAACCTGACCACGGCGTTCCCGATCATGATGGGCTCGTGCGCGTTCCTCATGCCGGTCGCGAGCCTCCGCTTCCTCCGCGAGAAGTGCGTCGACCTGCGCGCGACGGTCGGTCTCACGCTCGGCGGCATCCCGGCAGTCCTCGTCGCCGGACTGATCGTCAAGGAGCTGGACGTCGAGAACGTCAAGAAGCTCGTCGTCGTGGTCGTGCTCTACACTGCGATCTCGCTCATCCTCGCGGCGCGCCGCGCGTCCGCCGCCTCCGATCCCGTCCCTACCACCTGACCTCGATCCCGGTCCGACCTCGAACCCAGGAGGAAGAACCCGAGCCATGGCGAATCTCTGGATCCGCAAGCCGCTCGACCGGCTGATGAACGAGGCGGACGACTCCGAGAAATCGCTCAAGCGGACGCTCGGACCGATGAACCTGATCGCGCTCGGGATCGGGGCGATCATCGGCGCAGGCCTCTTCGTCCGCACCGCGGCGGCGATCGCCGAGCACGCGGGACCCTCGGTCACGATCGGCTTCATCGTCGCCGGCGTCGGCTGCGCGTTCGCCGGCCTCTGCTACGCCGAGTTCGCCTCGATGATCCCGATCGCCGGCAGCGCCTACACCTACTCCTACGCGACGATGGGGGAGTTCGTCGCCTGGATCATCGGCTGGGACCTCGTCCTCGAATACGCGGTCGGCGCCGCCACCGTCGCGATCGCGTGGAGCCAGTACCTGAACAAGCTGCTCGAATACCTGGGCGTGCAGATCCCGTACGAGTGGTGCCATTCGCCCTTCGAGAAGGTCCACGACGCGGTGACGTACCAGGTCCTCCAGTCGGGGATCATGAACGTGCCGGCCGTCGTGATCCTGCTGCTGCTGACGCTGGTCCTGATCCGCGGCACGAAGGAGTCGGCGCTGCTGAACGGGATCATCGTCGTGACGAAGGTCGCGATCGTCGTGATGGTGATCGCGCTGGGCTGGGGCTTCATGAACCCCGCCAACCACGCGAACTACATCCCCGAGCGATCGACCTTCACCAGCGCCGCCGGCCTGCCGCACGCGTACGGCGGGATCATGGGGATCCTCGGCGCCGCCGGCGTCGTCTTCTTCGCCTTCATCGGCTTCGACGCCGTCTCGACCGCCGCGCAGGAGGCGAAGAACCCGAAGAAGGACATGCCGACCGGCATCCTCGGCTCGCTGGTCGTCTGCACCGTCCTCTACATCCTCTTCTCGCACGTGCTGAGCGGTCTCGCGCCGGTCGAGGACTTCCGCACGCAGGGCAAGGAGGCGTCGGTCGCCTACGCGATCACGCACTACATGCCGGGCTACGAATGGCTCGCGAAGCTGGTGACGGTCGCGATCCTGGCCGGCTTCTCCTCGGTGATCCTGGTCATGCTGCTCGGCCAGTCGCGCGTCTTCTATTCGATGAGCCGCGACGGCCTCGTCCCCGGCGTCTTCAGCGAAGTGCACCCGAAGTACCGGACGCCCTACAAGTCGAACTGGATCTTCTTCGTCGTGACCGGCCTGTTCGGCGCGTTCATCCCGGAGAGCATCGTCGGCGACATGACCAGCATCGGGACGCTCTTCGCGTTCATCCTGGTCTGCGCGGGCGTCTGGATCCTGCGCGTGCGCGACCCCGATCGCGAGCGCGGCTTCAAGACCCCGATGGTCCCGCTCGTGCCCATCCTCGGCATCGTCGTGTGCGGCGCGATGATCTACGGGCTCGGGCCGGAGACGTGGTACCGGCTGATCGGCTGGCTCGTGCTCGGCCTCTTCATCTACTTCCTCTACGGCCGGAACCACTCCCGCCTCCAGCAGGAGCGGAGCGGCGCCGCGCCGCCGTCGGGCGGCTGAGCACCGCCGCGGCACGCGCGGCTACGATTCGCGACCCGTGGAGCCGGCGACGGACGCAGCAGGGGCCGCGAGCGCGATCACGGTCGCGGACGTCCACAAGACGTTCCGCGGCGACGTGCACGCGCTGCGCGGCGTCACGCTCGAGGTCGCGCCGGGCGAGATCTTCGGTCTGCTCGGCCGCAACGGCGCCGGCAAGACGACGCTGGTCAAGATCCTGCTCGACCTGGTCCGGCCGACGCGCGGCGCCACGCGCCTGCTCGGCGTGACGTCCCGCGCGCCACGGGCTCGTCGCGAAGTGGGCTACCTGCCCGAGGACCACCGCTTCCCCGACTACCACACGGCCGAGAGCGCGCTGCGCTTCTACGGCGGGCTGTCGGGGCTGCGCGGCGCGCCACTGCGCGCGCGCGCCCGCGAGCTGCTCGGCCGGTTCGGCCTCGCCCACGCGCGGCGCCGCAAGATCCGCGGCTTCTCGAAGGGGATGAAGCAGCGGCTCGGCCTCGCGCAGGTCTTCCTGGCCGAGCCGCGCCTCCTCTTCCTCGACGAGCCGACCGACGGCGTCGATCCGGTCGGCCGCGCGCAGATCCGCGGGCAGCTCGAGGAGCTCAAGCGCCGCGGCCACACGATCTTCCTCAACTCCCACCTGCTCTCCGAGGTGGAGCAGCTCTGCGACCGCGTCGGCATCCTCGACCAGGGGACGCTGGTGCGCTGCGGCACGATCGCCGAGCTCACCTCGGCGGGGGCGCGCTTCGCGGTCGCCGCCGCCGACCCGATCCCGGCGGACGTCGTCGCCGAGCTCGGCGCGCGCGTCGCCTCGGTGCAGGCGACGGCCGAGGGGATCGAGGTCGTCCTCGACGACGAGGCGGGCATCGACGCGGTCGTCGACCTCCTGCGCGCGCGCGGCGTGCGGCTGCGCGAGTTGACGCGCCGGCGCCACTCGCTCGAGCAGGTCTTCCTGAGCAGCCTGCGCGACGCACCGCCGGAAGGTCCGGCGCCGTGATCGCGTTCCTCGCGCTCTTCGGCGACGCGTGGCGCCGCGCGCGCGACCGGCGCTCCGTGGGCGTCCTGCTGTTCGTCGCGGCGCTCGTCGCCGCGTTCTGCGCGAGCCTCGAGTTCACGAACCCCGACCCGCGCGAGTCGCTGAAGAACCACCTCGAGAACTTCTCCCTGCGGACGCGGCACGGCCCGGCGTCGTTCGGAATCATCCACAAGCTGCGCCGGATGCCGCGGGTCGACGCACGCGCGCCGGCGGCGGAGGACGACCTGCCGCTCGGCCTCGACCACGTCGCGGTCGCCGACCTCGAGATCGCCGACCTCGACGACTTCGACGGCGTCGCGCGCGCGCTCCCGGGCCGCTCCGGGCCGGGGCGTCCGGCGGCGCCGCGCGACCGCTCGTCGCAGCCGCTCACCGCGCGGCAGCGCATGGACGCGATCGCCGGCTACCTGCGCGACCGCGGCTGGGAGACGGTGATCACGCGCGCGCGCGACGACGCCGGCGCGAGCCTCTTCGTGGCGGCGTCGACCGAGCACCTCTCCGAGCTCGAGGGAAAGTGGAGGTTCAAGCTGCTGTTCGGCGCGGGAGAGGTCCCGATCGACTCGATGACCCCGGCCGAGGTCGTGATCGACGTCCAGCGCACGGTGGCGCGCCTGCTCGCCGGGATGTTCGGGATGCTCGTCCTGCTGCTCGCGTTCGGCGGCACGCTGCCCGACCTGATGCAGAAGGGCTCGCTCGACCTGCTGCTGGCGCGTCCGATCGGCCGCGCGCGACTGCTCCTCTTCACCTACGCGGGGGCCGTCCTCACCGTCCTGCTCGTCACGGCCGTGATCTACGGCGTCTGCGCGGTGACGCTCAGCCTGCGGTCGGGCCACTTCTCGTGGGCGTTCGTCGCCTGCGCGCTCCCGACCACGACGGTCTTCGCCGCGGTCTTCCCGGTCGCGATGCTGGTCGGCGTCGTCACGCGCCACGGCAACTTCGCGGCGCTCGCCGCGCTCGCCTGCTACGGCGCCGCCGACGTGGTCGCGAGCCTGCGCACGCAGTTCGTCGACGCCGGCGTCGTGAACGGTTCGATGTGGAAGACGGTGCTCGAGATCCTCTGGTGGATCACGCCCAAGACGGGGGAGATCGCGACGCTCGGGGTCCTGCGGCTCGGCCGCTCCGAGCTCTCGGCCGCCGGGTTCGAGCGCTTCCGCCAGCAGTTCCCGGCCGCCGCCGACGCGTTGACCGCCTACGGCACGACCGCGCTCTTCGCCGCGTTCTTCCTCGGCGCGACGATCCTCCTGTTCCGCCGCCGCGACTTCTGACGCCGGGGCGGCATCGCCGCGCGCGCTACGCTGCCGTCCACGACGACGTCGAGGGAGATGCGCGTGCGGGCGTGGCGGGTCGAGCGGACCGGACCGATCGCGGACGGCGGGCTGCGCCTGCTCGACGCGGAGGAGCCCGTCGCCGCGCCCGACGAGCTCGTCGTCGAAGTCGAGGCGTGCGCCGTCTGCCGGACCGACCTGCACGTGGTCCTGGGCGAGCTGCCGCCGCGGAAGACCGCGGTCGTCCCGGGTCACCAGGTCGTCGGCCGCGTCGTCGCGCGCGGCGCGGCGCTGCGGCCCGGGGAGGGCGCCCCGCTCGGCGCGCGCGTCGGCGTCGCGTGGCTCCATCGCACCTGCGGCCGCTGCCGCGCCTGCGTGAGCGGCCGCGAGAACCTCTGCCCGAACGCCGACTTCACCGGCTGGAGCGTCGACGGCGGCTTCGCGGAGCGGCTGCGCGTGCCGGCCGCGTTCGCGTACGCGCTCGACGACGGGGTCGACGCGGTCGCGACGGCGCCGCTCCTGTGCGCGGGGATCATCGGATACCGGGCGCTGCGCGCGACCGGACTCCTCGACGCGACGCGCGCCAGCCCCTCGCCGTTCCGGCTCGGGATCCTCGGCTTCGGCGCCGCCGGCCACCTCGCGCTGCAGGTCGCGCGCGCGCGCGGCGCGGAGGTCTACGTGCTGACGCGCGATCGCGCGCGCCACCAGGCGCTCGCGCGCGAGCTCGGGGCGACCTGGGTCGGCGACGCGGCCAGCAAGCCGCCCGAGGAGCTCGACGCCGCGATCGTCTTCGCTCCCGCCGGCGAGCTCGTTCCGCCGGCGCTCGCGCTGCTCGCTCCGGCCGGCCGGCTGATCCTCGGCGGCATCGCGATGAGCCCGCTGCCGGCGCTGCCGTATCCCCTTCTCTACGGCGAGCGGCGCATCGAGAGCGTCGCGAACAACACGCGCGCGGACGGCGTCGCGTTCCTCGCGGAGGCGCGTGCTGCGGGCGTGCGCACGCACGTCGAGGTCTTCCCGCTGGCGCGCGCCGCGGAGGCGCTGGCGCAGCTCGAGCGGGACGGAGTGCGCGGCGCCGCCGTGCTCGTGCCGTGACGCGCGACGCCGGACTTGACGGCCGCGGAGCGCGCGGCTGGAGTGCACGGTTCGGGAGACCCGGATGAAGAGCCTCGTCCTGCTGCGCCACGGCCAGAGCACCTGGAACCACGAGAACCGCTTCACCGGCTGGACCGACGTCGACCTCTCCGAGCACGGCGTGGCCGAGGCGCGCGCGGCGGGACGCGCGATGAAGGCGGCCGGGCTCGCCTTCGACGTCGCCTTCACGTCGGTGCTGCGCCGCGCGATCCGGACGCTCTGGCTCGCGCTCGAGGAGCTCGACCAGATGTGGATCCCGGTCGCGACCGACTGGCGCCTGAACGAGCGCCACTACGGCGGCCTGCAGGGGCTGAACAAGGCGGAGACGGAGAAGAAGTACGGCGCCGCGCAGGTCAAGCTCTGGCGGCGCAGCTACGACGTGCGGCCGCCCGCGCTCGCGCCGGACGACCCGCGCAGCCCGCGCGGCGACCCGCGCTACGCCGCGCTCGCGCCGGAGCAGGTGCCGCTGACCGAGAACCTCGCCGACACCGTCGAGCGCTTCCTCCCGTGCTGGCACGAGCGGATCGCGCCGGCGCTGAAGGAGGGGCGGCGCGTCATCGTCGCGGCGCACGGCAACAGCCTGCGCGCGCTCAAGCTCTACCTCGACGGGCTCACGCCGCAGCAGATCGTCGACGTCGAGATCCCGACCGGCGCGCCGCTCGCCTACGAGCTCGACGACGACCTGAAGCCGGTCCGATCCGCGTACCTCCCGCGTTCCTGACGCGAGGTCAGCGTCCTTTCGGTCGCACCGTCATGACCGGGACCGGTGCCGTCCGCGTGAGCCGCTCCGCCACGCTGCCGAGCAGCACGTGGGCGAGCGCGCCGCGGCCGTGCGTCGCCATGATGATCAGGTCGATGGCGTTCTTCTTCACGTAGTCGAGGAGCGCGCCGGCGGGCGTCACCGCCTCGATCACGGCGGTGCGGACCGGGACGTCGGTCGGCGGGTCCTTCACCCGCTCCTGCAGTCGCCGCTCGATCTGCGGCAGCATGTCGCGCATCGCCTGCACCATCACCCCGTAGTTCTCGTAGGGGGCGAGCGCGTAGAGCTCCTCGACGACCGTCACGGCGTGGATCGTCGCCCCGAACTTCTTCGCGAACGCGAGCGCGTGCGGCCAGGCGGCGAACGAATCGTCCGAGAGGTCGGTCGGGAAGAGGATGTTGCGGACGTCGGACATGACGGTGCTCCGGGGGGCTTTCGGGCGAGGCGGGACGGGGATAACTCGACGGAGTCGGATCGGCCCGCTCTTCCGGGCAAGCCCCCTGCCGCTTCACGTTTCCTTCACGGGGCCGGGTTCGTTTCTTTTCTTAACGCAATTAAGCTCGCCGCCCTCGTTCCCAAGCCGATCCACGCCGGAGATCCGCGGAGGTGAAGCGCCAGAAGATCGTCGTCGTCGAGGACGAGCCCGACATCCTCGAGGTGATCGAATACAACCTCACCCGCGAGGGATTCCGCGTCGTGACGGCGCGCGACGGGGGGGACGGGCTCAAGAAGGCGCGCTCCGAGCTGCCCGACCTGCTCGTGCTCGACCTCATGCTCCCGGGGATCGACGGCCTCGAGGTCTGCCGGAGGCTGCGCGCCGACGACGTCACGCGCGCCCTCCCCGTCGTGATGGTGACGGCCAAGGGGGAGGAGGCCGACATCGTGGTCGGGCTGGGCATGGGCGCCGACGACTACCTGGTCAAGCCGTTCAGCCCGCGCGAGCTGCTCGCCCGCATCCGCGCCGTCCTGCGCCGCGCCAGCGCGCAGGCGCAGGCGACGACGAGCGAGCGGGTCGAATTCCCCGGCCTCGTGATCGACATCGGCCGCCACGAGGTGCTGGTGCGCGACGCTCCGGTCATGCTGACGCCGACCGAGCTGCGCCTCCTGCACTTCCTTGCGCTCCACCCCGGGCGCGTCTTCACGCGCGACCAGCTCCTCGCGCGCGCCATCGGCGAGCACGCGGTCGTGATCGACCGCAACATCGACGTGCACATCCGGTCGATCCGCAAGAAGCTCGAGGAGGAGCGCGAGCGGATCGAGACGGTGCGCGGTGTCGGGTACCGATTCCGAGACGACCGGGGCTGAGGCGTGCGGTCGCGCTTCGTCGCCAAGCTCTTCGCGAGCTTCGCGCTGGTCGTGGTCGTCGGCGGCGTGCTGGTCGGCCTCTGCGTCGACCGCTTCACGATCGACGGCGAGCGGCGCGGGATCGAGGAGTCGCTCGGCTCCCAGGCGGTGCTCCTCTCCGAGCTGGTCGCGCCGGCGCTGCGCGCGGGCGACGCGGCGGGGATCGAGGCGCTGCTCGCCCGGCTCGCCCCCGCGTCGGGGACGCGCTTCACGGTGATCGCGCCGGACGGCCGCGTCGTCGCCGAGTCGCACGAGCAGCCGTCGCGCATGAAGAATCACGGCGACCGCCCCGAGGTGATCGCGGCGCTGCGCGAGGGGCGCGGCCGCGCCGAGCGCGTCAGCGACACCACGAGGCAGCACACGCTCTACGTGGCGGTCGCGATCCCGGGCGGCACGCCCTGGATCGGGATCGCGCGCGCGAGCCTGCCGCTGCCGGGGCTCGAGCAGCGCTTCTCCCGGCTGCGCGCCGGGCTGTTCACGGGCGTGGCGGCGGGGACGCTGCTCGCGCTGGTCGTCGCCGCGTTCGTCGCGCGCCGCGTGACGCGGCCGGTGGTCGCGATGACCCGCGCGGCGGCGTCCCTTGCCGAGGGCGCGGAGCCGCCCGCCATCGACCCCGCCTCGTCCGACGAGATGGGGGAGCTGGCGCGCTCGTTCAACCGGATGGCGGCGCAGCTGCGCGATCGCCTGCACCTGCTCGAGGCCGAGCGCGGGAAGCTGGAGACCGTCTTCGAGAGCATGAGCGAGGGGGTCGTCGCGGTCGACGAGAACGAGCGCCTCCTCCACCTGAACGCGGCGGCGCGGACGATGCTGGGCGTGGCGCCGCTCGCGCCGCGCGGCCGCGCGCTGGTCGAGGTGATCCGCCAGCCGGAGCTGGTGCAGGTGGTGCGCGCCGCCGCGCGCGAGCGCAGCGAGCGCGGCGACGAGGTGCGCGTGCACGCCGGCGGGCGCGACCGCGTCCTCGCCATCCACGCCACGCCGCTCGGCTCGCGCGGCGCGGTGGCGGTCGTCCTCGACGTGACCGCGCTGCGCCGGCTCGAGCGGGTGCGCCGCGACTTCGTCGCCAACGTCTCGCACGAGATCAAGACGCCGCTCGCCGCGATGCGCGGCCTGGTCGACACGCTGCTCGACGACGAGGCGATGGCGCCGGAGGTGCGCCGCCGCTTCCTCGGCAAGCTCGGCGACCAGGTGCGCCGGCTCGCCGACCTCGCCACCGACCTGCTGCACCTGTCGCGCGCCGAGTCGGAGCCGACGAGCGCGCGCGAGGCGGTCGACCTCGACGGCGCCGGCGCGGCGGCCGTGGAGCGCTTCGCCGCGGCGGCGCGTGCCAAGGGGGTGGCGCTGGTCCACGCCGACGGCGGGTCGGTGCTCGGCTGGTGCGACCCCACGGCGCTCGAGCAGATCGTGGACAATCTCGTCGACAACGCGATCAAGTACACTCCCGCGGGCGGGCGCGTCGACCTGCGCGCCGGGCGGGACGGGGAGCGTGTGCACTTCGAGGTGGTCGACACCGGGATCGGGATCGAGCCGAGCGAGCAGGCGCGCGTGTTCGAGCGCTTCTATCGCGTCGACAAGGCGCGCTCGCGCGACGTGCCCGGCACGGGGCTCGGCCTCTCGATCGTGAAGCACCTGGTCGACGCGCACGGGGGATCGGTGGAATTGAAGAGCTGGCCCGGACGCGGCAGCACCTTCCGCGTCTACCTGCCGCGGCCGCCGGTCGCGACCCCCTGACGCCGGCGCCGCCGGACGGGAGAGAGAGAACGATGTCGAAGCACCTCGAACGCGACCTCGACCGCCTGAAGAAGGAGCTCCTCGTGATGGGGGGCATGGTCGAGGAGGCGACCGACCTCGCGATCTCCGCGATCGTCGACCGGCGCAAGGACCTCGCCGAGCAAGTGACGGCGGGCGACGACAAGATCGACGCCAAGGAGCTCGAGGTCGAGGACGAGTGCCTGAAGGTCCTCGCGCTCCACCAGCCGGTGGCGTCCGACCTGCGCTTCATCATCACGGTGCTCAAGGTCAACAGCGACCTCGAACGGATGGGCGACCTGGCCAAGAACATCGCCGAGCGGGCGCTCGCGCTCGCGGCGCAGCCGCCGATCCCGGGGGCGCGCGACCTGGGCGCGATGGCGGAGCTGGTGCGCCGCATGGTGCACGAGTGCATCGACGCGCTGGTCGAGCGCGACGTCGACCTGGCCAAGAAGGTCTGCATCGACGACCGCGAGGTCGACGAGGAGAACCGCAAGCACTTCACGCAGCTCCAGCAGGTGATGGCGAAGGACACCGACACGATCGAGCGCGCCGTCCACCTGCTCTCCGTGTCGCGCCACCTCGAGCGCATCGCCGACCACGCGACCAACATCGCGGAGGACGTCGTCTTCCTGGTCGACGGCGAGGTGATCCGCCACCTCCGCCTCTCGCGCGCCCGCAGCGGCTGATCGCCGCGCCAGATCGCGACGCACGGGAGTCGGCGGCGCCCGACGTCGGGACTCGCTGTCCCGCCGCGCGCAAGGATCCGCGTCGCGATCGGACATCGAGACCCATTCGCGCTGCCTTCCGCGAACGAGGCGCGAACGAGTGCGCCGCCGCGCGCGACGACTTGTTCGCCGGTGTGTCGATCATTCACCGCATCCTCTTGATTGCTTCACGAAGCGCCCCTACCTTCCCGCGGATTCCCGGGGAGCGAGATGTCTGTGGAGCGTCTCCGCCATCCCGCGGGACCCGACCGATTGGAAGGAGGATCCATGGATTCGTTCGCGAAACGGGCAGGCCGCTGCGCAGCCGGAATTGCTGCGCTCCAGGTCGTGGGCGGGCTCGCCCTCGGCCAGGGGACGGAAGAGGAGAAGCTGAAGCAGGAGGCGACGCTGAAGGACCGGGTCGACGCCCTCGAGAAGAAGCTGAACTCGCCCGACACGATGCGTGCCTACTGGAAGAACGGCCTCAAGTTCGAGTCGGCCGACAAGAACTTCACCTTCGGCGTCGGCGGCCGCGTCCATTTCGAAGCGCTGTTCAACGACACGGAGAGGGACCTCGAGAACAGCCGGATCTACGCGACGCCCGGCAACGCCGGGACGAGCACCCTGATCGGCGGCCAGACCAACGGCTTCGAGATCCGGCGCGCGCGCATCAACCTGAACGGCAAGGCCTACCAGCACTGCGAGTTCGTGATGCAGTACGACTTCGCCGGCGGCGGCAACGGCGGCAACGGCACCCAGATGAAGGACGTCTACGTCGGCTTCTACGACCTCGGCGCGTGGATGCCCGACATCCGCGGCGGCCAGTTCTACGAGCCGTTCGGCCTCGACCAGATGACCAGCGACAACGACATGGCGATGATCGAGTTCGCCGCGCCGACCAACACCTTCCTGCCCGGCCGCAGCGTCGGCTTCGTGCTCCGCGAGCAGATGAAGGACGAGGCCAAGGTCGACCGCGTCACCGGCGCGCTCGGCGTCTTCCGCCCCGACTCGGGCGACAACGGCGTCGGCGTGAAGGGCACCGGCGGCTACGCCTTCACCGGCCGCGTCACCGGCCTGCCGTGGTACCACGAGGGCGACCTCGTGCACCTCGGAGCGGCGGCGTCGATGCGCTCGTTCGCGGCGGCGCCGACCACCGGCGGCGCGACGGCGACGCCCACCGTCACCTTCTCCTCGAATCCCGAGGCGCACCTGATGTCGACGTTGATCTCGACCGGCGCCATTCCCGCCGACGGCGAGCTCAAGCTCGGCGGCGAGGCGGCCTTCATCAAGGGGCCGTGGGCGTGCTCGGGCGAGTACTACCTCGACAAGGTCGACACCTCCAACACGACCGCGATCAGCGACCCGACCTTCAGCGGCTACTACGCGCAGGTCGCCTACACGCTGACCGGCGAGCGGCGCGCCTGGAAGGGCGCCGACGCGATCTTCGGCGGCATCTCGCCGACGCAGAACGCGTTCGTGAACGGCGGCATGGGCGCGTGGGAAGTCGCGCTGCGCTGGTCGAACGTCGACCTGACCGACGGCAGCCTCGCGACCGGCGTGCGCGGCGGCTCGATCGACGTGCTGACGCTCGGGCTGAACTGGTACGCCAACACCAACTTCCGCTGCATGCTCGACCTGTCGCGCGCGGACGTGACCACCGATGACCCCGGCCTCGGCCAGGGCGGCGTGTCGAACATCCTCCAGATGCGCATGCAGGTCGCGTTCTGATCGATCGGATGCACCGGCGGGCCGGCCGCGCCCGGAGCGCGGCCGGCCCGCTCCCTTCCGGAAGGGCGGATGAGACGATGTCCCTCGGACGACAGCGCACCTCGCGACGGGCTGCGGCGTCGGCCGGCCCCGTGCCGCGCGGCGCCTTCTACGACAAGCTCGAGCTCGCCCTCGAGGCGGAGGGATTCGATCGCACGATCGAGGAGCTCGCGCACAGCTTCTACGCGGAGCGCCGCGGCCGGCGCTCGATCCCGCCGGGGATCTACTTCCGGATGCTCTTCGTCGGCGCGGTCGAGGGGATCTCGTCGCAGCGCGAGCTCGCCTGGCGCTGCGCCGACAGCCTCTCGCTGCGCCGCTTCCTCGGCTTCGGCCCGAACGAGCCGACGCCCGACCACTCGACGCTCACGCTGCTGCGCAAGCGGCTGCCGACGCCGCTGCACGAGCAGGCGTTCCGGCTGATCCTCGCCGCCGCGCGCAGCCACGACGTTCTGCGCGGCCGCCGGATCGCGCTCTCGATGCCGTGGGGGCCGCTCCCGGCCGCCTGACTGCGAGGCGGCTCCTACTTCCTGCCGGAAGCGCCGTTCGCCGGCACCGGCGCGCCGCCGACCTTGCCGAGCTTGGCGCGGAACGCCGACTGGTGCTTGTCGAACCAGTCCTTCCACGCCTGCGAGACGCGGTCGCCGTACTCGGGCGCGTCGTCGAGCTTCTTCCCGACCGCGGCGCCGCGCAGCGCGTCGTGCAGCGCCCGCCTCTGCTCCTCGCTCGCGGCGCGGTCGCGGAAGCCGTCGCCGTCGCGGTCGCCGTTCCCGCCGCGCCCTCCGCCGCCGGGCCGCCCGCCGCCGCCTCCGGCCCCTCCACCGCGTCCGCCGCCGCCGCCGCCTCCTCCTGCGCCGCCCCCCGCGCCGCCCCCCGCGCCGCCCGCCGCGCCGCCGCCCTTCGACTTGCTGCGCGAGCCCTCGGCCGAGACGAAGCGCTGCACGAGGGCGCGCACCCCCTCGCGCGCGTCGAGCGCCGCGAGCGCGTGGACGATCGGCACGACCACTTCGTCGGCCGCGCCCGGCTCGAGCTGGCGCAGCAGATCGGCGAGCCCGTCGACCGCGCGGTCGTCGGGCAGCGCGGCGAGCCCCTCGCAGACGGCCGAGACGTACGCCTTGCCCGACTCGGAGGTGAGGGAGGCCGCGCCGCCGCCGCGCGCGCCGTCGCCCTTGCCGAGCTTCGCGACCTCCTCGCGGATGTCGTCGAGCGCGCCGGTGAGCGCGCGCACCGCGGCGTCGGGGTGCTGCTCGTGGCCGAGGAGGCGCGCCGCGATCGCGCGCACGTCGAAGGAGTCGTCGCGCAGCCCGATCGCGAGCGCGTCGGCGACGGCGCGGCTCGGCGCGTTCGCGTGCGCCTGGGTGAGGTCGGCGACCTGCTGCAGCGCCGCCCTCCGCTCCGCGATCTCCTTCGAGCGCAGCTTCGGCTTCGCCGTCTCGAGGAGCTTCTGCTCGGCCTGCGCGTGCGGGCCGCAGGTCGCGTCGGGCTTGCACGCGGGGCAGTCGGACGGGGAGGGGAGTGCGAAGGCGAACGCGAGCGCGAGGGACGACCACGTCATGGTTCGACTCCGGTGGACCCGCTCTCGACGGGCGCCGCCCGCAGGCGCGGTGGGGCAGGGCGGCGCGACGGAGGCGTTCGTGCGAACACGATGCCGTCGTGGACGGCCCGCCGCCAGCCGCTCTCCCGCGCCGACGGTCCGCTCGCCGGGGCGTCCGCTCAGCCGAAGCGGCCGGTGATGTAGTCCTCGGTCTGCTTCTCGCGCGGGTTCACGAAGAGCTCGTCGGTCTCGCCGAACTCGACCATCTTCCCGAGGTAGAGGAAGGCGGTGAAGTCGGAGACGCGCGACGCCTGCTGCATGTTGTGGGTGACGATGACGAGCGTGAAGTCCTTCACCAGCTCGAGCATCAGGTCCTCGACCTTCGCGGTCGCCACCGGGTCGAGCGCGGAGCACGGCTCGTCGAGCAGGACCACCTCGGGCTCGACCGCGATCGCGCGCGCGATGCAAAGGCGCTGCTGCTGGCCGCCCGACATCCCCAGCGCGCTCTCGTGGAGCCGGTCCTTCACCTCGTCCCACAGCGCGGCGCCGCGCAGGCTCTTCTCCACGATGGCGTCGAGCGTGGAGCGGCCGGTCACGCCGTGCACGCGCGGACCGTACGCGACGTTGTCGTAGATCGACTTCGGGAACGGGTTCGACTTCTGGAACACCATCCCGATGCGCTTGCGCAGCTCGTTCACCTCGACGTCGGGGCCGAGGATGCTCACGCCGTCGAAGCGCACGTCGCCCTCGGTGCGCACGCCGTCGACCAGGTCGTTCATGCGGTTGCAGCAGCGCAGCAGCGTCGACTTGCCGCAGCCCGAAGGGCCGATGAACGCGGTGATGCGCTTGCGCGGGATCCTGAGCGAGATCGCGTCGAGCGCGCGCGACGCGCCGTAGTAGAGGGAGAGGCGGTCGACCTCGAGCACGATGTCGGACGCGTTCGCGCCTCTGTCCGGGGGGGCGGGCGAGTCGGGCATGGGGGTGCGTGCCTCTCGGGATCCGACGGTCCGGGGCTCCGGCGGCGCGTGCGACGGGCGCAGGCTCTTTTGGATCATGGCGACTCCGGTCACACCCCGCTCGACGCGTAGCGCCGCCGCAGGCGGTTGCGGACGGTGATGGCCGTCAGGTTCATGGCGACCACCAGGACCAGCAGCAGGAACGCGGTGGCGAAGACCAGAGGCTTGGTCGCCTCGACGTTGGGGCTCTGGAAGCCGACGTCGAAGATGTGGAAGCCGAGGTGCATGAACTTGTTCTCGAGGTGCAGGAAGGGGGCGTGGCGGTCGATCGGGAGCGCGGGCGCGAGCTTCACCATCCCGACGATCATGAGCGGCGCCACTTCGCCGGCGGCGCGCGCGATCGCGAGGATCAACCCGGTCAGCATCCCGGGCGCGGCGGCCGGCAGCACGACGCGCCAGATCGTCTCGAACTTGGTCGCGCCGAGCGCGAGCGATCCCTCGCGCACCGCCCGAGGCACGGCCGCGAGCCCCTCCTCCGTCGCGACGATCACGACCGGGACCGTGAGCAGCGCGAGCGTGAGCGCGGCCCACAGGATGCCGCCGGTGCCGAAGGTCGCGCGCGGCAGCGCCTCCTCGAAGAAGAGACTGTCGATGGTGCCGCCGATCCCGTAGACGAAGAAGCCGAGGCCGAAGACGCCGAACACGATCGACGGAACGCCCGCCAGGTTGTTCACCGCGATGCGGACGATCCGGACCATCAGCCCCTGGCGCGCGTACTCGCGCAGGTAGAGCGCGGCGAGGACGCCGAGCGGCACCACCGCGATCGACATCAGGAAGACCATCAGCACGGTGCCGAAGATCGCCGGGAAGATGCCCCCCTCCGTGTTCGACTCGCGCGGGTCGTCGGCCAGGAACTCCCAGACGCGCCGCAGGTAGAGCCCCGACTTGGCGAAGACGCCCATCCCGTCGGGGCGGATCGCCGAGAGGATCGCCCCGGTCGGGAGCGACTTCTCCTGCCCCGACGCGGTGACGAGGTCGACCACCTCGGCGTCGAGCTCGGCGCGCAGCGCGGCGGTCCGCTCCGCGATGGCGCGGAAGCGCGCGTCGAGGCGCGTCCGCTCGGCGGCGATCGCCGCGAGGCGGCGCTCGCGCTCCGGCGCGGCGGGGGCGTCGAGCTCGACTCGCCGCTCGGCCAGGCGCGCCTTCTCGAGCTCGTGGTTCACGTCGTCGAGCTCGCCCTTCTCGAGCGCTTGCAGCTGCGCGCGCAGCGCGTCGCCCGCGTCCACGCGCGCGAGCAGGGCCGCCCACGCTGCCTCGCCCTCGGCGACGACCTGCTCGCCGCGCCGCAGGCGGCGGACGAAGCCGTGGAAGTCGCCCCACTCGACCCGCTGCAGCAGCGCCGCGTCGGCGGGGAAGGTGCGCGCGACGATGCGCCGCTCGTCGACCCAGACGAAGTCGCTCGCGCCGAGGTCGCGGTTGGCGACGTGGAGCTGGATGCGGGCCGGCTTCTCGACGAGCCCCGCCGCGTCGGGCGGGGAGTAGGTCTCGCGCGCGGTCACCTCGCCGAGCAGCCGCGCGCCGTCGTCGAGGGTGAAGAGCTCGAGGTCGGCCTGCCAGAAGTAGGCGAGCCCCTGCGAGCCGATCAGCACCACCTGCCCGATCACGAGCAGGAGGCAGAAGCCGAGCGCGCCGCCGCACAGCGCGATGAAGTGGCGGCCGTGCGGCGTCCTCGGCGGAGCTCCGTCCGGGCGGCCGATGCGCTTCGTCGCCGCGGTCGTCACAGGCGCGCGTACTTCTGCCGCAGGTGCTGGCGGACCAGTTCCGCGGCGGTGTTGACGACGAAGGTGAGCATGAAGAGGAGCAGCGCCGCGAGGAAGAGCGTGCGGTAGAGCGTGCCGCCGTCGGGCGCCTCGGGGATCTCGGTCGCGATGTTGGCGGAGAGGCTGCGCAGCCCGCGCAGCATGCTCCAGTCCATGATGGGCGTGTTGCCGCTCGCCATCACGACGATCATCGTCTCGCCGATGGCGCGCCCGAATCCGATCATCACCGCGCTGAAGAGGCCGGCGCTCGCGGTCGGCAGCACGACGCGCGTGACGGTGTGCCAGCGGTCGGCGCCGAGCGCGAGCGAGCCGCTCACCAGCGTGCTCGGGACGTTGGAGAACGACTCCTCCGCGATCGCGAAGATGATCGGGACGACCGCCACGCCCATCGCGAGCCCGAGCACGACGCAGTTCTTCGAGTCGTACGCGATCCCGAGCGAGGTGCGCAGCCAGGCGACGAAGTCGCCGCCGAAGCAGGCCGCCTCGAGCGGCCGGCAGGCGAGGACGCACAGCCCGATCGCCAGCGCGACGACGCCGATCGAGGCGATCGACCCGATGCCGTCGGGGAAGCGGTGGCGCAGCGTGGCGGGCAGCCGCTGGCCGAGCGCGCTGGCGACCAGCACCGCGACCGGCACGACGACCAGGGCGAGCGGCACCGCGAGGAAGTAGCTCGCGACGCGCGGCGCGAGCCACAGCCCGGCCAGGAAGCCGAGCACCACGCTCGGCAGCGAGGCCATGATCTCGACCACCGGCTTCACGACGCGCTTGAGCTTCCAGTGCATGAACTGCGAGGTGTACATGGCGGCGAGCAGCGCGAGCGGGACGGCGAAGAGGAGCGAGAAGAGCGTCGCCTTGAGCGTCCCGAACACGAGCGGCATCAGGCCGAGCTTCGGCTCCGACTCGTCGCTCCCCGAGCTCGACTGCCAGACGTGCTCGGGGCCGTCGTAGCCCTCGTACCAGACCGGCCGGAAGTAGGAGCTGAGGCTCGCCTCCGGATGGCGGCTGTCGACGTCGAGCGCCGCGAAGGAGCCGGCCGTCGCGACGATGGCGCCGTTCATCTTGGGCGACAGCGCGGCGGCGCTCGCCGTCTGCGCGGGACTGTCACCGCTCCACAGCACGCGCTCCGACGTCGAGTAGCACAGCACGGCGTGGCCGGCGTCGTCCTGCGCCCAGAAGGTGCGGTCGCGCGCCGACGGCGCGATCAGGCGCACGGCGCCGTCGAGATGCGGGAAGGCGCGGACGCGCTCGAGGCGCGGCCGCTCGCCCGAGCGCGCCACGCGGAACCAGACCGAGAGGGAGCCGTCGGCCTGCCCGAGCACGAGCGCCTGGTCGCCGAGCAGGAGCGAGAAGGCGGTGACCGGGGCGCCGACCGAGTAGACCTGCGGCCCCGAATCGCCCGAGCCGAGCGACCACCAGAGCAGGCGCCCGTCGGCGGTGGCGGCGTAGACGTCCTCGCGCCGGCGGTCGATCAGGACGGCGTCGACGGCGGCGGGGGAGTCGAGCTCGTGCCGGCTCACCTGCGTCGACTTCTCGCCGCTGAAGGGGTTCTCCTCGACGTCCGACTGCGCCACGACGACGCGGCCGTCGGCGCGCGTCGCGACGACCGCGGCGCTGAAGCCGTGGAGGCTCGCGGCGCAGCGGACGACGGGGGCGCCGCCCGGGTCGATCGCGATCGCGACCGGCTCCCCGATCTTCGCGCTCACGACCGCGCGGTCGTCGCGGTACGCCGTCTCGAACGCGATCGCGACGGTCACGACGCCGCCGCGATCGTCGCCCACGACGAAGCCGGCGTTGCCGAGCGTCGCGCCGCCCGCCGGCCGCGCCGCCGGCTTCGCGAGCGCCGTCTCGGCGACGAGCGACCCGTCGTCGCCGCGCACGACGCGCACGACGCCGTCGCTGCCGAGCAGCGCGACGAAGGTGCGCGACTCGTCGGTGAGCACGCCGAGCGGCGCGCTCGCCGGTCCGGCCACCGGCGCGTGCGCGACGACCTTGGCCGGCGCCAGCAGCGGCACGACCTCGACGACCAGGAACAGGAGGATCCCGAGCACGCCCGCGATGATCAGGACGCCGCCGCTCACGACGACGATGCGCGCCTGGCTGTCGCGGCGCCGCCGCGTCCTCAGCCGCCGCGACGGCCCGCCGCGCGGCGAAGCCGCCGCCTCAGCGGCCCGATTCGGACCGTCGTGGCTGCGCTCGAGGGTGGTCGGCATGAGTGCGGCCGCGGTCGTCCCGGAAGGAAGCTGCGCCCGGGACCGGTGCGGGTCCCGGGCGCACGGAGGGGGATTCGCGCGCGAGGATCACGCGCTCATTGGAGCTTCTGGGTTTCCGCGGTGGTGTCCTTGGAGAGCAGTGGGAAGTAGCCGTCCTTCACGACGACCTGCTGCCCCTGCTGGCTCAGCACGAACGTCAGGAACTCCTTCACCAGCGGGTCGAGCGGCTTGTTCGGGGCCTTGTTGATGTAGACGTAGAGGTATCGCGCGATCGGGTACTTGTTGGCGTAGACCGACGCGGAGCCGACGGTGCCGGGCTCGGTCGCGTCGTCCTTGGCGAGCGGCACGGCGCGCACGCCCGAGGTCCGGTAGCCGATGCCGCTGTAGCCCACGCCGCCGCGGTCCTCGGTGACGCTCAGCACCACCGACGCGGAGCCGGGCTGCTCCTTCACCGTGTCCTTGTAGTCGCCGTTCTTCAGCACGTGGTCCTTGAAAAAGCCGTAGGTGCCGGAGGCCGAGTTGCGGCCGTACATGCTGATCGGGAGCGCCGCCCACTCGCCGGTGAGGCCGAGGTCGCCCCAGGTCGTGATGTCCTTCGCCGCGCCGAGCTTGCGCTGCTTGCCGAAGATCGCGTCGGCCTGCGCGAGCGTGAGCTTCTGGATCGGGTTGTCCTTGTGGAC
>Ga0137432_1000073_pt1 | contig 76909 bp, 55 predicted proteins | sample EasRivERMZT820_2_FD_102337 | JGI IMG/M metagenome (GOLD analysis project Ga0137432, IMG submission 102337) | Soil microbial communities from meander-bound floodplain in the East River, Colorado, USA - East River MetaG ERMZT820_2 | ecosystem: Environmental > Terrestrial > Soil > Floodplain ... | reverse complement strand
CCTGGAACGCCTGCACGGTGAAGCGGAACGGCTCGTTCGTGCGCGGCGTGGCCGGGATCGTCACGTGCAGCGCGTCGACGCGGGCTCCGGTGAAGAGCACTTCGGGCAGCGCCGGCGCGGCGGGGACGAAGGCGCCGCTCGCCTCGCGGTCGGCGAGCACCAGCGCGGTCGGCCGGCCGGGATGGAAGCTCATGGCGCCGCCCGGACCCCCGCCGCTCATGTCGCCGAAGACGGCGGTGATCGTGTCGCCCTCGACGAGCGCGGCGCCGACGTGGATCTCGAGGAGGTTCTCGACCTGCGTGTTCGACTTGACGACGCGCGCGCGGCCGACGGCGCCCTCCTTCGAGCCGCGCGTCGAGACGTAGTCGGGCTGGCGCGGATCGTCGGTCTGGAACGTCCCGAGCGGGAACTGCTTCAGCCAGTAGCACGGGCCGGGCAGGTAGCCGCCGTTCGCGGCGACGAGCGCGCTCCCGTCGTCGTGGACCGGATACCCGAAGCCGAAGCGCAGGCGGCCGCCCTTCGGAAAGCCGTCCGCGCCGGCGCGCCACATGACGGTCAGCGTCACGCGGCCGACGTCCTTCGCTGCCTGGAACTCCGGCCAGCGGTCGATCGGGACGCGGTCGGGCGGGAGCGCGACGACGGCGGGCTCGACCGTCACCGTCGCGGCGCCACCGTGCGCCGGCGCCGCGACCGGCGGAAGGCGGATCGCCACCGCGACCAGGAGGGCGAGGAGGGGACCCGCTGCGGCGCGGACGAGCTCGGCGCGGTGCATGGGGCGGCCATTCTGCCGCCGGCGTGCGCGCCGCGCAGCGGCCGCGCGCCGTTCAGCTCGCGAGCGCCTCCTCCAGCGTCGCGCGCGCCAGCGCCTCGTCGGGCGCGCGGCCGGTGAAGAGGCGGAACTGCGCGAGCGCCTGCGCCAGGAACATCTCGAAGCCGTCGAGCACGTCGGCGCCGGCGCGCGCCGCGTCCTTCAGGAGCCGCGTCGCGCGCGGCCGGTAGATCAGGTCGAAGACGGTCTGGCCGTGCCGGAACGCGGCGCGGGCGAGCGGCGTCGCGTCCACGTCGGGGTGCATGCCGGCGGGCGTCGCGTTGACGATCAGGTCGAATGACGAGATGGCGGCGCCGTCGACGGCGGCGAGCGCGGCCGCCTTCGCTCCGAACGCCGCGGCGAGCTCGGCGGCGCGCGCCAACGTCCGCGCGGCGACCGTGACGTCCGCGCCGAGCTCGGACAGGACGGCGACGCCGGTGCGCGCCGCGCCGCCGGCGCCGACGACGAGCGCCGCGCGGCCGCGCCACGCCTCGGGCCGCCCGCGCGTCGCGAGCGCGGCGGAGAAGCCGATGCGGTCGGTGTTGGCCGCGAGCCAGCCGCTCCCGTCCGGCAGCAGCGTGTTGACGGCGCCTTCGGGAGGCGGCCACGGGAAGCCGGCGGCGGCGCCGCGCGCGGCGCGCAGCGCATCGCGCTTGAAGGGGAGCGTGACCGAGAGGCCGGCGACGTCGAGCGCCGGAGCGAGCGCGAGCGCGTCTTCGAGCCGGTCGGCGAGCAGCGGCACGAAGGCGTGCGGCAGCCCGGCGGCGCGCAGCAGCCGCGCGTGCAGCCGCGGCGAGAGCGAGTGGGCGATCGGGCGGCCGACCACGGCGAGCACCGGCGTCGCCGCCGTCTGCTCGCGCACGCGGAACTGCTCCGCGAGCTCGCGCACGCTCCACTGGCCCGGCGCGGTCGCCTCGAGCGCCGGCAGGTGGCCGTAGGCGAGCGCGCTCCCGAGCTTCCCTGCCAGCGCGCGCAGCGCGCGGCCGTGCTCGCCCAACGCGATCAGCGCGCGCCGCGGCCCGCTCGCGCCGCGCCGCACGAAGGCGGCGAGGCGCGCGACGTCGGCCGACGAAACGGGCGTGACCGCGAGTTTCAGGAGCTCGGCGTCGGGCGCGCGAGCGACGAGCTCGCGGAACGCGGCCTCGAGGTCGGCGGGCGTCGCGGTGAGCTCGTGGCACGAGACGATCTTGCGGGCGGGGGCGAAGGACTCGGCGGCGAACGGCGCCGCCGCCTCGACGTCGACCCAGCGCGCGGTGCGGCTCGCGGCGCGCAGCAGCGCTCTGCGCTCGGCGTCGCCGCCCGCGAAGGCGCCCCCCTCGGACCGGGTGCGCACGGTCGCGATTGCCGGCAGCGGCAGCGATCCGATCGCCTCGGCGAGCGCGTCCGCCGCCTCGCGCCACCCGTCCGCGCGCAGCTCGACGAGGTCGCACGGCTCGCCGCCGCCCTGCGGCTCGCGCGCCAGCGCCTCGCGCAGCGCGACGACATCGGCGCGCGTCGCCACCGCCGCGCTCGCGACGATGCGCGTCGCCGCTCGACTCTCCTCGCCCGCGCTCACGGTCCGTCGAGCAGGCGCGCCAGCGCGGCGCGCTTCGTCTCGTCGAGCGTCCCCTTGCGCTGCGCGGTCGCGAGGGTGGCGCGCGCAAAGGTCCGGTAGGCGTCGAGGAGCTGCGGGGCGGCGGCGCGGATCGCCGCGAGATGGCGCTCGACGATCTCGGCCTGCCCGCGCTCGATCGGTCCCGTCAGCGCGTGCGGCGCGCCGAGCTGGCCGACGTTCTCGAGGGTCGAGCGCGCGAGCTCGGTCAGCGCGACGCGCGCCGCCATCGCGGACGCGCCGGAGCGCTCGGCGAGCTGCTGCGCCACGTCGAAGAGCGCGACGAAGCCGTTCGAGGCGAGCGCGGCGGCGGCGTGGAACAGCGGCTTGCCGTCCTCGCGCACCTCGAGGACGCGCCCGCCGAGCTTGCGCACCAGCTCGCCCGCGGCGGCGCGCGCCTCCGGGTCGCCGTCGACGTCGAAGGTGACGCTGCGCAGCGACTCGGGCGGACGCTCCGCGTCGGCGAACGACGCGAGCGGGTGCATGCTGCCGACCGCGACGCCGCGCTTGCGCAGCGGCGCGAGCACGGCGCCCGGCAGCGAGCCGCTCACGTGCAGCGCGACCGCGCCGCGCCGCATCGGTCCCTCCGAGAGCTCGTCGGCGACGCGCGCGAGCGCGTTCTCCGGCACCGCGACGAGCGTGGCGGCGGAGTCGCTCAGCGCCTCGGCCATCTCCGTGGTCGGCGCGCCGTCGCCGATGCGCTTCGCGGCGAGCGCGGCGGCCGCGGCCGAGCGCGCGAAGACGAAGCCGATCTCGACGTCGGCGAGCGCGAGGAGGCGGGCGATGCCGACGCCGGCGCGACCCGCGCCGATGACGTGGACCCGGAGAGCCATGCCGTCAGCTTGGCGCAAGGCCGGCGGCGAGGAAAGGAGCGACCGCTCGGCCGATCAGGCCTCGAACTCGCGCTCGCTCGTGCGGCGCGGCGGGAGCGGAGCGGATTCTTCCCCCTCGTCGTAGTCGGCGCCGAGCTTGGGCGGCAGGTAGCCCGGCTGCTTCGACTTCTCGATCTCCGCCTTGAACGCCTCGATGATCACGCCCTGGATGCGGCTGCGCGAGTCGGCATTGATCGGGTGGGCGATGTCGGTGTGGAGCTTGGCGCGGCCGCGCTCGTCGCGGCCGGCGCGGTTGGGATCGAGCGTGCGCCCGCAGTCGTTGCAGTAGCGCGAGCGCAGGTGATTCTTGCCGCCGCAGTGGCCGCAGCGGTCGGTCAGCTTGCGCGACGGCATCGCGACGAACGGCCCGTTGGGGCCCTTGATGATCTTCAGGTCGCGCACGACGAATTCGCGGTCGAACGTGATCGTGCAGAACGCCTGCAGCTTTTCGTCGGCGTCTTCCACGAGCTTCACCCGGATCTCAGAGATGTCCACGAGCGCTCCTCCCCCCGAGACCCTCAGCGCACGACCGGCCCTCTCCGCCGAGCGAAGCTGCGGACGATGCTTACTTCGAGACTGCTGTCTCCAGTAACTCCTTCGGCGATTCGGGTGGCGGCTTGAGCATCGGCTGCGGGAGCGAAGCATGCCGACCCCGAACCGGTGAGCGCCCAGGGTGAGCCCGTCCGTCCGCGCAGCCGCGCGAGAAGTTCGAGGACAAGCGGTTCGACTTTTCCGGCCGCCGCTTCCAGCCGGTTGAAGCACCCCGCGATGGGACTCTCCCCCCCAGATCCGCGCATCGCCCGGAGGAAGGACGATACGTCGACCCGGGGCGCGATCAAGTCAACGTGCTCGTAAACCCTTGCTGTGGAAAGAGAAAAGGACGGAAACGCGACGACGAACGTGAACGCGTGCGGCGTCTCGACCGGCGTGAGCTCGTCGCCACGACCCGCGCCGAGTGCGGTGCCGCCGACCAGGAAGAAGCCGACGTCGGCGCCGACCTCGGAGGCGACGGCGCGCAGCTCCGCCGCGTCGAGCGGCTCGGCGAGCAGCAGCTGCAGCGCGCCGAGCACGAAGGCGGCGTCGGAGGAGCCGCCGCCGGTGCCGCTGCCGGGCGGGACGACCTTGCGCAGCGCGGCGCGGACCGGCGGGCAGCGCGGGACGCGCCGGCGGTAGGCCGCGACCGCGCGCAGCACGAGATTGGCGCCGGGCGGGCCCTCGATCGGGCGGCCGCTCGCCTCGAGCGCGTCGGCAGGCGGACCGGCGCCGTCCGCCAAGAGCTCGAGCGAGAGCTCGTCGCAGAGGTCGATCTCGTGGAAGACGGTGCGCAGCTCGTGGTATCCGTCGGGGCGCCGCCCGAGCACCTCGAGGAAGAGATTGACCTTTGCGGGGGCGACGCCCTCGATGCGGCGCTCGCCCACGCGTCGGAAGCGGCCGTCGATCGCGTCGGAGCGCACGTTCATGGGCCGCTCATTCCCCCGATGCCCGCGTTCCAGGCTAGCATGCGCCGCCTCGCGTCGGCCCGTCGTCGACGCCGCGTTCGTGAGCGGAGCATTCCGATGCGTACGCCGTCGTGGATCCGGACGCTTCGTCGCCTCGCCCTGACGTCGCTCGCGTTCGCCGGCCTGGCCGGCGGCGCGCGCGCCACCTGGTCGATCATCATCGTCGACCGCTCGACCGGCGAGGTGGCGATCGGCTGCGCGACCTGCCTCGAGAACTTCGACCTCCAGCTCTGGGTGCCGGTGATGAAGGTCGGTGTGGGCGGCGGCTGCTCGCAGTCGTCCATCGACTCGACGGGCGACGTCCGGCGCGCGATCTGGGACGGGCTCGACGCCGGCGACGCGCCGCTCGACATCCTGAGGACGATCAAGGGCTTCGACGGCAACTACTTCAATCGCCAGATCGGCATCGTCGACATGCAGGGCCGCGCGCAGTCCTACACCGGCGGCGGCTGCGGCGCGTGGGCGGGCGGCGTCAAGGACCGCGTCGGCAAGATCTCCTACGCCATCCAGGGCAACGTCCTCACCGGCAGCCCGGTCGTCGACGACGCCGAGCAGGCGGTCCTCAACACGACGGGCGACCTGGCCGAGAAGCTGATGGCCGCGATGGAGGCGGCGGCGGCGGACGGCGGCGACGGCCGCTGCTCGTGCAGCGTGAGCGCGCCCGACAGCTGCGGCTCGCCGCCGCCCGGCTTCGACCCGAAAACGGACAAGTCGGCGCACTGCGCCTTCATGATGGTGGGGCGCATCGGCGACGTCGACGGCGGCTGCGACAAGACGATCGGCTGCGGGAACGGCTCCTACTTCCTCGACTTGAACATCGCGTTCCAGACCATGAACGATCCCGACCCCGTGCTCCAGCTGCGCACGGCGTTCGACGCGTGGCGGCTGAACCAGATCGGGCGCCCCGACCACATCCTGAGCACGAAGGCGGTCACGCCGGCGAGCGCGCCCGGCAACGGGACCGCGGCGGCCTCGCTCGACGTCACCGCCATCGACTGGCAGGGCGTCCCGGTCGGCCACGGCGGCGCGATCGTCACGGTCGAGCACGCGCCGGGGAGCGCCGGCCTCGCGGCGATCGGCACGCCGGTCGACCACGGCGACGGCAGCTACTCGATCCCGCTCACGGCGGGAGAAGGACAGGGGCAGGACCTCTTCGAGGTGGTGCTCGACGACGGCGTCTCGCCGGTCACGCTCTTCCCCTACCCGGCCTTCGACGAGACCGCGACGCTGACGAGCGACGTCGCGTCGCTCTCCGCGGCGGCGGGCGGGACGGCCAACCTCTCCCTCTTCGGACCGGAAGGGACGACGCCGTCCTACCTGCTGCTCTGCTCGGCGTCGGGGACCTCGCCCGGGATGCCGATCGGGCCGGTCGTGGTGCCGCTGAACTTCGACAACGTCGTGGTGCTCTCCTTCCTGCTGCGCAACTCGGCGCACTTCGTGAACACCGACGGGACGCTGCTCGCCGACGGGACGCAGGCGGCGCAGTTCACGGTGGCCGCGAACGAGCTCGCGCCGCTGATCGGCTTCGACCTCGCGTTCGCGTACTTCACGCGCTCGCCGGTGACGTTCGCGAGCAACGCGGTGCTGGTGAACGTCCAGCCCTGAGCAGTCGCGCCGCGGCGCGTGCTCAGGAGTCGCGCATCACGAAGCGGCGGTTGTCGACGCCCTCCATCACGAGGACCTGCGGCCGCATCGTGCGCGCGGTCTCCTCGTCGACGTGGACGTAGGTGATCACCAGCAGCTGGTCGCCCTTGTTGCCCTTCTTGGCCATGCCGCCGTTCAGCACGCATGCGCCCGAGCCCGGCTCGCTGCGCAGCGCGTAGGTCTCCATGCGCTCGCCGTTGGCGAGGTTGATCACCTGGATCTTCTCGTTGTGCAGGATGCCGGCCGCGTCGAGCAGCCGCCCGTCGATGCCGAGGCTCCCGGTGTAGTGCAGGTTCTTGTCGGTGACGACGATCCCGTGGATCTTCGCCCGCATCATCTCGCGCAGCAGCATCGCCTCTCCTCGTGGTCGCGCCGTAGCGGCGGTCGGCGCCGCGTCATCCCAGCCTGCGCGCCGCGTCGCCCAGCAGCACGTTGTCGATCAGGCGCGTCTTGCCCAGGAACGCGGCGGCGGCGGCGACGCCGCCGTCGGCCAGCCGCTCCGGGAGCGCGAGCGTCGCGTCGTCGCGCACCTCGAGATAGTCGAGGCGGAACGCTCCGCTCCTCGCCAGCCGCTCGCGCCCCGCGGCGGCCAGCCGCGCCGTCGCGCGCTCGCCGCGGTCGAACGCCTCGCGCACCGCCTGCAGCGCGCCGTGCAGCGCCGGCGCGGCCGCCCGCTCCACCGCGGTGAGGTAGTGGTTGCGGCTCGAGAGCGCGAGGCCGTCGGCCTCGCGCACGGTCGGCAGGATGCGCAGCACGAGGTCGAAGCCGAGGTCGTCGACCATCTGCTGCAGCACGCGCGCCTGCTGGAAGTCCTTCTGCCCGAAGTAGGCCTGGTGCGGCGCGACGAAATGGAAGAGCTTGGCGACGACGGTCGTCACGCCGCGGAAGTGGCCGGGGCGGCTCGCGCCGCAGAGCGGCTCGGCGAGCAGTCCGGGCACGACGTGGGTCTGGAACGACTTCGGGTACATTTCCTCCGGCGTCGTCGTGAAGAGGACGTCGGCGCCCGCCTCCTCGAGCCGGGCGGCGTCACCCGCGAAGTCGCGCGGGTAGCGCGTGAAGTCCTCGTTCGGCCCGAACTGCAGCGGGTTCACGAAGATCGAGACGACCGCGACGCCGCCGTCGCGCTTCGCCTGCCGCACGAGGCTCAAATGGCCCGCGTGCAGCGCGCCCATCGTCGGCACGAAGCCGATCCGCGTCTTCTGCGCCCGCCAGCCGCGCGCGAGCTCGCGCATCTCCGCGATCGACTCGACCCGCCTCATCGGAGCGGATGCTCCCGGCGCCACTCGTCCCAGAGCTCGCGCGCGGTGCGCCCGAGCCGCGGATGGGTCCAGGCGGGGGCGACCTCGCAGAGCGGCTCGAGGACGAAGGCGCGCTGGTGCGCGCGCGGGTGGGGGAGCGTGAGCTCGCTCGAATCGAGCACCGCGTCGCCGTGGAAGACGAGGTCGAGGTCGATGGTGCGCGGCGCGTCGCGCGTCGCCGCGGCGCGCTCGCGGCCGCCGGCGCGCTCGATCGCGAGCAGCGCCGCGAGCAGCTCCTCCGGGCCGAGCGTCGTCTCGACCAGCGCGACGCCGTTCAGGAAGCGGCCCTGCGGCGGCCCGCCGACCGGCTCGGTCTCCCGCACGCTCGAGCTCGCGCGCACGGCGACGCCGGGCAGCGCGCGCAGCCGCGCCAGCGCCTCGTCGATGTGGCGCGCGCGATCGCCCACGTTCGAGCCGAACGCGACCGCGGCGGGGCAGGGCCGCTTCACGGCGTTTCTCCCGGCTCCGCCGCCGCCGCCGCCGGCGGCGGGCGCGGCGGCGAACGCGGCCAGATCTCCTTCTTCAGCAGCTTCTCGAGCAGCCCGATCACCGGGCAGCCGATCGCGTAGCCGAGCGAGAGCAGGACGATCGCGTACTCCTTCACGAGGAAGAGCACGAGCGCGACGAGGACGATCTGCACCACGTACGTGTAGGGCTGCCGGCCTCGCGCGAAGCGGTTGACCACGTGGACGTAGCGGACGCGCGAGACCATCAACAGCGCGAGCGCCGGCATGCAGCCGAGCAGGAAGGTGAGGAAGCCGCCGCGGTACTGCGCCATCCACTCCGGCGCGTCGCGGTCCCAGAGGAAGTTGTAGAAGAGGATCCCCGACGCGACCGACATCGCGGCGGCCGGGCTCGGCAGCCCCTTGAAGAAGTCGTGCGACTCGGCGTCGTCCTCCGTCTCGGCGGTGAAGCGCGCCAGACGGATCGCCGCGCACGCGACGTAGAGGAAGCACATCAGGAGGACGAGCTTCGGCCGGACGATCTTGTCCTCGAGCCTGAGCGTCGCCTCGTAGAGGAACTTGAGCAGGAAGGCCGGCGCGACGCCGAACGTGATCATGTCGGCGAGCGAGTCGAGCATCGCTCCGAACTCGCTGGTCATCTTCGTCATGCGCGCGAGCCGGCCGTCGAGCGCGTCGAAGACGTTCGCGAGGAAGATCAGCCAGCAGGCCCAGGTGAACTTGAGGTGGAACAGTTCGAGGATCTCGCGCCCGACCTTGGTCGGCGAGGCCGCGTCGACCGGCGCGTGCGAGAGGATCGCGACCGCGTCCGCCCCGTAGGCGATCGCCAGCACGCCACAGAAGGCGTTGCCGAGCGTGCACAGCGAGGGGAGGACCGCGACCGGCTTCACGATGGACCCGCGCTCCCGATCGCGACGACGGCGGTCGCCGTCCCGCTCACCTTGTCGCCGACGCGCACGAGGCAATTCGGCTTGAGTCGCAGCGGGACGTAGAGCTCCGTCCGCGAGCCGAACTTGATCATCCCGATCCGTTGTCCGCGTTCGACCGCCATCCCCTCCCGGAGCGGGCAGACGATGCGGCGCGCGATGAGTCCCGAGATCTGACGGACGACGACCGGGAATTCGCCCTCGAGGCGGATGTCCTGCGCCTCGTTCTGCGAAGTGGCATCCGGATGGCGTGCGTCCAGGAAGCGTCCGGGGCGGTACTGGAGGCCGGCCACGCGACCCGTCAGCGGAGCTCGGTTGACGTGGACGTCGAAGACCGACAGGAAGATGCCCACCCGCAGGCAGGGTTCGCCGAGCAGCGCCGTACCCGGAACTTCCGCGATGTCCGCGACGGTCCCGTCCGCGGGGGAGACCAAGGCCTTCTCGTTCGGGGGCAGCGTCCGCTCGGGGTCGCGGAAGAAGCTGACGCCGAAGACCCAGAGCGCGACCGGGAACAGGACGAGCGGCCAGAAGGCGAGCGCGAGCCCCCAGGCGGCGACGCCGCAGACGATCGTGAGGATCGTGAGCTCGCGGATTCCGTGGGGAGTGAGAGGGACGCGCACGCTCGGGGGCTCTCCGGACGCCCGGGAGCCTCGCGGGCAGGAACGGCGCAGGTGTGCACCCCGGCGCCGATCCCGATCCTCGCCACGCGCGACCCGGGACGCGCTGCGGAGCCCGACATCGTAACGCTCCGAATCGACGCTGCGAGCGCACCTTGCGCGGCGTGACCCCCGCGGCCGTCCCCTCCGACGTCGACCTCGTCCGCCGCTGCGCGCGCGGCGACGCGGCGGCGATCCGGGTCCTCTACGACCGCCACGGCGAGTCGCTGCTGCGCTTCCTCGAGCGGATGCTGCGCGACCGGCCGCGCGCCGAGGACGTCTGCCAGGAGGCGTTCCTCCGGGTGTGGCGGCGCGCCGAGCTGTTCGATCCGGCGCGAGGGACGTTCACCGCCTGGCTCTACCGCGCCGCCGCCAATCTCGCGTTCAACCGACTCGCACTGAAGTCCTCGACCGAGACCGAGCTCTCCTCGCAGCTGGTCCTGCCCCCCGCGGAGACGGTGAACCCCTCGGAGGAGGCGTCCCGGAACGAGCGCTCCCGCCTCCTGCACGACGCTCTCGGGGCGCTGAGTCCCCAGGATCGGGCGATCCTGACCTTGCGCCACATCGAGGAGCGGCCGGTCGCCGAGATCGCCGGGATCCTCGACATCCCCGAGGGCACCGTGAAATCGCGCGTCCACTACGCCATGCATCGCCTGCGCAGCGTGCTCGAGCCGGCCATGGGCGTGGATCCGGGATCTCCCGCGGCTCCGGAGCAAGATTCCCGTTGATCCGATCGCTCCGCTCGCCGGGTAGAGGAGCGCGATGGGCGGCGACGCGACGGCATCCGGCGGTGACTTCTCCTCGAATGGCGGCAGCGCGGGCGGCGGCGCCTGCGGCCTGCTCGCCGAGCGGCTGAGCGACCTCCTCGCCGGCGACCTGCCCTTTGCGATGCGCCGCGAACTCGAAAGCCACGCCAGCGGCTGCGCGGCGTGCTCCGCCGAGCTCTCCGCCGCCGCGCGCACGGTCGCCGCGCTGCGCGCGCTGCCGGTCGCGGTCCGCGGCGACGCGGTCTGGAGCTCGCTCGAGCGCGCGCTCGCGCGCGAGCCGGCGCGCCGCCCGCATGCCTTCGCGCTCGAAGCGGCGCTGCTCGGCGTGCTCGGCACCGCGCTGGCGGCGGCGCTCGCGCTGCGCAACGACCGCGTCGTCGAGTGGATCGAGCGCAACGTCCCCGACGCGCTGCGCGAGCTCTTGCTGATCGGCTCGCTGCGCGCGTGCCTGCTGCCGACGCTCTTCGCGCTGTTCGGCGCGATCGTGGCCGTCGTCGCGCTGCCCCTGCTCGCGGCCCGCCGTCCGCCGCTGCCCGCCCTCGCGCTCGCGGCGCATCCGGAGAAGGCCTCGTGATGCACGACTGGAACCGTCGCCTCGTCGAGCGGCTCGGTCGGAACGGGACGATCGGCCTCGGCCTGCTCGTCTCGCTCGTCTTCCTCGCGTTCGGCGGGCCGCTCTTCCTCGCCGGCGCGACGTCGTCGCTCGCGGTCATCGTCGCGTTCGCGGCGGTGCTGGTCGGCCCGGCGCTCTGGGTCCTGGTCGACGCGCGCAAGCGCGGCGTGGCGCAGCCGCTCCTGTGGGGCCTCTTCGCGCTGCTCGGCAACGTGATCGGCGCGATCGTCTACGTCCTGGTCCGCAACGACCACAAGAGCGCGCGGCCGTGCGCGACCTGCGGCCAGCCGGTCGCGGCGAACCACTCCGCCTGCGCCTGGTGCGGCGCGCTCGCCTCGTCGGCGCGGCGCACCTGCCGCAGCTGCCACAACGAGCTCGAGCTCGAGTGGCGCTTCTGCCCCTACTGCCGCACCGAGGTGGGACGGACCACGTCAGCCGCCTGACCCGCGCCCGCAGGCGTCAAGATTTTCCCTCGCCGCGCCGCCGTGTGGCGGCGACGGGGCGCGCGGGCGCGAGTAGGCTTCGTCGCCGATTCGCCCGATCCCGTCCGAGGTGACGAAGGATGCCCCGCCGCGCGTTCCGGCTCGAGCTCTCCGCGCTGCTCACGTTGGCGGGCGCATGGGCTGGCGCGCCCGCGTCGGCGCAATCGACGGGGAACGGCGGCGTGCCGCCGGCCGACGGCGCCGCGCCCGCCGCCGCGCCGCCTCTCGCGCGCCCGCCCGACGACCCGGCGCGCGCGCAGCGGCTTTCGGCGCTGCGCGCGAAGAACGACGCGGAGATCGCCGCGCAGGCCTCCTACGGCCATCTCGACGAATTCCTCGCCGCCGCGAAGTCGCGGCCGGGCAACTACGGCAAGGTGAAGTGGATGAAGGTCGGCGACGGCTTCGTCTCGACCCTCTCGCTGCAGCGCTACGAGCTCTGGAACACGCCGGAGCCCGGCCGCACGGTGATCCGCGCGCTCGACTTCGAGCTCGAGGACCACCCGCTCGCGGCCATCATCGACCTCGATCGCGAGCTGCGCGGGCACGGCGTCGACTTCGTGCTGGTGAGGTTCCCGACGCGCGCGCAGCTCTACCCCGAGCTCATGGTCCCGGCGCTGCCGGCGGAGGGGATGCGCCCCTTCTCGCTCGCGTCGCGGAAGTTCGACGCGCGGCTGCTCGACGAGGGGGTCGAGGTGATCGACCTCGGGCCGCTCTTCTTCGAGCAGCGCCTCGGTGCGGACGGCGGCCGCGACGACCTCCTCTTCCTGCGCACCGACCCGCACTGGACGCCGCGCGCCTGCGAGCTCGCGGCGCGCACGGTCGCCGACGCCCTCCTCGCGCGCGGCATCGCGCCCGGCCCGGCGCAGGAGGGGAAGGACTTCGTGGTCGACCGCCTGAAGGTCGAGTACTCGGCGATGTCGGTCTACAAGCCGGAGGGCGCGGGGGTCGAGCCGCTCCCGGCGACGCGCGTCCGCACGGCGCGCGGCAAGAAGCTCGATCCCGAGGACGACGCGAGCCCGATCGTCGTGATGGGCGACAGCTTCGTGCGCGTGCACGACATGTTCGAGACCGGCTTCCAGCGCCAGCTCTACCGCTTCATGGGGCAGAAGATCGACGCCATCGCGCCCGAGGCGGGCGGCGAGAGCGGAGCGCGCGACATGCTGCAGCGGCGGCGTGCCGACCTCGCGAAGAAGAAGGTGGTCGTCTGGCTCGCGTCGGAGCAGATCTTCCGCGTCGGCGAAAGCTGGGAGCCGAGCCGCATCTTCGAGTGAGCGGCGTGCTGCCTACTTTCCGGCCGGCTCCCACTGCACGGGGAAGTAGATCGTCGCGCCCGCGCCGGTGTCGTCGCCCCAGCTCACGCGCTCGAGGTCGTGGTGGAGGCGGACGTCCTCGAGCACGAGGCGGTGGCGCAGCCCGGGTGCGAACGCATTGGCGGCGGTCGCTTGGTGCTTCACCAGGATCGGGAACGCGACCCAGATGCGCTCGCCGTCGACCTTGCCCGACTCGACGCCGTCGACGCGGTACTCCATCACGCCGAGGCAGAAGGGGTAGTCCCACTTCGCCGGGTCGATGTGCGTCGTCTCCATCAGCGTCGCGACCACGGTCGCGGGCGGCGCAGCGTCCTGCCTTGCCCCCGTATGGGCGGTCCGCTCCGCGCCGGGCTTCGGCAGCTCGACCATCCGCCACTCCCGGTCGCCGAGCGCGAGCATCCGCACGCCGAACTGCCAGACGACGATCCGCTTGCCGGCGAGCCCGTCGGGGCGGCGCGCCAAGGCCTCGCGCACGCCGGTCGCCGACTTCCCGTCGAGCGCGATCACGTCGATCGGCCGGTCGAGCTCGAAGGCGAGCTGCTCGCCGAAGCCGGCCGCCTCGCCCAGGCCGAGCGTCGCGCGGCTGAAGGCGTTGGTCAGGCTGTCGCCGAGCAGGACGACCTCGCCCTCCGGATCGGAGGCGAGCGGCTCGCCCGTCGCCTTCCACGCGACCTGCTGCAGGGTGAGCCGCATCGGCGGCCAAGCGGAAGTCGATTCGGGCAGGCCGAGCATGCGCGTCAAGTCGCCGCCCGCCTCGACCTCGACGGGCCGGCGCACGAACAGCTGCGTCGGCGCCGGCTCCGACTCGCCGAGCAGCGCGCGCACGCGCTCGGCGATGCGCATCGTCGCGAACGCCATCGTCTCGGGCGACCAGTGGGTGTCGCGCGGGAGGCCGAGCGACCGCTCCCCGTCGCCGCGCGCCGCGCGGCACTCCGCGAAGATCCGGTCCATGCGGACGTACTCGATCCGGCGCGCCGCGAGCTCGTCGTAGAAGCGCTCGAGGTCTTGGTTCGCCGCGCTCGCGAGCCTGGCGGTCGCGTGCGCGATCCGGTCGGGATCGAGCATCTCCTTGCTGTAGGACGGCACCACCAGGAGCTTGACGTCGCGCGCCGCCAGCTGATCCCGGAAGTCGGCGATCGCCTCGAGCGCCGCGCGGCCGCCGACATCCGGCTCGAGGAAGCCCTTCCCGTACGCGCTCGCGAGGTCGTCGCCGTAGAAGAGCCAGCCGTCGCGCCCGACCACCGCCTCGCGCGTCCCCTGTCCGAACCACTGCACCAGCAGCCGCTGGTACCACGGCAGCACCTCGCGCCTGAGGAACGAGACGTCGTGCAGGCGGGTCTCGAACGCGCGCAGCCGCTCCGGGTCGGTGATCTCGCGCACCATCGCGCCGAGCCACGTCGCCGCCGGCCGGCCCGCGGGCGCCTGCAGCAGCGGTCGCACGTAGTCGAGCACCTGCAGCGGCTCGCCGTGGGCGCGCTCGTAAGCCGCCTGCCCGACCGGCACGCCGAAGATCAGCAGCACGAAGGCGACGGCGAGCGCGGTCCGCGGCGGCGTCGCGTCCGGCGCCTCCGCGCGACGGGCGCCGAGCTGCGGATCGGTGGCTCCGAAGGAGGCAGTCGTCCGTGGTTCGCCGTGTTCGCCGTGTTCGCCGGGGTTCATCGCGGGTCGCTCAGAACTGGAAGTAGAGGAACGGGTTGTCGGACTGCGAGAAGAGCGCGAGCACGCTCCACGCGAAGGCCGCGAGCATCAGGGCGTTCAGCGCGAAGCTGGTCCGGGCGCGCACCGCGAGGATGCGCGTCTCGACGCCGCCCCAGGTGATCGCCGCGCACGCGACGAGCGCCGCGAGGTACCACGGCTGCAGGACGAGCCCCTCGACCACCGCGCGCCCCGAGTGCGTCCCGATGCCGCCGAACATCGCCTCGAGGTAGCGCCGCCCGTCGCCCAGCGTCGCGCAGCGGAAAACGATCCAGTTGAACTGGAACAGGAACGCCAGCACGGCGACGCGCAGCGGCCGCGGCAGGAACCACCACAGACACCCCTTCCCGCTCCAGCGCTCGAGCACCAGCATCAGCCCGTGCGCGCCGCCCCAGATGAGGTAGCGCCAGGCCGCGCCGTGCCACAGCCCGCCGAGCAGGAACGTGATCATCGTGTTGCGCGCGACCTTCCACTTCGCGCCGCGGCTCCCGCCGAGCGGGATGAAGACGTAGTCGCGCAGGAAGGTCGTGAGCGAGAGGTGCCAGCGCTGCCAGAACTCGGTGAAGCTCGCCGCCTTGTAGGGCGAGGCGAAGTTCTCCACGAACGTGAAGCCGAACATCTTCCCGAGCCCGATCGCCATGTCGCTGTAGCCGGAGAAGTCGAAGTAGAGCTGGAAGTAGAAGCAGAGCAGCCCGAACCACGCGGCCAGCGGACCGAGCGACTGCGCGTGGTCGAAGCAGAGCGTCGCCGGCTCGCTCAGCGTGTTGGCGAGCAGCACCTTCTTCACGAAGCCCGCCATGAAGACGAAGACGCCGTGGCGGAACATCTCGCCGCGCTGCGGGCGCTCGACCAGCTGGTCGGCGATGTCCTGGTAGCGGACGATCGGTCCGGCGATCAGCTGCGGGAAGAGGGCGACGAAGCAGGAGAAGTCGGCCAGGCTGCGGGCGCGGCGCGCCGTGCCGCGGTAGAGGTCGATCGCGTAGGACATCGACTGGAACGTGTAGAAGCTGATCCCGATCGGGAGCACGATCTCGACCACCGGGAACGGCGTGCGGCCGAACGCGGCGAGCAGCCGGTTCAGGTTCTCCTCGGCGAACATGAAGTACTTGAAGAAGCCGAGCAGCGTCAGGTTCGACGCGATCGAGACCAGCAGCACCGCCTTCTTGCGGCGCGGCGTCGCCCCCGGCGCGCACATGAGGACGCCGGCCGACCAGTCGATCAGCGTCGACAGGAACATCAGCCCGGAGAACCACGGCTTCCACCAGCCGTAGAAGACGTAGGAGACGATCGTCAGGAACGCGTTGCGCCAGCGGACCGGAAGCGCGTAGTTCCCGACCAGGACGATCGGCAGGAAATAGAAGAGGAAGATCTGGCTCGAGAAGACCATCCGCCCCCCGGTCGCGCGATGGTAGGCAGTGTCGGACTCGCGGCGAACGCGACTTCAGGCGGGAATTCCCGGCCGGCGGTGCTCACTGCCCCGCGATCGCGTCGACCTCCTCGACCGGAGCGGCCGGCGCGGCGGGGCCGGCGGGAGCGCGCCGCTTCCCGTGGAGCCGTGCGAGCAGGGCGCTGATCGGCAGGCCGGCGGTCGACACCGCGCAGGCGATCCACGCCGCGGCCGCCATGCCGCCGCCTCGCAGCCCGTCGACGACGAACGAGTCGATCGAGTCGAACAGGCGGTAGAGGCCGGCGTCGATCAGGCTCTTGCTCTGGTACTTCTCGGCGCGGCTCACCACCGTGAACAGCGCCTCGCGCGCCGGCTTCGCGATGGCGTAGTCGATGCCCTTGAAGCCGATCTGGACCCACTTGATCGCGTCGATCGTGAGGTCGCGCGCGAACGTCGCGAGCCCCGCGACCCCGGCCAGCGGGAGGAGCGCGAGCGTCCAGCCCAGCCCGATCGTCGCGAGCAGCCGCGCGCTCAGCAGGAGCTGCCCGGCCAGCGCGACCAGCTGCTGCCAGACGTTCACGCCCGCGTAGTACTCGGTCTGCGCCGCGCGATCGGCGATCTGCGCCTTCACCAGCACGCGCTGGAAGTCGTAGACGAACGCCGACGTGTAGAGCGAGACGAACATGTAGGCGGCGATCGCGAGCAGGTAGGGCGAGCGCGCGAACAGGACGATGCCGTCGCCGGCGGCGAGGATGCGGCGCTTGGCGCCCTCCGGCGGCCGCCACGGCGAGGGCGGCGCGTGGCGCGCGAGCCGCAGCGCGCAGAACGACGCGAGCTCGAGCAGCACGATCGTCGGCCAGATCAGCCCGGCCGGCGCGATCCAGCGGTGGTCCTGCGAATACTGCGTCGCGAGCGACGCGAGCAGCGCGCCCGCCGTCCCGCCCGCCGCGATCCACGCGAAGAGGCGCCGCCCCTGGTCGCGCGTGAAGACGTCGGCCATGAAGCCCCAGAACTGCGAGATCACGAGCAGGTTGAACGCGCTCACGCCGTTGTAGAAGGCCTGCGCCGAGAACAGGAACCGCGGCGACTTCTCGTCGCGCAGCAGGAAGAAGAAGACGACGAAGCTCGCCTCGAAGAAGCGGTGCACCCACGGGATGAAGCGTTGGCGCGGGAAGCTGCCGACCAGCGACCAGTACGGGATCAGCAGCACCGTGCAGGCGATCAGCGTCCCGAGCCAGAGGGTTGCGAGACTCTTCGAAGCGGTCCCGAGCGCCTCGCGGTAGGGCTTGACGACGTTGTAGGACGCCATCATGCAGAAGCCGTACGCCGCCGCGAGCGCGACCGGCGCCGTCTCGCCGCGCCTCAGCTCGACGAGCCCGAAGAACCTTCGCGAGGGCGCGCCGTCCGCCGCTCCGCTCGCGTCGGCCGTCACTTCAGGACTTCTTCGGGCCGCCGCCCGACTTCGACTTCTCGTGCAGCGCCGCCAGCGCCGCGCTCTCGCGTTGCCGGGTCATCGGAAAGTTGCCCTTGCGCTTCGTGGCGCGATACCACTCGAGCGTGTCGCGCGCCGTCTCGACCGGGCTGCGGAAGACGAGGCCCGCCTTCACGGCCCGCTCGACGCTGATCGACGTGAGCCCGCCGCCCGGCTGGCGCGGCGAGATCCAGACCGGCAGGTCGCTCCAGCCCGAGATCTTGTTCGCGTCGAGGAAGTCGTCGGGCGCCCACGTGAACTTCGCGTCGCTCTGCGCCGCCTCCTTGCACGCCTCGAGCATCTTCCCGACCTCCATCCCGCCGAGCGGGCCGGTCGCGTTCATCACGCCGACCGTCGCCTTCTCGAGGCAGAGCACGATGAAGTCGGCGAGGTCGCGCACGTCGACGAACTGGACCGGATCCTCCGGCTGGCCGGGCGCGAGGACCTCGCCGCCGTCGGCGACGCGCACCGGCCAGTAGGTGTAGCGATCGCTGTCGTCGTCGGGGCCGACGATGAGGCCGGGGCGGACGTTGGTCACCTGGCCGGGCATCTCCTTCTCCGCGGCCTGCTCGCACAGCGCCTTCAACGCGCCGTAGTTGGCGCCGATCGTCTTGGTCGTCTCGGGATCGACGTTGGCCGGCATCTGCGCGAGCGGCGCCGACTCGTCCGCGCCCGCCTTGTCGAGCGGTTGATAGACGGAGATCGTCGAGACGAACACGTACTGGTTCACGTGGTCGCCGAGCAGCGCCGCCGATTCGCGCACCTGCTTGGGGAAGTACCCGCTCGTGTCGACCACCGCGTCCCACTCGCGCCCCTCGAGCGCCTTCAAGTCGCCGGTGCTGCGGTCGCCGCGCAGCTTCTCGAGGTCGGGGAAGGCGGCCGGGTCGGTCTTGCCGCGGTTGAACAGCGTCATCGTGTGGCCGCGCGCGACGGCGCGCCGCACGATGCACGGTCCGAGGAAGCCGGTGCCGCCGAGGATCAGGAGCTTCAGCGGTTTCGCCGCCTTCGCGACCGGCGGCGCGGCGGACGGCGCGTGCTTCGGCGCGGGCGCGCCCTGTCGAGCGGCGGCGAGGCGGTTCGCCGCGAGCGCCGCGGCGAGCAGCGAGGAAGTGCGCAGGAACTCGCGGCGGGTCGGCACGGGGTCGCTCCTCACGGACGGGCGCGGCCGAGATCGGCGGCGAGCGGGACGGCGCCGTCTTACGCGACTGCGCCGCCGCGAGTTTCCGAAAAGTCCTCGATCGGCGACAGCCGCGTGCGTCATCATTGGGCGCTCCGGCGGACGTCGCCATCGCGACCCGCCGCGCCCCACCGCAGGAACCCGCGATGTCCGCCGACTCCGAGATCGTCTCCGTGCGCGCGCTCGAGATCCTCGACTCGCGCGGCAACCCGACCGTGAAGGCGTACGTCGAGCTCGTCGACGGCTCGAAGGGCGAGGCCGCCGTGCCGTCGGGCGCGAGCACCGGGACGCACGAGGCGGTCGAGCTGCGCGACGGCGACGCGGCGCGCTACGGCGGCAAGGGGGTGAAGCGGGCGGTCGCCAACGTGGTCGAGCGCATCGGCCCCGCGCTGGTCGGCCGCGACGCGCTCGACCAGGGTGCCTGCGACCGCGCGATGCTCGCCCTCGACGGCACGCCCCAGAAAGCGCAGCTCGGCGCCAATGCGATCCTCGCCGTCTCGCTCGCGATCGCGCGCGCGGCCGCGCAGTCGAGCCGCGTGCCGCTCTACCGCTACCTCGGCGGCGCCGGCGCGCGCCTCCTGCCGATGCCGATGATGAACGTCCTGAACGGCGGCGCGCACGCCGACAACAAGCTCGACTTCCAGGAGTTCATGATCTACCCGACGGGCTTCCCGTCGTTCCGCGAGGCGCTGCGCGCGGGCGCCGAGATCTTCCACCACCTGAAGAAGGTGCTCGCGTCGAAGCACCTGAACACCGCCGTCGGCGACGAGGGCGGCTTCGCGCCCGACCTGCCGAGCAACGAGGAGGCGCTGAAGCTCCTGCTCCAGGCGGTCGAGAAGGCGGGCTACACGCCCGGCAAGCAGGTCTTCTTCGCCGTCGACGTCGCGAGCAACGAATTGATGGAGAAGGGGCGCTACGGGCTCGAGGGAGAGGGGAAGGCGGGGCTCTCGGCCGCCGACATGGTCGACCTCTACGAGAGCTGGATGGCGAAGTACCCGATCGTCTCGATCGAGGACGGGCTCGGCGAGGACGACTGGGAGGGCTGGGCGCTCCTCACGAAACGGCTCGGCGGGAAGTGCCAGCTCGTCGGCGACGACCTCTTCGTGACCAACCCCGCCCGCCTCCAGCGCGGCATCACCGGCGGCCAGGCCAACGCGATCCTGGTCAAGATCAACCAGATCGGAAGCCTGAGCGAGACGCTCGACACGGTCGCGCTCGCGCGCCGCAACGACTACGGGACGGTGATGAGCCACCGCTCCGGCGAGACCGAGGACACGACCATCGCCGACCTCGCCGTCGCCACCTCCTCGGGGCAGATCAAGACGGGCAGCCTGTCCCGCACCGACCGCGTGGCCAAGTACAATCGCCTCCTCGAGATCGAGGACGAGCTCGGCGCCGGCGCGCAGTACGGGATCCCGCTGCGCCGCGCCCGTACCTAGGGAGCCGTCGAGACCCCCATGGAGCGTCCGAGGCAGCTCTTCCGCGACTGGGGCCTCACGCTGGCGCTGCTGCTCGCCGCGGTCCTGATCTACTGGAAGACGACCGTCCCGGCGCTCGCGCTGAACCGCGAGCTCGACCGCCGCCACGTCGAGCTCCTGGAGCAGCAGCAGCAGCGGCGCGACGAGCTCGAGCGGCTCGACGCGAAGGAGTCGGCGATCACCGACCCGATCGAGCTCGAGCGCGCCCACCGCGATCAGTTCGGCTCGCTCGGACTCCCGAACAACGAGGTCCTGATCCGGATCGGCGACGACGCCGTTGCGCCGCCGACGAAACCGGGCGGCTGAGCGGGCCGTGCGTGCCGCGCCGCTCCGCGCCGCGTCGCTCGCGGCCTGCGCGTCCGTGCTGGCCGCGGCGCCGGCCGCCGCGCAGCACCTCGTCCTCTACGAGGGCGAGGACTTCCTCAACACGACCTTCGTCGGCGACGAGGCCGAGGCGGCGCGCCTCGCTCTCTACCGCGCCGAGGAGCAGCTCGGCGCGCGGCAGCCCAAGGAGGCGGGGCGCGAGATCGTGAAGCTCCTGCGCGGCGAGGCGCGCGGCCTGGTCCGCTACGGCGAGCGGCTGGTCGTCCCGGTCGAGACCGCGGCGCTCTTCGTCCTGCTGCGGTTGCCCGAGCCGATCCGCGCCGAGCTCGCGCGCGAGGAGGCGGCGGCGGGCGGCGCGACGCCGCCGGCCGGCCTCGACGACAGCGACGCGCTGCGCGCCTTCGCGCTGCGCCATCCGCTGGCGGCGGCGGGGGAGGGCGCGCTGCTCGAAGCGGGCGTGCGCGAGCTGCTCGCCGGCGAGCCGGGCTCGGCCGCGGCCGACCTCGAGCGGCTGGTCCACTGGCCCACCGCGTGGCCGGGCGCGACGCGCAACGTCGCGGCGGCGCGGCTGCTCGAGGCGCAGGCGCGCTCGGGCGGATTCGTGAACGGCGCCATCTCGCACTGGCCGCGCGGCGCCGACGCGACGATCGCGCGCGGCGGCGCCGTGACGCGCCTCGACGAGCTGCTCGCGGCGGCGCGGCCGCTGCCGGAGCCGCGCGAGGACCTCTCCGAGGCGCCCGCCTTCGCGGCCGCGTGGCCGCAGCCGCCGCTCGAGACGTCGGGCGTGGTGCGCTACGCCGACCACCGCTGGCGCTTCAGCCTGAACAACGACGGGCAGCCCGGCGAGAGCGGCGCGGCGCGCCGCGACCTGCCGACGCGCGCGCCGGTCGTGCTGCCCGGCCCCGACGGCGACCGCCTCGCGATGGTGGAGGCGGACGGCCTGCACGTGCGGCGCATCGCGGGCGGCGAGGAGGCGTTCGCGCCGCTGCGCTTCGACTTCGACCTCCACCTCGATCCGCGCGTGGCTCTCCCGGTGCTCGACCGCTCCGGCCTCGCGCGCTTCGGCGACCGCCTCTACCTCACGCTCGAGCTCCTCGCGTCGCGGCGCTTCGACGCGCGGTTCGGCGTCGAGTCGGCGTCGACGGCGCTCTTCGCCTTCGACCTGAAGCGCGAGTGCTACGTCGAGTTTGCCGTCACCAGCGCCGAGCTCCTGCGCGATCCCGCTCTGGCCGGCTACGTCTTCGCGGGACCGCCGGTCGAGAGCGGCGGCCGGATCCTGGTCAGCGCGTCGCGCCTGGTCGGCAAGGAGACCGAGGTCGCGCTGCTCGCCTTCGACGCGAAGAGCGGCGCGCCGGCCGGCCACGTCCTGCTCGCGCGCGCCGCCAACGTGCCGGAGTACAGCGACCGCCTCAGCAACGACAACTTCTGGCGCGTCGAGCCGTCGCCCGTCGTCGTGCGCGACGGCGTCGCCTTCGTCTGCACCAACGTCGGCCTGATGGCGGCGGTGCGCACCGCCGACCTCGGGCTCGTCTGGGGCTACCGCTACCACCGGCGCGATTCGCCGGTGAGCGAGAAGTTCTCCCGCAGCTGCCTCTACGCGAACGGCGGCTGGATCGGCCGGCCGCCGGTCGTGCTGGCCGACCGCGTGGTCGCGACGCCGTCCGACTCGAACTACGCCTACGTCTTCGCGCGCTGGCCCGACGCGCGCGGCGACCTCGTCCTGAACGAACCGATCCAGCGCGACTCGCGCGTCGTCCTGGTCGGCGCGACCGCCGACTCGCTCTACTTCGTGCAGCGCGTCGGCGATCCGGGCGCGCCGCGCTGGTTCGTCGAGGCGACCGACCACGAGGGCGTGCCGCGCTGGACCTCGGTCAAGCTGCCGGTCGGCGAGCGGATCGCCGGCGTGCCGGTCCTGACGCGGCGCCACCTGTTCGTCGCGACCGACCACGTCGTCTACCCGATCGTGCTCGCGCGCGAGGGGAGCTTCTACGACCGGCCGATCGGCCTGCCCGAGCGCCTCGGCCAGCCGCCGCCCGACGTCGCCGGCTTCGGCGACCTCGCGGTGAGCGGCCGCTACCTCGTCTCGACCTCGGCGCTCTTCACCCTCGTCTTCGAGTCGGCGAAGGAGTGAGCCGATGGCGGAGCGCCCGCTCGGCCGCGTCGCCTCCCTCGCCGCCCGGGTCGCTTGCGCGGCGCTGCTCGCGTCCGCGGCGCGCGGCCAGCAGCACGCCGTCCCGTCCGACCACGCCGAGCGCCTCGAGCGCGGCACGAAGCTCTTCAAGGACGAGGTCGGACCGATCCTCGTCGCGCGCTGCCTCAAATGCCATGGCGGGGAGGTGGTGCGCGGGCAGTTCGACCTGACGACGCGCGAGGGGCTGCTCGCCGGCAGCAAGAACGGCGGCGTGGTCGAGCCCTTCGACGCCAAGGAGAGCCGGCTGCTGAAGCTCGTGCGTCACGAAGAGGCGCCGGCGATGCCGTTCAAGTCGGCGTCGCTGCCCGACGAGGAGATCGCGAAGCTCTCCGACTGGATCGACCTCGGCGCGCCCTACGCGGCGCCGCTCGGCGGCAAGGAGGCCGACGCCGCCGGCAAGCCGGGCGGGCGCAAGCGCGACGAGGTGAGCGACGCCGACCGCTCGTTCTGGTCGTTCTGCAGGCTCGCGCGCCCCGCGCCGCCCGACGTCGCCGACGCGGCGTGGTGCCGCACGCCCGTCGACCGTTTCGTCCGCGCGAAGCTCGAGGCGGCGCACGCGGCGCCGGCGGGCGACGCGCCGCGGCGCGTGCTGGCGCGGCGGGCGTGGTTCGACCTGCTCGGCGAGCCGCCGACGCCGGAGCAGGTCGCGCTCTTCGAGGCCGACGCGGCTCCCGACGCCTGGCCGCGCCTGATCGGGCGGCTGCTCGCCGATCCGCGCTTCGGCGAGCGGTGGGGGAGGCACTGGCTCGACGTCGCGCGCTACGCGGAGAGCCACGGCTTCGAGCACGACACCGACCGCCCCTTCGCGTGGACCTACCGCGACTTCGTGATCCGCGCGCTCGAGCGCGACCTGCCCTTCGACGAGTTCGTCCGCTGGCAGATCGCCGGCGACGAGCTTTCGCCCGACGATCCCGAGGCGTGGTACGCGACCGGCTTCCTCGGCTGCGGCGTGCACGCGACGCAGATCACTGCGAGCCAGGTCGAGAAGGAGCGCTACGACGAATTGGACGACGTCGTGGCGACGATCGGCACGTCGATGCTCGGCCTCACCGTCGGCTGCGCGCGCTGCCACGACCACAAGTTCGATCCGATCCCGACGCGCGATTACTACCGGATGGTCGCGACCTTCACGAAGACGGTGCGCAGCGACTTCGACGTCGTGACGAACGCGGCGGAGTGGCGCGCGCAGATGGCGCGCTGGGAGAAAGAGCACGCGCCGCTCGTCGCGGAGCTCGCCGATTTCGAGAAGCACGACTCGCCGGGACGCTTCGAAAAGTGGCTGGGCGTGAAGCAGGCCGACGTCGCGGAAGCGGCGGCCGACGAATCCGCGGCGGCGCCGTGGGTCGTCGTCCCGCCGGGCGGCGCGATCGTCTCGAGCGGTGGAGCGACCTTCACCGGAAGGGACGACGACTCGTGGGTCGCCGAGGGCGAGCGCGCCGAGCACGACGCGTATCGCTTCCAAGTCGACCTCGACCGTCGATTCGATGGCCGCTCGGACGGCGCGTCGCGGGTCGCGGCGGTGCGGATCGAGGCGCTCGCCGATCCGTCGCTGCCGCACGGCGGCCCGGGCCGCGCCGACAACGGGAACTTCGGACTGACGGAGCTCACCGCGACTTACACCGACCATGACCGGTTGGGCGACCGCCCGGGCGACGATCCGCCGAAGAGCGATCCGATCGCCTTCGCGCGCGCGCGCTCGACCTTCGACCAGGCGGGGCTGCCGGCGTCCGCGGCGATCGACGGCAACGACGCGCCCGACTCGGCCTGCTGGGCCGTCGATCCGCAGTTCGGGCGCGACCACGCCGCGGTCTTCGAGCTCGCCGCGCCGCTCGATCCGGGGCGCGGCGGCGTGCTCGAGTTCACGCTCCACTTCAACACGAACGTCGGCCACTCGATCGGCCGGCTGCGCGTTTCGATCGCGGCCGTCGCCGCCGCCGACCTGCGCGCGCCGTCCCGGAGCGCCGCCGTCGCCGCGGCGTTCACGCGCCTCGCCCATCCGACGCCCGCCGATCGCACGCTGCTCGAGAAGCTCGTGCGCGAGCGCGACCCCGACTGGCGCAAGCTCCACGACGCGGTCGCGGCGCACGAGGCGCAGCGACCGAAGCCGAAGACGCAGAAGGCGCAGATCTGCAGCGAGGGCGTGCCGGCGATCCGGCTCCACACGCAGGGCGGCGACTTCCTCGAGGCGACCCACTTCCTGAAGCGCGGCGACCCGGGCCAGAAGCTCGAGGTCGCGACGCCGGCGTTCCTGCAGGTGCTGACGCGCGGCGAGGAGCCCGAGCGGCGCTGGCGGGAGGCGGCGCCGGCCGGCGCGCGCACCCCGCAGGACCGCGCCGCGCTCGCGCGCTGGCTCACCGACGTCGACGACGGCGCGGGCAGCCTGCTCGCGCGCGTCTGCGTCAACCGCCTCTGGCAGCACCTCTTCGGGCGCGGGATCGTCGCGACGCCCTCCGACTTCGGGTCGACGGGCGACGCGCCGAGCCATCCCGAGCTGCTCGAGTGGCTCGCGTGCGAGCTGGTGGAGAGCGGCTGGAGCGTGAAGCACGTCGTCGCCCTGCTCGCGACGAGCCGCGTCTACCTCGAAGCGGGCGGCGACGAGGCGGTGCGCGCCGCCGACCCCGAGGAGCGCCTCTTCTCGCGCCACGCGGCGCGCCGTCTCGAGGCGGAGGCGGTGCGCGACGCGATGCTCGCGGTGAGCGGCCGGCTCGACCCGCGCCGAAAGGACGGGAGCGCGCACGACGTCGCCGAGCCGCGCCGCAGCGTCTACCTCTTCGTCAAGCGCAGCCGCCTCGTCCCGATGCTCTCGCTCTTCGACGCCCCCAACGCGCTCTCGGGCGTCGGCCGCCGCCAGGTGACCACGGTCGCGCCGCAGTCGCTCTTCCTCATGAACCATCCGGTCGTGCGCGACTGGTCCGCGTCGTTCGCGCGACGGCTCGACGACCGGCCCGACCCCACGGACTTCGTGCGCGGCGCATACGCGCTCGCGTTCCAGCGCGCGCCGACGGCCGAGGAGCTCGCCGACGCGACCGCCTTCCTCGCCGAGCAGGCGGGCCGGATCGCAGCCGAGGGGCGCGCGCCCGCCGACGCTCTGGCGCGCGTCGACTTCTGCCAGGCGCTCTTCGGCGCCCACGAGTTCGTCTACGTCGAGTAGAGTTTCGCGGCCCGATCGCGTGATGTTCCGAGTTCCGTCGGCCACCCCGGGGGGCGAGCGTGCCGGAATCCGTGCCCGAGCAGCCGTCGCCGCGCCTGCCGTCGCGCCGCGAAATGCTGCGCCGCGCCGGCAACGGCTTCGGCCTGCTCGCACTCGCGCACCTGCTCGAGAGCGAGGCGGACGCGCGGCCGGCTCCGGCTCCCGCGAGAACGCCGCGTGACGGTCCCTCGAGCACCGAATCGGGCCCGCTCGCCGCGAAGCCGCCGCACTTCGCGCCGCGCGCGAAGAGCGTGATCTGGCTCTTCATCAACGGCGGGCCGAGCCACGTCGACACGTGGGACTGGAAGCCCGAGCTCGCCAAGCGCGACGGCCAGCCGCTCGCCGGCCTCGAGCCGACCACCGGCTTCTTCTCGAAGGAGGTCGGGCCGCTCATGAAGTCGCCGTTCACCTTCGCGCAGCACGGCGAATCGGGCGCGTTCGTGAGCGAGATCTTCCCGAACCTCGCCCATCACGTGGACGACATCGCGTTCGTCCACTCGTGCTTCACGGAGACCAACAACCACTCGCCCGCCCTCTTCCAGATCAACACCGGCATGTCGCGCATGGGCTTCCCGTCGGTCGGCGCGTGGGTCACCTACGGGCTCGGCAGCGAGAGCAGGAACCTCCCCGCATTCGTCGTCATGACCGACATGAAGGGGCGCGGCCTGCCGAAGGGCTACGCGCAGAACTGGTCGTCGGGATTCCTGCCCGGCGTCTTCCAGGGCACCGCGCTGAACCAGCAGGGGCCGCCGCTCGACGACCTGGTGCGACCCGCCGACGAGAGCGACGGCGACCAGCGCGGCACGCTCGACCTGCTCGGCCGCATGAACCGCCGCTTCCAGGAGCAGCACCCGCTCGAGCCCGAGCTCGACGCGCGCACTCGCAGCTTCGAGCTCGCCTACCGCATGCAGATGGCGGCGCCCGACGCGCTCGACTGGACGAGCGAGCCCGAGTCGATCCGCCGCCTCTACGGGACCGACCTCGCGCACTGCGGCCCGTTCGCGAAGCAGTGCCTGATGGCGCGCCGCCTCGTCGAGCGCGGCGTCCGGTTCGTCCAGCTCTATTCAGGCGGCGAGGAGAACGAGCGCAGCTGGGACGGTCACCTCGATCTCGCCGGCAACCACCGCCAGTTCGCGGGCGAGACCGACCAGCCGATCGCGGCGCTCCTCGCCGACCTGAAGCAGCGCGGCCTCCTCGACACGACCCTCGTGATCTGGGGCGGCGAGTTCGGGCGGCTGCCCGTCGTCCAGCGCCCGCCCGGCTCGACGCAGGCCGGCCGCGACCACAACCCGCACGCGTTCACGACCTGGTTCTGCGGCGGCGGGACGAAAGGCGGCGTCCACCACGGATCGACGGACGAGATCGGTTTCAAGTCCGTGACGGATCGCGTCAGCATCAACGACTTGCACGCGACCATCCTCCACCTGCTCGGGATGGAGCACACCCGCCTCACGTACCGCCACAACGGCCGCGATTTCCGGCTCACCGACGTGGCCGGTCGCGTCGTACAGGCGATCCTCGCCTGACCCGCACGGTCGGGACGCCGGCCGCGTCCGGTCCCCCGGATTCTTCCTGCGCCTCCCGATCGGTCGATGCATAGTGGAGCGGTGCTCGAGGGCGCGCCTCGCGCGCCGCCAGGAACGCGGAGACGCACGGATGGACACCAGTTCCGACCCGACTCTTTTGCAGAAGCTCGGGGAGGCCAGTCAGCGCATCAAGTCCGAGCTCGGCAAGGTCGTCATCGGCCAGGACGACGTGAAGGACCAGCTGCTGGTCGCCCTGTTCGCCCGCGGCCACTGCATCGTCACCGGCGTGCCGGGGCTGGCCAAGACGCTGCTGATCTCGACCCTCGCGAAGACGCTCGGCCTCTCGTTCAACCGCATCCAGTTCACGCCGGACATGATGCCCTCCGACATCACGGGCACCGAGGTCCTGCAGCAGAACGTCACGACCGGCCAGCGCGAGCTCACCTTCATCCGCGGCCCGATCTTCGCCAACATCATCCTGGCCGACGAGATCAACCGCACGCCGCCCAAGACGCAGTCGGCCCTGCTCGAGTCGATGCAGGAGTTCCAGGTCACGATCGGCGGCAAGCGCTACGAGCTGGCCCGCCCGTTCTTCGTCTTCGCGACGCAGAACCCGATCGAGCAGGAGGGGACCTACCCGCTGCCCGAGGCGCAGCTCGACCGCTTCATGTTCAACATCAAGATCAGCTACCCGAGCGCCGCCGAGGAGCTCGAGATCGTGCGCCGGACCACCGCCGGGGCGCCCGAGGAGCCGCAGCGCGTCGTCGGGGGCCAGGAGATCCTCGCTCTGCAGGAGCTGGTGCGCCGCGTCCCCGTGAGCGACCACCTGATCCGCTACGCGATGAAGCTCGCCCGCTTCACCCGCGGCACCGAGCCCGACGCGCCCGGCTTCCTCAAGGAGACGGTCGCGTGGGGCGCCGGCCCGCGCGCGACGCAGTACCTGGTGCTCGGCGCCAAGGCGCGCGCCGCCCTCTCCGGCCGGCCAGGCGTGGTCGAGGACGACATCCGCTGGGTCGCGCGGCCGGTCCTGCGCCACCGCGTGCTGCTCAACTTTGCCGCCGAGGCCGAGGGAATCACTTCGGACGACCTGATCGAACGCATCCTCCAGAGCGTCGATCCGAACCAGAGCGAAGCGCTCGCCGATGCAAGACTCCCGAAGGTACTTGGATCCTAAGGTCGTCGATCGGCTCGGGCGTCTCGAGGTCAAGGCCCGGCTGATCGTCGAGGGGTTCCTTCAGGGCGCGCACGAGAGCCCCTATCGCGGCGTCTCCGTCGAGTTCGCGGAGCACCGCGAGTACGTGCCGGGCGACGACCTGCGCCACCTCGACTGGAAGGTGTACGGGCGCAGCGACAAGTACTTCATCAAGCAGTACCAGGAGGAGACGAACCTCCGCTGCCTGATCGCGCTCGACACGTCGGGCTCGATGCGCTTCCCCGAGGGCTTCGACACCACGCGCTACCAGTACGGGACGCTGCTGGCGGCAGCCCTCTCGCTGCTGCTGCTGCGCCAGCGCGACGCGGCGGGGCTCGCGCTCTTCGACACCAGCGTCCACCACTTCGTCGAGCCGCAGTCGCGCCCCGCGCACCTCAGCTCGATCGTGAAGACGCTCGAGACGGGCGCGCGCGCCGCCGAGACGCGCACCTCGCTGCTGCCGGTGCTGAACGACCTGGCCGAGCGCACGCACCGGCGCAGCCTGATCGTGCTGATCTCCGACTTCTTCGCGCCGGTGGCCGACACGCTGAAGGGGCTCGCGCGCCTGCGCAGCCGCAAGCACGACGTGCTCCTGCTGCAGCTCCTCACGCCCGAGGAGCTCACCTTCGAGTTCGCGCGCAACACGCAGTACAAGTTCGTCGGGCTCGAGAACAGCGGCGAGCTGCGGGTCGACCCGCGCGCGATGAAGGGCGAGTACCTCGAGGCGCTCGCGAACTTCCGCAAGGAACTGCGCCGGGGCTGCCTGAAGGAGCGCGTCGACTTCGAGTCGATCGACACCAGCGTGTCGCTGGACAAGCCGCTCACCGCGATCCTGTCGCGGCGCGCGCGCCGGGCGACGCGCCGATGACGCTGCTCGCGTTCCTGCACCCGGCGCTGGTCGGCTTCGCCGCGCTCGCCGTCGTCCCGCTGGTCATCCACCTGCTCAACCGCCGCCGCTACCGCACCGTGCCGTGGGCGGCGATGGACTTCCTGCTCGCGGCCTACAAGAAGAAGAGGAAGCGGCTCGAGCTCGAGAACCTGCTCCTGCTGCTGCTGCGCTGCGCGATCCCGGTCGTGCTCGCGCTCGTCTTCGCGCGGCCCTACTTCGGCGCCGACAGCCTGCTCGCGAACCTGGCCGAGCCGCGCCGCGAGGTCGTCGTCGTCGTCGACGACTCCTACAGCATGAGCCGCCACGTCGGCGCGACGACGCAGTTCCAGGCGGCGCTCGAGCAGTGTCGCCGGCTGGCCGGCTCGCTCGACTTCGAGCGCGGCGACCGCGTCTCGCTCGTGACGCTCTCGCGCGAGCCGCAGCTCCTGGTCGTGAGCGGCGGACCGGCCGACCTCGAGCGGCGCCTCGCCGCGCTGCAGCGCCCGACCTACGAGCCCGCCGACCTCGGGCGCACGCTCGACCTGCTCCTCGACGACCTCCTGAAGCAGATCCCGGCCGCGCCGGAGATCTGGCTGATCAGCGACTTCCAGCGCCGCACCTTCGACGAGTCGGCGCGCGCGGGGGCGCCGGCCGCGGCAGCGCCGGCCGCTCCGGCCGCGGCGGCCCCGCGCGACGGCGCGCCGGCGGCGGGGGAGGGGACTGCGACCACGCTCGGCAAGCTGCAGCGCCTCTCGCAGCAGTCGCGGCTCCACCTCGTGAACCTCTCCGACGGGACGCTCCCGCCGGAGAACCTCGCCGTCACCGACCTGCGCGCGAGCGACCCGCTCGCGCTGGTCGGCCAGTCGATGCGCTTCACCGCGACCGTCGCGCGCAGCGGTCGCATGCCGAGCGGCGCCGGCCGCTTCCGCATCGGCGACAAGGAGTTCCAGAAGACCTTCACCTTCGACGCGGAGGGGAAGGCGACCGCCGAGATCTACTACACCTGCGCGCAGCCCGGCGACGTCGGCGTCGAGTTCCGCCTCGACGAGGACGAGCTCGCCGACGACGACGCGCGCTTCATGCGGATCCCGGTCAAGCAGGGGCTCCCGATCCTGGTCGTCGACGGCAAGCCGGGCGGCACCGACGACCGCCTCGGCGGCGACGCGTGGAACGTGGTGCTCGTGCTCGACCCGAGGTTCGGCGAGTCGGACCCCTCCGAGGACTACCGGCGCTGGTTCGAGCCGACCGTCGTGCCGTGGTACGAGCTGACGCAGGCGCGGCCCGAATTCTCGAAGTACGACGCGGTCGTCTTCGTGAACGTGCCGGAGATCGACCCGCAGAAGGTGCTGCCCGAGCTGCAGACCTTCGTCGAGACGGGCGGCGGCGCGCTCTTCTTCCTCGGCGACAAGGTGCTCCCCGAGAAATACAACGAGCACCTCTTCCGCGGCGACGGCAGCGGGCTGCTCGCGATGCGGCTCGCCGACAAGCCCGCCGGCACGCCGTGGTCGCCGCAGACGACGACGCTCAACAGCCCCGACAACTACTTCCGGCTCGAGATCGCCGACGAGCTCCACCCGGCGGTCCGCACCTTCAACGACGACCGCCGGCGCGGCTTCCTGCGCAGCCCCGTCTTCGCCTACTGGCCGTTCGCACCCGAGGCCGACGCCGCGCTGCCGCGCGACACGCGCGTCGTGCTGCGCTTCGAGAACAACCAGGCGCCCGCGCTCGTCGACCACCGCGTCGGGCGCGGCCGCACGCTCTGGAGCGCCGTGAGCGGGGCGGCCGACGACTGGTCGCTCTTCTCGCGGACGCCCTCGGCCTTCTTCCCGCTCGTGTGGGACATGCTGAACTTCCTCGCCGTCCGCGATCCCGGCGAGCACGACCTCACGGTCGGCGCCGCCATCGCGAAGAGCGTCCTCCTGCCGCCCGCGACCGCGGCGATGACGACGCCGGACGGGCGCGCGCGGCCGCTCGGCGACCTGCCGCGCGCCGCGGTGCGCGGCGAGTACCGCCTGCCGGTCTTCCCCGAGACGCGGGTGCCCGGCATCTACTCCCTCGACGTCACGTACGGAGGCGACGACGCGCCGCTCCGCGAGCTCTACGCGGTGAACGTCGACGCGCGCGAGAGCGAGCTCAAGTTCCTCGACCAGCAGCAGGCGACGTCGGTCTTCGACCGCGTCGCCATCGCGAGCTACGGGCGCGAGATCTCGATCGAGAACGGCTCCAAGGAGCCGGAGCGGCAGGGCGAGATCTGGAAGCGGCTCGCGCTCGCGCTGCTCGCGCTGGTCGTCCTCGAGATGGTCCTCGCGTGGCGCTTCGGGAGGTACACGTCGTGACGGGCCCGCTGGCGGTGCAGGCGGCGGCGGAGAGCGTGAGCCGGCAGCTCGCCTTCCCGGGCGCGCCGCCCGCGTGGGTGGTCGTGCTCGTGATCGTCCCGCTGCTCGTGCTCTTCGTCAGCGCGATCTACCGCCGCGAGGGGGAGAGCGCGTCGCCGCGCGCCAAGTTCCTGCTCGGCGCGCTGCGCTTCGGCGCGGTCGCGCTGCTGCTCGGCGTGATCTTCCAGCCGGTGAGCGAGAGCAAGGTCTACGCGGTCAACCGCTCGACCGTCGGCATCGTGATCGACGAGTCGCTCAGCATGGACCGCTCCGAGGAGTACGGCGACGACCTCGCGGCGCAGCTCGCGAAGGCGGCGGGCGTCTCCGAGGAGGAGGTGCGCGCGCTGCCGCGCGGCGAGATCGTCCAGCGCGTGCTCAAGCGCCAGGGTGTCGACCTCGTCGCCGAGCTCGGCAAGCGCGTCGACCCGCGCCTCTACGCTTTCGCGACGACGACGCGGCCGGTCGCCTCGGTCGACGAGGTGCTGCGCGGCTCCGACGACCCGGCGCGCGGCGCGACGGCGGTGGGGGACGGGCTGCTCGCCGTCCTCACCGAGCTGCGCCACAAGTCGCTCTCCGCGCTGGTCGTGCTGACCGACGGGCAGAGCAACCAGGGCAAGGACCCGCAGGAGGTGGCGGCGCTCGCCGCCGCCGACGGCATCCCGATCCACGCGGTCGCGGTCGGCAACCCGAGCGAGCCGCGCAACGTCGCGATCCTCGCGGTCGACGCGCCCGACGCGGCGATGGTCGAGGAGACCGTGCCGATCGAGGTCTCGCTCTCGGCGCGCGGCTTCGACGGCGAGCCGGCCGAGGTCGTCGTGACCGACAAGCAGGGCGGCTCCGAGGTCGTGCGCCAGTCCTTCACGCTGTCGGCGCGCGGCGGCCAGCAGTCGGAGACGGTCTACTTCAAGCCGGCGCGCGAGGGCGACTACCGGCTCGAGGTGAAGATCCCGCCGCGGACCGGCGAGCAGTTCACCGACGACAACGTGCGCGTGATCTCGCTGCGCGTGCAGCCCGAGGTGATCAAGGTCCTCTACGTCGAGGGGCGGCCGCGCTGGCAGTACCGCTACCTGAAGGACATCCTGCTGCGCGCGCCCAACGTCAAGGTGCAGTGCCTCCTCACCTCGGCCAGCGCCGACTTCATCCAGGAGAGCACGCACCCCGACGTGCCCGCCCTCACGCGCTTCCCGCCGACCCGCAAGGACCTGTTCCAGTACGACGTGATCATCCTGGGCGACGTCGCGCCCGACGAGATCGACTCGTTCCAGACGCGCGCCTCGACCGAGGACCTCCTGAAGGAGATCAAGGAGTTCGTCGAGCTCGGCGGCGGCTTCATCATGGTGGCCGGCCAGCTCCACTCGCCGCGCGACTACCGCGAGGGGCCGATCGCCGACATCCTGCCGGTCGAGGTGGGCGACCCCGACGAGGAGCGCTCCAACGTCCAGGACCGTGGCGTCTTCCGGCCGCACCTGCCCGACTGGGAGCTGCCGCACCGCATCGTCACGCTCGAGACCAACCTTCCGATGAACCGGAAGCTGCTCGAGGACCCCGAGTACGGCCTGCCCGGCATGTGGTGGTACTTCCCGGTGCGGCGCGCGAAGCCGGGTGCCGAGACGATCCTCGTCCATCCGCGCAACGTGAACCGCTTCGGCCCGCACGTGCTGATGGCGGCGACGCGCGTCCCGTCGGGCCGCACGCTCTTCGTCGGCGTCGACGAGACGTGGCGCTGGCGCATGCCCTACGCCGACCGCTACACCGAACGGTTCTGGCGCGCCGCGATCCGCGACGTCGCCATCGCCAAGCTGCGCAGCTCCGACAAGCGCTTCGAGCTCCACACCGACAAGGAGCGCTACAACCTCGGCGAGCCGGTCGAGGTGGCGGTGCGGGTCTTCGACGAGGACTTCCGCCCGTCGCGCGCCGAGGAGCAGGTCTTCCACCTGCAGCGGCTCGACCGCGCCCCGGAGAAACAGGTGGCGCGGAAGCAGCCGGACGGCAGCTATCAGAAGACGCTCCGCGCCGATGCGCCGGGCGTCTGGAGGCTGTGGCTCGAGGACGCGGCGCAGGCGGGCAAGAAGCTGTCGCAGCGAACGCTCGAAGTGCAGGTCCCGATGATCGAATTCGTGAATCCGGCCCTCGACCGGCCGCGTCTCGAGAGCATCGCGCAGGCGACCGGCGGGAAGTGCGTCGGCCTGCACGAGCTGCCGGCGCTGCTGGCGGGGCTCTCCGGCGAGTCGCGGCGCGTGCCGGTGCGCACCGAGCGCAAGGACCTGTGGGACCGCGCCTGGGTGCTCCTCTCGGTCGTCGCGCTGCTCGCCGCCGAATGGGCGCTGCGGAAGAAGTTCAACCTGCTGTGAACCCGGAGTCGACGCCGCCCGTGCCTGCGCGAGCCGCCGTACGGCGGCCGCTGCGTGCGTTGCCGAGGCGCGGCCTCGCGGCGCTCGCGCTGGCCGCCGCGGCGGCGCCGGCGCCCGCCCAGGACTCGTTCCGCGGCTGGGAGGCGATGCGGGATCCCGACTTCAAGTTCGATCCCGACCGCAAGGTCTTCCGCAACTTCCAGCCGCGCGCGAACGCCAACGTCCGCGAGCTGCTCGACCATTACCACAAGTTCCTCTCCGAGCGCGCGATCGTCCCGGCGGTGCGCGCGCTGCAGCAGGTGCTCGACGACTTCGGCGGCTACGTCGTCCAGGTCGCCGGCAGCAACGAGGACGAGCGCGACGACGGCGGCCCGCGCCGCCGCCGGTCCAGCGCGGTCGCCGACGAGCGCTACGCCGGCGCGGCCGAATGGGCGCGCTGGGAGCTGATGAACGCGCCGGCCGAGGTGCGCGTCGCCTACGAGAAGCTGGCCGAGCTGAACGGCCGCTCCGCGTTCGAGCGCGCCGCCGCCGACCGCGACGAGGCGGCGCTGCGCGCGGTGGCGCGCCGCTACGCGACGGCGCTGGTGGGCCAGCAGGCGCTGCTCGCCATGGCGCGCCTCGCCCGCGAGCGCGGCGCGCGCGAGATCGCCGCGATGACGGCGCGGCGCGCCCTCGACTTCCTTTCTGCGCCGGGCTCCGGGAGCGCGGCCGACGCGGCGCCGCGCGCCGCGCTCGCCGCCGAGGCGCGCGCGATCGCCGCCTTGAGCGAGGGGCGGGCCGACGCCGTTCCCGCCGGCGGGCGCGTCGACGTGGCCGGCCGGGAGCGGCCGCTCGACGAGTTCCTCGCCAACACGCAGCTCGCGCCGCCCCCCGCGCGCGACGACTCGTGGCCGACCTTCGGCGGCGACGCGCCGCGCTCCCGCCTCGCGGAGCCGCCGCGCCGTCCGCTCTCGCTCAAGGACGGCTACAACCTGCAGACCGAGAACGCGCGCTTCCGCGGCCTGCAGTCGCCGCTCGCCGCGCAGCCGCATTCGATGCCGATCCAGCCGATCCGGCTCGGCGACCGCCTCTACGTCAACAACACGCTGACGGTGCGCTGCTACGACCTGCTGGCGCGCACGCTGGTCTGGGAGCACGAGGGCGCGCAGCTCCTCGACCCGAGCGACTACGTCCCGGTCTCGGAGTACTCGCCGCCCGACGGCGCCGACGAGACGACCTTCAGCCGGTCGCTGGTCGCCGGGCTGTCCGCCGCGGACGGGATCGTGCTCGCCAACCTGCTGATCCCGCAGCCGCAGACCGAGCGCAACCGCTACAACCGCTTCCGCATCAACGACCCGTGCCCGTGGCGCGGCCTCGTCGCGCTCGACGCCGACTCGGGTCGCGTCGTGTGGGAGCAGCGGCCCTTCACCCCGAAGGGGCGCGAGGCCGAGCGGACGCCCGGCTCGCCGCTGCTGCGCCGCCTCGACGTCGCGGCGCCTCCCGCCATCGTCGACGACGTCGTCTTCGCGCTCGGCAACTACATCGAGGGCGGGGTGAACTCCTACCTCGCCGCGCTCGAGCTCCGGACCGGCCGCCTGATCTACGCGGTCCCGCTGGCGATCGGCCAGCAGGAGCTCTCGATGTTCAACATGCCGTTCCAGGAGTTCACGGCGTCGATGCCGTCGGTGCAGGGCGGCACGATCTTCTGCTCGACGAACCTCGGCCTCTTCGCGGCGGTCGACGCCGTCTTCGGCGACCTGCGCTGGCTCGCGGCCTACGACGCGATCAAGATCGACCAGCCCGACAACTACTTCCGCAACAAGCCCCGGGCGGTGTGGTGGAACAACCGCGGCCCGCTCTGCGCCGACGGCCTCGTCCTGGTCACGCCGAACGACTCGCAGAAGGTGTTCGCCTTCGAGCCGTCGACCGGGAAGCTGCGCTGGGACTTCTCGCTCAAGACGCGCCGGCCGTGGCCGAGCTCGTGGCTGATCGGGGCGACCGGCGGCCGCGCCTTCGTCGCGAACAGCGGGACGGTCGCCGCGATCCGCATCGAGGACGGGCGCGTCGACGCGACCTGCTCGGGCAACGGCCCGCTCGCCCTCGACGTGGTCGGCAGCGGGCTCGTCACGCGCAACGAGGTCTGGGTGCCGACGCCGAACCAGCTCGTCGTCCTCGACGCCTCGTCGAGCAACCGGCTGGTCGAGCTGCGGCGCGAGGAGTGGCCGGAGCAGAGCGGCGGCAACCTGCTCGCGTTCCAGGACATGGTGCTCGTGACCGGGCGCGAGGCGGTGGTCGTGAACTTCGACCCGGCCGAGGCGCTCGCGACGCTGCAGGCCGAGCGCGCGCGCCGCGGCGAGTCGCTCGACCTCCTGGTGCGCATCGGCAGCCTCGAGCGGCAGTCGGGCCAGTTCGCGCAGGCGGCGCGCACGCTCGCGCGCGCTCTCGAGTTCGCCGCCGGCGCGTCGCCCGACGCGGTCGCGCGCACGCGCGCGATCCGCTGCGACGTGCTGCGCGACGAGGCGCACGCGATGCTCGCCGTGCACAAGCTGCCCGACGCGGAGGCGGCGCTGGTCGAGGCCGAGCAGATCGCCGACGACAGCGAGACGCGCGCGCAGATCGTTCGCACGCTCCTCACCGAGTGCGCCACCGACCCCAAGGACCCGCGCGCGATCCGCTGGCTCACGCGCCTGCGCGACGATTTTCCCGCGGCTCGCATCAACATCCCGGAGCTCTCGCCGCGTCCGGTCGCGCTCGGGATCTGGGTCGCCTTCGAGCTCGCCAAGCACCGCGAGGCGGCCGGCCAGTACGCCGAGGCGCTCGCCGAGCTGCAGCGCGTGCAGTGCGACTTCCCGTCGGAGCCGCTGCTCGAGCAGGACTCCGCGAGCGCGGCGCAGGCGGCGGTCGACGCGCTGCTCGCCCGCGCCGGCCCGGAGCTGCGCGCCGCCTACGACGCCGACGCCGAGCGCACCTTCGCGGCGGCGGCCGCCGCCGGCGACGCGGCGCGGCTGGGCCTGCTGCTGCGCCGCTTCCCGAGCTCGAAGTCGGCGCCCGCCTACGCGGCCAAGGAGCTCGAGCTGCTGCGGACGAAGCAGCAGCCGGGCGAGGCGATCGCGGCGGGGGCCGAGCTGCTGCGCGGTCGCGCCGGCGGCGAGGTCGCGCGCGCCACCCTCGCGGAGCTCGCGCGCGCCGCGCGCGACCTCGGCAACCTCGCGCTCGCGCGCACGCTGGCGACGCGCCTCGCGCGCGGAGGCGGCGACACCTCGATCCCCGACGACCTCGCGGCGCTCGCGCACCCCGAGACGGCGCCCCCGTCGACCGGCGGCGAGACGCTCGAGCGCGTCGGCTCGCGCGAGGTCGGCGACAACGCCTTCCTGTTCGGCGTCGGCGACCGCTTCGACCGCGCGGTGCGCGGGCAGCCGCTGCCCGAAGACCTCGGCGGCGTCCTGCTGCGCGAGCCCGGGCCGCAGGTCGCGATCTCGCTCGTGAAGGTGCCGTCGCTCGAGACGGCTTGGACGATCACGCTCCCGAACGCGCGGCGTGCCGAGTCGGCGATGAACCTCGTGCACTGCGCCGGCGCGATCGTCCTGCGCCGCGGTGTCGAGCTCGAGGCGTTCGACGTGCGGAGCGGCCTGCCCCTGTGGAGCCGGACGTTCGACCGCACGGTCCAGGACGTCGGCGCCGGCGGCGGCGTCGTCCTCGTCACGCTCTCCACGCCTCCCAAGGAGGGGAGCGATCCGCCGCCCGCGGCGATCGCCGCCTTCGAGCCGCGCACCGGCGTCGAGCTCTTCACCGCGGCGCTCGCCGGCATCGACACGCGCGTCGGCCAGCTGCTGCCGCAGGGCGACCTGTGCGTCGTCTCGAGCTACCTGCGCTCGACGCAGACGGCGGAAGTGTTCGACGTCGTGAGCGGCGCGCGCCGGCTCGAGCCGCGCCCGTTCGTGTCGGGCGCGACCGTGCCGCTGCTGCTGCCCGACGTGGGCGTGCTCGCGCTGCCGTCGAGCGGCAGCACCGCGAGCAGTCGCCTCGGCGGCGTCGCGCGCCTCGTCGGCTGGAAGCTCGACGACGGCGGGAAGGCGTTCGAGTTCGACATGCTCCCGCTGCAGTACAAGCTGCGCTGGATCCTGCCGGTCGCGGAGGGACTCGCGATCTACGGCGGGACGCCGCCGAACGCGGCCGTCGCGCTGGTCGATCCGCGCGACGGCGCGCGAACGGGCGACCCGACGCCGCTGCCTGCGGAGATCTCCGAATTGGCGCGCGTCTGCCGCATGGTCGGCGAGGAGTCGCGCGTGCGGGTGCTCGGATTCGGGGAGTTCCGCAAGGGCGACACCTTCTTCTCGCTATCGCTGCTCGCGGGGAACGGGAAGCCGATGTGGCGCCAATCCTATGACCTGCCGAAGAGCACCTTGCTGTGCTACACGCCCGAGCGGATGTTCCGGAAGGGGACGACGCTGCTCTTCGCGACGACGATGCAGTACGGTGGGAATTGCGGCTCCGACCTCTTTCTCGTCGACGAGGAGTCGGGACGGCTGCTCGACCGCGAGCGCTTCGAGAAGGGGCGGGCCGGCGAACGCGACGACGTGGTCCGGTGCGGCGACTGGGTGGTGCTCCGCCAGGACACCCAGCTGCAGGTGCTGGCTTGGAGATGAACATGATCCGGACGATCAGCGCGCTCCTGCTCGCCGCGGCCGCGCTCGGCGCCGGGCTCCCGGCCGCCGCCGCACCGCCGCAGGGCAGCGAGGAGATCACGCCCCGCCTGGTCGCGTCGGTCGACCGCGGGCTCGACTACCTGGCGCAGGCGCAGCAGAAGGACGGCTCCTGGCTCGGCGACGTCGGCTTCAAGCTGAACCAGGAGTACCGCGTCCAGGAGCTGAGGGTCCCGCACGTCGGCGTCACCGCGCTGTGCGGCATGGCGTTCCTCGCCGGCGGCCACCTGCCCGACCGCGGCAAGTACGGGCGCACGCTCGACCGCGCGATCACCTTCCTGCTCGGCCAGGTGAACGACCAGGGCTTCATCACCGCGCACCACACGCGCATGTACGACCACGCGTTCGGGACGCTCTTCCTGGCCGAGGTGTTCGGCCAGACCAACCGCGGCGACGTGCGCGCCAAGCTGCAGCAGGCGGTCGACCTGATCGTCAGCTCGCAGAACGCGAAGGGGTCGTGGCGCTACGAGCCGTTCGCCCTCGAATCGGACATGTCGATCACGGTCTGCCAGCTGATGGCGCTGCGCGCCGCGCGCAACGTCGGGATCAAGGTCTCGAAGGACACCATCAAGAGCGCGGTGCAGTACGTCCGCGACAGCCAGGTGCACGACGAATCCACGCCGTGGATGCAGGGGCCCGACGACTACTACATGATGGGGAAGGGCGCCTTCAAATATCAGTACCAGGAGGAGGGCGACATGTCGCGCTCGTCGTTCGCCCTGACGGCGGCGGGCATCACGTCGCTCTACCACGCGGCCGAGTACGACACGAAGAGCCTGCGCGACAGCCTCGCCTTCCTCGAGGAGAGCATGGAGCGCGTCTCCCGGCCGCCGTGGCGCTGCCACTTCTTCTACTGGTACGGACACTACTACGCGGTCCAGGCGATGTTCATCACCGGCAACCTCGAGAACGGCCACCCCTATTGGAAGAGGTACTGGCAGCACGTCTCCGGCGAGCTGCTCGAGCAGGGCGGCGACTACGGCCAGGCGTCGGACGGCTCGTGGCCCAATCCGTACGGGCCCGGGGCGAACTTCGCGACGGCCGTCGCGCTGATCGTGCTCCAGACCCCGTTCCGCTACCTCCCGATCCTCCAGCGCTGAGAAGACGCGACTCGCATGGCGGCTCCGCTCACCTCGAAGCTCTCGACCCTGCTCACGCGGCTGCGCGGCCGCCTGCTGCTGGCGGGGTCGCTGCGCCTCGCGACGGAGGTGGCGGCCTTCCTCGTCGTGCAGTACTGCGCCGACCGCTTCCTCGACCTGCCGCTCGCGGTGCGCCGCTCGGTGCTCTTCGTCGCGCTGTGCCTCTTCGTCTGGCGGCTGGTGGTCCTGATCGGCCGGCCGCTGGCGCGCCGCATCGGGACGATGGACATGGCGTTCGCCGTGGAGAAGCGCCACCGCGCGCTCGACGGCGCGCTCGCGTCGATGGTCGAGTTCGAGGGGAAGGCCGCGCTCCCCGCCGACGTCTCGCCGGAGCTGCTCGAGGCGTGGCGCCGCGACGTCGAGGCGCGCGGCGCGGCCCTCGACTTCTCCGCCATCTTCGACAGCCGCCTGCTGCGCCGCCTCGCCCTCCTCTCCGGCGGCTTCGCGGTGGTCATCGGCGGCTACTCGATCGCGCGCGGCGCGGAGGCGCGCATCTTCGTGGCGCGCCTCTTCGGCGCCGACCTCGACTGGCCGCGCCGCACCCACCTCTCGCTCGACGTGGTCGCCAGCGACGCGCCGCACTTCCGGGTCGAGCGCGATGGCGACGGCCGCGCGACGCGCGTGACGATCGCGCGCGGCGCGAGCCTGCCGGTCACGGTGGTCGCGCGCGGCACGGTCCCCGACGAGGTGCTGCTGGTGGTGCGCGAAAGCGGGCGCGCCGGCAAGGAGGAGTTCCGCATGGCGCCCAAGGAGGGCGCCGCGGGCGAGTTCCTCTACCGCTTCCGCCAAACCGCGCGCGGGATGGAGCTCAACGCCGAGGGCGGCGACGATCCCGGCAGCGGCACGCCGCTGCAGGTCGTGGTCGCGCCGGCGCCGTCCGTCGAGAAGCTGGTCGCGACGCTCACGCCGCCCGCGTACACGCGGCGCGCGCCGTCGCGCGAGGAGCGCCAGGAGTTCGCCGTCCCCGCCGGCACGAAGATCGACCTCGACGTGAAGACGGTCGGCGACGTGAGCGAGGGGACGCTCACGCTCCACAACGACCCGGGGACGACGAGGCCCCTGACCCAGGATCCGTCCGACGCCGCCACCTGGCACGCCTCGCTGGTCGCGACCGAGACCGGCACCTTCAACCTCCACCTCACCGCCAAGAACGGCTTCCGCAACCTGCAGCCGCTCGACTATCCGCTGACCGTGCTGGCGGATCGCAAGCCGACGGTCGACGTGGCGCGGCCGGCCGTCTCCGACCTCGAGGTCACGCCGCACGGCGTCGTGCCGTTCCGGCTGCTGGTCGACGACGACTACGGCGTGACGAAGGTGACGCTCGCGCTGGTGCGCAGCGGGGAGAAGGACGGGCGCCTCGCCGCGCTGCTCGGCCCGGGCAGCCCGCGGCCCGACCCGCTCGTCCCGACCGGCGAGTCGGCGCTCCTCGACAGCGTGCTCGACCTGAAGGAGCTCACGCTTCCCAAGACCAAGAAGGAGGGGGCGCTCCCGGTCGCGGAGGCGATGAACGAGGGCGACAGCCTCAACTACGTGGCGACCGCGCTCGACAACCGCGAGGACCCGCCCGGCACGCTTTCGCCCAACGAGACGGCGACCCTCTCGCGCCGCGTCGACGTCGTGAGCGACGGCGAGAAGATGCGCAAGATCGCCGACCGCCAGCTGCGCGTGAAGCAGAACGTCACCTCCGCCAAGAAGTCGCAGGAGGAGCGCCTCTCCGGCCTCGAGGCGATGCTCACCGGCCAGGGCGGCGACGCCATCGAGGCGCGCGAGCTCACCGCGCTCGAGGTCGAGCAGGGGCGCGTGGTCGGCAGCGCGCGCCAGATCGCGCGCGACCTCGCCGACGTCTCGCAGGAGTTCGTCCTGAACCGCCTCGACGGCTCGCCGCCGGCCGAGCGCGTGCTCTCCTTCCTCCTCGCGCGCCTGCAGGAGGTCAAGCTCGGCCCGTCGTTCGACTTCACGCCCTTCTCCGACCTCGCCGCCGCCAACGCCAAGGGCGAGTTCGGCGAGCTGCAGCAGCTCGGGAACCTGATCGCGATGCTCGACCTCGGCATGCAGGCGAGCGAGCTCCACGCGCAGAAGGCGCTCGAATCACTGCGCGGCGCGCGCGTGAGCGGCCGCGTCGAGGACCGCCTCGCGCTGCTGAAGCAGGCGGGCGAGGCCGAGCGCGAGGTGATCTCCGACTACGTCAAGCTGCTCGAGCGCATGGAGCAGTGGGAGGACTTCCAGGAGATCCTCGACCTGTGGCGCGGCCTCGTCCGCGACCAGGGCGAGATCAACCAGCAGAGCCGGGGCGGCGCGGGCAAGGGCGCCGAGCCGGGCAAGTGACCGCGAGCGGGTCGCCGAGGAGTTCGCCATGGAGCGAGTCGTGATGGGTTCGCCGGTCCGCCGCGCGACGGGCGCGGCACTGCTGCTCGCGCTGCTCTGCGTGCGCTCCCCGGCGATGATCGGCGGGGGCGACGGGGACGGCGACCGCGAGCGCCTGCTGAACGACCAGTCGCAGGTCTTCGACCGCCTCTCCTCGCTGCGCAAGCGGATGGAGCGGCTCGCCGCGAAGCTCGAGCAGGAGGGGAACAGCCACAAGGCCGAGCTGTTGCGCAAGTCGATCGCGGAGATCGACTCGAGAGCACTGGAAGCGCGAAAGGACGACCTGCTGCGCAAGCTGAAGGACTCGAGCCTGCAGACGTTCGAGCAGCAGGAGCGGCTGCTGAACGACCTGAACGACGTGCTGAAGGTCCTGCTCGACGAGCGCAAGCTCACCGACGTCGACGAGAAGCTGAAGCAGCTGCGCGAGACGCGCGCCGACGCGCGCGAGCTGCGGTTCGCCGAGAAGCGGCTGCGCGAGAAGACCGAGGACGCGACCGGCGACGAGCAGAAGGCGTTCGAGCGCCTCGAGAAGACGCTCTCCGACCTCCTCGAGAAGCAGCGCAAGCTCGAGAAGGAGGCGGCCGACGAGGCGAAGGCCGCCGCGACCGCGGGCTCGCGCGAGAGCGAGGAGCTCGAGCAGCGGCTCGACCAGCTCGCGCAGGCGCAGGGCGAGGTCGTCGACGCGCTCGAGAAGCAGGCGCGCGCGCGCGTGGGCGACGCGGCGCAGGCGCTCGAGCAGGCCGCGAAGGCGGCGCGCAAGGGCGGGCCCGAGGAGCTGCGCGAGGCGGCGCGCCGCCTCGACGAGACGCGCACCGACATCGAGCAGAAGGCGCCCGACCTCGCCGACCGGCTGCGTCAGGTCGAGCAGGCGCTCGTGGAGGCGGCCGACGCCGCCGACGGGAGCAAGGACGCGAAGGACGGCAAGGACGCGGCGAAGGAGGGCGCCAACGAGCCCGCGCGCGAGCCGGCCGATCCCGACGCCGCCGCGCGCGCCGACGCGGACGTGCGCGCGAAGGCGGTCGAGGCGAAGTTCGCCGAGGCGAAGCGCGCTCTCGAGGACGCGTTGCGGGCCGCGCCGAAGGCGCCGGCGCCGGGCGAGGCGGCGCGCGCCGAGCTCGACAAGCAGCTCGGCGATCTCGCGAAGACGGAGCCGGCGCTCGCCGAGCAGGCCCGGCAGATCGCCGAGGCGCTGCGCGCGCGCGCCGAGAAGAAGGCGGCCCAGGGCCAGCCGGCCGCCGCCGAGCAGGAGGCGACCAAGGCGGTCGACGCCGCGGCGCAGGAGCTCGCGAAGGCGGGCGAGGAGCTCGCCGCCGAGCCGAAGGAGGCGGGCGCGCAGCCCGAAGAGGCGCGCCGCGACCTGCCCGATCTGAAAGACGGGCTCGAGGCCGCGCGCGAGGCGAAGCGGCAGCTCGACGCCGCGCGCGACGCGCTCGCGAAGGCGGGCGAGGCGGCGCGCGAGCGGCAGCAGGGGCTCGCCAACCGGCAGGACTTCCTGCGCGGCGAGGCCGAGAAGGCGCGCCAGGACGCCAAGTCGGCGACCGAGCGGCTGAAGTCGAGCATCGACGCCGCCGGCAAGAAGCAGCTCGACCAGTCGCTCGCCAAGGCCGGGCAGGAGATGCGCGACGCGACGCAGTCGCTGCAGCGCTCCGACCCGGAGGGCGCCGCCGAGCCGCAGCAGAAAGCCGAGGAGGCTCTCGAGCAGGCGCTGCAGCAGGTGAAGGACGCCAAGCAGAAGGCGGGCGAGAACCAGCGGGACAAGGATCCCGGCGCGCAGCAGCAGCAGATGAAGCAGCTCGCCGAGGAGCAGCAGAAGATCGAGGAGAAGCTGCGCGACCTGATGCAGCGCATGAAGGAGCGCCAGCAGAAGGGGCAGGATCAGGCGGAAGCCGCGGCGCGCGCGATGGACCGCGCCAAGCAGCAGCTCGACGAGCAGGACGGCGAGCAGGCGCAGCAGTCGGAGCGCGAGGCGGAGAAGAACCTCCAGGAGCTCGAGAAGAAGCTCGACGAGGAGGAGACGCGCTACCAGAACCTGCGCTCGGAGGAGATCCTCTTCCGCATCAAGGAGAAGCTCGCCGACGCGCGCAAGCGCGCGCTGGCGCTGCACGACGGCATCGCGCAGGTCGACGCCGACCGCGCCGGCGCCGAGACGCTCCCGCGCCGCCTGCGTCCGAAGGTCCAGCAATTCGCCGACGACGCCGCGGCGCTCAAGAAGGACAACGACGACATCCACGACCGCGTGGCGAAGGAAGGCTCGCCGAGCTTCCCGTGGGTCCTCGCGAAGAACAGCGGCGACCTCGACGAGATCGGCACGCGCCTCAACTCGCGCGAGAAGGAGACCGGCTCCTTCGTGCAGATCCTCGCGAGCGACGTCGTCGCCCGCTACGACCGCCTGCTGCAGGCCTTCGACGACGAGCTCAAGCGCCGCCAGCAGCAGAAGCAGGATCCGGGGGGCGGCGGCCCGCCGCCGCCGCAGCAGCCGGGCGGCAAGTCGCCGCTCGTCCCGCCGGTCGCGGAGCTCCTGCTGCTGAAGCACCTCGAAGAGGACGTGCTGCAGGACGTGCGGACGTTCCGGGCGGCGACCGGCGATTCGAACGACCCCGACCTCGACGAGGCGCGCATGAAGCTGCTCGAGCGCCTCGGCCACCGCCACACCGAGCTCACCAACATCTTCGACGCGCTCGTGCAGCAGCAGACCGAGCCCGGCGCGGAGGGCGAGGGCGACGCGAAGGACGGCACGAAACCGGAAGGCGAAGGGAAGCCCGCGGAAGGCGAGAAGCCGAAGGACGGCGGAGACAAGCGATGAACGCGACGAAGTTCCGGATCGCGCGCACCGGCGCGCTGCTGCTCGCGGCCGCCGCGCTGTTCGCGCCGCACGCGCCGGCGCAGGGCATGGACCCCGACCAGGAGCGCGCGCGTCAGCTGATCGTCCGCATCCGCCGCTCGATGCGCGACGTCGACTCGCTCCTGCTCTCCGGCGCGCAGCCCGACAAGGTCGAGAAGGAGCTCACCGCCAACCAGAAGCGCATCGAGGAGCTGCTGAAGCAGACCGAGGCGAAGTCGCAGTCGGTGGTCGCCGACATCGACGAGCTGATCAAGCTCTCGAAGGGCTGACAGGGCGCCGGCTGTGACTCGGCGAGTCACCAGTCCCATTCGAAGGGTTCTTCCGGCCAGGATCCCGCGCAGCGTCCCGCCGACGGCGACCCGCCGAACGGGCAGGACGCGGGCGGACCGCCGCGTTCGAAGTCGGAGGATCCGCAGGAGCTCCAGCGACTGCCCAAGTCGGAGCAGGAGAAGCCGGGCGGCGCGAAGCCCGAGGACGCCCGGCCGGACAACGGCGATCCGGTGTCGGGCCAGCCCGACTCGCGGCGCCCCGACCAGCGCGACGCGAACCGCCCGCCGCCGACGGGCGCCTTCGGCGAGTTCGAGCGCAAGGACACCAAGGGCCGCTGGGGCATGCTGCCGCCCAAGGTGGCGGAGGACCTGCAGCGGCGCGACGCCGAGGAGTTCCCGCACCGCTATCGGCGCTGGATGGAGCTCTATTTCCAGCGCGTCAACCGGCTCGCCGCGCGCGACCATTGACGGCGCCGTGATCCGAGGAGAGCGAACGTGAGACGCAAGATGTCCAGGAGCCTGGTGCAGCGGGTCGCCGTCGCGCTGTCCGCGCTGGCGGCGGCGGGCGCGTTCGCGCCGTGCGCGCCGGCCCAGGGCATGGACCCCGACCAGGAGCGCGCGCGCCAGCTGATCGTCCGCATCCGCCGCTCGATGCGCGAGGTCGACACGCTGCTGCTCTCGGGCGCGCAGCCCGACAAGGTCGAGAAGGAGCTCGCCGCCAACCAGAAGCGCATCGAGGAGCTGCTGAAGGAGACCGAGTCGAAGTCGCAGTCGGTCATCCAGGGCATCGAGGAGCTGATCAAGCTGGCGAAGAGCCGGCAGCAGTCGGGCGGCGGGGGCGGCGGCGAGGGCAAGCCCAAGCCGGGCGAAGGGGACCCGCAGGACGGCGACGCTCCGCAGCGCGAGAAGTCGCAGGATCCGCAGGAGCTGCAGAAGCAGCCCGACTCCGGCAAGCCGGAGCAGGAGGGCGGGAACCCCGAGGACAAGGACGGCAACCAAGATCCGAAGAACCGCGACGGCGATCCGAAGGGGGGCAAGCCCGACCAGGGGCGCCCCGACCAGGTCGACGCCGACCGCCCGCCGCCGAAGGGCGCGACCGGCGAGTTCGAGCGCAAGGACACGAAGGGCCGCTGGGGCATGCTCCCGCCGAAGGTGGCGGAGGACCTGCAGCGCCGCGACGCCGACGAGTTCCCGCAGCGCTACCGCCGCTGGATGGAGCTCTACTTCCGGCGCGTGAACAAGCTGTCGCCGCACGACCGCTGAGCGGAATGCCGCGATGAGCCGCCTCCCGATCCTCGTCGTCGCGTCGCTCGCGGCCGCGCTCGCCCTCGCGACGGCGCACGCACCGGCGCGCGGGGACGACCGCGACCCGCAGGGGGCGACGAGCTACAGCGACGCGCCGCACCTCGAGCAGGCGCACCGCATGGCCGACAAGGCACTCGCCTTCCTCGCGGCGCACATGCGCACGAACGGCTCGCTCGAGCGCGTGAACGGGCAGCACTTCCCCTCCGTCGCGTCGACCGCGCTCGCCGTGCTCGCGTTCATGGCGAACGGCCACACCGCCGACGAGGGGACCGACCGCTACGGCCCGCAGGTGCGCCTCATGCTCGACTGGCTCCTCACGCAGGCGCAGTCGACGCAGTGCCAGTGCGGCAAGGTCCCCGGCGCGCACGTCGTCGTGAAGATCTTCGAGCCCGGCTTCAACGCGTCGCAGGTGCACGAGCACGGCTACGCGACGTGGGCGCTCGCGATGGCGTACGGCATGTCGTTCGGCGCCGACAACGAGTTCCAGCGCGCGCGGCTGAAGACGCTGCTGCAGGGAGCCGTGCACGCGCTCGAGCTCTCGCAGGCGAAGCCGAGCGGCGGCTGGTACTACACGCTCGAGGCGGGGCAGGGCGGCCACGAGGGCTCGACGACCGTGACCGTGCTGCAGTCGCTGCGCGCGGCGAAGGAGGCGGGGCTGCGCGTCGACTTCGACTGCATCCAGGGGGCGATCGACTACCTCGGCAAGCTGCAGGTGGACAAAGGGGAGGACCGCAACTTCGGCGGCTTCCGGTACCAGCTGGCGGGCGATGGGGCCGAGGAGCGCGTCTCCTTCGCGCTGACCGCCGCCTCGATCGCGTCCCTGAACCAGACGGGCGACTACGACAGCAAGGCCGTCGACCGCGGCATCGCCTACATGCGCCAGAAGGATCCCCTCACGAAGGGGAGCCTCAACCTGGCCAGCCGCATGTGGCCGTGGTACGAGCGCCTCTACGCCACGCAGGCCTACTTCCAGTACCGCGACCTGCGCCACTTCCGGCAGTGGTACCCGGAGCTGGTCACGAAGGCGGGCGGCGATCAGGCTCCCGACGGCAGCTTCTCCGACGGCGACTACGGCGACGTCTACGCGACGGCGACCGCCGCGCTCACGCTCGCCGTCCCGTTCGGCTACCTGCCGACGTTCCAGCGCTGAGGACGGAGCGCGCGTGACCTTCGCCGCTGCGCTCCTTCTCGCGACGCTCGCGCGCGCGCCGGCGGGCGGGGCGGGCGAGACGCGCGACGTCCGTTTCGAGGTGAGCGAGCTCTCCGGCGCCGGCGCGTCCGACCTGCCGGTCACGCTCTCCGCGCTGCTCGCGCCGGGCGTCTTCCACGACGACGACGTCGCGGTCGTGGTGCGCGACGGGCCGGGCGGCGGGCCGGCGGTCGTGCCGGCGCAGGTCGACGTCCTCTCGCACCACGGCGACGGCTCGCTGCAGCACGCGCTCGTCACGCTGCGCCTCGGCTTCAAGCCGCGCGCGACGCACGAGGTCTACCTGGTGCCGTCGCCGCAGAACGCGGTCACGGGCGCGTTCGAGGCGGGCGGGCCCGACCCGACCGTGCTGGTCGAGCTGGCCGACAAATCGGGCGCGCACTGGACCGCGCAGCTCGCGCCGCCGCCGGCCGACGCGCCGGTCGCGGAGGCAAGCGACGCCGAGCTGCGCTCCGGCCCCGTCTTCGGCCCGCTCGCGCAGGAGACGGCGCGCCGCGCCCGTCTGCGCAGCGGGACGGGCGAGCTCGGCAACGTCGAGGTGCGCGTGCGCTGGCGCCGCTGGTCGGGCGTCGCGGCGACGCGCGTCGACGTTTCCGTCGAGAACTGCGCGCCGACGGACTCGAAGACCAAGCCCGACGACCTCGAGTTCGCCGAGCTCATGGTCCTCGCCGGCGAGAACGTCCTCGCCGACCTGAAGGACGGCGTCCTCTTCGACCGCACGCGGCTGATCGTGCGCGGCACGGTCGGCGCCGCGCCGCCGCGCCTGCGCATCCGCGAGGACCCGGTCTACCTGGTGCGCCACGGCTTCCTGCCGCCCTTCGACTTCCGCCGCCCGCTCGACCAAAAGACGGTCGACGAGCGCGTGAAGAAGATCATCGCGTCCGACACGACCGGGTCGCTGTCGCCGTCGCAGTTCCCGCTCGGCGTCCCGTTCGACTCGGGCCCGATCTGCAAGTACATGCCGTCGACCGGCGACCGCGGCGACATCGGGCCGCTGCCCGAGTGGGCCGTGCTCGCGCTCAACTCGCGGAGCACGCTCGCCGAGGACGCGCTGCTCGCCGCCGACGGCAGCGGCGCCGCCGCCTTCCCGATCCACGTGCGCGACGCGGCCGGGAACATGGGCGTCGACTTCGAGGCGGGGAAGGCGCTCGAGGCGCGGAAGAACCGGATCAAGTGTCCGCTCACGCACGACCGCGCGCACGCGCCGCTGCTCGGGTACGCGAGCTTCCTGCTGACGGGCGACGTCTGGGCGCAGGAGGAGCTCGCCGCGGAGGCGGCCTACTGCTTCCACGACTGGCCGCACGACGGCCGCTTCCGCTACCCCGGCACGCGCGTCTTCGCGTGGTCGCTGCGCACGACGATGCTCGCGGCGAAGGTGCTGCCCGACGCCGATCCGATCAAGAAGTACCTGGGCGAGCGGCTGCGCGCGAACCTGCAGGAGGTCCGCGCGATCACGCAGTCGCCCCATCCGCTGCACCTGTGGGACAACGGCGGCTGGGAGGCGTCGGCCCGCAAGAGCTGGGTCTGCGCCACGCAGGCGAGTCCGTGGCAGCTCGCGTGGGTCGCGGCCACCGCCGACTGGACCGCGCGGCTGCACGAGAGCGACGGCGGCACCGCGAGCGCCGACGCGCGCGCGATCTCCGACTGGGTCGCACGCTACTTCACGCGCGCCTACTCCGACGTGGGCACCACCTTCATCGCGCCCGACGGCACGGACGTGACGTGGAGCAACGGCCACTACTGCCTGGCCTATTCGTTCCCGGCCGCGTCCTACCAGGCGGAGCGCGCCGGGGACAAATGGCTCATGAAGGAGGGGAGCGTCCGCCCGTTCGACTCGTTCGCGGAGGCGCTCTGGTACCTGCGCGTCAACCTCGACCACGCCTTCGATCCCGGCAAGTTCCCGGAGCTGCCGGCGGGGCCGGACGGCGTCGCGACGCGCCCCGCCGAGGAGTGGCGCCCGAAAGCGGCCTGGACGCCGCCGCCGTTGCCGACCCCGTCGTGGGTCGTCTACTCGCTGCACTGGCTCTCGGCGGTGCTCGAGGCGGGCGGCACCAAGGAGGGGCACGCGGTCTATTCGGCGGTGCGCCCCTGCGTCGAGGCGCAGATCGCGCAGCCGGGGCTGCGGATGGCGCCGGAGCTCTGGAAGCGCTGACGCGGGAGCGCGCCGGCGCGCGCGGCGACGTCACGCGGTGGTCGCGATCACTTTCGCCTGAAGGCCGTCCCCTCGCCGACCAGGCCGCGCGTCGGGAAGCGGACCGACTTGCCGCGCGCGCGCTCGACCCGGCCGATCACGGCCGCCTTCGGCCAGCCGCGCTTCCCGAGCGCGGCGAGCGTCGCGCCGATCTTCGCGGGCGCGACGACCAGCACCATGCCGACGCCGAGGTTGAAGACGCGGTGCATCTCCTCGTCGGTGACGCCGCCGAGCCGCTGCAGCCACGAGAAGACCGGCGGGATCGCGGGCGGCGCGTCGATCACGAAGGAGATGTCGCGCGTCGCGGCGCGCAGCAGGTTGAGGTAGCCGCCGCCCGTGATGTGCATCGCGGCGCGCGGCCGGAGATCGAGCTCCGCGAGCTTGCGGAACTGCGGCACGTAGATCGCCGTCGGCGCGAGCAGCGCCTCGCCGACCGTCGCGCCGAGCTCGGGCACGCGCAGTTCCGTCGAGAGGCGCGCGCGCTTGAAGCAGATCTCGCGCACGAGCGTGAAGCCGTTGCTGTGGACGCCGTTCGACGCGATGCCGACGAGCACGTCACCGGGGACGATCCCCTGGCCGTTGCTCAGGTGCTCCTTCGCGACCGTGCCGATCGCCGACGCCGCGAGGTCGATCCCCTCGCCCGGCTTGAGCCCGCGGATCATGTCGGGCAGCTGCGCCAGCTCGCCGCCCGGGATCGAGATGCCGGCCTGCTTCGCCCCCTCGTAGAGGCTCTTGCCGATCTGCGCGCCGACCGACGGGGGGGGCGCCTGCATCGCGATGTAGTCGACCAGCGCGACCGGCAGCGCGCCCACGCAGAGGAGGTCGTTCACGTTCATCGCGACGCAGTCGATGCCGATGCCGGAGAAGTCGCCCGCCTGCTCGGCCACCAGGATCTTGCTGCCGACGCCGTCGGTCGTGAACGCGATGCCGACCGGGAGGCCGAGGTCGAGGACGCTCGCGTAGTAGCCGTTCGGGAGGAGCGGCCGCTGCGACGCGGCGGGCAGCTTCTCGGTCCGCTTCACCCAGCGCAGGAGCTCGCCGAGGAAGGTCTCCTTGCGGTCGAAGCTGACGCCCGACTTCTCGTACGTCGCGGCCGACGACTTTCCCATGCGGACGGCTCCGTGACCTCCGCGTGCCGGCGCGGAGGGCGCAGCATCTTAGGGGCTGGTCCGCGGGGCTGGAACGAGCCGTGAGGAGGCGACGTGGCTTGGGGAATTGGAGCGGACGTCGAGGACGGGGGTGAAGACGGCCGCGGGTCGAAAACCCTGTCCCGAGAAGGGGATCACTACGCCGCCCAATCCCAATTGAACGGGGGCGGCTGCGTTCGGCTGTGCACGGCCAATGGGACCGTGCACGCAACTGAACGGTGGTTCGTCGGCCGTGCGAGCCCCTTTCGGGACAGGGTTTTCGCCCCGCGGCCTCTTCGAACCGTTCTCGAACGACGCCCGACGTCGTTGCTGCGCCACGGACGCGGGACCGCGCCTGCAGGATCGCAGCGGTCCGCCGGTCGGAGTCGCATCGAAGTCGCGCGGAGTCCGTGACGTGACGGCTCTCGAGGTCGAAATGGGGAGCCGTGTCATCTCGCTTCGACGCGGCTCGACTCAGGGAGCCGTCGTGTGAGTCTCGACCCGTCGTCGAAGATCGTCCGCGACGTCGGGATGCGTGGAAGTTCGGCGGGAATGGAAGATCATCGGGAATCGACGGATCGATTCGGCGTCCGTCGGCGGACTGCGAAGACGGTCCGAACTCGTGGAAGTCAGCGACAAGCCGGAGACATGACGCTCGCTCGATTCACCGGCGGGGGTCCAACTGCGAAGAGCGACCGGCGAGTCGAGCACCGTTCCACGTCCGAAGCGCAGCAACGATGTCGGACGTCGTTCGAGGACCGTGCAAAGAGGCCGCGGGTCGAAGACCTTGTCCCGAAAGGGGCTCGCGCGGCCACAAACCACTGATTCGATTGCGTGAACGGTCCCATTGGCCGTGCACAGCCGAACGCAGCCGCCCCTGCCCAGTTGGTATTGGGCGGCGTAGTGGTCCCCTTCTCGGGACAAGGTCTTCGACCCGCGGCCTCTTCACCCCGTCCTCGACGTCCGTTCCAATTCCCAGCCACGGTCGCCCGAACGGCGCCTGACCTGCAGCGACCTCTCTCAGCCGCGCGCGTCCCGGTCGGTAGTAGCCGCGCGAAGCGTCTCGTTCGAGGATCCGGAGCGATATCCCTGCAGGTCGAGCGCCACGTAGACGAAGCCGGCGTCCTTGACGGCGCGGACCACCTCGTCCCGCCGCGCGAAGAGGCGCTCGAGGTCGGCGGGGGGGACCTCGATGCGCGCCGCGTCGTCGTGGAAGCGGACGCGCACCGACGAGAAGCCGAGCCGCTTCACCGCCGCCTCGGCGCGGCCGATCCGGTCGAGGCGCGGCACGGTGACCGCGGTCCCGTACGGGATGCGCGAGGAGAGGCAGGCGAGCGCCGGCTTGTCCCAGTTCTGCAGCCCGAGCGCGCGCGCGAGCGCGCGCACGTCGGCCTTGGCGAAGCCCGCCTCGAAGAGGGGGTGGCGGACGCCGGCGTCGTCGGCCGCCTGCGCGCCCGGCCGCCAGTCGCCGCGGTCGTCGAGGTTGAGCCCGTCCGCGACGCTCTCGAGGCCGCGCCCCTTCGCCCACGGGACGAGCTTCGAGTAGAGCTCGCTCTTGCAGAAGAAGCAGCGGTTCGAGGGGTTGGCGGCGTAGTCGGGGTCGGCGAGCTCGTCGGTCGTGATCTCCTCGAGCGGCGCGCCGATCTTCTTCGCGAGGGCGCGCGCCTCCTCGAGCTCGCCCGGCGGCAGCGACGCCGAGACGCCGATCACGCCGATGGCGCGCCCGCCGAGACGGTCGTGCGCGACCTTCAGCACGAGCGTCGAGTCGACGCCGCCCGAGAAGGCGACCGCGACGCTGCCGAGCGCGTCGACGCACGCGTGCAGTCGCGCGACCTTGGTCGGATCGGGCGCCGGATCGGGATCGCTCTTCGTCGCTTCCATGGAAGTCGCGACTCTAGCCCGGATCATTCACGAGCCCCTACTGCGGCTGGGTCTGTTCGCCCATGCCAGCGTCGGAAACACGCGTTCCTTCCTCAGCGGGTCTTCAGACCCGCATCGTCGGAGCCGCGCGTTCCCTCCTCGTCCTGGACGAACATCCCGGCGCCTCGCGACGGGGCTCGTGAATAACCCGGGCTCGCCGACGCGCGTCACTTGCCCGGCTCGGAGCGGGCGAGGAGGGCGTGCTCCCGCAGGACGGCGTACGCGGCGCGCGCGACCTCCCAGCGCGCGGTCGCGCGCTTCGACGTGAACTCGGCGATCTTGCGCTCGCTCGCCGTGTCGTCCTGGATCAGCGTGTCGATTTTCGAGAGGAAGTCGCCGCGCGAGTCGAAACCGCCGATGCGCGCCGCCGCCTTCTCGAGGTCGCCGCCGTCGAGGCCGCACAGGTACAGCAGCCGCGCGCGCAGCCCCTCGTGCGTGCCGCGGATCGGCGCCTCGGGATTGACGAAGACGTTGGCGGCCGCATCGATCCAGACGCGGTACTTGAAGAGCTTGAGGAAGCCCGCGCCCACCTTCTCGTAGAGCGGCTGCGCGACGTGCGACGGGATGGGCGAGACCCACGAGTCGTCCTTCAGCAGCAGGCGCGCGTAGGCGATCACGTCGACGTCGGGCATGTCGTGCGAGGTGCCCGACGCCCACGCGTCGTAGAGCGTGACCTCGGGGTAGGCCTTGCCGTTCAGGTCGCAGTAGACGTGGTCGAAGTGGAGCGCGAGCGGGTCGATCGTGGCGTCGAAGTCGAAGCGCGCCGTGACCCACGCGACCAGACGGTCGGTGCCCGGCGGATAGCCGAACAGGAAGTTGCGCAGCGATTCGTCGGCGCTCGGGGCGCCGCCGAGGTCGAGCCCGCAGTTGCGGCCGAAGTCGTAGCGCACCGTCCCGAAGTAGGAGGTCTGATTCTCCCACGGCCGGTAGAGCTCGCGCTTCTCCGCGGCGTCGGCGTCGGACGGGGAGGCGACGACGCGATTCACGAGGCCGCGCGCGTAGACCTTCGGGTCGTAGTACTCGGGCGCCGGCGCCGCCACGACCTCGAGCTCCTTGACGGCGCGGTCGCGCCAGCCGAGGAGCTGGCGCAGGCTCGGCTCGCGCGTCGCCTCGATGCGCCGCGCGATCTCGGCGACCACGGCGTCGCGCTCCTCCCGCGGCGCGGCGTCGAAGGCGCGGCAGCCGTCGTCGAGCTCGCTCGCCGAGGGGTCGCGCTCGGGGCGGGCGGCAGGCGCCGCGACGGGGGCGGCGGGCGCGGACGGGGTCGGCGGGGCGGGGGGAGCGTTCTGCAGCGCAAGCGCGAGGGCGAACGTCCCGGCGTGGGGCAGCAATCAGGTCTCCTTGCTTCGAACGCCGCGGCTCGCGCATGAGTACGCTCGAATCGCGAAAGAGTACCGCGACCTCCGCGGACCCACCGCAGGACCTTCGCCGACATGGCAAAGCCGCTTCGTTCCCCGCGTGCCGATGACAGGGAGACGAACGGCGCCGCGGTCGGGTCCGCAGGCGAGGGGCGGGAACACGTCGTCCTGGTGCACGGCCTCCTGCGCACGCCGCGCTCGTGGATCACCGTGCGCCGCCACCTCGAGCGCGAGGACTTCTCGACCGGCGTCTTCGGGTACCCGAGCCTGCGCGGCGGTCTCGAGCCCCATGGGCGGGCGCTCGCGGCGGAGCTGCGCCGCCTCGACGTGCGCGGCCGTTTCGCGCGCGTCCACCTCGTCGGCCACAGCCTCGGCAACCTGGTCATCCGCGCCGCGCTCGCGCACGTCCGGCCGAAGAACCTCGGCCGCGTCGTCATGCTGGTGCCGCCCAACCGCGGCTCGTCGGTCGCGCGCCGCCTCGCGCGGCTGCTCGGCGACCTCTTCCCGGTCCTGCGCGACCTCTCCGACGCCGACGGGAGCGCGGCGCGCCAGCTCGCCTTCCCGCCCATGGAGGCGGGCGTGATCGCGGCGCGCTTCGACCACGTCGTCGCCGAGTCGAGCACCCATTGCCCGGGTGAGGCCGACCACTTGCTGGTGGGCGCCTCGCACGGCTGGCTCATGTACCGGCCGTCGGTGCAGCGCGCGATCGTCGCGTTCCTGCGTACCGGCCAGTTCCCGCGCCCGCCCCCGACCCCGCAGAAGTCCCGTCGACGCGAAGAGAGGAGCTCCCGATGATCCGCCGCCTCGTCCTGCTCGCCGCGCCCCTGCTCGCCCTCCTCGCCGGGGCCGCGACGCCGGCGCAGCCTGCGGCACGCGCCGCCGACCGCGTGGTGCTGAAGAGCGGGCGCGAGCTCTTCGGGAAGTTCGGGAGCGAGCGCGCCCACAAGGTCTACTTCGTCGACGACGAGATCGGCGCGCTGGTCGTCCCGCGCATGAACGTCCGGACCATCGTGCGGGGCGACGCCGACCCCGGGCTGTTCGCGCCGATCGTGCTCGAATCTGCCGAACCGGCCAGGCCCAAGAGCTACGTCCGGCTCGAGCCGGCGCAGGGCGACGCGCCCGCGGCGCTCTCGACCGGCGTGGTGCGCCTCTTCGACGAGAAGACGCGCTCGACCGTCTTCCTGGTCGGCGCGGTGCACGTCGCCGACGCCGCCTACTACGAGCGCCTCCAGGACATCCTCGACAGCTGCGACGTGGTGCTCTACGAGGGCGTCGGCCACGCGAAGGACGGCGCGGCGCCCGACGACCGCGAGATGGAGCGTTACGACGCCCTCTTCAAGCTGCAGCTCAAGGTGAAGGACCTGCTCGGGCTGACGTTCCAGCGTGACGGGCTCGATTACACGCGTTCCTTCTGGAAGAACGCCGACGTCGACATGGAGAGCCTGAGCGAGCAGATGCAGCGCGAGAACGTCGCGCTCCCGACCGACCCGCCGCTGGTGCGCGGGCTCCTGAAGCTCGTGGTCGGGATGCTCGATGCCACGCAGATCGGCGAGAACCCGGAGTTCCGCCGCCAGCTCAAGTCGCAGGTGGCCGCGGCGCTGACGACCGCCGACGCGCTCTTCGGCGGATCGATGCGCGACCTCGGGCGCGTCCTGATCGAGTGGCGCAACGACGCGGCGCTGCAGCACCTCGACGAGGAGATTGCGGGCGGCGCGCCGGGTCGCTGGATCGCGGTCTTCTACGGCGCCGGCCACCTGCCCGACATGGCGGCGAAGCTCACGCAGCGCGGCTTCGAGTTCCAGGGCGTCGGCTGGGTCCGCGCGTGGGAGCTGCGCTGACCCGCTCTACTCGACTCCGATGTGACTCTTCAGGCGCTCGACCCACTCGCGCGGGCCGTCGGCGACGGAGATCGAGCGGTGCGCGGCGATCCGGACGTAGGGCTCGAGCCCCTCGCCCACGTGGAGCCGCCAGCCGTACCGCACCGGCAGCCCGCGCACGGAGAGCTCGAGCTTGAGCGCGCCGGTCAGCTCGCGCAGCGCCTGCGCCAGCCCCCAGCGCTGGTTGCCGCTGAGGTCGGAGAGCAGCCCGGTCGCGGAGGGGCGGCAGTAGAGGATCGTCTCGAAGGCGCGGCGCGGCTCGGCGACGAGCTGCGCCGCGAGGCCGCCGCGGAACTCTCCCACCAGCAGCTCGGGAGGATTGGTGGTCTCGAGGACGGAGGGGCGCCCGCCGCCGTGGCGGTGCGTGAATTCGCGGTCGCGCAGCACGCGCTTCGGCTCGCTCGCGAGGAGCCGGATCGTCTGGAAGCCGTGGCCGCGCGCGCGGCGCCGCTTGCCGATCTCGACCCAGCCGCGCCGGCCGGCGCGCGTCTGCGGCCAGCGCGGATCGCCGCTCGAGAAAAGGAAGTTCTCCGCCTTCGACAGCTGCTCGATGACCGAGATCGCGTCCATGGGGGGGAGCGTGTCGGTGTCGTCGCCGTGGATCGTGCTGGTGATCTGGCGCAGCTCGAGCGTGTCGCCGTCGACGCGGTGCGCAGTGAGCAGCACCATCCCGCGCACGAGCTCGACCGCGTCGAGCACCGGCCCGAACGCGCCGCGGCAGAGCGAGCAGTTCTCGCGCCCCGGCTCGCCCGGCCGCCGCTCGCTCGCGGCCGCGAGCACGCTCGCGAAGTCGAGCGTCTTCAGGTCGTGGGCGAGCCGCTGCTCGGCGACGACCTCGGGCGGGATCTTGCGGCGCGGCAAGCGGCGCTCAGCTCGCGGCCGTCGCGATGCGGCCCGACTCGGGACTGCTCGCGCGCCCGTATTCGGTGACCGGGATGCGGCCGGCGAGGAACGCATGGCGCCCGGCGAGCGCGGCGTGGCGCATCGCGGCCGCCATCTTCACCGGGTCCTTCGCGAGCGCGACCGCGGTGTTGAGCAGGACCGCGTCGATGCCGAGCTCGAAGGCGAGCGCCACGTCGCTCGCGGTCCCGACGCCGGCGTCGACCAGCACCGGCACCTTCACGCTGCCCTTGATCAGCCGGATGTTGCGCGGGTTGTTGATGCCCTGGCCCGAGCCGATCGGCGAGCCGAGCGGCATCACCGCGGCGGCGCCCGCCTCCTCGAGGCGCTGCGCGACGATCGGGTCGTCGCAGGTGTAGGCGAGCACGGTGAAGCCTTCCTTCACCAACGCGCGCGTCGCCTCGAGCGTCGCGATCGGATCGGGGAGGAGCGTGAGCTTGTCGCCCAGCACCTCGAGCTTCACCAGCTCGCTCAGCCCCGCTTCGCGGCCGAGCCGCGCGGTCCGGATCGCGTCCTCCGCGGTGAAGCATCCGGCAGTGTTGGGCAGCAGCGTGATGCGGCGCGTGTCGACGAAGTCGAGCAGGCTCGCCTCGCGCCGGTCGAGGTTGACGCGGCGGACGGCGACGGTGACGCACTCGGTCCCCGACGCCTCGTGCGCGGCGCGCATCACCTCGTGGCTCGGGTACTTGCCGGTCCCGAGGAAGAGGCGCGACGTGAAGGTCCGGCCGCCGACGCGCAGCGGCTCGTCGCGGAGCGGCTCGGAGTGCGGGGTGTCAGTCACGGGAGTCTCATCCTCCGCCCACGAAGGTCACGATCTCGATCCGGTCGCCGCCCGCGAGCACGCGGTCCCATTGCGCTCGCGGGAGCAGCGCGCGGTTGAGCTCGACCGCGACGCGCTCGGCGGCGATCCGCAGCTCGACCTCGAGCAGCTCGCGCACCGTCGCGCCGCTCTTGATCGAGCGGGGCTCGCCGTTCAGCTCGATCGTCGTCCCATCCATCGAGGGCTCACTCGCGCGGGAACTTCGGGTGCGAACGCGCCGGCGCGAGGTCGGGGTCGCGACGCGCATAGGCGAGTTCGAGCGCCCGGCCGGCGCCGGTCACGCACCGCCGCGCGAGATGTTCGGCGAGGAGCGTGGCGGCCTGCTCGGGACGGCCGAGCAGCGCGTGGACGCAGGCGAGATCGTACAGGCGCGTCGGAGAGCGCTCAACGCAGGCGAGGCACGCCTCCGCGGCTTCGCGCCGGCCGCGGCGCGCGAAGTCGACGGCGCAGTGGAGCCAGCGCCCGCCGTCCCACGGCAGCTCGGTGCCGGCGGCGAGCAGGTCGGCCGACGCGCCGTCGACGTCGTTGGCGAGCGTCGCGCGCAGGTTCGAGCGCATGACCAGGATGCGCGCGACGAGCGGCGCGTGCGGGGGCGCGGTGCGGAAGAACGGGCGGCCGGCGGGCGGCGCCGCCGCGTCGCCGCGCGCGAGGCGCTGCACGAACTCGGCGCCGGCGCTGCGCTGCAGCCCGGTCGCGGTCGCGAGCGCGGCGGCGACCGCCTCCTCGGCGCTCGCGCGGTCGCCGCGATAGAGGTGGCAGCGCGCCGCGACGAGGCGCGCCTCGACCAGCAGGAGCTGGTTGATCGGGAGGCGCCGTTGCTCGAGCACGGTGAGGCGCGGGGTGATCAGCGCGAGCGCCGCTTCGGGGTCGCCGCGGTCGGTCAGGAGCGCTTCTGCGGCGCGCGTGAAGACCCAGCTCGCGACGCGCTCGTCGTCCCCGCTCTCCGCGTCGTCGTCGGGCCCCTTCGCGGCGAGCAGGCCGTTGCGCGCGCGGGCGTGCGAGTGCTCGATCGCCTCGACGAGGGCCAGCGCGGCGGCGAGCCACGCCTCGGCGCGCCGGGCGCGGCCCGCCGGCTCGCGCGCCCACGCCGGGCCGAACGGCCCGAAGAACGCCTCGTCGACGAAGCAGCGGTCGATCACGACCGGCGCCGCCGTGAGCGCCTCGACCAGGGGCTCGACCGCCGCCTTCGTGTCGCCGGCCTCGACCCACGACGCGACCAGCGCGCCGCGCAGCGCGAGGACGGCGAGCGCGTCCTCCTGCGCGAGCGGCGGCCGCGGCAGCGCGCGCGCCGCCGCCGCGGCGGTCGCGGCGACGCCGCGGCTCGCGTCGCCGAGCCACGCGCTCCACGCCAGCGCGAGGTGCGCCTGGCCGAGCGCCTCGATCGCCGCCGTCGCGTTCGCCCCCGAGTTCGCGCGCGCCACTACCTCGAGCAGCCCTTGCGCGCGCGCGCGGTCGCCCGACTCGATCGAGGCGGCGCAGGCGTCGAGCGCGAGCGACGGGAGCTCGGGGTGGCGGGCGAAGAGCTCGCGCTCGACGTCGGCGACCTCCGCGGCGCGCCCGCCGGTCCGGCCGCGCGCGAGGGCGGAGTCGTAGGCGAAGCGCGCCGCCGCGACGACGTCCGCCTCGGGGCGGAGCTGGTCGGCGAACAGCTCCGCGAGCCCCTCGACCTCCTCGAGCGAGGCGAGGAGGTTGTCCGCGGCGGCGAGCAGCTCGACCGGGCCGTGTCCGGCGCGCGCGCGCGCGGCGACGGAGCGCAGCGCCATGCGCGCCGCGGCGGGCGGCGCCTTCCCGATCCACTCGAGGAGCGCCTCGTCGACGATCCCTCCGCCGCCCGTCTCGGCGGCGAGCGCCGGCAGCCAGGCGGCGGGCGTCGGCCGCGGCAGCCGCCGGATCAGCTCGAGCGCGAGCCCCGGCCGAGCCACCACCGCCGCCAGCTCGGGAGGTCCCTCCGCCGGCGCGAGCAGCGCCGCGGCGACCGCTTCGGTCGCGCTCGCGCGGCCCGCCGCGACGAGCTCCCGGAGCTCGCGGACGGCGGCGGCGGGGTCGCCCACGTAGCGGGCGGCGACGTCGTCGACGCGGTCGTGCTCGCCCGCCGATCGCAGCGGGGCGGCGCGGGCCGGTGGCGTCGCCAGCGCACCGACGAGCCCGGCGAGCGCGAGCGCGGCGGCCCGGGACGGGGCGCGTCTGGCCGCGGCAAAAATCCATAGGAAGGGGCGCCGCGGTTGACCCCGGCGATTGGCGCGCGTTACGATCCCCCGGCTTTTCTCCGGCGCCGCGCAAAGAGGTGGGCCCTGCCCACTTCTTTTCGTCTCCGGCTCGAACGTCTGGTTCGAGCGGGGTCGAGCGGCGCTTTGGCCATTGGATCGGACTTCAACGTTGGTGTCGACACCTCTGGCGCCGCGCGGGACCGCTCCGGGTTCCGCGCCGAAGGAGAAGAGCCGCGCGCCGGCCTTCGGGCCGCCGGCCGCGGCGGAGGAGGCCCGAGGGAGTCCCTTCATGGATGGCGCAGAAATCCTCCGGATCATCGACGCCCTCCATCGCGAGAAGGACATCGACAAGGAATACCTTTTCACCTCGATCGAGTTCGCGCTCGCCTCCGCGGCGAAGAAGAAGTTCGAGGCCGGGGACGAGCTCGTGGTCCACATCGATCGCAAGACCGGGAAGGTCGACGCGTTCATCGGCGACAAGCCGGTGGTCCTGGGCGACCTCGGGCGCATCGGCGCCCAGGTCGCCAAGCAGGTGATGATCCAGCGCAACCGCGAGGCCGAGCAGGACGTCGTCCTGGCCCAGTACGACGACCGGCGCGGCCAGATCGTCACCGGCATCGTGCAGCGCATCGACATGGGCAACCTGATCGTCAACCTCGGCAAGTGCGAGGGGATCCTGCCGCGCTCCGAGTCGGTGCGCGGCGAGTCCTATTCGGTCGGCGACCGCATCAAGGTCCTCGTCACCGAGGTGAAGAAGGTCGGGCTGCGCGTCCGCATCATCTGCTCGCGCACCCACCCCGACCTGGTGCGCCGCCTCTTCGAGATCGAGGTGCCCGAGATCGCCGACGGCGTGATCGAGATCAAGCGCGTCGCGCGCGAGCCGGGCTACCGCACCAAGATCGCGGTCGCCTCGGCCGACATGCGCGTCGACTGCATCGGCGCCTGCGTCGGCATCCGCGGCACGCGCATCAAGTCGATCACCGAGGAGCTGAACGGCGAGAAGATCGACATCATCCGGTGGAACGAGTCGGTCGAGGCGCTGATCATCAACGCGCTGCGGCCGGCCGAGATCACCGACATCAAGCTCGATCCCGCCCGGAACACCGCGACCGTGAACGTGACCGAGGACCAGCTCTCGCTGGCGATCGGCCGCCGCGGGCAGAACGTCCGCCTCGCCTCGAAGCTCACGGGGTGGGAGATCAACCTCCAGCCGATCCGGGCCGACGGGACGCCGATCCCGCCGGAGGAGCTCGTCCGGGCGGGCGCGCCCGCGGCTGCAGCTGCAGCCGGCCCCGCGCCGGCTGCCGCGGCTGCGGCCGGTGCGCCTGCGCCTGCGGCTGCCACGGCTGCCACGACTGCGACGGGCGCGGCTGCGGCCGACGCGGCTGCGCCTGACGCGGGCGGCGGCGCGCCGCCGGCCGCCGAGAGCGCGGCGCCGCCGGCTCCCGCGCCCGAGACCGAGACGGGCGGAGCCGACCGGTCGGGAGACGCTGCGGCATCGGGCTGAGCCGGTCGTCGCGTCGGTGGTTTCGCCCGTAGTTTCCCAGGTCCGAACGGATCGCGTCCCAGGAGTCGTCGCTTGCGGCTGCACGAACTTGCGAAATCGATGGAGGCGGAGTCGAAGGAGCTTCTCGCGCTGGCGAAGAAGCTCGGCCTCCCCGTCAAGAGCCCTTCCTCCAACCTCGAGCCCGGCGAAGTCGGGATCCTCAAGGCTGCGTACAAGTACCGCGACCTGAACGAGGACGAGATCCTCGAGAAGCTCGAACAGGCCGAGACGCAGAAGGAAGCCGAGAAGAAGACGAGCGAGGCGGCCTCGAAGATCCAGGCCGAGAAGCTCGCGCACGAGCGCGCCGCGCGCGAGGCGCAGGCGAAGATCGAGGCCGAGGAGGCCGCGAGCGCCGAGGCGGCGACCGACGAGGAAGCGCTGCCCGAAGAGGGCGAGGAGGTCGGCGTCGAGGAGGAGGCTCCCGCGGAGGAGCCGGCCGGCGAGGAGGTCGTCGAGGCCTCCGCCGGCGAGGCTCCCACGGCCGGCGAGGCCGTCGTCGAGCCGATGGAGACGTCCGGAGCGCCGGCCGCGAAGGTGGGCCCGGGCGCAGGCGCCCCCGCGGCCCCGGCCGCTCCGGCCGGCGGCCCCGCCGCCGGTCCGGCCCGCCGCGGCGCGAAGATCCTCGGACGCATCGAGCTCAACAAGGCCGACGTCGCGAAGTCCGAGGCGACCCACGCGGCGCTCGAGAAGGAGCTGACGCCCGGCGCGGGCGCCCTCGGTCGCCGCCGCGGCACCGAGGCCGCCGACAAGGAGGCCGAGGCGCAGGCGCAGGCGCGCAAGCGCGCCAAGCAGGCCGCCAAGCCGGTCAAGTGGCAGGCGGAGGTCGAGGAGTTCGCGCCGGTCTCGGAGAACCAGGTCGCCAAGCCGCGCTTCTGGGAGCGTGGCCCGGCCCGCCGCCAGACGCGCACGAAGCTCAAGCGCGCCCCGGGTGCGCAGGTCCTGCAGCAGACCAAGACGGTCAGGGTGCAGCTGCCGACGTCGGTGAAGGAGCTCTCGCCGCTGCTCGGGCTGCGCTCGGGCGAGCTCATCAGCAAGCTGCTCACGCTCAAGGGCGTGGCGATCGGCGTGAGCCAGCAGCTCGACGCCGAGACGGTCCAGCTCCTCGCGCTCGAGTTCAAGCGCGAGATCGAGATCGCGACCGAGGAGACCGCGGAGACGAAGCTCCTGGAGAAGGAGAAGACGACCGCGGAGAAGACCGTCCCGAAGAAGGAGGGCGATCCGCGTCCGCCGGTGGTCGTGATCATGGGTCACGTCGACCACGGCAAGACCTCGCTGCTCGACTACATCCGCAAGACCAAGGTCGTCGACACCGAGCACGGCGGCATCACGCAGCACATGCGCGCCTACCAGGTGACGACGCCCAAGGGCGGCCGCGTCACGTTCCTCGACACGCCGGGTCACCGCGCCTTCACCGAGATGCGCAGCCGCGGCGCCAACGTCACCGACATCGTCGTGCTCGTGGTCGCCGCCGACGACGGCGTGATGCCGCAGACCGTCGAGTCGGTCGAGCACGCGCGCGCCGCCAATCCCGACATGCCGATCGTGGTCGCGCTGAACAAGATCGACAAGCGCGACGCCAACCCGCTGCGCGCGAAGCAGCAGCTGATGGGGCTCAACCTGCTGCCCGAGGAGTTCGGCGGCAAGATCGGCGTGGTCGAGTGCTCCGCGACGACCGGCAAGGGCATCGACGACCTGCTCGACCGAATCGACCTCGAGGCCGAGGTCCACGACCTGCGCGCCGAGAAGAAGGGCCGCGCGCAGGCCTTCGTGATCGAGGCGACCAAGGAGGAGGGCAAGGGCGTCGTAGCGACCGTGCTGGTGCGCAGCGGCACGCTCAAGATGCGCGACGCCTTCCTGTGCGGCCGGACGTGGGGCCGCGTCCGCATGATGGAGGACGACGTCGGCAAGCGCATCGAGGAGGCGCCGCCGTCGATGCCGGTGCGGCTCTACGGCTTCAAGGGCGAGGTGCCCGAGGCGGGCGACGCGCTGATGGTCGTGGCCGACGAGAAGGAGGCCGAGCACGTCGCCGGCGAGCGCACGCACGCCGTGCGCGCCGGCCAGGTGGTCGAGCGGCCGAAGGTCACGCTCGAGAACCTCTTCGCCACGCTCGGCCAGCAGAAGGCGAAGGAGATCCCGGTCATCATCAAGGGCGACGTCTCGGGATCGATCGAGGTCCTGAAGCGCGAGCTCGACGAGCTGAAGCACGTCGAGGTGAACGTCAAGGTGCTGCGCGCCGCGGTCGGCGCCATCACCGAAGAGGACATCATGCTGGCGAGCACCAGCAGCGCGCTGGTCTTCGGCTTCCACGTCGTCCCCGACGCGAAGTCGCGTCGCCTGGCGGAGCAGCTCGGCGTCGAGGTCAAGACCTACTACGTGATCTACGAGCTGCTCGACGACCTGAAGAAGTCGATGGCCGGCATGCTCAAGCCGGAGGAGTCGGAGAAGATCCTCGGCCACTTCGAGGTGCGCGAGACGTTCAAGGTCAGCAAGGTCGGCACGATCGCCGGCTGCTTCGTCACCGACGGCCTGGTGAAGCGCAGCGACAAGGTGCGCGTGCTGCGCGACGGCAAGGTGATCTACACGACCGGCATCGAGACGCTGCGCCGCTTCAAGGACGACGTGAAGGAGGTGAGGGAGGGCTTCGAGTGCGGCGTGAAGCTCGCCAACTTCGACGACGTGAAGAAGGGCGACACGGTCGAGGCGTTCGAGATCGTGCACAAGGAGCGCGAGCTCAAGCTGGCGTGACGGCGCGCCGCGGCGGCGCGGTCACAGCAGGTCGATCTGGTGGTCGACCAGCTCGGCGGTCGGATGGACGCGGAGCTGCTTCACGATCGCGTCGAGGACCTCGCGCACGCGGGCCGATTCGTTGGCGCAGGTGACGACGCCGAGCGTCGCCTTCTGCCAGACGTCCTGGTCGTCGACCTCGGCGACGGCGACGTTGAAGCGCGCGCGCAGCTTGTCCTTGACCGAGCGGAGCACCTGCCGCTTCTCCTTCAGCGACCGGCTGCCGCGGATGAGCAGCGTGAATTGCAGGATCCCGACTTCCATCATCGCCGCGGGATGGTAGCGGGGCGCACGCACCGGAGACGGGAATGCCGAGCCGATCGAACCAGCGCCTGACCGAGGTCATCCGGCAGCGCGCCGCCCACGTGATCCTCTTCGAGCTGCGCGACCCGCGCATGGGCTTCGTCACGATCACCAAGGTGAAGCTCGCCCCCGACATGTCGACCTGCGTCATCTACTGGTCGGTGATCGGCACCGCGGGCGACAAGAGCAAGACGATGCACGCCCTCGAGCACGCCCGCGTCTTCGTCCAGCGGCGCGTCGCCGAGGGCCTGCGGACGCGCTCCGCGCCCATCCTCTCCTTCGAGTTCGACCCCTCGGTCGAGGGGTCGATCAAGATGGGCGGCCTGCTCAAGTCACTGCGCGAAGAGCGCGGCGAGACGTCACCCTCCGCTGCCGAGGCCGCCCCCGTCGAAGGGGAGGAGGACGGCGAGGACGAGGATGAGAGCGAGGACGCGGAAGAGGACGAGGCCGGCGACGAGGACGAAGGTGAGGACGAGGACACGGACGAAGACACGGACGAGGACGCGGACGAGGACGCGGACGAGGACGCCGAAGAAGGCGAAGGCGAGGGCGACGAATCCGGCGACTCGCCTCCCGACCGCGCGCGCCCCTGAACGCCCGGACCCGCGGATGTCAGTGCGCTGCGGGCGCCGCGGGCGTGGCCGGCGTCGCCGGCGTCGGCAGTGAGGGCGGCCGTTTCGGTGCGGCCGGCGCGGGGAAGAGGATCGGCGTCACGAAGATCATCAGCGCGATCGCGATGAACATGAAGCACTTCCAGCCGAACGGGACCTCGACGCCGAGCCCGCGCGCGGAGAGCGCGGTCGTGAGCGGCCACACGCGCGACTGCCCCTCCTCGAGCGTGATCGGCGTCGGCGTCGTCCACTGCGGCAGGCCGGTGAGGATGCTCGTCCCCTTGTGGTCGGCGATCTCGAGCTCGTATTCGCCCGGATCGAGCTCGCCGTAGGCGACCCGGCCGAAGCGCTGGTCGCGTTCGAGCTTCCGGCCGTCGGTCTCCTCGACCATCACGACCTCTTGCCGCCGCGTGCTCGCGTCGTCGGACTTCCCGGCCGGACGCAGGAAGGCGGTCGCGCCGTCCTTCTTGATCGAGACCGGGTGGATCTTGGTGCCGCGCACCTGGATCTCGAGCGACGCCTTCTTGACCAGCGCGATCACGACCATGGCCGTCGCGGGGCCCGTCGTCGCGATCTTGACCGCGAGGTCGGTACGCCCGGCCGGCGTGACGGTCCAGGTGCCGTCGACGAGGCCGTTCACGAGGAAGTGGCCCTTGGAGTCGGTGTTCACCGCGACCGCGGCGCCGCCCGCGGTGACCTCGATCTTCTGGTCGGCGACCGGTTTGCCCGCGAAGTCGAGCACCACGCCGGAGATGCGCGCGGCGCCGCGCTTCATCGTCACGTCCGCCTCGACCGCCTTGCCCTTCTCCGCGACCGCGGTCGCCGGCTCGGAGACCGTGTAGAGGAAGTCGGGGTCGGTCGCGACCACCGTGTAGGTGGCCGGCTTCACGAGATCGAACGCATATCGGCCGTCGGGGCCGGTCGTCGTCGCGGCAACCTCCCTGCCGTCGGCGCCGATCAGCGCGACGCGCGCCTGCGCGAGGCCGCGGCCCGACGGCGCGCGGACATGGCCGAAGACGCTGTCGGGGTTGCGCGGCGGCGGCGGCAGGAGCTTCATCGCCGGGACGACGGCGGGCGAGCCCTTCGCGGCGGGCTCGCTCGAGGCGGCGGCCGCGTTCGACGGCGCGGCGCCGTGGGCGGGTGCGCCCTCCTGCGCCTGAGCAGGCGCGGCATGTCCCGCGGCGGCCGGCGCGGCCGCGTCCGGCTGCTTCTCGTCGCCCGCCGGCTTGTGCGCGCTGATGTAGGCGAACACGCAGAAGGCCGCGACCACGATCAACGCCGGAGCCCACTTCATCCCTGCTTCTCCTGGTTCGTCCGTCCGGTCCCGGACGCGCCGCGCCCCGCGATCCGTCGCCAGCGCATCCCGTCCTTGGTGTCGAGGAGCTCGATCCCGCGCGCCTTGAGCTGGTCGCGGATCTCGTCCGCGCGCTTGAAGTCGCGGCGCTTCCGGGCCTCCTCGCGCTCCGCGATCATGGCGTCGATCCCGGCGTCATCCAGCACGGGAGTTTCCGTTTTCTTCTCGAGCAGCCCGAACACGCCGAAGAATTCGCGCAGCAGCGCGAGGAAGGCCGCAGCGTCGCCGCCGAGCGGGCGGCGGCGATTCACCTCGCCGACCGCCTCGTCGAGGACGGCGAGCGCGACCGAGACGTTCAGGTCGTCGTCGAGCGCCGCCCCGAACCGCCCGCGCAGCCCGTCGGCCAGCCCCGCGACCTCGTCGGTCGCGTGGGCCGTGCCGCCCGCCGCCGCCTCGGCCGCCAGCCGCTCGCTCGCGTCGCGGTAGCGCTGGACCTTCTTCTCCGCCTCGTCGAGGCCGGCCAGCGTGAAGTTGAGCGGCTCGCGGTAGTGCGCCTTCTGCAGCGCGATGCGCAGCGCGTCGCCGCCGTACCCCTTCTCCTTCAGGCCGGCGATCGTGTGCACGTTGCCGAGCCGCTTCGACATCTTCGTCGCGTCGACCAGCAGGTGGCGCGCGTGCAGCCAATGTCGGACGAACTGCTTTCCCGTCGTCCCCTCCGACTGCGCGATCTCGCATTCGTGGTGGGGGAAGACGTTGTCCTCGCCGCCGGTGTGGAGGTCGAGCGTGTCGCCGAGATACTTGCGCGACATCGCGGAGCACTCGATGTGCCAGCCCGGGAAGCCGCGCCCCCACGGCGAATCCCACTGCATCTGGTGCTGCGGGTCGATCTTCCAGAGCGCGAAGTCGCGGGGGTCGCGCTTCTCCGGGTTCACCTCGATGCGCGCGCCGGCCTGCAGCTCCTCGGAGGTGTTGCCGGAGAGGCGTCCGTAGGCGGGGAAGCGCGCGACGTCGAAGTAGACGTTGCCGCTCGCGACCTTGTAGGCGAGCCCGCGCCGCTCGAGCTCCGCGATCATCGCGATCATCTCGGGGATGTGGTCGGTGGCGCGCGGGAACCACTGCGCGTCGCGGAACGACAGGAAGGCGCGCGCGGCGTCGAACTCCTCGATGTACTTCCTCGCCACGTCCCAGATCGTGATCTTCTGCTTGCGCGCCGCCGCCTCGAGCTTGTCCTCGCCCTCCTCGGCGTCCTCGAGGAGGTGGCCGACGTCGGTGATGTTCATCACCTGGCGCACCCGGTAGCCGCGCCACTCGAGGAAGCGGCGCAGCAGGTCGGCGAGCAGGAACGACCGGAAGTTGCCGATGTGCGGCGACGAGTAGACGGTCGGTCCGCAGTTGTACATGCGGACCTCGCCGGGCTGCTGCGGCACGAACTCTTCGATCCGCCGCGTGAAGGTGTTGTGGAAGCGGATCGCCATCGCCCCGCCTGCGAAGGAAAGCGCGGTAGTCTCTAGGGCCCGCACGACCGAGTCAAGGCAAGCGCCCCGAACCGATCCCATGCCGCAGCAACCGCTTACGTTCGCCACGCTGCCCGACGAGATCCGCGGCTACCGCCTCGACGGCCTGCTCGGTGCCGGGGCCATGGGGGCCGTCTATCGCGCCATCGCTCCGGGCGGCCGGCGCGGCCTCGAGGCGAGCACGCGCGTCGCGCTCAAGATCCTCGACCCGCGCTTCGCGCCCGACGCCGACATCGTGCGCCGCTTCAAGCGCGAGGCGGGCATCGGCCTCGACGCGATCCACCCCGGCATTGCGCGCGTGCACGAGATCGGGAGCCTGCGCGTCGGGGGCGAGCGGCGCCTCCACTACATCGTCCAGGAGCTCCTGCGCGGCGGCAGCCTGCAAGGCCGCATCGAGGCCGAGGGGCCGCAGCCCGAGCCCGTCATCCGCGAGCTCGCGCGTCAGGTCGCCGAGGCGCTCGCCTTCGTGCACGGCCGCCAGATCGTCCACCGCGACCTGAAGCCCGCCAACCTGTTCCTCGACGAGCGCGGGCAGGTCAAGCTCGTCGACTTCGGCCTCGCGCGCGTGCTGGACGACCGGGAGGGAGACGCGAGGGCGAAGGACCCCTCCGCCAGCGGCATCCGCCTGCGCGCGAAGGGCGACGACGACGGCGTCGCCTTGGGCATCACCTCCGCGGGCCGCTTCCTCGGCACGGTCGCCTACGCGTCGCCCGAGCAGCTCGCCGGCGCGGTCGCGACGCCGCGCAGCGACCTCTTCTCGCTCGGCCTGATCCTGCACGAGATGGCGACCGGCAGCCACCCCTTCGCGCGCGAGCGCGAGCAGGGCTACGACGCCTACGCGCTGGCGGTCCAGTCGCGCGACCCGCTGCCGCTCACCGACCTGCGCCCCGATCTCAGCGCCTTCCTCGAGCGCGTCGTCCAGCTCCTGCTCGAGCGCGACCCGACGCACCGCTTCGAGAGCGCGCGCGCCGTCGCCGACGCCCTCGCGGCCGGCGAGCGCTCCGACTTCTGGCGCGCCGCGATCGCCGCCGACAGCCACTACGTCTCGATCGGCCGGCGCCGCCTCGGCGTGCGGCGCGCGACGCGCCAGGTGGCGCGCGGCCACGAGTCGGCGCTGTTCGTCGACGAGGCGCGCGCCGCCTTCGCCGGCCGCGTGCGCAGGGTCGTGGTCGAGGGCGAGGCGGGCTGCGGCAAGACGCGCCTCGTCGACGCGCTCGCCGAGTGGCTCGAGCGCGGCGGACCGAAGGCGTTCTTCCTCGTGCTGCGCTGTCGCGCCGACGCGGCGCCGCTCGCGCCGTTCGTCGACCTGCTCGCGGACGCCTTCGCGCTCGACGAGTGCGCCGACGCGAATGCCCGTCGTGCACGGGCGGAGGCGCGCGCACGCGATTTCCTGCCCGACGATCCCGCCGCGGCCGACGCGATCGTCGAGCTGGTCATTCCTGGCACGGGGCCGGGCAAGGGGGCGGGCAAGGGCCGGCGCACCGCGCTGCCGGCGCTGCGCGCCGCGCTGGTCGCGCTGCTGCGCGCGGTCGAGCGGCAGGCTCCGCTCCTGTTGGTCGGCGACGCGCTCGAGGCCGCCGACCTCGACACGCTGCGCGTGCTCGACACGCTGGCGGCGGACGAGTCGCCGGCGCGCCGCCTCCTGCTGGCCGTCACGCTGCGGCGCGACGCCCCGCTCTCGCGCGGCGCGCAGCCGATCGTCGCGAACCTGCGGCGCGGCGCCACGAACTTCGCCCTCGGCCCGCTCGACGAGCCCGCCTTCGAGCCGATCGCGCGCGATCTCGCGCTCGACCAGGACGACCTGCCGAAGGTGGCGCGCCGCCTGCACGACCTCGCGTCGGGCGTGCCCGGCGTCGCGCTCGAGCTGCACGCCTGGCTGGCCGCGCGCGGCGAGCTCGCCGCGCTGCACGGCCGGCGCGTCGCCATCACCGCGCTCCCGCCCTCGTTCGACGCGCGCTTCGCCGAGCGCCTCGCGCCGCTGGCCTACGACGAGCGCACCGTCGTCGAGGCGGCCGCGGTGCTCGGCACCGACCTCCGCCTCAACACGCTGGGCGAGATCCTCGGCCTCGCGGCGGCGCAGTTCGACCCGATCGTCGCGCGCCTCGAAGGCGAGCGGCGCCTGCTGACGCGCAAGGCCGGCGTGCTGCGCTTCCGCGACCCGCTGCTGCGGCGCTGGCTCGTCGCGCGCACGCCGCGCGAGAGGCGCCGCGACATCCACCGCCTCGCCGCGCGCCGCTACGACCGCGAGGCCTCCGCCGCCGCCGCGCCGCCGCGCGCCGCGCTCAAGGCGGCGATCCACGCCGACCTCGCCGGCGAGCGCGACCTGCTCGCGCGCCACCTGCGCGCGGCGGTCCGCCTGCTCGAGTTCGAGGGGATGCTCGAGCGCGCCGAGCGGCTGGTGAACTCGGCGGTCGACGCGGCGCGCGTCGCGCCGGAGGACCCGCGCCTGCTCGCCGCCGCGCTCGTCCTGCGCGGCCAGCTCGCGCACACGCGCGGCCGGCGCGAGGACGAGCGCGCCACCTGGACCGAGGCGGTGCGGCTCGGCACCCAGCTCGACGACCCGGCGATCCTCGCGCAGGCGTACCACGGGCTCGGACGGCTGGCGTCGCGCACCGGCCGCTTCGTCGCCGCCGAGAACGCGCTGCGCAAGGCGGAGCAGGCGGCGCAGCGCGTGCCGCGCGGGCTCGGCGGCGAGCGCGCGTTCATCCTGCTCGACCTCTCCGAGGTGCTGCTCTGGAGCGGCGACGAGGAGCGCTGCGCAAAGGCGCTGGAGCAGGCCGAGCTCGCCATCGACGCCGGCGCGACGCCCGGCTCGATCGCGCGGTACTTCAAGGAGCGCGGCAACCTGCTGCTCGAGCTCGAGCGGTTCGACGAGGCGGCCGAGGCGTACCGGCAGGGGCGCGAGCTGGTGCGCGGCTCGGGCCAGCGCGCGCTCCACCGCGCGCTGCTGATCGGCCACTCCCGCCTGCTGCGCGAGCTCGCCGACTGGGAAAGGGCGCGGCGCGCCGCCGAGATGGCGCGCAAGTCGGCCGCGTCCGACCTCGACCGCCGCCATCTCGCGCAGGCGTGGTTCGTGATCGGCGACGTCGCGGCGCGCTCGGGCGATCCCGACGGCGCGCTCGTCCCGTACGTCGCGGCGCTGCGCCTCGCGCGGCGGATCCAGGACGACTACCTCGTCGTCAGCGCGCTGTCGGCGCTGTCGTTCCTCTACCGCTGGAAACGGTTCAAGAACCACTCGCTGCGCCGCGCGGTCCGCTGCGCCCGGCGCTCGATCGCGCTCGCGCGCCACCTCGACGTCGGCCGCCTCGAGGCGCGCGGCCTCGCGGCGCTCGCCCTGTGCTACCGCGACATGGGCAAGCTCGGCTGGGCGCGCGCGATCGCGGAGAAGGCGGTGCGCGAGGCGAAGGACGCGGGAATCCGCCGCCGGCGCGCCGCCGAAATCTGGTATGTGCACGCGCGCATCCTGGCCGACCTCGGGAAGCGCGACGAGGCGCGCGCGTCTCTCGACGAGGCGCGCCAGCGCCTCGAGCGGCGGCTGCTCGGCGTCGCCTCGCCGGCGACCCGCGCGCGCATGCTCGAGCGCGACCCGCTGCTGCGGGAGATCGAAGCGACGCAGGCATGATCCTGACCGTCACGCTCAACCCCTGCGTGCACCGCTACCTCCTCTACCGCGAGGAGGTCCCGCCGCGGACGGTCGTGCGGCTGGTGCGAGAACGCATGAGCTCGGGAGGCAAGGGGCTGAACGTCGCGCGCGTGATCGTCCGGCTCGGCGGCGAGGCGGTCGCGCTCTCGACCGCGAGCGGGCCGACCGGCGAGCTCCTGCGTGAGTGCCTCGCGCGCGAGCAGGTCGAAGCGGAGCTCGTGCCGGTGGGCGTGCCGACGCGCCTCTCGACGTGCCTCTGGGACCTGGCGAACGAGCGCTTCCGCGAGTTCCTCGAGCCGGGCGCCGACGTGACGGCGGCCGAGGCCGGCGAGCTGCGCGCCCGCTTCGCGCGGCTGCTGCCGCGCGTCTCCACCGTGACGATCAACGGCAGCACGCCGGCGGGGAACCTGACGCCGCTCCCGCGCGAGTTCGTCGCGGGCGCGCGCGCGGCGGGCAAGCGCGTGATCCTCGACGCCTACGGCGAGGCGGCGGCGCGCGCCGCCGAGGTCCCGCCGCACTGGCTCCGCGCCAACCTCGAGGAGATGGCCGGCACGCACGGCGTGACCGGCGCCGCCGGGCTCCCCGCCTTCCTCGCCCGGAGCGGCGTCGACGGGCTGCTCGTGTCGGACGGCCCGCACGAGCTCCACTGCGTGACGCGCGACGAGCACCTCGTCGCGACGCCGCCCGCGGTCTCCGAGGTGAACGCGGTCGGCTCCGGCGACGCCCTCACAGGAGCCTTCGCGATGGTGCTCGACTGCGGCGGCTCGGTCGAGGAGGCGGTGCGCGCCGGCGCCGCGGCCGGCTCCGCCAACGCCGAGCAGCTCCTCGTCTGCGAGTTCGAGGCGGCGCGCTGGCGTGAGCTCCTCGCCGGCGTCGCGGTCAGGCGGGCCCCGTGAGGCGCATCCTGTGAAGGCGCGCCTCGTCGCGCTCGGCTGGCTCGGCGTCGCCGTCATCGTCGCGGGCGCGCGCTGGTTCCAGGACCACGGTCTCGCCGCGCTCGGCCGCGTCGATGCCGACGCCGGCGCGCGCCACCTCTCGGAGCAGTCGTGCGACGACGCGACGCTCGCGCTCGCGCTCACGGCCTCGCCGGTCGAGCTCGGCGGCGTCCTGCGCGGGCGCGTCACGGCGAGCGGGCCGCTCGAGTCGCTCGCGCTGGTGCTGGGCGACGAGGTGGTCGTCGACCGCGTGACGCTGGGCGGGAGGCCGGCGCTCCCGCCGTCGGGGCTGCTCTCCGATCTCGTCGCGCAACCCGCCGCGCTGACGCGCTTCGAGGTCGAGGAGGCGGTCGCGACGCCGGCCGACTTCGAGGTGAATTTCCGCGTGCCGGTCGACGGCGCGAACCTCCCCGTCTTCCTCGAGCCGTCGGCGCTGGTGCGCGTCGTCGACCCGATGCGGATCGCGATGCTCACGGTCGAGCTGCCCGACGGCGGCGCGCTGGTCGCCAAGGGCAGCAGCGGGGAGCTTGTGCAGAAGGGCCCCGGCCGCCACCGGCTCGGCGAGTGGGACGACGGCAGCGACCCGCTGCTGATCGGCGCCGCCGAGTGGCGCAACGGCTCGGGCAGCCTCGCGACGCAGCGCTTCGTCGCCGCGCGCGGGCAGCTCCCCGACGCCGCGCTCGAGGCCGCCGCGCGCGCGATCGTCGAGCGCTCGCTCGGCGGGAAGCCGCTCGCGCCGCGCACGATCGCGCTCGTGACCGGCGAGTCGGCGCGCGCCTTCCCGCGCCGCGCCGCGAGCTGGCGCGCCGCGCCGGTGCCGCGGAGAGCGGCGGAGCTCGCCTACGCGATCCTCGAGGCGGCGCTGCCGACGTCGGCCGACGATGATGCGCTCTCGCGCGCGCTGCCGGCCGCGCTCCTGCTCGACGGCATCGTGCCCGACGCCGCGGCGCCGCTGCGCTCCTACGCGCCCTTCACGATCCCCGAGTCGCGCCGCGCCGGCCTGCGCGCCTGGACGGCGCTGGTCGCCGTCTACGGCGAGCCGGCGCGCGCGGCCGAGCGCGAGGCGTGGGTCGGGGTCGCGGCCGGCGGCGCGGCCCGTCCGGCGCTGCTCGACGACCCCGGCGCGGCGGCGCTCGCGGCGTGGGCGCTCGCGGGCGTCGAGGCGCGCTTCGAGGGGCTGGTGCGCGAGGTCCGCAGCTCGCGCAGCGAGCTCAAGGGCGACTGGATCGTCGAGCCGCCGCCGCCGCCCGGCGTGTCGCTGCGCGTGCCGATCGTCTTCGTCGGCCGCGAGCAGGCGCAGGTCGAGATCCTCGAGATCACCGGACGGCGCACGCCGCTGCCGGCCTTCGCGTTGCGCGAGACGCCGCTCGTCGTCGTCGTCGATCCGCAGCGGCTGCTGCCGCGGCGCGAGGCGCTCGACGCGGTCTACCCGCTCGAATACGTGCCGACCGCCTTCGCCGTCGCCTCCGACGCGAGCGCGCTCGCGGTCGCCGTGACGCGCGCGGCCGGCGACGCCGACCACGGCGTCTTCGTGATGGAGCGCGGCGACGACACGCGCCTCTCGTGGCGGCGCTGGAGCGCGACGCCGGCGCGCACCGAATCGCTGCGCTGGATCCTGCCGCGCCGCTTCCTCGCGCTGGAGGGGAGCGACGGCGGCGCGCGCGTGCTCGACTGCAGCGACGGCGCGCTCGAGCGTTACGAGTCGCGCCTGCGCATCGCTCCGCGCACCGGGATCTTCGTCACGGAGAGCGAGCGCGCGCCGGGCTGCTTCGCCCACGTCGTGCACGACCTCGTGTCGGGGCTCGAGCGGCCGCTCCCCGCGCCGCGCCGCGCGCCGGTCCGCTTCGTCGAGTACGACGACTCGGTCGACCCGCGCGCCGAGATCGTGGCGGAGGCGGACGACGGGCGCGCCGCGCTGCTCGACCTGCACGGTGGCGAGCGCTTCCGCCTGCCGTGGCTCGCGGCGTCCGTGCGCGACGTGCGCCGCGCCGACTTCGGCTACGCGCTCGTCCTCGAGGCGCTCGACTCGAGCCGCCTCGTGCTGCTGCGCCCCGACGGCGAGCGGCTCGAGGAGATCGTGGTGCCGGGTCGCGTGCGCGGCTGGACCTTCGTCGCGGAGACCGGCCTCTTCTACGCGGTCGCGCAGGACGGGACGCGCGGCCACGTCGTGGTGCGCGCGCGCTTCGGCGGCGGCCGCGCCGTCGAGCTCTACCGCGGCCCCGACCGCCCGCTGCCCGACGTGCTCACGCAGAAGGGCGTCGTGCTGGTCGACGCGGAGAGCGACGGGGCGCGGCGCGACGAGCCGCGCCGGCTGCTCTTCCTCCCGTTCGATCGCGAGGGTGATGCGGAGCGCGCCGCGCGGCTGATCAGCGCCGAGGCGTTCCTCGCGCCGCCGCCGGTGCTCGCGTCGGCCGGGCGCTATCTCTACTACCTGCGCGCGCAGGGCGGGCCGAAGGGCCTGCCCGGTCCGCAGCGGCCGCGCGTGCTGACGAGCTTCGACTTCCTCACCGGCCGCGAGGACCTGCTCGAGACCGAGGCGCGCTGACGCATGCCCTTCCTGGACCGGCTTCGCGAAGTGACGGCGCGCGTGCGGCGCGGGGAGTTCCCGCCGGCGGACGAGTTGGCGGCGTTGAAGGTCGAGAACCGCCGCCGCGCCGAGGACGCCGAGGCGCGTGACGCCGAGTTCTGCGACTCGCTGCCGACCTGGATCAACACCACCAATTCGACCGTCTGCAACCTGAGCTGCGACTTCTGCCCGCAGGCGTCGGGCAAGGGGCTCGACGTGAGGATGGACGAGCGCGTCTACCGGCGCGTCCTCGACGAGCTCTATCCGGCGGCGCAGATCGTCCAGCTCTCCGCGTACGGCGAGCCGATGATGACGCCGGCGCTGCCCGACAAGTTCGCCGACATGGAGCGCTTCGGCGTCAAGCTCGAGATGGTGACCAACGCGACGCTCATGAAGGGCGACGCGCTGCTGTCACGCATGGCGCGGATCATGGGGCTGCTCACCGTCTCCATCGACGGCGCGACCGCCAAGACCTACGACGCGGTGCGCGTCGGCGGCCGCTTCGACGAGGTGGTCGCGAACGTGCGCGCCTACAACCGCGCTCGCCACGCGCTGCCGCCCGGGCAGCGCGCGCCGCTCCACTTCAACACGATCCTGATGAAGCGCACGCTCGCCGAGCTGCCCGACTTCCTGAAGCTCGCCAAGGACCTCGACGCGCAGCACGTGACCGCGATGCACATGGTGCTGATGCTGCCGGAGACGCGCGGCGAGATGCTCGACTCCAGCCGGGAGTGGAAGGAGCGGACCAACGACGTGCTGGCGCGCGCGGCCGAGACGGCGAAGGCACTCGGCCTCTCGGTCAACCTGCCGCCGCCGTTCGTCCTCGACGGCGACGCGGCTCGGACGGCGCCGCCCGCGCCGATCCGTTGCTGGTTCCTCTGGCAGCGCATGTACGTCGGGCCGGCCGGCGAGGTGGTGCCGTGCTGCCTGGCCGGCATCCACAAGAACGGCGACGTCGCGCGCTCCGACTTCTTCGCGGAGTGGAACAGCGACCTCTACCGCGAGATGAGGCGGCGCGTCCACTCCGTCGACCCGTACCCGCCGTGCGCCACCTGCTACCTGGTCCACCGCAACGCCGACACCGGCGACTTCCACAAGAGCTCGGCCCAGTAGGCTGGAGCACCGCGGCTTGAGACTGGAGCGGACGTCGAGGGCGGGGGTGAAGAGGGCGCGGGGAGGAGGATTCGTGGTTGAACGCGCGACGGGCGAGGGCGGGTCGAGGGGCGGAGGGGAAAAAGGCTCGATGGACGGGACACGCTCGCCCCAACCAAAAGGTGGACAAGGGGCTCGCTGCGCTCGGCGCATTCGAGCACGACTCGCAAGAGCTTCGTGGTCGACCGCCTCACGCGGCGT
>Ga0137432_1000072_pt1 | contig 77451 bp, 59 predicted proteins | sample EasRivERMZT820_2_FD_102337 | JGI IMG/M metagenome (GOLD analysis project Ga0137432, IMG submission 102337) | Soil microbial communities from meander-bound floodplain in the East River, Colorado, USA - East River MetaG ERMZT820_2 | ecosystem: Environmental > Terrestrial > Soil > Floodplain ... | reverse complement strand
CGCAAACCGTCGTCAGCAAGTTCAACCATCCAGCCCAGCGCGAATACTTCCTGGCGCTGGATGGCCAGGGGCGGGTTGTCTTTCACCGTCAGGGTTCTGATTTCGCCTCTGTCACCAATGTGGCCATCGGACAATACACTCACGTGGCGGCCACCTACGATGGGACGGCTCGAAGGATCTACATCAATGGTCAATTGGATCCCGCCTTAGACCCAGGTTCGGCCGCGATTACGAATCGGAACGCACCGTTCCTGATTGGGGCCCGGTACTGGTTCAATTCCCTGACGAATTTCTTCCAGGGCGTGATCGATGATGTGCGGGTATGGCAGGTGGCGCGCAGCCAGCTCCAGATCCAAGCCGACATGAACCGCCGCCTTTCAGGTTATGAACTTGGCCTGATCGCCTACTACCGCTTCGACGAGGCGCAAGGCGCTTTCACCGCCGACAGCACCGTCTATGAAAACGTCGGCGTCTTGCGCAACGCACCGGTCTTCGTGCCGAGCCTGACACAGTTTGCCTGTACCAATGCGCCGCCCGTCCTGAACATCGAGATGCTGGACTTCGCTCCCGGTGTGATCCTCTGGTGGCCGATCACCTGCAACGAATACGTTCTGGAGGAAGCCTACACCCCAGGCGCGCCGCCGGAAAACTGGTATCCGGTTCTGGAGCCCATCACACCCATTGGAGACACCTATCTCATGGTCGTGCTCTGGGACCGTTATGAGGATGGTTTTTTCCGGCTGAGAAGGCGGTGATCGAGGAAGCCAAAAAAGATCCTGGCCAGCCTGACTGCATCCCGCGTTAGTTGTGGGCCGCAATTCAACGTGGAGCGCTGTAAGACTCAGGCTATGGATGGCGCATCTGAACCGAACGCAACCGCCGAAGCGCTTGCTGCTGTGGCGTGGCCGGTTGTAGTCTGTCGCATGCGTCAGCCCTTTCAGTCGATTTATTCGCAGCAGTTGAGCAGCGCGGAGCGGGAGGCCTTGCCCGACCAGAAAGGCAAAGAGAAATGAAAACCAAGATCAAGGAAGAGGCCAACGGGGGGTTGATCGAGAGCGTGCGGATCGCCATTGGCAAGGATCATTTGGAAGGTGAGCTGGGCATTCCACCGGACGCACAAGGCATCGTGCTCTTTGCGCACGGCAGCGGCAGCAGCCGGCACAGTCCGCGCAATCAATTCGTCGCCCGGACCATTCGCGAGTCAGGTACGGGCACACTCCTGTTCGATCTGCTCACTCGCGTCGAGGACAATCTTACGGCCCGGCTGCGCTTCGACATCGGATTGCTGGCGCGACGGCTTGTGGAAGTAACCCGTTGGCTCGCCAAAAACCCTGAAACGCAACGCTACGGAGTGGGTTACTTCGGTTCCAGCACGGGCGGGGGCGCTGCGCTGCTCGCTGCTGCCGAATTGGGCAAGGACATCGACGCGGTGGTGTCACGCGGAGGCCGGCCCGATCTTGCGGGAGATGCGCTGCCTCGCGTCCAGTCGCCTACATTGCTGATTGTCGGTGGACACGACGATGTCGTGATCCAACTCAACAAAGAGGCACTGGCCAAACTGCGCTGCGAAAGAGAACTGAAGATCATCCCGGGAGCCACGCATCTCTTTGAAGAACCGGGCGCGCTGGAGGAAGTGGCGCGCCTGGCGGCAGAGTGGTTTCGCCGGCATCTGCGCCTGCGCGCACAAACAGATGCTGCGAATTGAGTGGAGCACGACTCTCACGCCGGACAGTTGGAATCTCCTCACCAGCGGCCCTCACCGATGGCGCGGGATCGTAGCGATACACCGACATCGGCATCGCTCGCCAGGCGAGACGTTTCTATCGCACCGCGCGGCCATGAAGCAAAAGCGCCAGAGGACTGGCGCAGTCCAAGACCTGGCGGAGTTTCCAGCGGGCCCGGTAGTCGCGAAGCGTCTTGGACTGCGGTAGTCCTCTACCGCTTTCCCCTTCCCAAATTCGCCGCCGGCGAGTTCAAAGACCTGATACACCTTACCATCGTGGATTTCTTCAAGGACCTTGTGGCTAAGGAGAGGAAACGCAGCGATGCCCGCAGCCATGATGCCGCTGCATTGGGACCGCATGCAAGCCAGCAAGGCACCGCGCTCCCAATGTTCGCTAAACACTCCATGACTTCGCCATTCATTTGTGTCAGAGTTGAGAACATGCTGGAGTTATGAAGGCGAATCGCTGCTACGAAGAGCTTGTTGCCGCACTGGTATTCGTTTTCGGCCTTCTGCCGGCGGGAATAGGCGCGACGCCGGGGCCAGTCTGGTCATACTCGCTGCTGGAGGGCAGCCATCTTGTTGACGATTGTCCGCCGTGCGGCCGGCCCACGATTGCGCAGCCGATGCGTGGCACGTTCGAGCTGCGGCTCGTGGAAGAGAATCCGATCTCTACGCGCTATGAAGTGGAGCGTGTCGCGTTCACGGCTGGCGCCATCGCGGGCAGGACTTACACGGTCACCGGTCGCGGGACTTATATCATCGGCGGCGAAGTGGCGCTGGTTCAAACCATGTTTCTGGAGGTTTACATCGACGACGGCAATACGAACCGGCTGTGCTATTTCACGAACACGACATCGACGGTGAGCCGGCGCTGGCCGATGCTTCACATCGAGCTGGATCAGACGAACGGCCTGTTCGCGCAGGTCTATCAGTTGACGCTGGCCGCGGCGCCGTTGCGCGAAATCTGGTTCTCGACTCTGAACGGATTTCATTCGGCAAAAAGTCAGACGAACAACGCGGTCAGCGCTGGAGACTTGCTTTCGTCTTCCGGGCGCATTGTGAAGCGCAATTCACAGTTAACAGCGAGCCTGCCGATGCCTTCGGTGCAGGATATCGGGTTGGACGCGTTGGATGTCTTGCCGGGCGGGGAGATTGTTCTCTCGAGCGCCGCAGGGGCAGCGCAGTTGCGGCATGGTGATCTGCTCTTTTCCCGTTCCGGAACGGTGTTGCCGAATGAAATGTTGCTCATGCCGATCACGGGCGTGTCTCCGGGCCGGGATCTGGGGCTGGACGCGGTGCAGGTAATGCCTCAAGGGCAGTTCTATTTCTCAGTCCAATCGAACCACATCATCGTCAACGATCCGCAGCCAGTCATAATGATTCGGCGCGGCGATTTGCTGTTCAGCGATTTGACACTCGAGGAAGGCCGCGTCGCGAAACGCAATTCTGAGTTGCTGGCGCGCTTTCATCCTTCGATGGCGAATCCCGATTTGGGCCTCGACGCGTTTTACCTGTGGTCCAGCGGCGAGATCTGGTTCTCCCTCGAGGACGGTTTCCAGGATCAACAGTTTGGCCCCATTCAGCCCGGCGACCTGCTCAGTGATGACGGATATGTGGTCTATCGCAATCTGGAATTGCTCTCTCCATTCGCGCCCATCGAAGATTTGGCGGATTTCGGACTGGACGCGCTGTTTGTCGTCACGGACGCGGCTCCAGCGGCGCCCGCAGCGCGTTTCACGAGCATCCAACGCGAGCGAACCAACGCGTTCGTGCATCTGGAGTGGGAAGGAACCGGCCGTGTCTTCCAAGTGCAGCGCGCGCTTCACGTGGCCGCCCCATATACGCCGATGAGTCCGCTTACTCCAGACTTGAGGTTTGATGACGCGGACACGACAGCAAACCAGTCATTTTATCGACTGCAACAGTGGTAGTTTGACCAGAGACCGGCAAGTGATGCGAAAACTTTGTGAAGCTTTGCATGCGAACTTCTGTGTCGGGCAGGCTTTGACGGCGTCGCCCTCGCCGGGATGAAGTTCGACGCCGAGCAAGCGCCCGCCTTCTTCTCCTCAAACCGTGCGGGAGAATATTTCAAATGGCGTGGCGTGATTCGGCAGCGGATTTCGCCATTGGGGGCTGAAGCCATCTGTCACTGTGCCACGGTGACGGTGAAGGTCAGGGTACCTGTTTGCCCCGAGGCGAGCGTGCCGTTGAAAGTCCACTGGATCGGTCCTGAGCCGCCGATGGTCGGGTGGGCGATGGTTACAGCGGCCAGGTTTCCGGGCAGCGGCCCTGCGCCCGCGCTCAGGAAACTGGTGAAGGCCGGCGTGCTGTCGAAGATAACGATGTTGTTGAGTGCTTCGCTGCTTTGATTCGCATAGGTGAGCGTGTAAGTGATGGTTTCGCCAGGGAGGGCGACGTCTTTGTCGACGGCTTTGGTCAGAGTGAGGCCGGCGGTGGTCGCGTTGCCCACGATGGTCAGGGCGACGCGCGTGCCCGCCTGGAAAAGGCTGGGGTTCGCGAAGGAATAATCGAAGCTGGCGGTGACGGTGATTTGATGCTGGGCGTTGAACGGCGCGAGCAGCGGAATCGTGTCCTTGATCAAAATACAAACCTGCTGGCCGAAGCTTGCTGCCAGCGCCGCGGTGATGGGGGCTTCGCCGCTGTCGAGTTGGCCGTTGCAGTTCCCGTCCAGGTAGATGATCGGTGTCCAACCATTGATGTTCGGTGCGGCCACGGTGCTGAGGCTAAAACTGAGTTGACCGGCGCTCTGGGCGATGAACGTGTGCGGGTGGAGAACGAAGGAGCCGGGTAATCCTGTTTGCTGGCTGTCGTTGAGGAAGCTGTTCGGGGCCACGTTGCCAAACTGGAGCCCTTGCACATTGGTCGATCCGTACGTGAACGTGATGGCATCGCTGGCGCGGTCGTAGGTCCCGCCGGAATTGCCCGCGCTGCCTCCGGTGGACAGGAAACCTGACGGGTTTGCCTCCACAACCTTCAGTTGCGTTCCGGGCGGGACGGCGCCGGGAATGAGGAGCGAGAACTGGCCCGACGCCGCGCTGACGACCGTGTCGAAGGTCACTGTTCCGCTCGCATCCGTCAGCCGGATCTGATGGCCAGCGAGGGCTGCTTCCGCGCCGTTCATCAGTCCATCGTTGGCGATGCCGCCGCCAATGCCGTTGTCATGGAAGGTCCGGCCCGTCAGCGTCAGGCCGCTGACGAGTCCAAAGTTCTGGTTCGGCAGATCGGCGCTGAGGACGAGGACGTTATTGCGCGCGAGGGTGGGTTGCTCCGTTCCAATCCAGCCGGGAATGAGCGCCGGCGTGATATCCGAGAGATTGTTGTTGTCGTCGATGACGATGAGATAAGTCCCGGGCGTAACATTGGGAAAGGAATACGCGCCGGACGTATTGGTGACGGAGACCGCCTGGAGAGCCGGCGCGGAACCACGAATCAGCTTCGCAAACAAGTTCAGGCCGGTGCCGTTTTCGCCGGCGTCCTTTTGCGAGTTGCGATTGGCATCGAGGTAAACGAAACCCGATATGCTCAGTCCGCGGATGACAACGCTCGCCAAGGCGGGGGCGTTGTCGCTGGTGTTCAGCGTGGTATCGATCTGCGTGGGGCCAATATGGGCGACGGCTCTGTTCGTGTAAGAGCCCTTCACATCCGCGAACGAAAGGCGGTAACTCAGGACACGGGTCGTTGCGGGCGGCAGAGTGAACGTGCCGATCCAGGTCAGTGTTCGGCCGACAACGATCGGATCGCCAATGGGTGTGCCATTGAAAACGGACGAACCGGAGACATAGGTGGGGATGGCAGGGCTGGAGGGAAGCGTATCCACGAAATCCTCCAGAATGGCTTCAACCGTTCCGCTGTTCGTCCCCAAGAGGCTAAAATTGACGGTGCCAGCCCCAAAAAGTTCCGCCACACCCGCTTGTTTGCCGATGGTGAGGGCATTGTCCGCCGGCAGAATGGGCGGGATGCTCCCGTAATTGCCGGTGGTCGTGTGCTTGACCGGAGTGCCGCTGCTGATGAAACCGATGGGACTGATCGCGGTTGGGGTGGTGGTGCTGCTCACCGCGCGAAAACGGTAAACCGCCGAGTAGGACGTCGCGCTGCTCGATCCAGCGATGATCAGCAGTTGGTCGTTGTAGGTTCCGTTGTTTCCACCAGAAAGGCTGATGCTGCTGCTCAGCATTTCATAAGCGTCAGGCCGCCAATTCAGGTAGGCAGCCGGGCTGAACGACATGATACGTGCCGCGCCGATGGTCCCGGCGTCGCCCGTGACCGTCATGGTCACGATGCCGCCCAATTGGGGTGGGATCGGACCCGTGACCACCGTGATCACTTTGTTGGCATTGGCCTGGATGGTTTCCTGCGTCGTCATGCTGAAAGTGCCGCTGGCCAATTGGCCCACCGGAGCGCGGCTCGGGTAAACGCTTACCGTGTGCGATTGTGGGACGGCGGTTTCACTCCCGGCCTGAAGATAAAAGAACGCGGCCTTTGTTTGACCCGGGCCGAGAGGACCCAAATGGACGAGGCCATCTTCGGCCGGCGCGAGGGAGATGACGCCGCCGGTGAAATTGTCGATCCGCACCCAAATGTCCGGGTAATTGACGCCGCTGTTGTTGTTGATTTGGTAAGAGACATACATGCCTTCCAGCCTCGGGGTGATGCTCGTGTCCAAATAGAAAATTGGCGAAGACGTTCGCGTAATCGTGAATCCGAACGTCGTGCTTGCGGCCGCGAGCCAGAGCAGCAATGCGCAGGGCAGTGTGGTCGCAATCATCCGGAGTCGGTGCCCTCTCACCCGGCGAGCCGGCAAGAAAATCAACTGACGCGCTGGATTCACTTTTTGTCCTCCTTGCGCAGGCCCAGCAGCGCTTCGTCGAAAATCCAACGCAACGCCACATAGACGCCATGATCGGTGTATTCCTCGCGGGAAAGGTCGCGGTCGCGGAATCCCAAAAAATTGTACCCTGCGGCCACCCGCAGGTTGTTGTGAATCTTGAACCCAACTTCGGGGCCCGCGCCGAACTGGGCGGAAAGGTTTTCTCCACTGAAAAGCACACGACCGCAAAGGGCGACATCCCAGCGCGGGTTCAGATCGTAGGTGGCGCGGACGCCGAAGAGATGAGCGTCGGATGTATCGTGGCGCCCGTTGGATTCTTCGAAAGCCAGTTTGCCTCCGTAATGACCGCTGAAACTCAGATCGGCCGTTGCCTGGAAGTTTACGTCGCCGAGCAGCATGTGGACGTGACGGTAGAGATGCAGGTTGGCGACGGAGGGCGTTCCCGCGCTGGGGCCGATGTCCTCGAATTTGTACTCATACTTGCCCAGCGCGTTCCAGCGGTTGGCTTCGGTTTGACGCCACGCCAGCCCTGCCTGGAATCGGGCCTGGGTTTTATCGCCTGCGCCCCCGGCGCTTTTCCCATCGACGACGTAGAGGATGCTGCGGCTGAGGAAGGTCCAATCGCGGCTCAGTTTATGAGCATAGCCGAAGGTGTTCAGGAGGCTATCGTTAGCCTGGCTCGTCCTGAGTTCAAGGCGCGCGGTGCCTTTCCAATCCGGTTGCCGGGTGTATTCAATGGCAGCCGTTGCCGAGGTGGCTTCGTTGTCATCCACCCCGCTCACAGGTGTGATGCGTTCAAAGGTGGTGTTGAGGCGCACACCCTCGGCCAGATGCCATAGATTGCGAAGGCCCGTGGCCGCTTCCGCGTCGCGTCCGGAAATCGCGTCCTTCATCCGGTATTCGTTGAAGAGGGTGCCGTCCTTCATGTACTCCGTGTCGAGCCCGACCAATGTGGTGTGTCGTTGCTGAACGGTGTTCAGTTCAAACGGCCCTCCGATTGCATTGATAAATTCGTGCCGCGCGTAAAGGCGCGTTTTGGGCTTTAACTGGTAATCGCCGCCTGCAGCGACGAGACGCTTGTCAGGTTCGATAACATCGTTCTCGTATTCGCCGTAAATCGAGGCTCCTTTGATCTTTGGCACCGGTGTGGTGAGCTTGGTCCGCAACGACGTGACTTCATTGGGAGTCACCCCTTGCGTGCTGGGGCTGGCCGGACGGTCGGTTTCGGTGCTGTAACGGGCTCCCAGTTCCAACCGAACCTGATTCGGAAAGGTGCGTTCGACATCCACGCGGACCCCTTTGCGGGCGCCGTCGGTCTGAATGTCTTCGCTCAGCAAGGCCTGCCCAACGAGCCGCGTGTTCGCGCTGAGACGATAGGACGCCTTGCCACCGGCTTCCATGCGTCCGGCCGAAAACAGCGAAGCGGTATTGCTGAAGGTGCTCTCCGCTCGCCCATAATAAAGGCGGGCGTCGGTTTTTGCGTCCTGATGGCGAAGCTCAACCCGGCCCGCAAATCCGTCTTGTCCCTGTCCGGAAGGACTTTCGGTGACACTCTGGGCCACTTCGCCGATGAGGAACGTTTTGGGGGCGAGCTTCACTGTGGTGTTGCCGCTGTAGAGACCGTAACTTCCAAGCGGGTTCTCATCGCGCACCGCCGAGCCGCCCAATTCCAGCCACGGCATCACCTTGGCTTGCGCGTCGGCGCCGTACATCCAGAATTTCTCTCCACCGTTATCCACTTCATAGGTGACCCGAATGGAAATGGGATTCAGATTTGGATCCAGACTTGGAACCGGGGCGCGAAAGAGGATCCGTCCTGTGAACGGCTCAAACTCATAGTCGGTAAAGCGGCTCATAGGTACTGTTCGCAAGATGATCGAGGGTTGGTTGCGGTCGCGCGTGAGGATTTCCACCTTTTCGCTGTTGAGGAGGCCGTTGGCGGTCCGGAAAAGGTAAGGCCCTGAGGTGCCGTTGGCGGGCAATTCCTCGATGACCTGGCTGGTGGTGTCGTAGCTGGCCCAAAGGTTGGCCGACACCCGGCTGTTTTCGTAATGCTCGCGGATGCCCGTCAGACTCCGGCTGTAGTTGCCGAGCGCGCGAGCGTCCGACTGCGACGCCGTCAGATAATCCCCGTAGAGGAGGTAACACTTCCGTTTGTCAACACGAACGTAGAGGCGGCTCGTCGATTGCGCGTCGAAGCCGCGCGTGGCGGAGTCGCCGTAAACGGGGTAAAACTCGTCCGGTTGAATATCGCGAAACAGCCGTTCGCCGGTCTCCTTCTCCGAATCGAAGCCCGCCGTCAGGAGATATTCACCTTTGATTTTGCCTTTGAGAAAGAACGCCGCCCGCCCGCCGGCATTGAACTGGCCGTCCTGGCCGGAGACGGAGAGCGACCTGAGTTCCTCCTCGAAACCGTCATGGGACCGCGCAGGAACGATGGACCCGCTTTTGAGATGGCTGAGGCTCATGCGCCCTTCGAGAACACCAGCGGCGATCAGCGGCCGCAGGTCGGGCAGGAACGGAATTACGGTTTCGGCCTTTAACGCGCCATTGCCGACGCGGATTTGGCAGTCACCGGGCTCAAGCGGAGCGAGCAGTCCGAATTCGGCGCTTCCGCCTTCGACGAAGACCTGCGTGCCGGGTTCAGCCGGGTCAAGATCTTTGGTCTGCCATTCCCCGAGACTTGCCTGGAGAGTCAGCGGCGTGCGGGAAGTCACCGGGACACCCTGGGCGTCACACATCTCGACGCGCACCGGCACCACCGTTTGGCCGTCCGCCGAAGCTTCCTTCTTCGACACGATGATTTGGAGCTTGGCCAGTTTGTCGGGGGCGATGACGGTGATCGAATTGCTGGCGCGCAAATTGCCAAAGGCATCGAATTGTTGCACGGCGACCCGATTGGTGCCCGGCTTGAATGGCACGCCGACAAATTCGGTGACTTCGAGCTGCTTTTCGGGAACGGAGAGACGGCGTCCGACGCGGCTGGCAGGGACCTCCGTGCTGTTGACTAACAATGCGATCTTTGCTCCCGCCTGTCCTTTCACGCGGACGGAAGCCTGGGCGATGGGAAGCACGTCGCCATCACGCAAATCGACAAACCCGATCGAGTTGTCCAGATTCGTAATACCGGGTTCATAACGCGGCAGTCGGGCATCGCCGACCGGGGCAGGGGGTAGATTGGAGTTTTCGGAGCCGAGTGTATCGCCAGGCAGCAGCGGCTCGAAGAGGGGCGCGTTAGTGCCGGGCGCGTTGGTTTTCGACGCGAACGAACTCTTCTCCCTCTCCCCCACCGGGGGAGAGGGCTGGGGTGAGGGGGCACCGGGCGCCAGCGGCGTCAGTTTATCGGCGGATGGTCCGCCGTTGACTCCAGTCCCGACCGCTCCACTGGCCGGTAATCCTTTGGGATCGCCACGGGAGAGCACAGCGCCGTCGGGCGTGAGCTGATTTTTCAGGAGCGCAGTTCCTTCGCCTCCATTTCGCTCGGCGCTGGCGCGGCGCCGTTTGATCTCCTCGCTGGCACGCAAGGGCAGGGGACCCAACGCGAAATCGGCTTTGTGAAATTCACCGCGCCGCAGTTCGACCATCTTCGAACCGCCATCGTCGGCGTGGCGGTTGGAAAGCGGGCTGAGTTTCGCGCCGGCGGGAAGGGTCGCGCGATCCACCTTGATGATATGCGTCAGGGGTCGCAGCCCGTAGATGCTGTATTTGCCTTCGGAATCGGTGATTGCATAGCTGCCGTCCTCGAGATAGAGGCGGATGCCGGGAATGCCCGGTTCATTGACATCCTGAACCCGATTCGCATTTGCATCCACAAACACTTTCCCGATAACGATGCCCCGATCCGTAAAAACACCGCCGCCGACATGCAGCCGGTATTGCGCGATGTTGCTGACGATTCGGGGAGAGTCGCTGACAGCTTGCGCTTCGTTGATCGCATCGCCTTCGCCGGCCCCGGGACCAATCCGCACGCGATACGACAAGGAAACAACCCGGTTCACAGGAATTGGCCCGGCGACATATTCAAGGAACGGACCCGCCCCACCGGCGGGATCGGCAGTGCGGTTGCCTTCGAATCGGCTGCTGCCCGCCACATAAGCAAAGCCGCGTGGGAGAGAATCCGAGACCGTTACGGCAGCAAGCACGTTGCTGCTCAGGTTTTTGATCTCAAGGGAGTAATCAACGAAATCGCCCAGCTCCGCCACCTGGCGTGACCCTAGTTTTCGGATAAAGAGGCTTCCGGGTTGAGCACTGACCGAGTCCACGGGCACATCCAACTCGATCAGGCCCGTGTTGGTGAAGTTGCCGCCGAATGATCCGGGAACCAGGATGAATCGGCTGGCGGGCAATTGGGAGACCGGCACCGTCGAAGGCGCCGAGTAACCTTGCGGAGGGGAAACGGAGAGGCGATAGGCGCCGGCAGCCACGACCGGAAAACGGTAACGACCATCAGCCCCTGTCATCATGGTGGAAGGCGCGGGCGTCTGGCCATCGATGTCGAAAACGTCCGCAGGCAAACCGGTGAGGGCGTTGACCAGGCTGACGCGCGCCCCTGCGATCGGCGTATTGGCGCGGCTCTCGAAAACGACACCCCCCGGGTCCATGAACAACTCGGCGGTGACAAGCGTGGAGACGCATCCATCGGTTTCAGCGAGCAAGCGATCATTCCACGTCGTCTCCATGGCGCCGTTGTTTTCCTGGACCGGATCCACGGCTGCACTCCGAGTGTTCACGTAGGGGATGACCCGGAAGATTCCGGAATTGGCTGCTGTTTCCGTCGCGATCAGGGTTTCGCGATCTCCGGTTTTGCTGGAGGAGAGGACGATCGTGCAGGTTTCAACGGCGTTAGAGTCACGGTTGCATCCATCCGCGCGAGCCTGGATGTAAAGGTCTCGTCCGATCCGCCCACAGACGGCCCTGACACTGAATGAGGTGTCGTTGAAGAATGCGATCTCGAGCTCGGTGAGGATTGGCGTCTCGACCAGGGCGACGACCGGCAAGCTTGGAAAATAGTTTGAAACTCCCGGTGCAGTCATGAAGCGCACCTCGGCGCGATTGATCACTTCGCGCGGAGGGGCGCCGAGAACGGGTCCCGTCAGAAGCCCGGTCGCCAGTGCCATAAGACAAAGCTTCGCGTGCCGCGTGCCCCTCAGCCGCGTCACTTTGGACTTCGGACTTCGGCCTTCGGGCTCCATCGCGGACACGCCCCTCTTTTAGCGGCTCAGGCCGTAGCTGAGATTTTCAGCTACGGCCATTGCCGTTGCGGGTTTATGGCGGCCGACGCCGCGCGAGTTACGGCGTGATAATGACACCAAACGTGATGACGGCCGACTGGCCGGGGTTCAATGTTCCGATGTCAAACTCCAGCGGGCCGCTGGCGCCATTGGCTGGCGCTGCGAACAAACTTCCGACCGTTGTGGATGCCGGGCCGGTGCTGGTGTAGGTCGTGTAAGCGGGCGTGGTATCGAACACGCGCAGCGCCGTCGCCGGAGCGGTCCCCACATTGGTCACTGTGATGCGGTAGCGGATGCTGCGGCCGGGCAGGGCGCCCGTCGTGATCTGCGCGATGGTATAAGCGCCGTCGGGAAGGCCATCGAGGTTCGCGTCGAGCGCCTGTTCCTTGACCATCGTTACGTCGCCCGAAATCACTGTGGTCGTATCCGTCACGGTGGTGGGCGGCGGGGCGGCGCTGGTGTGAGTGCCGTTGACGGTGGTGGCGGAAATGCCGAGGGCGTCAATCGTCCCAAGGGCGACCCCCGGCGGCGCGAAGACTTTGACGAGCAAGCGGACCGATTCGCCGGGCGATAAACCCGCCGAGCCGGCGCTGACAAAGTTGAGGCTCGTGACAGCCGGGTCGGTCCCGCTGATGATGCCGTCATTGTCCGCATCGTGGTAAATGATCGAGCTCCAGCCTGCCTGCGAGTGGCTCAAGGTCAGGTTTACGGTGCTGCCGACTCCATCGCCTTCCAGAACATTCCCGTTGTTTACCAGCAGATGCGCATAGACGACCACGCCGCCTGGGAACACCGTCCCGCTGTTGTTAGGAGCCAACGTAAGGTTTCGCGCCGCGTTGACATCGACCGCAGCATGCAACCGATCCGCCGCGCCCGTTGTGGGAGACAGAGCGCGGAAATAAACGTCCGTCACGCCGGGTGTGGCGGCGGCGGGAATCGTCACGTCCGCGTAAACGAGTGAGCTGCCGCCCGCGGGAATGACACCGGCGCTTGTAATGACGGCATTTCCTGAATTTCGGAAGACCACGCTCCAGCCGGCCGGCAGCGTGATGGCGCCGAACGTCAAATCGGTGCTGGCCGCCAGGGTGTAAGAGTCAGCGGACGTGCTCGTATTGTTCACATAAAGCGTGAATCGAGTGGTCGTTCCCGGATTGACGGTGTTGCTCACCACGGGCGTCGCCTCCGGACCCCCGCCCGCGCCCGCGCCGCCAGGCAGCGGGCCATTGGCGGTCATGTCCACGGTGTTGGTGCCAATGGTTGTCAGAATATCATCGGCCGCAGCGAAGACAGCGTTATCGACACGCGAGCGCGCTGTTTTTTGCGACGTGTATGGACCGCCGCCCGCCACGCCGGCCGGCAACGTTGCCTTGACAATCACGTTGTAGATTTGGTTGGGCGCCAGTGGTCCTGTGTCCGGTGTTCCATTGCCGGTGCTATCAACCAGCGGCGTATTGGAATCGCTCTGGAAGAGATTGAACGTGGTGCCCGCCGGGAAGGTCGCGTTGGCCATGGTGATGTCGAACGTATCGACCCCGTTGCCCGTGTTTTGGACGACGTTGGTAAAGACAACCGTCCCACCTTGCGGCGCGCTGGCAATGGTTTGCCCCGCGAGGGTGACCGCCGCCCCCTGGAGAACCGTGAAGTCCGCCGTGTTGCTATTGAACGGCCCCACGGGCGTGCCCGTGCCCGGATCATAAAGGAAGGTGGCCGTATTGCCGATCACGCCGGCGGGCGTGGCCGCCGCAATGGTAATCTGAAACGTCAGCGTGCCCGATTGCCCCGGCAGGACGCGGCCGATGACCGCCGTGACGCGGCCGGCGACGGTCTCTCCGAAGTCATAAATGACGGTGTCGGGAGCGGAGCCTTGAGCGTCCGCATTGTTGGCATCGGTCAGCACCGTGCCGCCGGTCACGCTCCAGCGCGCGCTGTTGGCCACATAGCTCATTCCAGCGGGGAGCAAATCGCGCAGGTTGAGATTCGTGGCCGCGCTGTTGCCCACGTTATTGTAGGTGAGAGTGACGGTGTAAGGTCCGCTGCCGGGAGGTCCGGAATTTCCGCTCAGCGATTTCGTGACGTTGATGACGGCGTTGCCGGTGACGGTGGTCGTATCGGTATTGCTTTGCGTGGGCGCCGGGGTCGCGGTCGCGGTGCCGCTGGCGGACACCGTAATAATGGCGGTGCGGCCGGCCGTTTCACCGGCGGGCACGATGCCCATGGCGACGAAATGGAATGTTGCGCCCGAAGCGAGAGGCCCCGAGGTGGTGATGGGCGTGGCGTTGTCCGGCAGCCCGTCGCCGTTGCCGTCTGCATACAGAGCCAGAGACGCAAGATCGAAATTATCTCCGGAAGGATTATTCGCTGCGCTGAGGTTAAAGGTGTCCGTACCATTGCCCGTATTGAGCAAGGTGTGAGGATAGTAAACCTGGCCTCCGGGAGCGGCAAACTTTGCACCGTCGGCTGTCAATGTAAAACTGGCAACCTGTTGCACAATGGTGATGGCCACGTTTGAGGTTGTGGACCTGGGCGTGTTGCTGGCATCGGTGTAAGTGGCGGAAGCCTGGTTGCCGATGCTGGTGCCTGCGGGTGGCGGCGCGGAATCGATGAAGCTCGTGCTGCACAGCAGTAGCGTGATCATCAAGAAGGCCGTGCGCATGGGGCGGCTGCCGCGGCGTGCGGCGGGCCTTTTGAGTCCGGGGATAAGACGAAGGGAGAGTTGTATTTTCATTTTAAGCGTTGCTGAGATTCGTGATAGTTACCTGACCGCAAGGCGGGCGCGGGCCGACACCACAGCGTTCCTGCCCGAATCCAGATCGCCGAGATCCCATCGCAAGGCGCGATATTCCGAGGGCGGCACGGGTTCCTCTTTCGTCTTGCCATCGGGCAAAGCCACCTGGCGCATCAGTGGAATGGGCGCGAAATTCTTCCCGTCCACACTGGCCTTGGAGGGCGCCGGCTTCGCTGAGTCGGGCAGATATTCCAATCCGGCGGGAATCGGCAGGGTGGGCTGCAAGTTGCGAATGCCCTTCTTGCCCTCATTGCGATAGAGGGCGTCATATTGAATGATCTCGCCAGGCATGGCGCGATCGGCAACTCGGAGGACCTCCTTGCCGTCGCTGGTCTGCACGACCTTTTGAGCCTTTAATGTCACGACGACATCGTTGGCTTTTTGCGCGTTGGCAACCCCGGCACCGATGACGCCGAGAAGCAAGGCGAGGCCAATGGCCGGGTTGATCCGTTTTCCAAGTACATAACTGGTTCGTTTGGTTTTCATCTATTTGTGGTGCTGTTATGGACGTACAACATCCGTGTTCGTTGCTCGGAAGCCTACCGTTGGGTTCGGCTGGACAGTCATGTCGGCGCCGACCTCGGGGCGAATGGGCTAAGCACTCCGCTTTATGGAGCGACCCGAAATGCGCTGAGCAGGGGAAGTACCAAATTGTTACAAGGCCCTTTTCGGTTGATTCCCAACGCAGGATGCGTCCTCAAAGCAATTCGATGAGGTAACGTTTGCCTGTTCGATATGGGCATTTGCTGATAGCCGAAAGGCATTTCCGGTACTGGACCCGTAAGAACTCGGCCCACCACGCGCTTACATACTGGAGACTCACTCCTTCCAGATCCCACGCGATGTCAATCCCACGGATGGCATGAGTGATCGAACCACCCCGTCCGAGCCCCCGATTGCAGTGGGGAAGAAATCACGCTCCAGAATCCACTTTCAGAGTGGTTCACCGCACGCTATTTTGTCTTCCTCGCAAATGATGAAGGGCAGACTGTCAACCATGATAGGTCTGGCCGCCGCACTGTATGGTGCGGCATGGTTCGCCGCTGGGCAATTGGCGAACGAGCGCGGGAGGTGGCCGCCTTCGCAGTCCGGACCCAGTTCGAAGTTCATCAAAGAGCGGGGGCCGGAGTCGCGTGCCGGTGTGCCGGAATGGAGCGTGACGGGACCGTTTCGGACCGATGTGTTCACCTTCGTCCGGTTGCGGTATCGATCCTCAAGATGGGAAGGAGGGATGGTGGATTATCCGGGAGCGGATCTGAATCTTTCCTATCGCCTTCAGCAGCTCACCTCCCTGCGAGTGGATCCGGAGGGGCTGGTGCTGGATATCGATGACCCGCAGTTGTTGCACTACCCGTTCGTCTTCATGATCGATCCCAGGAGCATCGTACTAAGCAAAGAGGAAGCAATGGTTCTGCGCCGCTACCTTCTGAATGGGGGCTTCCTGATGGTGGATGACTTTTGGGGCGACCGGATGTGGAACCATCTGATGCGCGAGTTGAAGAAAGTTCTCCCCGACCGGGAATGGGTTTCGCTGCCTCTGAGTCATCCGATCTTCAACATCCCTTATCCGGTAAAGGAGAAGCCGCAGGTGCCGAGCGAAGATTCCGCGCATGCCACGCGCGACATCGTGGGTCCTTACCGCACGTGGGAATATGAAATTACCTGGGAACGACCGCAACCGGCGGATTACCGCGCGTTCCTCGATGACAATGGCCGCATCATGGTGCTCATCTGCTGGAACACCGACTTGAGCGACGGTTGGGAAGAGGAAGGCATCAGCGAATGGTTCTTCACCCATTTCTCCGAGAAATACTCCTATCCGATGGGGATTAACATCATCGTCTATGCGCTGACGCATTGAACATCCGGGGGAGGGTTGAAGAGAATTTTCCCAACATTCCTGGCGGAGATGCCCGCGTGGCTTAACATCAGAGTGAGGGGTTTTTTCCCGCAGGCTCCGAACGCTTCCCACCAATCACACGAACAACCGCCGTTGAACCCGGAATTTTGTCCTCCTGCATCGGCTCAAAGCGGCCACCCAGATACTTCGCGAGGAATTGCTCGGTGCGGGCATTGAAATCAGTGCGGTTCTCCGGGCGCGCGAAGCCGTGGCCTTCATCGGGATAAACCACATACGTCACGCTGCCGCCGTTTTTCTCGATGGCGGCGACGATTTGCTCGGACTCCGATTGCTTCACGCGCGGGTCGTTGGCGCCCTGGCCGATAAGCAGCGGGCGCACAATCTTGTCCGCGAAGTTCAAAGGCGAGGCGCGTTTAATCAGTTCTGCATCTTTCGGATCATCCACGTTGCCCATGCGCACGTCGAACATGGAGCGCATGGGTTTCCAATACGGCGGGATGGTCGCAATCAGCGTCTTCAGGTTCGAGGGGCCGACGATATCCACGGAACAAGCGAAGACCTCGGGCGTGAACGTGACGCCAGCCAGCGCGCAATAACCGCCATAGGAACCGCCCATGATCGCAACCTTCTTCGGATCGGCGATGGCCTCCTTCACGGCCCAGTTCACGCAATCGATGAGGTCGTCGTGCATCTGGAGGCCCCATTGCTTGTTGCCGGCATTGAGATGCTTCTTGCCGTAACCGGTCGAGCCGCGGAAGTTTGGTTGCAGCACCGCATAGCCACGGTTGGCGAGCCATTGAGCGGTGCTGCTGAAGCCCCAATCATCGCGCGCCCAGGGACCACCATGCGGCAGGAGCACCATCGGAACATTCCTGGCCGGCACACCGACGGGCAAAGTCAGATAACTGTGCAACTTCAGCCCGTCGCGCGCGTTGACGACAACCGGCTTCATCTCCGCCAGCGCCAGGCCATCGAGTTTCGGGCGTGTCGTGAATAAAAACGTGCCTTGTTTGGCCTTGCGGTCCCAACGGTAAAACCGCCCCGGCGCGCGATCCGCATCGAACCCCACCAGCCAGATGTCATCCGCATCCGTACGGTTCGCGATGAAGAAATCGCCGTTGTGGAGCTTCGCAATTCCCGCGAAGTCGTCCTTCACCGCCGGGTCAATCACCTTCCAGGTCGTGCGCCCCGGCGAGAATGACACTGCTTCCACCACATGGCGCTTGGGATGAATCACCACGTCGCCCGCGTCCACTTCGTCGCTGACGGCGATGACCTTTTCCGCGCCCGTGGCAATGTTCTTCTCCACCACCGCGGCGGTATCGCGGCCCATCGAGGAATTGAGATAAAGCGATTGCCCATCCGCCGTGAAACCAGTCGCGTCCAGGATTTCTTCCGGACCCACCTTAAGAAAGGTCTTCCACGGGGAGCCGTCATCCCGGCGCAGGCGGATTTCCGTGCCACCTTCCGGTGTGGCGATTTGAGCCAGACGCACGCGGAACTTCGGGTCTGTTCCCCATCCCGCCACGTCACCGGGATTCTCGGTATCCAGTTCCAGCGCGCCGTTCTTCAGATTGAGGCGGTGGACGTCGAAGAGCGAGCGATCGCGCAGATTCAACGTGAGCAACGCTTCATCCGGAAAGTCGGGATTTAAATCCGTCAGCGACGCCCTCACGCCTTGGAAGGGCGTGAAGTCCCGCACATTTCCTGACTCCAAATCCACGCCGTAGATGTGGAAATTCTCGTCGCCATCGCTGTCCTGCATGTAAAGCAGCGTCCGATTATTCTTCGCCCAGCGGTAAAAGCGGATGCCGCGTTTTTTGTCCGCCGTGACGATTTTGTCGTCGTCTTTGCCGACGGTCTTTACCCAGACCTGAAGGACGTTATTGGTATCCGGGGCCAGCCAGGCGAGCCGTTTGCCATCCGGGGAAAGCGCAGGGGAAGTGCGCTCCGGATTGCCGAAGAGAACATCGCGCGGAATGAGCGGAGGCAACTCGGCGCGAAGCGTGATATGGAGGAGGAGGACCAGAATGGCAAGAGGTACAGAAAAGAATCTCATAAAATGATAATTTGAGTAAATCCTCTTGGTTGCGGATGCGGTGTCAAGGCGCGAATTCCTTAAACGTCCGAGAAGTCATCTTCCTGGCCCGGCTCAGGAATTTTGCTGGATGAGATCCAGGTTGAACTACCGGCCGGGCAATGGGCGGCATCCCGCGGAAGTTGCGGTTGGAGGAAGTTGTCAGCGGGATCCTCAACGATGGCGACGGCGCACGCATCACCCAAGCAAAGCCAACACAGCAACGCATCCAGCAGCCCGGGAACGCCTTGACCATAACCCGGCGGTGACACACCGGCCAGCGAGAACGACACGCTTCCCCGGGGAAGACGGACCGCGAAAGATCATATTGGCGTACGACATCCGTTGCTTACCAGATAAAGCCGGCGAACTTTCCTTCCATTTTCATCAAATGCAGAGTGGAGCATTGGGCTTGCGAATCAAAATGCGCTTGCGAACTCTGTGCGAGTGCTGTCTTATTTATTGCACGGTCGCGCTTATGGTGGAATTGGCAGACACGCTACTTTGAGGTGGTAGTGGGGCAACCCGTGCAGGTTCAAGTCCTGCTAAGCGCACCATTTTTCCTCAGGAAATCGATAAGGTTGAATCTTGCACAACTGGCCGGAGACCTCAATTACCATAAAACCGACATGGCGGCGCCGGATGTGGCCTTCTTCTTCTTTGGCGTCAAGCAGGCTGCGGGAGAAGACAGCTCCGATGGCCGCAGGCAAAGTTTGGATCGATATTTTTTTCAGCGCTTCCGACAACGACACATCTGGACCAAGTTCTCCGATCAGCGTGAGCAAAACCGTCGCAACCGTGAAGCCGACCGCGTACGAAACCAGCGTGTCCAGTAAACGCTCAGTGAAAGTGAAATTGCGCGAGTAGCCGGAGAAGTGAGAAAGCCCGAAGACCAGAGGCAGGCCAAGGAGAATGAACAAGACGAGCTGCGCCCGATGCATGTAAAAGCCGAACCACCACATCTCCATGGTGAGCAGAACTGGAAAGGCGAATATGATAGCTCCGGCGAAAGCGCGTCCCAGAATGGCGATGGAATGTTCCTGTTCCACTTTCATCGCGCACTTAAGGTACAGCCAGAGTTGACCGGCAGCCATGCGCAGATACTACGCTCCTGATGATGGAACGCGAAATCGGCCTTCATCGCTTAATTCGTCTCCCCTTCCTCAGCGCTCCTCCAAACGTGTGAGCGAGGCGAAACGAGCCTTGCCTGGGCAAGATCATTCTGTCAGTCTCCGCCTGAGCCAGGTCTTCAACGAGGAGAAACCGGTTTGGAGACGCGCAACCAATGAACGGCAAGAATCCAAAAAAGAACAAATCTACCAATGGCCCCCATCTCGGCTTCGAAGCCACGCTTTGGGCGACGGCCGACAAACTGCGCGGCAACCTGGACGCCGCCGAATACAAGCACGTGGTTCTCGGCCTGATTTTCCTCAAATACATCTCCGACGCCTTCGAGGAAAAGCACGGTGCGTTGCAGAAGGAGAAGAACGCCAATCCCGAAGACCGCGATGAGTACACCGCCGACAACATCTTCTGGGTGCCGCCCGAAGCCCGCTGGTCCTACCTGCAAGGCCGCGCCAAAGACCCTGTGATTGGCAAGCTGCTCGACAGCGCCATGATCGCCATTGAGCGCGACAACCCCTCGCTCAAGGGCGTCCTGCCCAAGGAATACGCCCGCCCTCACCTGGACAAGCAAAGCCTCGGCGGCGTCATTGACCTTGTCTCCACCATCGGGCTGGGTGACAAGGAAAGCCGTTCCAAGGACATCATCGGGCGCGTCTATGAATATTTTCTGAGCGAATTCGCCAGTGCCGAAGGCAAGAAAGGCGGGCAATTCTACACGCCCCGTTGCGTCGTCCAACTCCTCGTCGAAATGCTCGCGCCCTGGAAAGGCCGCGTCTTCGACCCGTGCTGCGGTTCGGGCGGCATGTTCGTGCAATCGGTTGAATTCGTGAAAGCCCACGCGAACGGCAACGGGAACGGCGGCAAGGCCAAAGGCGACATCAGCATCTTCGGACAGGAAAGCAATCCAACCACCTGGCGGCTGGCGCGGATGAACCTCGCCATCCGCAGCATCGAAGGCAATCTCGGCCTCGAACCCGCCGACAGCTTCCATCGCGACCTGCACAAAGACCTCAAGGCCGACTACATCCTGGCCAATCCGCCCTTCAACATGAGCGACTGGGGCGGCGACCGTTTGAAAGAAGATGCCCGCTGGAAGTTCGGCGTGCCGTCCGCCGGCAACGCCAACTACGCCTGGGTGCAACATTTCCTTCATCACCTCGCGCCCACGGGCCTAGCTGGATTCGTCCTCGCCAACGGCAGCATGTCCTCCAACCAATCCGGCGAAGGCGAGATACGCAAAGCCATCATCGAAGCCGACCTCGTGGACTGCATGGTCGCGCTGCCCGGCCAACTGTTTTACTCGACGCAAATCCCCGTCTGCCTCTGGTTTCTTGCACGCAATAAATCCGGGAGGGCGAGCGTCCCCGCGAGTCCCCAATATCGCGACCGCCGCGGCCAAGTCCTCTTCCTTGATGCGCGGAAAATGGGGCGCATGATTGACCGCGTCCAACGCGACCTGACCCCGGAAGACATCGGGAAAATCGCCGACACGTATCACGCATGGCGCGGCGACGGTGGGGCGAGCGTCCTCGCGAGCCGTGGGAAAGAGGGGAAAGGCTCGTCAGTAGCCTCACCCCACCAGAAATATGCCGACATCGCCGGCTTCTGCAAATCCGCAAAACTCGAAGACATCCGCGCTCATGGCCATGTCCTCACGCCCGGTCGCTATGTTGGGGCTGAGGAAGCCGAAGACGACGGCGAACCGTTCGAGCAAAAAATGAAACGCCTCACCGCAACACTAGAGGAACAATTCGCGGAATCGGCAAAGCTGGAAAAGGCAATTCGGCAGAATTTGAAAGCCCTGAGCCATGGCTGACCGCAAGAAAAATGCGACCGATAGGCCCAAGGCGACCAATGCGCCACATCCGTCTCCTGCGTCCCATTCGTCCCATGCTGAGGGCTTCATCCCGCCCCACGGCGGCTACGACAACCTCCTCTCCTACCACAAGTCGCAGATCATCTACGATGCCACGGTGAAGTTCTGCGACCGCTTCGTTGACCGAAAATCGCGCACCCACGACCAGATGGTGCAGGCGGCGCGCAGCGGCAACAAGAACATTGCCGAAGGCAGTCAGGTATCCGGCACTTCCAAGGAAAGCGAACTCAAACTGGTGAACGTGGCCCGCGGCAGCCTGGAGGAATTGCTGGGCGACTATAAGGACTACCTGCGCCAGCGCGGCCACCCGGAATGGGACAAGAACTCCAAGGAAGCCCTCTACGTGCGCAAGCTCGGCAAGAAAGACAACCTCTCCTACGAAGACTTTCGTGAGTTCATTGAAACCCGCCCGGCGGAAGTGGTGGCCAACATCCTTATCTGCCTCATTCACCAGGCCAACTACCTGCTCGACCAGCAACTCCGGCGGCTGGAGCAGGATTTCCTGAAAGAAGGCGGCCTGCGCGAACGCATGACCCGCGCCCGCCTTGCCGCCCGCTCCCGGCAACGCCCGCCCCAATGAAGCCCCCAGCCCCCATCCGTCGCCTCCGTCCCATCCGTCACCCGCAACGGCGATGTGCGCCGGGTGTTCGCCTGTTTTGTTTCGCCCTGACAGGGCTGGAAATGTTTTGGGCCGATGAACCCAGGGCGTTGCCCTGGGCTATCACCTTGCGCCCCGTTGGGACTGGGAACGGAGGCGCGGCGTGAGCGAGTGGGCGGAAGTATCCCTTGGCGACCTTGGCCGCATTGTGACCGGGAAAACTCCGTCAACGAGCGTTCCAGATTACTTCGGTGGTAATGTGCCTTTCGTAACGCCGAGCGACATGTATGGCCACAAAGTCATTTCAAGAACCGAGCGCTGCCTAACCAAAGCCGGAGTTGCCGCAGTCAAAGGTTCGTTCATCCCGAAAGGTTCTGTGATGGTGTCTTGTATCGGCTCTGACATGGGCAAGGTGACGATTGCAGCACACGATTGCGTCAGCAATCAGCAGATTAATTCAATCGTGGTTTCCGAAAAATTCTCTGCTGACTTCATCTACTACAACCTGAGCACTCGCAAAGCCGAGTTGCAAAGCTTGGCTTGCAGCGGTTCTGCCCAGCCGATTCTGAACAAAGGGCACTTCTCGGAATTGCCGATTGTCGTTCCTCCGCTCTCCGAGCAGCGCGCCATCGCTTCGGTGTTGGGCGCGCTGGACGACAAGATTGAGTTGAACCGGCGGATGAACGAGACGTTGGAGGCGCTGGCCCGGGCGCTCTTCCAGAACTGGTTCGTGGACGCCACCCAAGCCGCCCTCCCCAAAGGCTGGCGCGAAGGCACGCTTGGTGAGTCGTTATCCATCATCGAAACCGGTGGGCGGCCAAAGGGCGGCATCAAGGACATTGCTGAAGGCGTTCCAAGCGTCGGCGCTGAGAGTATTGTCGGCATCGGCCACTTCGACTATGCCAAGACGCGGCTCGTGCCGCGTGAGTTCTTCGCCGCAATGAACAAAGGCCACGTCCGGGACGGCGATGTATTACTCTACAAGGACGGCGGTCGTCCCGGTGAGTTCGAACCGCACGTTACGATGGTTGGCGACGGCTTTCCATTCTCCGAATTCTCCATCAACGAACACGTTTACCGACTTCGAACTGAGCCAATGTTGCCGCAGTCGTTTCTGTTCTTCTGGCTTTCGTCTGACGGCACGATGGACGAAATGCGAAATCGCGGAACGGGCGTCGCCATTCCCGGATTGAACTCAACGGCTGTGCGAGAACTCCCCGTCCTGCTTCCGCCTGCGCCCCTGCTTGAAAAGTTTGATGAGTGCGTGTCGCCACTCATCCACCGAATCTTCGCCAACTGCAACGAATCCCGCACCCTCGCCGCGTTGCGCGACGCGCTGCTGCCGAAGCTGTTGTCGGGCGAGTTGCGCGTGCTAAAGGAGGATTAATGTATGAAAATGGACCCGAGTCTCATTCGAGAAATGCTGCTGAAACTTGAAGCACATCCCGCAGGACAGGCCCTGTATCGATTCGAGTTTAAAGACAGAGATGAGGCGGAAGTAATGGAACACGTTCAACTTTTGCTCGATGCAAAGTTTGTGGAAGGTAAGGTCGTAAGAGATGGTATGGGTAAGCCGCTTCGATTTGTGGTAAAGCGAATGACGTTGGCCGGACATCAGTTCCTTGCAAATGCGAAGAATGACACGATTTGGAAAAAGGTGTTGGCTCAAGCAAGGGAGAAAGGGATGTCCACAAGTATGGTGGTAATTAATGGTCTCCTTGAAAAGGCGGCTCAAAAATATGTTGGATTGGACAAAACCTAAACTGATGCGCGGCGTATCGATCCGAAACGCACACTCGAACCAGTTGCGCGAATTAGGGGCGATCCGAGTTGCGGAGGCTCTCTCTTGATCGACCCTCTCGTTTCGCTTGCATTCTCGGTCTATTCAAATAAGGGGGCGTATGTCCTTTTGCTGGGATCAGGCATCTCGCGCGCGTCTGGAATCCCGACCGGCTGGGAAGTTGTTCTCGACCTCATCCGCAAGGTAGCGAAATTGGAAGCGGAAGATTGCGAGCCTGATCCGGCTGGGTGGTTCCGACAAAGGCACCGCATAGAACCGGACTACAGTAAACTTCTCGACCTAATCGCTAAGACGTCGACCGAGCGCCAGCAGTTGCTACGAGGGTATTTTGAGCCGACCGAAGACGACCGGGGACAAAGTCTAAAATTACCAAACGCTGCACACAGAGCCATCGCGCAATTGGTCGCTGGTGGTTATCTGCGTGTCATCATCACGACCAATTTCGACCGACTGATCGAAAAGGCGCTGGAGGAAGTGGGCATTGCGCCAACCGTCATCAGCACGACGGACCAAATCGCAGGTGCGCTACCGCTGGCGCATTCGGGAGCGACTGTTATTAAACTTCATGGTGATTATCTTGACACTCGCATCAAGAACACCGAAACGGAACTCGCTGCATACGACGTAGCATTTCTTCATCCCTCGCAGTGGGCGCTGCTGAATTTTGAAGAAATCTATGCCATGGATTGGCGGCATCCGAACGATCTCATTGCCTATTACCGCCATCGCTCGCGGAAGTGCGCCGAAGTGCTGGTCCCGCACAATGTGGAACCAAAATATCTGAACGGTGCGTACGTTGTGGACCAGGCGGCAGCCCTTAAGCTGCAAGAACTCGATTTTAACCTGCCGGTGGTGATTGATCCCGTGCTATTTTTCTGTTAACAATCGAAACCGCCATGTTCAAGGCACTGATAGGAGACCTTTTCGCGAGCCAGGCGGCGGCTTTGGTGAACACGGTTAATTGTGTCGGCGTCATGGGGAAAGGAGTGGCACAGGAGTTTAAGAGACGTTATCCCGCCATGTTTGAAGACTATGCGGAACGCTGCCGACGAAAGCTGGTGCGCCTCGGTGAGCCTTACCTTTACCGCGACCGATCAGGAATCTCGATCATTAACTTTCCCACCAAGGATCACTGGCGGTCGCCCGCTCGCTTGTCCGACATCGAACGCGGTCTCGACTATTTTGTGCGACATAGCACGGAGTGGGGCATCACAAGCGTGGCTTTTCCTCCGCTTGGTTGCGGGAATGGGGGGCTTAGCTGGGAAGAGGTTGGCCCATTGATGTATGGAAAGCTGCGGCATCTCGACATTGGCGTCGAAGTTTACGCACCGTACGGGACGCCGAAGAGCCAATTGTCAGAAGATTTTCTGAGTGCCCCTTCGCAAATAGAGCTGGAAGGGAAAGGTCGCAAGCAGGAGAAACTGAATCCCGAATGGGTCGTGCTGATGGAGGTGTTGCGGCAGTTGGAACAGCAACCGTATGCAAATGCAGTCGGTCGAATCATCTTTCAAAAGATTTGTTACGTCGTGACTGAAATGGGGGTGGAAACCGGCTTTAGATTTCGCAAGGGGAGCTATGGCCCATTTGCAGACGAGGTAAAGCTCGCGTTGCACAACTTCGCAAATAGAAATTGGCTGCAAGAAGAGCAACTAGGACAAATGATGGCGCTTCGCGTCAGTCCGCAATATGTCGAGGACCGCTCGAAATATGAAGATGTGCTAAAGCGTCACGAGCGGAAAATTACCAAAGCGGTGGACTTGTTCAGTCGAATCAAGAATACGGAACAGGCCGAGCAGATGCTGACAGTGCTGTTTGCAAGTCGCGAACTGAAGCAGGCGCAGCCTGACAAGGAAGTCGCGGAACAAGAGCTGTACGATTATATCTTGAAGTGGAAAAAGAGCTGGCGAACCGACGACAAGAAGCAGGCCGTGGCAAGCACCATTCGAAATCTAGTGCTGCTGGGATGGATGCGTCTCCGGCTAAGTGAATCTCTCCCCGAGGCGGTCTACAGATAAGCCGAAGGACACGTGAGTTTTCAGTCAAAGGAATCTCTTCTGCAAGACTCCCCGGAAAAACTGATTCCACCGCATGGCGGTTATCGGAAGTTGAAAAGCTTCCAGGTGGCACAACAGAACTGGGGCGCAATTCTGCACGAAGGGATGTTGAGGTTGTCGCCGACGTATGACCACGGCGCTTCACTGGCGCGAAACCTGACAGACGAAAACCGCAAGTCGCGTCTTGAGACACGCGATAAGAATCGGACGGTTCAGCATTTTGCCGGAAAAGCCCGGTCCGGCTTTTACGCCACGCCCAGGGACAATAAAACCTTGTTCGCACTCGACGTTTTCCGCCGCTTCGCCGAACGTGATATTGCCGCGGCAAGAATCTGGCTGGGCAAACTGGGTGAGATCAGGCAAAATGCGGTGGACGCGATTCTGGTGGAAATTCCGCCACAACGAATGTCGCCGGTTACGAGAGCATTTACTTTGGAACTATTAACGATCAATCAACGCCGGTTGCTGGAAGGTATCCAACGATGAACGCGCTGTTTGTTGCTTCGCGCTCGGTTGATCCTGGCAAGGGCGGCTGGAGTCCAATCGGACGATTGGAGTTCGACCGCGGCACGTATCGGTTTGTTTACACCAAAGGTGCGCGAACAGCGGGTGGATTCACTCCGTTCAGCGGCATGGAGAATCTTGAGGAGATCTACGAATCGAACGAGTTGTTCCCGGTGTTTGCCAACCGTCTCCTGCCCAAATCGCGCCCGGAATACGAAGCTTATCTGCAATGGAGCGGTTTTGATCCCGTAAACCCGCCCGAGCCAATTGCCATTCTCGGCGTTACCGAAGGTATCCGACGGACAGACCTGATCGAAGTCTTTCCCTGTCCAGTACCGGATGAACAGAGTTGCTATCTGAACAAATTCTTCATGCACGGACTGAGATACATGCCCGAAGCGGCCAAAGCTCGCGTCCTTGCGCTGCGGCCGGATGAGCCCCTCTACCCGATGCCCGATCCATGGAATCCAGCAGACCGCAATGCAGTGGCGTTGCGAACCGCTGAGGGTGACCGTTTGACGCTCGGTTATGTGCCGCGTTATCTCGCGCACGATTTCTTGAAATTTAAGGAGTGTCACCCCGATTTTATCCAGGTCTTCGTACATCGAGTGAATCGGGATGCGCCGTTGCAACAGCGTCTGCTCTGCCGGATGCACGCTTGCTGGCCTGATGGATTTCAACCGTGCAGCGGCGAGGCGTTTCAGCCAATTCCCGAAGGTGTGCCGGAGCGTTGTGGCGCATAGCCACGGAGGAGCAAGTGGCTGCGAACCTGGTCGAGAATGACGTCGAGTTGGCTTCGCTCGATTGGTTGCAGCAGTTGGGCTACGCGACTATTTTTGGACCTCATTTAGGTCCAGACGAAGCCAGCACCGAGCGAATAAACTTCGCCGAAGTCATGTTGGCTGGCCGTTTCCGTGCTGCCCTGCGCAAACTGAATCCTACAGTACCTCAAAACGCGCTGGACGAAGCATTTCGCAAGGTGAGTGTGCCGGAGCATCCCTCGCTCATCGCCGATAATCGTGCGTTTCATCGGATGCTGGTGGATGGCGTCGCGGTCGAATGCCGTCGCAAAGACGACGACAGCATCGGCGCCGAGATTGTCCGCCTGATTGATTTCGATGACCCGGATGCAAACGACTGGCTGGCGGTAAATCAGTTTACGGTGATTGAAGGGCGTAACAACCGGCGGCCAGATGTGGTGTTGTTCGTCAACGGACTGCCTCTGGGCATCATCGAACTGAAGAACGCAGCGGATGAAGACGCTGATGTCTGGGGAGCGTTCAATCAAATCGAAACCTACAAGGAACAAATTCCTTTGTTGTTCGCGTATAACGTGGTCAATGTCATTTCTGACGGTATGCAAGCCCGCATTGGCACCATTAGCTCGGACAAGGAGCGATTCATGCCATGGCGCACGATCTCAGGTGAGGCCATTGCGCCGGCCACCATGCCGCAACTGGAGGTTTTGTTGCGCGGTGTGTTCGAGAAGCGGCGCTTCCTTAATCTGATCCGGCATTTCGTCGTGTTCGAAGATGACGGTGCGACCGTAATAAAGAAGATGGCGGGCTATCATCAGTTCCACGCGGTAAAGGTTGCCGTGGAGGAAACGTTGCGCGCTTGTGCCACTGCTGCCGGCGACGCACAACACGACCGGGCAGGAGGCTATTACGTCAGGCGGATGCCCGGCGGCGTGGTCGGCGACAAACGCGTGGGCGTCGTCTGGCACACTCAAGGTTCAGGCAAGTCGCTGACAATGGCCTTTTACGCGGGACGGCTGGTGCTGGAACCAGCGATGGAGAATCCCACCATCGTCGTCATCACGGATCGCAACGATTTGGACGACCAGCTTTTCGGCACGTTTGCGCGCTGTCATGAGTTGTTGCGGCAAAAGCCAGTACAGGCCGAGAGCCGGGAGCATTTGCAGAAGCTCCTCCAGGTGGCGAGCGGGGGCGTGGTGTTCACGACCGTTCAGAAGTTCTTCCCGGAGGATGAGCGCGGCAGTCATCCGTTGCTGAGCGAGCGGCGAAACATTGTGGTGATTGCCGATGAAGCGCATCGAACCCAATATGGGTTCGCCGCCAAGTTCAATAGGAAGACCGGTGAACTTGGTTATGGCTTTGCCAAATACGTTCGCGATGCTTTGCCCAATGCTTCCTTCGTCGGCTTCACGGGAACACCGGTGGAAAAGCAGGACGCGAACACGCGGGCGATTTTCGGTGAATACATTTCCATCTACGACATCCAGCGGGCGGTGGAAGACAAAGCCACGGTGCCCATTTACTATGAGAGCAGGCTGGCCAGGCTGGAACTGAAACCGGAGGAGAAACCCAGGATTGATCCGGACTTCGAAGAGGCGACGGAAGGCGAAGAGCTTTCACACAAAGAGAAATTAAAAACAAAATGGGCTGCTCTCGAAGCAGTCGTGGGCGCTGAGAAACGGATCAGGCTGATCGCGGAGGATTTGGTCAAACACTGGGAGGCGCGGCTCGAAGCGATGGACGGCAAAGCCATGGTGGTGTGCATGAGCCGGCGCATTTGCGTGGAGTTGTACGAAGAACTGCGAAAGCTCCGGCCCCAATGGCACGACGACAATGATGACAAAGGCGTGATGAAAGTCGTCATGACCGGCAGCGCTGACGAAGGACCGAAGATGGCATATCACGCGAAGAACAAGTCCCGTCGTGAAGAGCTGGCGAAAAAATTCAAGGAGCCCTCGCATCCATTCAAGATCGTGATCGTGCGTGACATGTGGCTGACCGGCTTCGACGCGCCTTGCCTCCATACCATGTATGTGGACAAACCGATGCGAAGTCATAGTCTCATGCAGGCCATCGCGCGCGTGAATCGGGTGTTCAAAGACAAGCCAGGTGGTTTGGTGGTGGATTACCTCGGCCTTGCTCATGAGCTGAAACAGGCATTAGCGGTTTACACTGAAAGCGGTGGTCAGGGACAAACGGCCATCGATCAGGAAGAAGCCGTGGCGGTGATGTTGGAGAAATACGAAGTTTGCTGCGATTTCTTCCATGGATTCGAGCGGTCATTATGGATCGCAGGAACGCCAGCGCAAAAGCTCAGTTTGCTGCCTGCCGCGCAGGAGCACATACTGAGCAGCGCCAACAAGGAGAAGGTGCCGGAAGAGTACAAACAAAAGTTTCTCAAGGCCGTCGTTGAATTGTCGGCCGCTTTCGCGCTGTCCGTTCCGCATGAACAGGCGATTCGGATTCGTGACGACGTGAGCTTTTTCCAGGCCGTGCGTGCGGCGCTCATCAAGAGCGATCCCGAGAAGAGGAAAACCAGAGACGACGTTGATCATGCGATACGGCAAATCATTTCACGAGCGGTTTCCTCCAACGAAGTGGTGGACATCTTCGCTACCGCCGGCTTGAAGAAGCCGGACATATCCATCTTATCCGAAGAGTTTCTTGCTGAAGTGCGCAACATGCCGCAGAAGAATCTTGCCGTGGAACTGCTACGAAAGCTGCTTAGTAACGAGATCAAGATTCGATCGAGAAAATTCCTCATTCAGTCACGCTCATTCGCCGAGTTGCTCGAACAAAGCATTCTCAAGTATCAAAATCGGGCCATTGAAGCAGCAGCGGTCATCCAGGAATTGATTGAGTTGGCGAAGAAGATGAGAGAGGCAGCAAACCGTGGAGAAGATTTGGGGCTCAGCGAAGACGAGGTCGCTTTCTACGATGCGCTGGAAACCAACGACAGCGCGGTTAAGGCGCTAGGTGATGAAAACCTGCGATTCATCGCGCAGGAGTTAGTAAATACCATCCGCGAGAACGTAACCATCGATTGGACCGCCAAAGAATCCGTACGAGCGAAGTTGCGAGTCATGGTCAAACGCGTCCTTCGCAAATACGGCTATCCGCCGGATAAGCAGGAGAAGGCTACGCAAACGGTGCTTCAGCAGGCCGAGTTGCTCTGCGCAGATTGGGCTGGCTAATTCTCGAATCCCCAATGAGAAAGCGCCTGCAAGCCGAGACCGCCGCCGAGTTGGATGCCTTGCTCCCCGCCATTCTCGATCGCGCCTTCAAAGGAGAATTGTGATTGTTCTTGCGAGGAGGAGTTTTGCAGGCCTGTCGTTGGCCAGGCCATCGTTATGCTCCACCATGAACCGCAAATCGTGCTCCTGGCGCGATGACGCGATGACGCGATGACGCGAGTTACGGCTGCGCTGGGACTGTCGTTGTTGCTGCCCTTCGTGGTGCGGGCAGCGGATTGGCCGCAGTTTCGCGGGCCGAACCGCGATAACGTCTGGAACGAAGCGGGCATTCTCAGAACGTTTCCGGCCGATGGATTGAAGATTCGCTGGCGAGTGCCGGTGGGGCCGGGTTGGTCAAGTCCGGTAGTGGTCCAGGGCCGCGTTTACCTGACCGACATGCGGTTGGACAAGCCCAGGGCCTGGGAGCGCATCCAATGCTTTAAGGAAACGACAGGCCAGCGGCTTTGGAGTCATGCCACCGAATTGGTTTACCCGGAATGGGCCTTTATTCCCGAGCATGGTGGTGGCCCGGCTGCGACACCGATCGTCCAGGCGGGAAAGGTTTACTGGTTTGGCCGAAGCGGTCAGGTGGATTGTCTGGACGCACGGAGCGGGAAAGTCATCTGGGAAACACATTTGGATAAGCAATACGAAATCGGGGTGCTGAGTTGCCGCGGGTCACCCTTGATTGAAGGGGATCTGTTGATCCTTTTCGTCGGCGCGAAGCCGGGAGCGTGTGTCATGGCGCTCGACAAGCAAACGGGAAGGGAGGTTTGGAAGGCGCTGAACGAACCTTTGTCGAACAGTTCACCCTTGATCATTGTGGCGGGCGGCAAACGGCAGTTGATCGTGTGGACGGGTTCCTCCGTAACCTCATTGAATCCCGCCACGGGCGAAACCTATTGGCGGGAAGCGATGGTGACGAGTAGCAACGATTCAATCCCCACTCCGGTCATTCAGAACAATCGCCTTCTGATTTCCGGCTTGATGCTGGAATTAAACGCCGACGCGCCAACCGCCAAGGTGTTGTGGCCGGAAACGACGGCCGCCTCCAAAAGAATTCTGAGCAACACCTCCACCCCTCTCCTGCAGGGCGATTACGTCTACTCGGCGAAATCCAGCGGCGAGCTGGTCTGCCTGGAAGCCGCCACGGGCAACCAGCTTTGGGCGACGACCAACGTGACAGGGCTGAAATTCGGCGCCAGCATCCACCTGACACCCAACCGCGAAGTCGTGTTTATTTTCACTGACGAAGGGAACTTGATCTTAGCGCGACTTGCGGCTGAAGGTTACCACGAGATCAGCCGTGCGCATCTGCTCAAACCAACCTCAGATTTAGGGACTCGAAAGTTTGCGTGGATTCCGCCGGTCTTTGCCAACCGCCAAATCTTTGCACGCAACGATGAGGAACTGGTCTGCGCGTCCCTGGCGGCGGAGCGGTAAGTGAGGAGAAAAAGGCGGCCAAGATCGACAGCGATTACTTTGAAGAGACTTAAACCGAGCTTTGGTTACACTTCACCCCCTATGCGCTCGTCTCTTGTTGTATGGCTCATACTCATCTGGGTTGCTTCGCCGTTCGGCTATACTCAGAGCGGCAAGACTTACTGCAATCCGCTCGACCTGGACTACCGATACAACTTTGAGCAGAAAGGCCGGAACATTTCGTATCGGTCTGGGGCCGATCCAGTCCTGATCAATCACGGAGGGCAATACTACTTGTTCAGCACGATTGCCGGTGGCTTTTGGCGCTCGACGAACCTGCGGGATTGGCGTCATGTGCGACCGGACGGCTGGCCGGACCGAGACGTGGTCGCGCCTGCGGCTCTCTCGGCCAAAGGAAAACTCTTTCTCTTCCCCTCCACATACGAGCAACGCCCCATCTATTTGGTCGCGGGCACAAATCCCCTTAGCATGTTCAATCCGCTGCTTCCGTATCTGCCGGGCGCACCCGGGCCGTGGGACCCGTCCCTGTTTCATGACGAAGACACCGGGCATTGGTACATGTATTTCGGCTCGTCGAACTTCTACCCACTCTACGGCATTGAGCTGGACTACGAGAAGAATCTTGTTTATCGCGGCACGGCAAAGGAATTGATTGCGCTTCGCCCGGAGCAGCACGGCTGGGAACGCTTCGGCCGCGACCATCGCGATACGATCAAACCCTTCATCGAAGGAGCCTGGATGACCAAACATGACGGCAAATACTATCTCCAATACGCCGCGCCGGGGACGGAGCACAATGTCTATGCCAACGGCACGTATGTAGGGGATGCTCCGCTGGGTCCGTTCACCTACGCTGCCAACAACCCGGTGTCCTATAAGCCCGGGGGTTTCCTCACGGGTGCCGGGCACGGCAATACCTTTGAGGACAACCATGGAAACTTCTGGAATACAGGCACGCCCTGGATTGCGGTGAATTTCGATTTCGAGCGGCGAATTGCGATGTTTCCAGCCGGGTTCGATGGAGATGGCCTTATGTTTGCCAATACCCGGTTCGGAGACTTTCCACATTACCTGCCCACGCGAAAATGGGAGGACAAAGACGAGTTGTTCACGGGCTGGATGCTTCTTTCGTATCGAAAGCCCTGCACCGCATCTTCGGTGCGCTACCCCTACGCCGCGGCGAATGTGACGGACGAGAATCCTCGCACCTTTTGGCTCGCTCGCTCCAGCGCCGCGAGCGAATGGCTGAGCGTTGATCTGGATCATGCGTGCGAAGTGCGAGCCGTGCAGGTGAATTTTGCGGACTATCAGTCGGGCCTCTTTGGCCCCGGCACAAACGTTTACACGCAGTTTCGGTTGCATCATTCCCTTGACGGGAAAACATGGAACCTGACAGCGGACCTGAGCGGTGAACGGCGGGATCGCCCCAATGCCTTTATCGAGCTGACCAATGCCGCGCGCGCTCGATTCATCCGGTATGAACATGGGCATATCGGTTCACCGAACCTGGCCATCAGTGACCTTCGCGTGTTTGGCTATGGGGAAGAGGAACTGCCGGCCACGCCCGCAAAGCTCCAGGTCCGGCGTGACGCCGATCAACGCAACGCCTTCCTCACCTGGCAAGAGGTCCCCGGCGCAGTTGGATACAACATCCGCTGGGGCATTCAGCCGGACAAGTTATATCAAACGTATCAGGTCTTCGCTGATCAGCCGACGAAACTGGAGCTGCGCGCGCTCACTGTGGGGCAGAAGTACAGCTTTGCGATTGAAGCGTTCAATGAACGTGGCGTTTCAAAGTTGGGCAAGCCAGTACCGATCGATTGATAGCTCCAAATCTTCGCGGTTTTCTACTTTGTCGATCTCGGCGAAAAACGATTTTTTGAGTTCGGCAATGGAAGCCATATTCCGCCTGATGTTGCGTGATCTTTCGCAAGCCAGTTTAGACCGCCAAAACAACATACTCGTCGCTTTCCAGATGCAAGCATGGCGCAAGCGTTCTCGATCCGGCGCCTGCGCGTTTCCGGTTGCTTGGCTGAGCTTATCCAGAGAATCCAGTCCCGGCGCGCGATTGGTGTGATATCCGCCCACAATGCCTGCGCCAGCGGGGCAGCTGCAAGGGCTCTGCGTAGATCCATTGGCACCCTGGTCTGCGGTTCTTCTCCGGCCCGCGTAATCTCCACCGTTACCGTGTCTCCAGCGTCTGCGCCTGCAGCATCGTGCATGGCTTTGTTAACCCTGAGCCAGTGACTTCCTTTGCCGTCTGGTTCGAGAGCGGCTCGAAAAGGGAAGCCATGGATAGTTCCCTCAACCATCGTCATACCTCGTGACGGAAGCTTCGCACTCGCGTTCCTGGGCAGAGTTAGAAGGGTCCACCATCCAATCTTTTCGGTTGCCTTAGGCCGAAACAACTTGGCACTGAAGCGAATTGTTGACTTGGTTTCCTGCAGCTTAGCCAGTTTCATATATTGTTATACTACCAAATAAAAGGGCGGCTCGACCCGCCTGAAGCCATGCTCCTCGGCGAGTTCATTGAAAATACTGCGCATCCAGGGCAGCGTGTCGGCCAGTGTGCCGTCGGAATCGAAGATGGCCAGACGATATTTCAAAGGAGGACGCGCAGTGGGCGATTACCTTACCCACCAGTTTTCACAAAATATCAGAAGGCCCATAGATCCGCGCTTTCCATGAACCCCGTTCCCGTAGCGGCGTCTCGGCAGAGCGCCGTCGTTCTTGTGCCGGAGAGTGCGGCGCTCTGCGGAGACGCCGCTACGCCGGAGAGTTCATGGTCCCAATGCGTGTCCAAAAATTGGAGGTCGAGGCTAACCACGCATCAATTCCCATTTCTTTGCGTCCATGCCGAGTTCAGCGGATAAACGGTGAGCGAATGAATCGCAACGGAACCACCCTCTGCTTTCACTGACAGGCCGCTTGCCTTCGGCAAGGCATATCGCGTCGATGAGATTTCGCCTTCGTTCACGAAGGTTTCAATGGAGGTGCGATCCACGAGGATTTCTACTTTTCGAATTTGGTCCTGGACGAGGGCTGGCTTGTGACCGGACTCAATGGTTTTTGAGGTGAGAACAACCGGGATGCCTCGGAGGTTGAAGATTAGCCTCGTTCCCTCGGGAATATTGACCTCGGCCTCGATGTGAAACAATTGTCCCGACGGCGATAACCGCAGCGTCTGGTCTTTGCCCAGTGCGCGGTTCGTCCAGGTGTCCCGTCCGTGGTGCAGCATCGCAATTTCTTTGATTGGTTTGCGGAACACGCGAAGGCCATTTGGCGTCGTGCGAAGGGTAAGCTCGCACGGAAAGCTGATCATCTGGCTGAATGGCATGTCCGGGAAATCGGCACCGCGCATCCATGCAGTCTGGATGCGGCGGCCATCACCGGTTTCGGTGTTATGCCAGCTTTGAGTGGCGTAAAAATTCGGGCCGACATCGCACGGCTGACGCTTGGTTTCTTCCTTGAACTCCACGCCGTTGAAGCTGCCGATGGAGTAATTCCCGTTGCCTTGAATGAGCACCCATTTCTTTCTCGTTTCATCTCTGTCGATGGCCAGTTCGAAGAAGTCGGGGCACTCGAAGCTGTCCGGGATGGGATGATGTTCATCCTTCCACTCCAGCAGATTCTTTGAGGTGAAGATGTGATACTGCTGATGGCCGTAGAGCATCAGCACCCAGTGCTGCGCGGGCGTGTACCAGAAGACCTTCGGATCGCGCTCGGGCACAACCATGATGGGATTCTTCTCATAATGCTTCCACGTGCGGCCCCAATCCAGGCTGTACGAAATGCACTGCGCGCGGTTATCGAAACGCGACCAGAAAGCGACCATCGGCGGGTTGGTTGGATTGGGTGAGAGCCCGGAAGTGTTCTGGTAGTCAATGACGCAAGTGCCCGATTGGACGCCACTGCCGAGCTCTTCTTCCCAGAATGCGGGTTCGAGTTCCGTCCAGTGGATCAAATCCTTGCTCACGGCGTGCAGCCAGCATTTGGCCCAACGCTGCGCGAAGAGATGATATTCACCTTCATAGTAGATCAGGCCGTTGAGGTCGTTGATCCAACCTTCCTCGCGCTGGCCCGGATTGAGCCGGTCCACAGTCCACTGGCGCGCAGTAAAGTGGAACTGCGGGCGGAGCGATTCGCGATACAGCGGCTCCGTTGTCCGTGGCGGCCGTTCAGGCTGGTCGGTCTGAACGATATCAGCGACGTTAACATGCCCCCAATCGCCTTTGGCTTCATCCACGAGCTGGAGTTGCGCGGTCCGGCCGAGCCAGCGACTGACGTCCCAACTCATCGCCACCAACCGGTCGCTTTTCCAACCAGTCGCACTGCGCACGACTTTGCCGCCGACCAGCAGGTTCAGGCAGGTGTGCGTCTCATAATTGCCGCCAGCGATGCGAAAGGCGATGTAGCGCTTTGAAATCGGGAATTCCGGTGATGTGAGTGTGCCCGTAAGACCGTCTCCTTCGATCTCGCTGCTGGCGACGGCGCTGTCGCGAGCATTTTCAATTTCCAGCTTCGTGAGCAGATCGCCGGAGGCTGGACCTTTCCGGAACGCGGTGCCCGTCGCCTTCCAATCGCCGTAGCCGGATTTCCCGAACCGGCCGATGTCTATTTCATCCGCGGCACAGATGAAAACAGCGACCGGCAGAAACACCGCGATCAGAAAACCAATTTTGTGGATTGTCTTCATAGTCATGTTGGCGATACGAGTGGTGTCAGGTGATGACGCCGTAGCAGCTGACGTAAGGAGGCTCTGACTTTTCCCCGCATTCAGAATGAGCCTCGTTACCTCGGCTGCTACGAGGATAGAGGCGCGCCCGGCAAATCGTCGCGGAATCATCGCGGTCACACCGAATACTTCACCCGAACAGGTGCGGGAAATACCTTCGTCCCTTCCAACGTAACGTTCGGCAGGCCGTGCAATTCCACCTCGCGCAGACGCGGAAGACGGGCCAGAAAAACCAACCCCGCATTGGTAATGTTCTTGCACTCGTAAAACTCGATCTTTTCGAGCGATGCCATTCGGCTCAAAATCTCAAGGCTGCGGTCTGTGATCTTCGTCAGGCCCGCATAATACGTTTTCAACTTTGTGAGCCCGGCAATGTGTTCGGTCGCGGCGTCGGTCGTGTCACGGCAGTACATGCACCACAAGCCTTCCAGCTTTCCGCACGCACCGACGTGCCGAAAGCCCGCATCCGTCACGTCCATCGGCATCCATTCCCGCAACGCAGGAAATCGCGGCAGCATGGACAGCGATTCGTCATCGACATTCTTACAGCTCACGGCCAACCCGCGCAATGAAGGCATCTTCGACAGCGCAGCGAATCCGCGCCCTGAGAGATTGGGGCATTCACGTCCCCAGATGGATTCGAGAGTCCGGGAACAACTGAGCGCCGCGAACCCATCGTCGGTTGCCACCGTGCCTTGCGCCATCAACATCCGCAACCGCGGAATCGCCGCGATGTGCCGCATCGCTTCGTCATTGCATAATTTTCCTTCGCATCCGAGCAATCCGAGATTCGGAAGACCGGCCAACGACTTCAGCCCGGCAGGCGTCATCGCCGAGACGTGCCAGAAGAAGCTCAACCCAAACAAGCCCTCGAGTCCTGCAAGGTGCGACAGACCTTCGTTGGTGAATGGGCCATCGAGCAGGAGATGATTCGGTTCGGCCTCCGGCGACATCAACGAATACTTTATTTCACCGCCCTGCCACGTCTTGAACGCGGGAATGTCGTGCAAGGACGGCAGACCGGCGTCAGTCACCAATTTGCCAGACCTCAGTCGTCGCAGGCTGCATTTGCCGGTCAGCGCATGAATGGCGCCATCGCCGGTCGGCGTGCCCAACAGGTTTACGCTTTCGAGCTGTTCGCAGAAGCGAAGGTTGGCAACGCCCGCATCGCTGATTCCGGGCTGCCAGCAAATTTGAAAGTCTCTGAGATTGCGAAGATGGCGCAGCACTTCCAAACCGCGATCGGTAATCCGGCTGCCGGGATAATTGCTCAAATCCAGATGCTGCAACTGCGGCATGCGCGCGAGGTGGTGCAGGCCGTCATCCGTCAATGGCTGCGAGCCGCCGAGGTCGAGACCTGTGACGTGATTCAATTCGGAAATACGCTTGAGCGCCGTGTCCGTCATTTGCCCATTGGCGTCGAGCGCCGAAATGCGCCGCTCCTTCATCACCGCGATGAGTGCGTCCCACTCCTTGTCTGACAAGCGCCGTCGCGGCGAGATGCGCGTTCCATCGATGGTGTAAGCCTCGCCCGGCGGCGGCGCACCTTTGGCGCTTACAAAGGCCGCCCAGTTTCCGAAGCCGGCTTCGCGGGCCAGGAACTCTTGCGCATCGGCAAACTCGAAGCACTGGCCTTTCGACCGCCGCACCTTGTAAATACTGTGCCACACATCGGCCCGCACATCGTCCCAGGTTGAAGAACGTCCACGGTATTCATTGAGCCGTTGGATGGCCGCGGCGTCGCCCGACTCGTAAGCGGCCACGAGATCCCGGGCCAGATGCTCGTACTGTTCTGCACCGGGAGGAGCCGGACCGGACGCTTCCTCATCAGAACTGGCCGGCCGTTGCGCCAATGATTCGACGTGTTGCTTAAGTTTCGGCCAACTCTCAAATCCGTACTCGCGGGCGATCACGAGCTGCGCGTCTGCCAAGGAGAATTTCGAGATAAGAATTTCCTGTTCACCGCTGCGAGCGAACTTCGGATGAAACTCCGTGATGCGAACAAACGCTTCCGGGACTTTCGCCTTTTCGGCGTTCAGCAAATCCCTGGCCTGATATTTGAGGTGGTCCAGGCTTGGGCTGGACGGCAATGATTTGGATGGCATACGAACTTCTTTCGTTACGCCTGTCGTCCGCATGTTCAGGCAGAAAGTAAGTTCGTGAACTTACAGATTCACCAAAGGTGGACTTCTGTCCTTTCCGCGGACCGGATGCATCCTGGATGCGCTTCAAAGGTAACAACCGAGATAAGCAGCGCAAGGCCGAAGTTGCGCGCGGCGACAAGTTGGGTGTGATTAAAAGTGGGTGAGATAGTACCTCTGAAACTGGGGACAGGAATGTCCCCCAACCTGCCGGCTGAAAGCCGGCGCTACGTGTAGGGCCGGCTTTCAGCCGGCAGGTTGGGCGACTTTCTAGTCGCCCGTTCACCCACTTTTAATCACGCCCCGACAGTTACCGGGTTGCTGGCAGCGCAAGCGCGAGCGCCGTCGTCGCCCAGCCGGCGGCCGCAATCGAGATGAACTGATCCTCGCCGTGTGGGTAGCCGGACTCGTAATACGTCTGGATCGGCTCGCTCCGTGTCGGCACGTGCCAGGAACCATCGTCCAACTGGCTGGCGAGAAGAAAACGCAACCCGCTGCGATAAGCGGTGTCAGCAGTCGCGACTCCGCCCGCCTGGTGGAGCGCGACCAGCGCGGTGCTCGTGGCGTAAGCATCGCTCTCCAGGCTGGCGAGTTGCGCCCAACCCCCGTCTGCGCGCTGTGTCTTGAGAAGGTCCTGTGTCGCGCCGCGAATCTCATCCCTGGGAGCCTCGGCGACGTGCAGAGATCGAAGGCGGAACACGCGGTCCTCGGTTTCCCGCGCCGCTGTCTTCAACATCCACTGCCGAACCTGCGCGGTGCGTTGCGAGATGCGTTCCTGCTGCCCGCTCGTGCCAAACATTTTCAAGCCGCGCAACGCGACGTAGCTGACGGTGAACAAGCTTTCTTCACTGGGCGGCCGGACGGTTTGGGGGCGCCAATGATTGAGATCATTCTGAAACTTCAGGAGGTACTCGGCCACCGCGTCGGTCGTCCCGTCGGATTTCCAACCGCCCATTTCCAGTGTCCAGAGTGCGTAGCCCGCCGTCAACGCCTGCCCGCCCTGGCCGCGTCCAGCCAGATAGTTCGTTCGGTTCCTGGCCAGAAAGTCGGCCGTGAACTGGACTTGCTGCCGCAAATTTTCCGCATCAATCGTGATCCCGCGCGAGCGCGCCGTGGTGAGGGCCATGACCGGTAACGCCTGGTTGTGACAGGTGAAGCACTGCTTTCGTTTTTCCATCGAACCCCGCGCGCCGGTTTCCAAAAGGCGCAACGACTTTATCACCGCGGCTTTGATGGCCTCACTACTTGGAACAACGTCTTCGGCGAAAGCGTTGAAACTGGAAAAGGCGTAGAGCAGTGCCGCGCCGGCGAACCAGTGAACCAAGCGGGAACGATTCAGTTGCTTTCGGGAGCGCGGGCGTCTCGCCCGCAGTTTTCCGCGTCCCGCCGAAAACCCCCGCACGTCGAACCAGCACACCACTTGGCGCGCTCTGCGACGCTTCGAACCCGTCGGCGGGACGCCGACGGGTTCGACCGGGACGGTCGCGCTCCCTGTTTTCAAGGGAATCGTTGCGGCTAAGGGGGCGTTCATGGCGACTGCAATTCCCGCGCGTAGAGGTTCATCAGCTCCATCGCGGCGCCGGTGTCCCGAAGTCCGAATGGCCCGCGCGCCTTCGCGTCGGCGGGAAATATCACAGCGGGAGTCATGCGCTGTGATTCCTTCTCGCCGCGCTTCACCACGATCTCGCTTCCCCTTGCCGTGATGCTGTAACGCTGGTAATTGCCGGCAGATGCGTCGGCGAGCTTCACCTCCACGCCGCGTACGACGACGGTCGGCGGCGTCATGGGTTTGCCTTCGGCAGATTTCGAGAGCCGGCAATCGAAGACAAACTCAGCGTCGCCATAATCCTTCTCCGACCAAAGCGTGGCGTCGGGATTCGCTTCGCCGGCGCGCAGGCTGAGGCGTTCTCCGCGCACACCCCAGCGCTGGATTATCGCGGCGTTGGTCTTCCATCCACGCAGATCCAGCCCGGTGAAAATCGTGCGCAGGCCGGTGTCCTCGGGGGCAGTCAACGGCGCGGGCGCGTCGCCGGAAGGCAGTTCCTTGATGCGGACGTTGCGGAACTCCACTGGAGCTCCTTCGGATTCGAGTGCGAGATAGCCCTTGCGATAATTGCAGTCCTCGCCTCCCGAAACTTCCTTGCCATTGACGCTCAGGCGGAGCACGCCGTTGGTGCAGATGATCCGGTAATGGTTCCATTCGGGCGTTCCCTTGCTGCGATCCTCGGACGGGAAACTGCGGTCGCCGTGATGCCGGCCGAAAGGTTTCATCGTCGCGCCGTGAATCGGAAACACATCGCCGTGCGTGGTGAACCAATCGGGTTTCTTCCCGGTCTGCTTCTCGTATTGCTCGGCGTAGCCGTGATCGAGCACTTGCACCTCGATGCCGCGCAAGAACGGCACGCCGGGAGCGGCGACGGGCGTACCCCAGATGAACACGCCGGAATTGCCGCCCTTGCTCAGATGCCGCCATTCCACTTCCAGAATGAAATTCTCGTACTGCCGCGGCGTGCGCAGTGCGCCCGTGGGCCGGCCCGTGCAGTGGATGACTCCCTCGCGCACGCTCCAGGTTTCTGGTGCGCAATTCGCGTTCACCCACCCGGTCAGATCACGTCCATTGAACAACGGCACGAATCCATCGCCATCCGCCGCCGTGACCACCGCCGCGCAGGCGACGGTCAACCACGTTGTCAGGAGGAATGTTCTCATGGGTGGAGTATTGGTGAGATCGTCTGGAAATGCACGCGAGAAGCAACGCCCGATCTCACTCATGAACCCTCTTCCCCCCAGGAGAGATTTCCCTGAAACGAATCGCGCATTGAACCCTTGAATCAGCGACGTAGCGGCGTCTCGGCAGAGCGCCGTCTTGCGAGGGAAAGAGGTTCGGCGTTCTGCCGAGACGCCGCTACGCACCGACAGTTATACACGGAAGCGATCCTAGGCCAGTTTCCAGCCCTCGCGATACTCGCGACGGATGAACGGGTCCGCCGCGCGCGTGTTGGTCGCGCGGAGTTTGAGCGAATCCCACTCCATCTTTTGGCCGGTGCGATAGGCCACGTTGCCGAGGTGGTTCGCCTCCGTCAGCCAGCCGGCATATTGGAAGTTGCAGGTGGTCGGCTCGCCGGTCTTGCAGGCGTGAATCCATTCCGCGTGATGGCCGATGGATTTCGGGATGAACGGTTCCGGGCGCTTGAAGTCCGCAAACTCCTTCTCCGGCAGCAGCAGATGCTTGTCGTAACTGGAGAGCAGCATGCGCCCATTGGTCCCGATGAAGAGCACGCCGCTGTCCCACTTCGGGATGCCGCCGCTGGTCCAAATCTCCGGCTTGTCCTCGCCCTGATGCCAGGTCAATCGCACCGGCGGCAATTCCCCTCGCGAGCCATACTCGTAGATCGCGTGCATCGAGGCCGGCGCGATCTCGGGATGCGGTGCCGGCCCGCCCGACTCGATGGTCAGGGGGGCCTGAAGTTTCAGCGCCCAGAACGGCAGGTCGTTCCAATGCGAACCCAGATCGCTCATCGTTCCATTGCCGAAATCCCACCAGCGATACCACTTCGGCCCCGGGTAATAGACTTGGTTGAACGGACGGAACGGCGCCGGCCCCAGCCACAAATCCCAATCGAGTCCCTTCGGCACAGGCGCCGTCTCGGCGGGCCGCTCGCGTACGCTGACGAGGTCGCGGTTCTTCACAGCGGCCTCTGCTGATTGCCAGCCCCACGCGCGTCCCACCCAAACATGCGCCTCGCGCACCCGGCCGATGGCGCCGCTCTGCACCAACTCGACCACGCGCCGGTAATTGTCGCCCGCGTGGATCTGCGTGCCCATCTGGGTGGCGACTTTCGCCTTGGCCGCTGCCTCGCGGATGACGCGCGCTTCCCAGATGTTGTAAGTGAGCGGCTTCTCGCAATAAACATGCTTGCCCAGCCTGAGGGCCGGCAGCGTCGCAAAGGCGTGCGTGTGTTCGCAGGTGCTCACCACCACGGCGTCGAAGTCCTTCTCGGCTTCGTAAAGCTTGCGGAAATCGGTAAACCGCTTCGCCTGGGGAAACTTTTTCTGGGCCGAGTCCAGCGCCGTCTCCGCCACGTCGCAAACGGCGACGATGTTCTCGCTTCTGCCGACGTCGCCCATGTTGCTTCCCCCGCGCCCACCGGCGCCGATGATGGCGACGTTCAGTTTGCTGTTCAGATTTTGCCCGCGCAAGAGCGCCGGCGCCACGAGCGTGCCCAGTGCGGAAGTGGCGAGCCGTTTGGAAAATTGACGTCGGGACAACGCTTCAGGCCGTGGGGACGAAGGTGACGAGGGTTTTATGTTCATGGGCTCTGAGGAGTTTTTACTTTGGCGCGCCGGGTTTTGCACGCAGGAAATAAATGACGCTTTACTCCTTCGGAACATGGTGAAGCCTGAAGATTAGGCTTCGCCCGTTGTCCATCGCACGCGCGTGGTCAAAGCGCCAGAGGGCTGGCGCAGTCCAAGACCTGGCGGAATTTCCGGCGGTCCTGGTGGTCGCGAAGCGTCTTGGACTGCGGTAGTCCTCTACCGCTTTTCTGCCGTGGTCCGGGCCATATAGAGGATACCGCCTGACCGGATTTCGGGGCCTTTCGCTTGTTGAAGAGTTTTCTGGGAAATTTGCCTTAAAGCATCTACAAGTGGCCGCCTGTGAAAATTCGGGAAATCAAATGTGCCGGGCTGCGTGGAGCAACGCCCGAAGGCGGTTGGAGCAATGAGCTTCGCCCGGAGGATTGCGTTCACACTTTGGTCGCCGTTCATACGGACGAAGGTTTAGTCGGACTGGGCAGCGTGTTCAGTAACGATCAACTCGTGCGCGCGGCACTGGCGGTTCTCGAACCTTTTTATCGCGGTGAAAATGCACTGGAACCGGAGCGCGTCAGCGAGAAACTTCATCAGAATACATTCTGGCTTGGGCGCGGTGGTTCCATCACTCATGCCATCAGCGGAATCGACATTGCCCTTTGGGATGTGCTGGGCCAAGCCACAGGCCAGCCGGTCGGTCGTTTGCTGGGTGGCCGTCATCGCGAGCGCGTGCGGCCTTATGCGTCGATTCTCATGCAGCAACCGGAGCCGCTGGCCGAGCAATTGCGGACCATCAAAGCAAAGGGATTTCGCGCCTTCAAAATTGGCTGGGGACCGTTTGGCCGGGGCGACTCGACCCTGGATGAAGCAATTGTCCGCGCCGCACGGCAAGCGGTCGGCCAGGAATCGCTTCTCATGGTGGATGCCGGAGCCAGCAATGCGTTTTGGTCGCACGGCTACAAATGGGCGCTGCGAACCGCAGAAATGCTCGCAGCTTACGATGTGGCCTGGTTTGAAGAACCGCTACGGCCCGACGCAATGAGCGATTACGTTGAATTACGCCGCCGCTCGCCCGTGCCGATTTCAGGTGGTGAAGTCCTTACTCGCCGCCAATCTTTTCAGCCGTGGTTGCAGGCCGGCGCGTTCGACATCGTGCAGCCGGACGTGACCAAGGTGGGCGGCATCAGCGAGGCACGGCGCATCGCCTGGATGGCACAGGAGAACGGCATTCGCTTCATTCCGCACGGATGGAACACAGCCGTCGGGCTGGCCGCTGATTTGCAACTGGCCTCCGCCTTTGCGGACACCGACCTGGTGGAATATCTGAACTGTTCACCGTTTATCGACCAGATCACCCTGGGCGGTTGGCAATTGGATGTTGAAGGAATGCTCGCAATTCCTGCGCTGCCTGGCTTGGGACTAAAACTGAATCCCGAAGCGCTGGCCAAATACACGGACGGAGTGCGCCTGATATAGACGGGACATGCTGCGGGTCGCAGACCCGCGCTCCCGGAGCGCGCCTCTGTGAGGCGCAGCAGCCTTGGCTCCTGGTTTGGTCGGAAATGATTTATGGCAATCGCTATAGACGGGACATCCTGCGGGAATTTGATCGTGCGCCGGAATGCCGCACAGATCCGCACGCTCGTGGCACCGGAGCTTGATAGAAGCGTTCAATGCCGCCTAATCCAGGCGGCTACTTTGTAGTGTCGCCTGGCCGCCTGTGGATCTTCCAGGAATTCCCCGCAAAGGTGCGCCAGTTTTTCATGGGCATCGGCATAAAACGGGTTCAGTTCGATGGCCTTTTGATAGCAACGCACGGCATCTTCGGTGGAGTAAGCGCAATCATCCAGACACTTGCAGATGACCTTGCCCCGCAGACACCACAGGCGCGCTGATCCTGGGAATGCGGCGACAGCCTTGTCAGCCAGCGTGAGTGTTGCGGGTGAACATTGCGAATCTTGTGATCTCTTCTGCAATTGCCGAATGTAATCAGCTTCGTCCATCGAGCGATTATTATGTCGTGGTCTCGCTCAGAACAATGTTTTTCGAGGCACGAAACAGCCTTGAATCATTCTCAATGGCTGGACAGAAAGCAATGTTCGACCTCCCGCCTCCGAGAGCCGCCTCCCAAGACAACCCGATGTCGTCAGTTTTCTCAGGCGCGTTTATGACCCAAATAAAGATTGAACTAACGGACATCAGCAGGCATCAATGGGCAACGATGGGCAATACGCCAAAGCACTGGAGGCCGATTCAACGTCCAGTCAAGGGCGCCATTGCTGTTCCTCTGACGTGAGCACAACAAAGGTCTGCTTTGCCGTCTTGCTCGGTGCTTTGGCCGTTATCGGCTGCCGCAGCAACTATCAACTCACGTTGAACAACGGCAACCGGATTACTGCTTCCGCCAAGCCCAGGCTGGTCGAGGGTTATTATGTCTTCAAGGATTTGGATGGGCACACCAACCGTGTGAGCGAAGGGCGTGTGCGCACTGTCGAACCACAGCCCCGTGGATACACAGAGAAGTCGGGCTCGACTAGTTACGACAAGCGATAAACTTTGCCACGTATTTGCCCAGGATATCCGCTTCGAGGTTGACCGCGTCGCCGGTCTTGCGCTCCCGGAGGGCGGTGACTGCGCAGGTGTGAGGAATGATCCAGATGCGAAAGCTTTTCTGGCGCACTGCTGCAACGGTCAGGCTGATGCCATCGACGGCCACGGAGCCTTTCATAACGACATGGCGCATGACGTCGGGCGGCGCGGCGATGTCCAGCACATGGTCCTTTCCTGATCGCTCCCAACGAATGATCCTGCCGATGGCGTCGATGTGACCGGTGACGAAGTGTCCATCCCACCGGCCGTTAGCCTTGAGGGGCCGCTCCAAATTGACCAGCGAACCGACTTGCACAAACTGGAGATTGGTCCGCTTCCAGGTTTCGCGGAGCAAATCGAATTGAAGCAACTTGTGTTTTGAGCCGCGGTGGCGTTTCACGACGGTCAGGCAACAACCATTCACCGCCAGGCTGTCGCCAGTCTTCAATCCTCTTCCACAACGGCGCACCCGGATGGTCAGTTCGATGGCTTTGGCAGTCGGTCGAATCTGCTCGACTACGCCTGTTTCTTCAATGATCCCGGTGAACATAGGTTGAGACTCAACTTCAGCTTGTTGCCGCAATAGGGAGACAAACTAGAGCTTGAGCTTTGGCTCTTCAACTTCGAACCACGCGCGCCAGCACCAGCAAGTCCGGTCCGAGTTGCCGGCACTTCACGTCTTCAAGCCGCACGGCGTGGGCAACGCTTTGAACGCCTTCGCCCGCGACCGCTTTGACTGCGTCGCGTCCACCGATGACTTTGGGCGCGTAGAAAAAGGCGACGCGATGCGCCAGACCGCCGAGCAGAAAGGAGGCATTCACCTCACCACCGCCTTCGACCAGCAGGCTGGTTACCTCCTCCTGACCGAGTCTTTTGAGGAGCCAGCGCAAATCGATCTGACCCTTCCGTTCCGGCGCGACCCATACATTGACCTTCCGGCCCAACGCAGCGACCCGCTTTTGGGGCGCCCGCCTGCCTACCACCACGGTGGTCAATGCAGGGAACTCATCGGCGACGACACGGCTGCTCAGTGGCGTGCGGGCACCGGTATCCAGAATGATCCGGCGCAACTTTGAGCATTGAGCCTTGAGCGTCGAACGTTGATTTCGGCGCACGGTCAGACTCGGATCGTCTGCCAGGATTGTGTTCACACCCACGAGAATGGCATCGGCCCCCTGCCGCAGCCGCTTGCCATACGCCCGCGCCTTCTCTCCGGTAATCCATTTGGATTCGCCGGTCTTGGTCGCCAACTTGCCATCGAGACTCATCGCCGCCTTCACCGTGACGAACGGTGTGCGGTGGACGATCCAATGATGGAACGGCTCATTGAGCCGCGAGGATTCGTCTTGCAGAACACCGTTGACGACGCGAATGCCAGCGCGCGCGAGGACGCGAAGGCCTTTGCCTGCATGATTGGGATTCGGATCGGTTGCGCCCACCACGACGCGTCTGATACCGGCGCTCTTAATGGCTTCGGTACACGGCCCCGTTCGCCCCTGTGTGCAACAGGGTTCGAGACTCACATAAAGAGTGGCGCCTTTGATATTGCTGCCACGAGATTGCGCGACGCGAATCGCTTCGATTTCGGCATGCGGTCCGCCGGCCCGGCGATGCCAACCTTGTCCCACGATCTTGCCGTTCTTGACCAGGACGGCACCGACCATCGGGTTCGGAGACGTCTGGCCGTAACCGCGCCGGGCCAAGCGCAAGGCCAGTTTCATCCACTGGAGGTCGGCTGCCTCTTGTCTGTTCATCGTGGCCGGGGCGCCGGAACTTCCGCTAACAGCCCGTGCGGATGCAGCCGCTGCCTTTTGGTGATGAAGGGGAGTTACTTTCTGCCGTGGCGCACCCGGTCAGCACAAGAGGAACAAAAGGCAGACAGCAGGCGGGCTGAGCATTCTTCACAGGTCATTCCTTTGCAGAGAAGAGCGCTTCAGCGAATTGTCGCGCATCGAACGGCTGCAAATCATCGGCCTGCTCACCCAGCCCGACGAACTTGATGGGCAAGCCCAACTCCTTTTGAATGGCCACCACCATGCCGCCTTTGCTGGTGCCGTCGAGCTTGGTGACGATCAGCCCGGTGAGCGTGACGGCCTTGTGAAATTCCCGCGCCTGATTCAGAGCGTTCATCCCGGTGGTGGCATCGAGGACCAGCAGCGTTTCATGTGGAGCGCCCGGAAGTTTTTTATCCATGACACGATGAAGCTTCTGAAGCTCCTGCATGAGGTTGTGCTTTGTGTGCAGGCGCCCGGCGGTGTCCACGAACAGATACCCTGCCTGGCGGGCCTGCGCTGCGACAACCGCATCATGGGCCACGGCGGCCGGATCGGCGCCGTATTCGCCCGCAATGACTGGCACATCCAGCCGCTGGCCCCAAAGCTTGATTTGCTCAATGGCTGCGGCGCGAAAGGTGTCGCACGCCGCCAGCAATGCCACTCCGCCCTGTGATTGAACCAGTTTCGCCAGTTTCGCGGCTGTGGTTGTTTTCCCTGTGCCATTCACTCCAACGATGGAAACGACCGTCAGGCCGCCCGGCGCTTTACTTAAGCGGACCCCATTCGAAGCAAGGCTTTTTTCCACTTCGCGTTCGGCAATCTCGAAGATGTCCAGTCCGGACCGGCCTTGTGTCTCGAAGGCTTTCCTGACTTCCGCAATGATTTGATTCGTCATGGCGGTGCCCAGATCGGCGCCCAGCAAAGCGGCCTCCAGTTCCTCCAAGGTAGCGTCCGCCAGCTTTGGAGAGAGTGTAACGATGCGTTTGATCTCATGAGTAAGCTGGTTGTGAGTCTTCTGCAACCCATCCTTGAATTTTTGAAACAAACCCATGGGATGATTTTGGATCTTAGATCCTGGACTTTGGATGGCCGGCTTGCGCGATGAGAAATCCTGCCTCGACGGCGCGTTGGAGGAAGCGGTCTTTGAGGCGCTCCACATACGCGTAAGGCAATTTGATAGTGCCAACAAGGGGCCGACCTTTGCTCAAGCCGTGACAATCAGAGCCGCCGGTCACAAGCAGCTTATGCGCCTCGGCCAATTGCAGGTAATGTTCCGCCATGGTCGTCGAGTGCTTGCTATGGAAGCACTCCAGGCCATCGAGACCTGCCTGGACCAGTTGTGGAATAACCTCGTCGGTGCGATTGAGGCCAGGATGGGCCATCACGGCCAACCCGCCTGCCTGATGAATCAGTTCGATGGCATCGAGCGCCGAGATTTTAAATTTGGGAACCCAGGCAGGCCTGCCCTTTTTGAGGAAACGCTCGAATGCCTCATCCAGACTGCCGCACAATTCCTCCTGGACCAGGGCGCGCGCGACGTGCGGACGCCCCGGCGCCCGGCAGCTTGCCAGCGCGAAGACCGTCTCCGCCCGGAGGGGAACGCCCAGTTCGTTGAGATGAGCAACCATTTCGTAAATGCGATGCTGGCGAACGTTCTGGAATTTCGACAGCTCGGTTCGGAGCGTTTCATTTTCCGGATCCAGGAAGTAGCCGATGAGATGAAGTTCGACATCGCCGAGTTCCGCTGTCAGTTCGCTGGCCGGGATAAACTCGATACCCGCCGCCTGGCACGCGGCGGCCATGCGCGCGCAGCCCTCCATCGTGTCGTGATCGGTTAAGGCCAGCGCCTTGAAGCCAAACACCCGTGCCCGAGCGGTTAATTCCTCCGGCGTGTAAGTGCCGTCGGAAAAATTGGTGTGCAGATGGAGGTCGGCGAACATACCTCAGTGATCAGTGATCAGTAATCAGTGGGCCAGTAATCAGTTAACCGTATGAACAGTGAATCCCGCAACCACGGAAAACGGATTGCTACAAAGGGATTGCTCATTTCACAATCCTGGCCGGTCGCAGCAATTCACTCTTTACCTTGTCCAGAATGCCGTTGACAAACTTGCCGCTGTCCTGCGTCGAGAACTTCTTGGCGATGTCCACCGCCTCATTGATGCTGACCACCGGTGGAATGTCTTCGCGGTGATGCATTTCGTAGATGGCGAGCCGAAGGATGTTGCGGTCCACGGCGGCCATTCGGTGGAGATCCCAATTCTTCGCGTACCTGGTGATGAGTTCATCGGCCTCCTGGCGATGCGCCAGCGTGCCGCGAATGAGCGGCTCGGCAAATTCACGCACGGCCAGCTCATCGGCGTCGGGTGGGGGCAGTTCGGTTTTTTGTCCCCAGGTGGCAACGCCCTTGTCCTCGGCGATGGCCGCCGCCCGCTGCGATTCCCAGAAGTGCGCCAGCGCCGTCTCCAGGTCTTCAGGCGGATTCAAATCGTACTGAAATAAAAATTGGACGGCACGCTCTCGTGCCTCACGTCTCTTTCCCATACGCGCAACAAGATGGCGGAGAAACGGCGAAATGGGAAAAGAAAATTTTCCAGGCCAAGGCCGAACTGCGGTCTGGCCCGCAACGGCTGGCATAGCCCCACTGATGCGTTGCGGGCAGGATGCCGTGCCTCGAGCGTCGATTGGTGGGAGTGATGTGCAGGCAAAATTTATCGATTGACTGCCGATCCGCTGCATAAAATAGCCTCGGCGCATGAAAAGATTCGCTTTTGCGCTGGTTTCCCGAAAGAAAACGCCCAGGGAAGCTAATGGCAGAGGTGTTGCTCCGGTTTGGAACCATTGAAGCGAGAGTCGTCAGGTCGGAACCAGGAACGATTATGAACGAGCAAGAACGTTCGGAGTTGGAACGGTTGAGCCAACGCCAGTCCTATCTGCAAGACCAAGTGGCCTTGCTCGGCGGACAAATCAAAGCCTTCGAAGCGCGCTTGATTTCCACCCGCCAGACCAATGTGCCTCCGGCAATGGAAATCCAGCCCTTGGAAATAAAGCCGGCTGAGATGCCGCCGTTCGCTTCACCACCGGCGCCGCCCAAAAGCTCCCCACATGTGGAGAGCGCCGAACGCCTTAGGAACGCCATGGCCAAACCGCCGCCGTTGCCGCCGATGATACCGCCATCGATTCCGCCAAGTCTCCAGACCCAAGAGCAGGTAAGACAACCTTCCACGGCGAGGATGGAAAGTTTCCCCGCTTCCGGAGCGCAAGGAAGTGTTCCGTCGCCTGCGTTTGAGTTTACTCACTCGACACCGCCACCCATTGCTGCCGCCTCAGCTGCGCCACGCGAATCTTCGTTCGAAATGCGGCTGGGCACTTATTGGCTCGTTCGCGTCGGTGTGGTCATGCTTCTGAGTGCCCTCGGCTTTTTTGGATATTACGCTTACGAGCATTATATTCCTCGACTTGGAGCGGCCGGCAAAGTCGTGTTGCTCTATCTGGCCAGCGCTACGCTGCTCGGTGTGGGCGGGTGGTTTCAGCGAGGCAAGGTCAAAGAGTCGCTCAGGAATTACGGGCAGGTGGTCTTCGCGGGCGGACTGGCGGCAGTGTACTTCACGACTTACGCTGCACACCACATAGCCAACCTGCGGGTCATCCAAAGTGCGCTGCTGGACGGAGCGCTTCTCTTCGGCTGGGCTGGATTCATGGTCTGGCTGGCGGATCGCAGGAAATCAGAAGTGCTCGCCCTCTTTGCTATCGGGCTGGCCTATTATACCTCGGTCATCACGAACATCGGTTTGTTCACGCTTTACTCGAACCTCGTGCTGACACTGGCCGCTGTGTTCTTTCTGCTGCGCAACCGCTGGGCAAACCTTTCCTTCGTCACCCTGGTCGCCACCTACGCAAGTTGCGTTTTCTGGCGCTTCATTCACAACGGCAAAATCGTGTGGCGCCACGAGGACCTGATTCAAGACTTCTGGACCGGCAATCTTTTCGTGCTTGGCTATTGGATTGTTTTCACCGCGGCCGTCTTTCTGACCAAGCATGAAAAGTTCTCGGATGCCAACCGTGCGTCCTTTCTGTGGTTGAACAACAGCGCCTTCTTCGGCCTCATAACCGTTGTCCTCCTGCAGGTGCACCGCGATTGGTTCTGGGCATTTTCTCTTGGCTACGGGGGCATCCTGCTCGGGTTGACGTTGATGGCTACACGTCTTCTGGGCGATCAAAAGCTTGCCCAGAACAGCTATCTGATTCAGGGCCTTCTGCTCGTCACCGTGGGATTGATTGCCAAGTTTACGGGGCTTCAACTGGCCCTTCTTCTGGGAGCACAGTCCGTCGCGCTCATCGTCCTCAGCGAATTGCGACGCAACAGGATTCTGCGCCTGAGCGCTGCGATCGTGGCGCTCTTGGCCGTGGCCTGGGGCATTAGCGGAATAAAGCGATTCGATCCGACGGGGCTTGTTCTCGGCACGGCATTGGGCGCGATGATGACGTTCAATGCCTGGTGGACGCGGCGTTACGATCGTGAACCGGACCGGAGCCTGCTCCGCCTTCGCACCGCTTATTATGTTGGGCTGGCCCTGCTGATTTGGCTGGTGACGACCACGCAAAACACCTCTCGCTCGGACCTGGCGGTGGTGCTTGCGTTCGAAGCGCTGGCGTTGACGGCTTCGCTTTATGTCTTGCGGATACGCGAAATGACTCTCCTCGGACAAAGCTATCTGATCCTGGCGCAACTTTTATTGCTTTCTCAAATTATCAGCCCGGCAACGTCATCACCCTGGTGGAGTTCTGCGGCGGTGATTACAATCACACTCGGGCTGAGTCATTGGTGGCAGAGACAGAGAGTGCTCCAGTGCGAACCCCAGATCAGCCAATTCATCCAAGGGCTCTATGCGTTGGCGCTGATCGGCCTCATGTACAACTGGCTGCATCCGCACTTTTCTGCTCCGGCCTGGCTGGCCTTCACCAGTTTGCTGGCGGTTGCCGTCACCGCGTATGGCGTGTTGACACGGGCGTGGATGCTGGCCGCCTGCGGACAGCTCTTTCTGGTCGCAAGCAGCCAGCAATTTGTCCTGCAACTGCTCACGCAAAAGCCGGGGTGGCATTTTTCTCTCGCGCCTATTGGTGCGTTGGCTCTGCTTTCATTTGCCGTCGTTCGCTGGTTCGCGCGCCATCCGGATGCCAGCCAGCGCATCAGCGAGCCGCTGCTTCAATTCGCCCGCCTCTATCGATGGCTGGCGCTGGCAATGTCAATCTGGTGGGTCCATGCCTACATTCCGGCTCGGGAACAGTCCTGGACGTTCACACTCCTGGGTCTAATGGTATTTCTGTGGTCTGGTTGGCGCCAGAGTCGTGAGGCCTTAATATTCTCCGCTGCTTTCAGCGTCACGGGCCTTACCTTGTTCTGGATACAGCTCGACGGCGCGCCGACGGTTTATTGGCCAAACCTGCTCGCAATCCTGACTTTGCTCAGTCAGCAACAGATTGCCAGCCGCGCATCGGTCAAATACCATCTCGAGCCACCGGTTCAGGGTTGCATAATCGGGATTGGCGGAGCGAGCCTGTGGCTGTTTTTCTCACGCTGGGTACTGCTGGAGTCGGGCGGCTTTTATCTCACGGTCGTCTGGTCGGCGCTCGCCCTTGGTTTATTCGTTGTCGGATTGGCGCTACGGGAACGGATGTATCGCTGGCTGGGGTTGACGGTGCTGGCCTGCTCTCTGGGCCGGGTGGTGTTTTTCGACGTGTGGAAGCTCGAGACGATTTATCGCGTAGTGAGTTTCATGGCGCTGGGCGTGGTCTTGCTGGTATTAGGCTTCATCTACAACAAGTATCTGGAGCGACTCAAACAGTGGCTCTAAGGCTCCCCTAATCTTAATCGCATCAATCTGACCATGCCGAGATGAGGATTAAGATTACGATTGAGATCAGGAGCAGAATTACGAGCGCGTTCCCATGAAGCTGCCGGATGCCTTCTGCAATTCTTTGCGCCACAGCAAAACCAAGACTTGACGCCAAGCGCCCATCCGAGTTGCATAGCCACGATGAAACAAAAATGCCTTTTATTGCTGGCTGCATGTGCGAGCGCCGTTTTGATGTGCGGTTGCGTTGGCACCGTCGATGGGCGCCATGAGTTTGGTATGCCGCTGGTCAAAGATAAAATGGAGGCTCGTTATCCGCGTTCGCCGCACCAGGTCTGGACGGCCGCCAAAGACGTTCTGAGGTATAACGGCACGCTTTATAGCGAGGATGCCTTGCAGAACGTTCTGGAAGCATCGGTGGACACGCGGACTGTTTGGGTGAAAGTGGAGCCGGTGGACAGGGAGATCACACGCGTGCTCGTGCAGGTGCGCACCAAAGCGGGCGGGACCGACCAGGACCTTGCCGCTGAAATTAAGACCCAGATCGCCGTGCGGTTGGCCACCGGCAATCTCACTCCGGCCGCTCCGCCGCAAGCAGGCAAGACCAACTAGCGTTTCTTCAAACCGATATTCTGCTCGTAAGAGCCAAGCTTGATCGGCTGGCTCTTTTCCTTTCCCTTCAGTTGCAGGTTCAAATGTGCCAGGCGGTGCTGGGCATTTTCTGCGTAAGACAGACGGGGATAGAGCTCGATGATCCGTCGCAGTGTTTGTTTGGGCGCCTCGGTGTCTTCGGTGTATCTGATTTGGAGGTCGGCGATGAGGTTCAGCCAGTGTGCCACCTGCTTCGGCGCCAGATGCGGCTGCTGAACGAGTTGTTCCAACTGATCGATGGCCAGATCGGCGCGCTGGTAATGTTCGGCGTAAAGCAAGGCGAGCTTTTCGCGAGCTTCATTGTCCAACGGGTGTTGTTCCAAATGTTTGACGTATTGCGCGGCGAGAACAGCCGGATCTTCAACCGGCTTTCGCAACGATGACGAATCCTTCATCAACCCGATCCTTTGGGCTCCCCCGACCAGAGGAATCGGGTCGCGATCATGCACTGCCAGCAGCTCCTCCGTGTTGGCCAGATGCGCAATGCGCTGTGCGGCCATGTGGGATTGCTCGGAATCCGGATAGAGCTCGATGATCTTTTGCAGGGCTTGGCGGGCGGATCCCGGGTCTTGCAAATATTTCAAGCGCCAGTCGGCCACTTCGTTCAACGCCAGAGCGATACTCGCGGGCAAATGGCCGGGTTGATTGAGCAGCCGCTGGATCGTGATCTCCGCACCCGGCAGATCATTAAGGTTCTCCGCCTGGATTTCCGCGAGCATCATGAGCCCTTGAAAATCATGCGGGAAACGTTCGAGTTGCTTGTGGACTTCGTAAAGGGCCTCGTGGTATTTGCCAGCTTTGCGCTTGGCCATCGCGATGGAATAAAGCGGCTGTGGTTCGATCTCCTGGTCGCCCCCGTCAAACATGGAGGTGAAAGGCTTGGCCAGCACCGCGCCGATGTGCGGCGCCCAAACAATGCTCATGACCACGCCGATGGCCACAGCCACGAAAGGCATGGTCAACCTGCCGAGGCCTTCCACACCCACGACAAGCCAGACCAAAGCCGCCATGCACAGGAAGGTCAGGATCCATTTGAAAAGAAGTTTCGGCGGATCATCGCTGTTTTTCAAACAATGCCACAGCCACCAACCGAATCCAGCCAGCACGCCGAGGATCATCAGCAATCCGATGGCGATGGAGAGTGGGCGAGGCATAAATCATCTGGCTCGATCGAAATCGAACTCCAGTCGAGTGCGCGATTTGCTTTGCACGTTACGAATCTCCATTTCCTCTAATTGCCATTGACCTTCAACCTTCGTCACTTTGCCGATGGAGAATTCTTTCAGCAATTTGTTTCCGTGATCGTAACCTTCGGCCAGGATAATGCCTCCGCTCTCCTTGTCCACCCACGAAATGACGCGCCCATAATCGCCCGGAGCGGGCCGGGGATGAGTGCTCTCCAAGACATGGCAAACCCGGCCCTTGCGCATTTCCGTCTGGAGCAAACGCTGCCTGGGCCAATGCAAAAACTCCAACCCGAAGTCGATCAACCAAAAATCAGAACCACCGAACGCGATGGCTGCTTCCATGCCGGCAAGTCGGCGCGGCGCACCCGGAGGTTCGCCAGGTTTGGCGGCTTTGGCGTAAAGATATTCATTGGGACGGTTGGTCCCGTGCACGACAATGAGTTTTTCCGCCGGGGCGTTTTCGCTCCCGCTGGTTTCGTAAATCGCCTTCCATACCGGGGCCTCGATCGTAATTCTTAGCGTCAAAGGAATAATTTTGGTTTGGCCGCGCCGGACGTTCAGCACACCCCTGAAGCGGCTTTCCTCGGCCGGCGCAAGGGAACGCAATCGCGCGGCAAGGATTTGACCGGCCTCTGTCGGCTCGAGGCTGGAAAGTGAATCGGGGACACCGGTGGATGGGGAAAGCACCGTCGTCGCGGCCAGCAGCAACACGGCCAGCCCAGTGGCGCAACGCTTCATCGCGGTTGCAGAGCCAGAAGAACGAGATCGGAAATGTGCCGGACAAAATGCGCTTTCATCTTGCTCCGGACTTCCTCGGGCACTTCCATCCAGTCATTTCGGTTTTGCTCCGGCAGAATGACTTGCTTGATTCCGGAACGCGACGCCGCCAGGACCTTTTCTTTGATGCCGCCAACACGCAGAATGCGACCGCGCAAGCTGATTTCGCCCGTCATGGCCACGTCGGAGCGAACGCGCCGTTTGGTGAACAGCGAAGCCAGGGCCACAACGATGGTCGAGCCGGCGCTGGGGCCGTCTTTGGGTGTGGCGCCAGCGGGCACGTGCACATGGATGTCGTGCTTGTCGAAATCGGTCAGATCGATCTTCAGCAGTCGGGCCTGGCTGCGAAGATAGCTCAACGCCGTTTGCGCGCTTTCTTTCATCACGTCACCGAGCGAGCCCGTGAGCATCAATTTGCCTTTGCCAGGCATGCGAGTGGCTTCGATGAAGAGGATTTCTCCTCCCACCGGTGTCCAGGCGAGACCCATGGCGATGCCGATTTCGATGATACGTTCCGCCTTGTCAAAGACGAAGCGGGGTTGGCCCAGGTAATCGGGCAAAGATTTGTCCGGGATGACCAATGGCTCGACCTTGCCATTGCCACTGACGATCTTGCGAACCGCTTTGCGAGTGAGAGATGCGATTTCACGCTCCAACTGGCGGACGCCTGCCTCGTGCGTGTAATCGTGGATCAACCGTCGCAACGTGGCATCCGGAAGTTTCACCTGCTTGCGATTCAGACCGTGCTCTTCGAGTTGGCGGGGCGCCAGATAGCGCTTTGCGATCTGCAATTTTTCCGCCGCGGTGTAGCTGGGCAGCGTGATGACCTCCAAGCGATCGCGCAACGCCGGATGGATCGGGTCCAGCCAGTTGGCCGTGGTGATGAACAACACGTGCGACAGGTCAAAGGGCAAATCCAGGTAATGATCGGTAAAGGTGTTGTTCTGCTGCGGATCGAGCACTTCGAGCAACGCCGAGGCGGGGTCACCGCGAAAGTCCGAGCCCACCTTGTCCAACTCATCCAAGAGAATGACGGGATTGCGGCTCTCCACACGCCGGAGGCTTTGAATAATGCGGCCAGGCATCGCGCCGACATAAGTCCGGCGATGCCCGCGAATTTCCGCTTCGTCGCGAAGGCCGCCAAGGGAGATGCGCGCAAACTTGCGGCCCAGCGCGTCGGCCACGCTCTTCCCAAGTGAGGTCTTTCCTACTCCGGGCGGGCCGACCAGGCAAAGGATGGGCCCCTTCAAATCGTGTTTCAGTTTGATGACGGCGATAAACTCCAGCAGCCGCTCCTTTACTTTCTCCAATCCAAAATGTTGTTCCTCCAAAATGCGCGTTGCGGCGTCAATGTCCACCGTGTCGTCGGTGGACTTGTTCCAGGGAAGGTTGATCAGCCAATCGACATAGTTTCGAGTCAACGCATATTCGGCGACGGCTGGAGACATTTGTGACAATCGTTCCAGTTCCTTGAAAGCCACCTTTTGCACTTCCTCGGGCAGCGGATTCTTTTCGATCTGCTCGCGGAGGTTGTTGATTTCGGTGATGGTCGGATCCATTTCGCCCAACTCACGTTGGATGGCCCGGATTTGCTCGCGCAAAAAGAAGTCACGCTGGCTCTTGGCCATGCTATTGGTGACTTCGTTTTGGATTTTGGTGCTGAGCTGCGAAACTTCCAGTTCCCGGTCCATCAACGGACGCAAGTGATGCAGCCGTTCCTTCACATTGTTGAGTTCCAGCAGGCGCTGGCGTTCTTCCAGATTGAGATTCAGGTTGGCCGCAATCAAGTCGGTGAGGTTGCCGGGCACTTCGGTATTCAGGGCGGCAATCTTTACCTGGTCGGACAGGGCAGGGGACAGTTTGATGATTTCCTGAAATTGAACGTGGGCGTTGCGAGCCAGCGCCGTCAGTTCGACATCCTCTTGCACCACGTCCTTCAACACTTCAATCTTCGCACGCAGATACGGTATTAACGTCTCATACTCCTTGATACGAATGCGCCAGAGTCCCTCGACCAACACGCGCACGGAGCCGTCCGGAAATTTCAGCATCTTCAACACGCGCCCGGCGCAGCCGTACTCCCACAAATCTTCCGGTTGAGGATTATCCACGTCCGGTCGCCGTTGCAGCAGCAGGCCCAGAAGCCGGTCCCCTTCCACGACATCGTCAATCAGGCGAATGCTCTGCGGTGTGTCCACGAGCAAGGGGGCGATCATCGTTGGAAAGATGACGATGTCCGACAAACCGAGAATGGGCAGCACCGCCGGGACGGTCTTGGCCGGCGCGCGTATCAAGGGAGCTTCCGACGTATCGGAGGCCGCCCCCAGGATTCGAATAAACTCCGTATCGGGTGAGGTCATCGTGCCGTCATTTCTCTGACATTAGATGCCCTTGCGCCCGGAAAGTTCAGAAAACTTATTTTGCTTCGGTCACGGGCACCAGAACAGTCTTGGCCGATGAGGAAACGGCCTTGGGGACATCTATTCTGAGAAAGCCATTTTGGTAGGCCGCCTTGGCCTGGGTGAGATCGTAGCCAGCGGGAATTTCAAAGACACATTCGAATGGACCGTAGTTGATCTCCATGACAAGGAATTTGCACTTGGGTCCGCGACTGCCATCCGGGCGCTGGCCGCTAATCATCAGCCGATTGCCATCAATGGTCAATTCGAGGTCTTCGCGACGCATGCCGGACAGTTCGACCTTGATGACGAGACTGCCATCGGCGTCATAAACGTCGGTGTTTGGGATCCAGTGGGTCTCGCCAATAGCAGGAAGTTTGGCGACGGCAGACGAATGTTGCACGTAAAGCGACGAATTAACTTTGCACATGGCGTCTCAACTCCGAAGAATATCGCACGATTGAAGGTTGTGCAAGCACGAGTTGTATCATCTTATTGATATTTGCGGCGCTTCGCCCTTTCGGGCATGGAAGAGCATCGACGGCTGCCGAATCGGTTGACCGGAGGAAGCGCACCCGCAGTGAGTCTTTTGACGAAAGCTGAACTTGCGCGGACGGAACAGGCGCCACAAAAATATTCCTGCCGTCAACGTCACAATAATTAAGGCTGTGGTCTCCTGCCAACCCATGAAGGGAAGATACGCGTCACTCCAGTGCTTAGCAATAGAGATATTTGCAACGACGGAAGTTGTAGTTGAGAAGGTGCGAACCGGCAAGAACTCTGGAACTTGTTCTTCCGCACGCGGAGTTCACTTGGTGGCTGCGTAGCACGTCCGCAACGAGGCCCGCCTCACGTGCTGGCAGGAAGGCCGGCGGATCACGGGAAGAGTTGCACGACAAGCCTGCTTACGCTCAAATGGCGCAACAGATGAAAAGCAATATGCCCAACCGAAACCTATACTTATATGCAACATAAAATTGCGGCCAGCGTTTGGAGGATTCCGAGTGTCCTGTTGGGTTTATGCGCACTGGCGCTGCTGGCGGCGGACAACCCGCCTCCGCGTGGCTTTGCAGCGCTGTTCAATGGGCGTGACCTCTCCGGCTGGAGCGTGCCCGATAGCGACAATGGCCACTGGCAAGTGATGGATGGCGTGATCGACTACGACGCCGAAAGTGAGGCCAAGGGCGACAAGAACCTTTGGACCGAACGCGAATTTGGCGACTTCGTGTTGCGAGTGGATTGGCGCATAAAAGAAACACCCTATGTCAATCCCAACGTGCCTTACATCTTGCCCGACGGCACGCATGCTCGCGACGTCAAGGGCAAGGAGATGCGCATGGCGCTGCCGGACTCCGATTCAGGCATCTTGTTGCGCGGCTCGGGGAAATATCAGGTGAACATCTGGTGCTGGCCTATCGGTTCGGGCGAGATGTACGGCATCCGCATGGATCGCTCAACGTCGCCGGAACTCCGGACCGCGGTCACCCCTCGCACACAGGCCGACAAACCGGTCGGCGAATGGAACCGTTATGAAATCACCGTGCGCGGGAACACGGTCACGGTGGTCTTGAACGACAAAACAGTCATTCCCGGCGCTCAAATTCCGGGTCTGCCTGCGCGTGGCCGTATCGGACTGCAGCACCACGGCGGCAAGCGCGATGGAAAATGGAACAGTCCGCCCAGTCTGTTACAGTTCAAAAATGTTTTCATCAAGGAACTGGAGAAGTGAGTGAGCCTGCGCCTTGGCAGGAAGCAGCGCGATGGAACTCGAATGGATCACGTCTTTGAGGCGTCAGTGTTTGATAGCATAATTGTACAAGAACAGCGCCATGACCTCGGCCAAACATTCCTTCGCTTGCGCAGGTTTGCACGCCACAAGATTCTCGCGGCGGCAGGCCTTGAAGGTGGGCGGCCTCGGCTTGCTGGGATTGACGTTGCCGAAACTGCTCCAGGCCGAAGAAACCCGGAACGCGAACCTCGGAACTCGAAACGCGCCAAAGGCCCGTTCCAGGTCGGTCATCTTCCTCTACCAGTTCGGCGGCCCAAGTCACATCGACCTGTTCGACATGAAACCTGGCGCGCCAGAAGGCATTCGGGGTTCACACAAACCGGTCTCGAGCCAGGCGGATGGCATTGAGATCAGCGAGCAGTTGCCCAAGCTCGCCAAGGTGATGGACAAAGTGACGCTCATTCGGTCCATGCATCATCATATGAAGAACCACAATCCGGCCTCCTATTATGCGCTCACGGGTCATGCGCCGCCGGTAGATGATATCACGCTGCGAGATTCGCCGGAGCTTTTTCCGGCCTACGGTTCGGTCGTGGATCACCTGGCGCCGGTGAGCGGGGCGATGCCGACTTCGGTCGCCTTGCCGTGGGTGATCGGCGATGGCACCATTACGCCTGGGCAGAATGCGAGTTTTCTGGGGAAGGTGCACGACCCGCTTTGGGTGACGCGCGATCCGAACAAAGCGGATTTCAAGCTGCCCGAATTGAACCTGCCCGCCGGATTGACCTACGAACGGCTGATGCACCGGCGTTCCATTCAAAAGATCATCGATAAGCAATCGAGCCTGCTGGAACACTCCGCCCAGGCTCGCGGTATGGATGCCTATTACGAAAAGGCCCTGGCCATGCTCGATTCGCCGAAATTGCGCGAAGCATTCAACCTTTCCGCCGAAGCGGAAGCGGTGCGTGACGCCTATGGACGGACGACCTACGGGCAAAGCTGTTTGCTGGCCCGGCGCCTGGTCGAGGCAGGGAGCAAATTCGTTACGGTTTACTTTTCACCCAACATCGGCGGCGACGTGGGCAGCGGCTGGGACACCCACGGCAATGACGGCAAGAAGATGTTCCCGGTAATGGAGAAGTTTCATTTGCCCATGACCGACCAAACGCTGGCAACATTGCTGGAGGAACTGGACCAGCGCGGGTTGCTCGACACAACGCTGCTCGTTTGGATGGGCGAGTTCGGTCGCACTCCGAAAATCAATGACAAAGCCAGCCGGGACCATTGGCCGGACTGTTACACGGTGTTGCTCGCCGGCGGCGGTGTGAAGCGCGGCTTCGTTCACGGCGAATCAGATAAGACCGCCTCCTATCCAGCCAGAGATCCGGTTCGTCCGGAAGATCTGGCCGCCACAATTTACTACCTGCTCGGCATCGACCCGCACACGGAAGTTTACGCAGCAGACAAGCGACCCGTGTTAATCTCCGAGGGCAATCCTGTGATGGGAATCATGGCCTGACGGGTTCCACGGTTGGCTTGGGGCGTGAAATTCAGCCAGTGCTTTGCTGGCCTGTTCACGAATCAATTCGAGCTGGCTTTGCCTGCCGCGGGCAGCGGCACCTGGCTGTTGTGCATCAGATAGGCAATAAGGTCGCGTGCCTGATCGGCTGGCAGTGCTTCCAGTAATCCCTCCGGCATCAATGACAAGGCTGATTCCCGAATGGTGGCGATCTCACTCCGCTCGACGGTGAGTGTTTCGGTCATCGTTTTGAGCGTCAGCGTGCGCTCGGTTTTGGCTGCGATGAGGCCATTAAGCACACGCCCATCTTTGAGTTCAACAACGGACATGCGAAAGTCGGCTGTCACCACGGCGCTCGGATCCATGATGTTTTCCAGCAGGTAATCCAGATTGTCGCGACCTCCGCCGGTCAGGTCCGCGCCGACTTTTCCTCCTTCGCCGTAAAGAGTGTGGCACGCCGCGCACGCAGTGTTGAAGACCAGGCGGCCCTGGCTCAAGTCGGCCTTTGCGAGACTTGTGGGGTTGAGTTGAGCTTTCCACCTGGCGATCACTTGTTGCTTGTCCGTCGGCGAGTCCCGCAGCTCGCCCCAGGTCTCTACGAGCTTTTTGTTCAAGGCGGGGTCATTGAGGCTGCGAACCTGACGGGCGTGAAAAGCGGAAATGTCCGCGCGCGGAATCTTTCCCTCGGCTACGGCGTCGAGGAGCGCCGAGGCGAAGGTCGGGCGCGAGACCAGGGCGGAAAGTAATTGTCCACGTTCGGAAGGATGGAACTGACGGTAAGCCTTGACCAATCTGGCGCCGACCGCCGGGTCGTCGAACCCCGCCAGGCCGCGCGCGGCAACGGAATTGAGAAAGCGCTCGTTGAGCAATTGCTCGCAAAGCGGCCGCAAGTCCGGCGCGCGGTTGTCAATGAGGGTTTGCAACGCCGTTTTGCGGGCGTTGAGATCGGCATGCTGGTCGAGAGCGACTTTCTTCACCGCATCAAGCGCCCGACCGTCGCCAAAAAGGACGCTAAGGTCCCGCACGCGATCGCGCAGAGCAGCGTCAGTCGAGTTCGCCAGGCTGGTTGCGAGGGCATCCCACGCAGCAGGCTTCCTGGCCTTGTGCCAGCCTGTCAGGCCATCAGCCATGCCGTTGAGAATGTCGGCCTGAAAAGCTGCCGGCTTCGCCGCGGTGAGTTTGAGCAAGTCGTTCAACGGCGCTGGATTCTTCTCTATTTCCTCTGCGAGCCGGCGAGCGATGAGTTTTCGCGTGGGCGGCAGTTCGGACTGCGCCGCGAGTCTGGCGAGCCCGGCTGGGTCAGCGTCGGCGACCGGGATCAAGCCATACCAGATGAGCAGCGGGAGATTGTGATCGTTCGCGTCTTCCTTGCGAGCGATCAAAGGCGCCGCCAGATCGGCGCGCTGCGACACGGGCAGTCGCTGCAGTGCGGATGCGAGCGCGAGGCGAACCAGGCCCGACGAGTCGGTTTTGGCGACGCGGACGAATTCCTGCAACGTAGCAGCCGAGGTCACGAGGCTCCGTTCCATTTCGGAATTTGGATTTTGGATTTCGGATTTTCCTCCGGGCCGCTGGCTCATCACCGTGTCCAACGGCCACGTGTCGGTCAGGAAACGAATCGCCCAGGTGCGAACGTGCTCGTTGAGGTGGCGCAGTTGCGCGCGGAGAAATGCTTCGTCTGTCGCGCCGATGGCGTAGAGAGTCCAGAAAGCCCGGAGCTTGGCCACGAGGTCGTCTTGCCGGTCGAACAATTCTCGCAACTGCCTCGCGGCGGCGCCCAGCCCTCGATCCGATGCCGCGCGGCTGGCAAGTTCGAGTCGTGCCTGACGACTGAACCATTCGTTGGCGTGCGTTTGCAGTTTGACCAATTCGCCCACGCTCAGTTTTGCCAGATCAAAGGAGCGCGCACGCGCCTCACCTGCTGGTTTCGGCGCCCCGCCGAAACCATTCCCATTTTGGCCGTAAGTGATTTTGTAGATGCGCCCGCTCGTGCGATGGACGCCAGTGCTTTCGTGACATTCGCCGGTGTCGGTCCAATCGAGCACGAACACCCCGCCGTCCGGACCGTAACTGAGTTCCATGCCGCGAAACCACGGATCGCCAGCGAAGAAAAAATCCGGCGCGTGCCGGCCCACAAAGCCGGAACCGCGGCGTTCCAGGATTTCCTGATTTGCGCGGAGCCCATGCATGTTCAGCGTGAAGAGGTGGCCGCGGTATTGGGCAGGCCAGTTGTCGCCGAGATAAATCATCATTCCCACATGGGCGTGGCCACCGCCGAGAGAGTCCGCTTTTTCGGCTCGCGATTTGGACCAGCCCTCCGCGGTGTCGAAGTGCCAGTGGTCCGCGTGCTGATCGATGAGCGCATACACGCGCGGATTCGGGTCAATCGTATGCGGGCGGACGAAGTGCGCGCCGGTGATGCCGTGCCAAAGGTGGCCGTTGACCGTGTTGATGAAGAACAGTTCGCCGTGCTCGTTCCAGTCGTGGCCCCAGGGATTGGTGCAGCCGGCGCTCAACACCTCGACAACTTTGCGCCGGGCATGATAGCGCCAAATGGTGCCGCGAATGGGAATGCGTTGTTTGGCAGGTGTGCCGGGCGCGCCGATTTCACCCGGGCTTGATGCGCCGCAGCGACCGTAGAGCCAGCCGTCGGGGCCGAACCGCAGGCCATTGGCAAAGTTGTGATAGTTCTCCGGTGGAATAGTGAAGCCGTCGAGCACTACCTCGGGCGCGCCATCCGGCACGTCGTTGCGGTCGCGGTCGGCAATGAACAACACTTGCGGCGGACACATCGCCCACACGCCGCCAAGCCCGACCTCGATGCTCGTGAGCATCTGCACTTCGTCGGTGAAGACCTTGCGTGAATCGAACTGGCCGTCCCCGTCCTTGTCCTCGAAAACGAGGATGCGGTCGCGCAGGTTGAGGTCGAATTTCTTTCCGCGCTCGGCGTAGGTGTAATTCTCAGCCACCCACAATCGTCCGCGCGCGTCCCACGTCATGGCGATCGGGTTCTGCACGTCCGGCTCCGCGGCGAAGACGGAGGCGTTAAAGCCGGGTGGCAGCCGCATCTTTGCCGCCGCCTCGGCAGCGGACATCAACCTGGCCTGGTCCGGCTCGGAGTTGTAGGGGAGTGGAAACTCGGACGCGCTCAAACTGAGCGATGTGAGCAGGAGCAACGGCGTTTTCATGGCGCAGATTTTCGATTTGGCGACTGCCTTCGAGTATTGCGACGCAGGGACTGAGGGCGAGTAAATCTTTTGCCACCGTGGCTCTCTTGCGCAATGTGACCGCAAGACCCGGCCCGGTTATCCCTTGTGCCGGATCTTTCCTTCCTTCCCGGCATCGGTTAAGCTTTCAGGATTGTGTGATCGAAAAATTCGCGATTCATGGCAAAAGAGTTCATCCGAATTGGCGGGGCGCGCGAGCATAACCTCAAGAATCTCACGTTGGAAATCCCCCGCGACAAGCTGGTGGTCATCACCGGTTTGAGCGGCTCCGGCAAGTCGTCGCTGGCGTTTGACACGATTTACGCGGAGGGCCAGCGCAAATATGTTGAATCGCTCTCCGCTTATGCCCGCCAGTTCCTGGACCAGATGCAGAAGCCGGATGTGGATTTTATTGAGGGTTTATCCCCTGCCATTGCCATCGAACAAAGGAGTTCAGGCACCAATCCTCGCTCTGTCATCGCCACCACGACGGAGATTTATGATTACCTGCGGCTGCTCTTCGCCCACGTGGGGCAGGCGCACTGTCCGGAAACGGGCGTGCCCATCGTGCCCCAAACGACCAGTGACATCGTGGACAAGATCCTGGCGCTGCCGCCGAAGACGCGTGTCATGCTGCTGGCGCCAGTGGTGCGCGATCAAAAGGGCGAGTTTCGCGACGTCGTGGAACGATTGGCGCGGGAAGGCTTCGTGCGAGCCCGCATCGACGGTGAACTGGTGGAACTGGCGAGCAATGTCCGCATCAAACTCGATCCGAAGCAAAAACATTCCATCGATGTGGTGGTGGATCGGCTGGTGATGGACGAACGGATTCGGGTGCGTCTGAGCGATTCGGTTGAGACGGCGTTGAAGTGGGGTGAAGGACGCTTGATCGTGTTGCACCAGCTCCCGCAAGAGTCCGTTGCCAGTGGCCAGTCGTCAGTGGCGCGAACGACGGACAACGAAGGGCTGACAACGGACAAGGCCTGGACAGAAACACTTCATTCGAACCGCAATTACAGTCCAGCTACGGGAAAGAGTTTTGAAACCCCCACCCCCAAACATTTCTCCTTCAATTCGCCTGCGGGCGCATGCCCGGTTTGCCACGGTCTCGGCCAAAAGATGGTTTTCGATGAAAGCCTGGTGGTGCCGGACGCGGAGAAGTCACTGGAGCAGGGAGCGATTCTGCCCTGGCGGCGTGGAGGCAAGCGAATGGTGGCCTACTACAAGAGTCTCTTGCGCGGCGTGAGCAGCCATTGTCAGCAAAGCCTGGAAGCGTCCTACCGAACGTTGCCGGACGAATTCAAAAAAACGCTGATGTGGGGTTCAGGTGACACGGAAATCGAGTTCACCTTTTGGCGCGCGGGCAAGATGAGCAAGACCAGCCGCCCGTTTGAGGGAGTGATTCCAAACCTGGAACGGCTTTACCAGGAGAGCGAGAGCGAGTTCACCAAAAACCGGCTGAAGGCCTTTATGAACCCTCAGTTTTGCGATGCCTGCGGCGGGAAGCGCTTGAAGCCGGAAATCCTGGCCGTGACGCTCGGCGGCCAGAGTAATCAGTATTCAGTCAACAGTAATCAGTTGGAAATGAGGCCGACGAAGCAATCACTGAATACTGATTCACTGATCACTGATTACTCTCGTCGCAAGATACCCGGTCTCTCCATCATGGATGTCTGCGCCCTGTCGATTGACGCCGCCGATGAATTCTTCGCCACGTTGAAATGGACCGAGTTTCAACAGAGGATCGCCGCCGACCCAATCAAAGAAATCCGCGCACGGCTGGGCTTTCTGCGGGATGTCGGGCTGGGTTATCTGACCCTGGATCGGGAGAGTGGCACCCTGAGCGGTGGGGAGGCCCAACGGATTCGGCTGGCAACTCAGATCGGGGCCGGACTGGTCGGGGTGCTTTACATTCTCGATGAACCGAGCATCGGCTTGCATCAGCGGGACAACGAACGATTGCTCAAGACGCTGACTCATCTGCGAGACATCGGCAACTCTGTCATTGTCGTGGAGCATGATGAAGAGACGATTCGCCACGCGGATTATGTCTTGGACCTCGGGCCGGGCGCGGGTGTGCGCGGGGGCGAAGTCGTGGCGGCGGGCACGTTGCCTGAGGTATTGGCTAATCCGCGTTCGCTGACCGCAAAATATCTAACGGGAGAGCTTTCGATTCCTCTGCCCAGGAAGCGAATCCAACCGAGCGCCCGACACAGTTGGCTGGAGATTCTTGGCGCCTCGGAAAACAATTTGAAGAACATCGACGTGCGCATTCCGCTGGGCACGCTCACTTGTGTGACCGGGGTGAGCGGTTCGGGCAAGAGCACGCTGGTGGATGACATCCTGCGGCGGGCGCTGTTTCGTCATTGGTTCGGCTCCAAGGAACGGCCCGGGGCGCACCGGGCCATTAATGGCAAGGAGGATCTCGACAAAGTGATCGTCATCGATCAGACCCCCATTGGCCGCACGCCTCGCAGCAATCCCGCGACTTATACCGGCATGTTCAACCATATTCGCGATTTGTTTACCCGTTTGCCGGCCGCGAAGATCCGCGGGTATGACGCCGGCCGGTTCAGCTTCAATGTAAAGGGTGGCCGTTGCGAAAAATGCCAGGGAGACGGCGTGTTGAAGATCGAGATGCACTTCCTGCCGCCGGTTTACGTCACCTGCGAAGCATGCAATGGGCGCCGTTATAATCGCGAAACACTGGAGATCAATTTCAAAGGCATGAACATTGCCGACGTGCTGGATATGACCGTGGACGAAGCGGTGAATTTCTTTCGGGCCGTGCCGCAGATTTACGAAATCTGCCTGACGCTGGCGGAGGTCGGCCTGGGTTATATTCGTCTTGGCCAATCGGCGACCACGCTGAGCGGAGGGGAGGCCCAGCGTTTGAAGCTTGGGGCGGAGTTGGGCCGCAAGGCGACCGGGCGCACGCTTTATATTCTGGACGAGCCGACGACCGGTTTGCACTTTGGCGACGTGGCCAAGCTGCTGGAGGTGCTCTTCAAGTTGCGCGCGCCGGGAAATACGTTGTTGATTATCGAGCACAACCTGGATGTCATAAAGACAGCCGATTGGATGATCGATCTGGGCCCGGAGGGCGGGGAGAACGGCGGGCGCATCGTGGCGCAGGGCACGCCGGAGGAAGTGGCCCGGTGCGAAGCGAGTCATACGGGCCGATTTTTGAGTCGCGTCCTCTCTTCGGCTGGCAGATAAACGAACCGGTAAGATGCTAAAGCGAGAGCCAATCACGATCGGACGCAGGCCGCTGAGCCCACTAATGTTTCGGACCATCGTGCTGGGTCTGTTCGTTTTCGCTTCCATCCAGCAGCCGTTATGCGCGCAAACGGCAGAGGAAATGCGTCTCTTCAATGCCGCCGCGCTGGGCTTTGAGGACGGAAATTATTCCTGGGCAGAGCGACAGTTCGCTGAGTTCATTCAAAAATTTCCGCAATCCATGCGCCTCCCCGAAGCCATCCTGTTTCAAGCGCGTGCCGCCCTCGAACAACAAAAGTTAAAGGTCGCCGTGGATCTGTTGAGCGCCCATATGAGCAAGGCCGATCGGTGGGCCGATCAATATCGCTATTGGCTGGCTCAAGCACACACACAAGGCACCAATTACCCCGCAGCGGCAGAGACCTTTGCCCAATTGATAAAGGAATTCCCGGCGTCCAGTCGGCTGCTGGAAGCCAGTTATGGCGAGGCCAAGGCCCGTTTCAAATTGGGCGACTACCGGCGCGTCATCCAACTGCTGCAAACACCGGACGGCACTTTTCAAAGGGAGACACGGGCGCGTCCCAATGATGAATTCGTCATACGAGGTCAGTTGTTGCTGGGCGAAGCCTTGTTGGAGCAGAAGGAACACGAGGAAGCGGAAAGAATCCTGGCCCGGTTGGGAGAACGCGACCTCGCCCCGGAGTTCCAATGGCGTCGCCAATACCTGCTTTGCCGCATTCAGATCGCGGACCAGCGTTTGGAGGAGGCGGCGGCCAATGCCACCAACCTGATCGCGCTGGCCGCCACCACCGGGCGGCGAGACCTCCAGGCAGAATCGGTGGTCGTGCATGGTAAAATTCTGGAGCAACTGAACCAGTGGGAGGGCGCCGTGCAGGCCTACACGAACAATCTGGCGGAAACGATGCCTGCCGAGCACCGAAGGCAGGCACTGCTCAAAATCGTTGAGTTGACCCTGGCTCAAAACCAAATCGCGCAGGCGGCGCAAAAGATGGAGCAGCTTTTCGCGCAATACCCGCAGGACGCAGCTTCAGACATTGCGCTGCTGACGCTGGGTGAACTGCAACTCAAGGAGTATTACGCGACCATTCAGACCAACCGCACCAACCAGGCCAGCGTCACGATGCCCACCAATTCCCTCGAGCAAGCCCTGGCGCACTTTGATCGATTGATCACAAATCTCAGCCAAAGCCCCTTCGTGGGAAAAGCCCAATTGAACAAAGGTTGGTGTTTGTGGCAACAGGGGCGACTTCCGGAAAGCCAAATTGCCTTCAAGGCGGCGGCGGAACATCTGCCCTTTTCCGAAGACAAAGCCATAGCGCGCTTCAAACTTGCCGACGCACAGTTTTCCCAAAAAGATTACACCAACGCTCTGCAAAACTATCGTTCCGTGCTTCAGGATTTTGTCAATCTGCCGCGAGTGAAGAATTCGCTCTTCGATCGGGTTTTATATCAGATTTTGCGCGTGAGTCTGGCAGCCAACGATTTGGCTCGGGCGGCCGATGCTATGAAAGAGATTCTTCAAACGTATCCGGAGAGCCTGTTCACCGATCGCAGCATGCTGCTCGTGGGCCAGCAGCTTGCAGTGGCCGGAGACCCGCGCGAGGCGCGTGTCATTCTTCGGGATTTTACCAATCGAATTCCTGATTCGCCGTTGCTGCCGGAGGTGGAATTGACCGTGGCTCGATCCTACGTTGAGGAAAAAGACTGGGACTCCGCCATTGGCGCTTATGATAAATGGATTAATCGTTTTGGCACAAATGCGTTGCGACCACGCGCCGAATTCCATCGAGCGCTGGCTAATTTCTGGGCGGGTCGTGAAACCAACGCATTTAACCTGTTCACTAATTTTGTGGCGCGGTTTCCCACCAATGAACTCGCGCCGCGGGCACAATTCTGGGTGGCAGAGCATTATTACCGCGGGAACAATTTCACCAATGCGGAGATTCATTACGAGTCGCTTTCGCAAAGGCCGTATTGGCCCAAAACCCACCTGACTTATAAGGCGCGCATGAAGGCCGGCCTGGCCGCCTTTGCGCGCCAGAGTTGGAGGAATGCCGAAGGGCATTTCACGGCCTTGATTAACGATAATTACGTGGTGAGCAATCATCCCGATCTGGCCGCGGAGGCATTCTTCGCGCTGGGGGACACCATTCTCAAGGGGGATGCGGACCCCGCTAATCCTTACGGGCGATTTGATGAAGCAAAAGAAGCCTACAGGAAGATCTTCCTGCCGCAGTTGCACGCCGATGGCCGAATGGTTGCTCTGGCCTGGGGCGCGATCGGCAATTGCTATTTCCAAATGGGCGCCGCGGACAAAGGCTATTATACCAACGCCATCGAAGCCTACCAACAAGTCCTGGCCCCCGCCAGCATGGCAGACGTAAGCGCCCGCAGCCAGGCCGAGATGGGCATCGGACTGGCCTTGGAGCGCCAGGCGCAGTCGAAGGCGCCTCCCGACAACGCGGAACTGTTGGAAGCCGCTCGCGAGCATTATCTGAACGTTTTTTACGGAAAGAACGTCGAGAAACCGGATCCCTTTTGGATGAAGGAGGCCGCTCTCGCCGCGGCGCGCCTGGCTGAAGAGCAAAAGCAATGGGACCTGGCCATCAAAATCTACAGTCGTCTGGTGACTTTGACGCCGGCTCTGCACGCCTCGCTGAATAGAAAAATTAACAAGGCCCGCGACCAGTTGCGTTTGGAAAAAAATTGATCGCTCTCATTGACACCTTCATGTGCGGCAGTTACTTTTCGATCAGGCAATGGACGCAAACGCCACCAGTCAAACCGAAGCTGTGGTCAACCTGACCGAAAGCGCCGCCGAGCAGGTCAAATCCATGCTGGCTCACCAGCCTGAGAATGCCGGAAAAACCTTGCGAGTGTACGTGGAAGGGGGCGGCTGCTCCGGCATGCAGTATGGCATAGTGTTCGATGAGAAGCGGGAACAGGACCTGGCCAGTAATTCTTTGGGAGTTTCCATCCTGGTGGATCCCTTTAGTGCGAACTACCTGCAGGGTACAGTCATTGATTATAGCGACGCCCTGACGGGCGGCGGTTTTAAGATTTCCAATCCCAACGCGCGGCAAAGCTGCGGTTGTGGCAAATCGTTCGAAGCCTAGGAAGAATCTAATCACATTCTTCCAGGCTGAAAAATGCCGTTCCGTGCGATGCGGAACGGCTTTTTTGTCTGCCTTTGAACACCACGAAGCGGCTGGAAAAAGGCCTTCCAAGCCGCTAGAATTCAAAGCTCACGAATGAAATCCAAGCCATCACGCACGCCTCGATTGCGTCCCCGAATGCGCGTCCTGTGCGGGGAGGATATCGCGTTGGGGCCCGGCAAGGTGGATTTGCTGGCTTTGATCGATGAGACGGGATCGATCCGGGAAGCTGCCGAACGGATGGGCATGTCATACATGCGCGCGTGGACGCTCATCCGCATGATGAATGCCTGCTTCAAGGAACCGCTGGTCGTCGCCGTTCGCGGTGGGCGTGCGCACGGCGGCGCGACATTGACCGAAACTGGCCAGAAGGCACTTGGGCTTTATCAGCAAATGGAAAGCCGCTGCACGGAGGCTACGCAAGCGCTTTGGAAGGAACTGAAATTGTTGCTGCAGGAGTGATCCCGGCGTCTCAAACGACGCGCGCGGTCGAAAGAGTTCACGGGAGGTTCACCGGATAAAACAGTGGCATGCCACCCGGACTGTTCGTGCCAAAGTGAAGCAAAAACTCTTGCGTCCTTTTGCTCAGGAGATAATCCGCCAGAGCGCGGGCCTCTTTGACATTCGCCTGCGGAAATCGTTTGGCATTGGCCTCCATGACAACGAAGGGACGACGCATGTCCGGATCACTCTGGACCAGAATCTCCATGCCGTCCGCCGCAAAGACGCCTTGAATCACTGGGATACGTCCCAGCACGACAGAAGCCTGCTTTTGGCGCGCAAACTCCAGCACTTCTTCCGCATAGTTGCTATCGTCTCGCAGCAGCCATGAACCCTGCGGGCGAATTCCGGCTTTCTTCCACAGCTTCGTTGTCAACTCACGCGAGCCGATGTTTTGAAAATCCACGAACGGCGCTTGCCTGGCCGCAATGCGTTCGAAGGCGATCGCTCCATCGCGCAACCCGCGGATGCCTGCCGGGTCTGTGCGTGGTCCGACGATAACAAACTCGTTGCGGGTCCATGGCCGCATGTTCGTGCCGTAGCCGTCGGCGACCAAATCCGTGCTGATATCGCCGGAGTGCATCGTGAGCAAATCCGCTTTGCCTTCGCGAAAGGCTTCGGCGAGCAGTTCACGATTACCTGTGATAGCCAGCTCGACTTTACAGCCCGTATCAGTCTCGAAGCGCCTGGCTAATTCTGGCCACAGACCGGTTCTGATCATTCCTCCGATGACAGCCGCGCGCACCGGGCGTTTCTCCCTGGCTGCCGTGGCGCAACTCGTCAGCGCGAGCAGCGCGAGGAAGGAACCGATGCTGAGAAAACTTGCTCGGAACATTCAGGGAACGGGCGCTTGGTTTGCGCCGCTGGTACCAGTTTGCCATCGCACGTCGGGACGTTGCGGGTCACCGATGCCGCAGCCCAGATAGGAGCCAGTAAAGGTTTGAACGTGTCCGTCGAGGAACGCCACGTTCGCACGGTCAGTGTGGCGCGATGGCACGGAATACGGCTTGACCGATGGCGCGGTGGACGAGTAACCACCTGGGCCATCGGCAAGGAACACGACCGCGTCGGGTTGCGGGATTTCGTCGAGCCGATGCGGCATGGGACGAATCCACGGGGAGACGTAAATGTTCATGGCGTAGGAGAGGAACTGCTCAGTGCCCGTCGGCTTCGCGTTCGGGCAAACGAAGCTGGTGCGGTCACTTGGCTGAGGAATCACCGCAGTCGTGGCGAGTGACTGGTAGCTCGGCAAATCAATCACCGGCGGTAAAGCGTTGAACCAATCCTCGGGACGGTCGGTTATGGAGAGGGGCTGGACTCCCTGGCCACGGCGCGGGATGTAATCTTCGTTCTCCTGGGCGTACAGGGCGAGAGCGATATTCCATTGCGGAGGTTGCTTACGCATTGAGTCGCCCGAGCTTTACTCTTGGCGCGGGCGAGACTCGGCAGCAGCGTGCTCGACAGAATTGCTATGATGGCGATGACCACCAGCAGTTCAATGAGCGTGAAAGCCCCGCGTCCGTGCGGCTGGTTCCTCATTTTCTCCTATGCGCCGACCACCAGCCTCCGAGTAACACAAAGCCCAAGGCGGCCAACGAGAGGGTGCCCGGCTCTGGAACAACCGTAATGGTCAACAATGGCCGGTTGGCGACCGTGCCAAAATTTCGCGAGTTGAAAATGCCACTCGCGCTGCTGTCCACCGCGAACAGGCGCAGGCTGAGGTTCTCCCCTGCCAGCACGTCGGCAGTGAGGCCGTTGCTCAATCCGAGGGAGTAGGTGAACGCACCACTCGTGGCTCCGTTGAAGCTAAACGTGCCGACACTTTGGTCGCCCGCGCCTATGAACGTGTTTTGCAGCGTGGTGAACGTAATGCCACTCGCGCCCGGGGCGGAAGGTGAGCCGGTTCCTTCCGTCCATGAATCGTTCTGCATCCAGGAGATGGCGAATTGGCCGGCAGCCGACGTGTTGAAAATAACGTTGTTGGCAGGCGCCGCATTCAATTGCAGCGTCACGGACTGGATGCTCCATTGCCCTGCGCCGAAGATGCTGTTGAACGAACTGAGCGCACCGCCGAGGTTGAACTGCAACACGCTTGGGAACTCGCCTTGCGGCAACCCCGGTGCGGCCAGGGAGATGGAACCGGCACTGCCGTAGTTGTTCGCGGAAAGATTGCCGCTCGGCCCGGTGGTGACGAAGGCGTCGGCGGTTGGGTTGCTGCTGAATGACGCGCCGCGGGCAACGACCAATCCGGCGGGAAGCAAAAGAAGAATAATCAGCGGCTTCATGATATCTTTCTAATTGAGTCTCGTTATATTTGTGTCAATATAACGGCTATTGCAATCCGAAAATCAAATGTTACCCGATGAACTCACCGGCATTTTCCCGCCGTCGGTTCGTCAAGACCTTTGCGCTTGGCACGGCTTTCTCCACCATCTTCGGCAAGCCGTGGCGCGCCACCGTGCTTGCAGAATGTGTGCTGCCCCCGCCCGGCTCACGGACAGCCACATTCAAGATTCGTGTTAGCGATTACCCCGCTTTGTCAGAGCCGTTTGGTTCTGTGCGGTTGGGAGTCAACCCGGTTCGGCCCGAAGTGGAGCCTTTTCCCGATGGCGACTTTTGGCCGCTTCTGATCAACCGCGGCGAGAACGAAGAGTTCTATGTCCTCGATTCCGAGTGCCGCCACGCGAGTTGTGTAGTGCCTGCGTTTGACAATTCCTTCTTCGGCATGCTATGCCCCTGCCATGGCTCGACGTACGCCATCGACGGCAGCATCTTGAGCGGACCCACTCAATTTCCCTTACGCCGTTACCAATTCGAGTTCGATGGCGACGACACGCTCACGATCCACGTGCCGGGCCTCGGCTTTCGCGTGAACGCAGCGGTGCTGCCAACAGCCGTTGGCTCACGCTTTCAACTGTGTTTTGAGACGCATTACGGCATAATCTATCAATTGCATTTCCGCGCCCACGTCCAGGACGAGTGGGAAGTCGCTTCGTTCGCCACATCGCCTGATGGACCATCCAACGAAACCGCTTTGATGGCTATTGGCGCACCTTTAAGCATGTATGTGGACCGAACGGGCTCGACAAGCCTTTACGCCGTGTCCATGGTTTTTTCGGAAGTCTGACGTAATTGTGTTCCAGAGAAGGAAACGTATGGCGGGATCTCGGAGCGTTCTATTTGACACAATATAACGATTCCATTTATTCATTGCGAAGCCGTGGGCCTACTCCGCGGATCAATGATGACGTCCTCTGGAAATCTTCCGTGCCGGCGCAGATGTGAAAATCTGATCCGTCGAGTAACATCATCGCTTGTAGCTGCCGCCCTCGGCCTCTATTTCTTCGGGGCGTTCGCGCAGACCACGAATATCAGTCTCGTTCCAGTCGCCGATGCCTTCCTGCGGGCGGCAGCACCGCAGGATAACTACGGCCGAGCCGGTTCCCTCACGGTAGGAGGCGCGTCTGCCACAAATGGCTTCGGTGTGCCGGGCGGACGCTTCGATTCGTTGTTGCGCTTTTTGCTCACGGATGCCGTGGCGTCACTGGACAACGCGTTTGGCAGTCACGATTGGTTTGTCGCTCGTGCGGTGCTCCGGGTGAATGAGGTTGCGGACCCGGCCAATGCACTTTTTCCGCGCGGGGCGCTAGGCCCTTTCGAGTTGCGCTGGCTCGCTGAGGATATGTGGACGGAAGGCACCGGTTCGCCTAGCGTGCCGACGCGCGACGGCGTGGCCTTTCAGGATCTGCCGTCGTTGCTGAATGAACGACGCGACGAGTTGTTGGGCAATTTCACCAACAGTGGCTCCAACGGCCCTGTGATGTTCGACCTCAGCCTTCCTCCAGCCTTTCTGGAAGACCTCCGCGCCGGTGGGGAAGTGACGTTGTATCTCCGGCCTGCGAGCGACGTTCTTGGGTTCGTGTTCAACTCCCGGAACTTCGTCATGGAGAGCGCCCGTCCGCGACTCGAACTCACTGTAGTTGCTGGTCCGCCGCCGCGAATCGCCGCCGTCGAACGAACCCATACGGGCGAACTCATCGTTCGTTTCAACACGCGCTCCAATTGGACACACGTGCTCCAATACTGCGACGCACTCTCAACGAACGTCGGCACCATGTGGGCGAACCTGTTGAGCGCGCCCGCTCAACCTTTCGACGGCCAGATGGAAGTCCTCGATACCGTCACGAATCGGCAACGTTTTTACAGGCTAGGCATTTCACCGCAGTAACCGAACGGTTATGATTTCCAAAGAACAAATTCACGAGCATGAAAAAACTAAGCATTCGCAATCAACTGGCTGGGACTGTGCAGGAAATCGTGCGCGGCCCGGTTGTGTCCGAAATCATTGTGAAAACCGCCGCCGGAATGTTGGCGTCCGTTATTACCACGCGCTCAGTGAGAGATCTGAAACTCAAAAAGGGCGATAACGTGTTCGTTATGGTAAAAGCGACTGAAGCATCCGTTCAAAAGGAGGGAGCATGAGCCGCTGGAAAACGCCTTTCACTTGGATGGCGACAGTCATTGTAGCTTGCGCCCCTGCGCCGACTGACGCGACCACCATCAATGTCTTTGCTGCCGCCAGCCTTACGGAAAGCTTGAAAGAAATCGCTGTCGCCTATGAGAAGCGCACGGGCAACAAAGTGGTCTTCAACTTTGGCGCCTCCAGCTTTCTGGCCCGGCAGATTGAGGAGGGCGCGCCTGCGGACATCTTTTTTTCCGCCGACGAAGCCAGGATGGACAGCCTCGAAAAGAAAGGGCTGGTCTTGAAAGGGACGCGCAAAAGCCGGCTCTCGAACTCACTGGTCATTGTCGTAGCTCTCGACAGCGTGCTGCAGATCGGTTCGGCAACGGATCTGACTCAAACCCGGGTGAAGCGGATAGCGTTGGCCGATCCGAAGACAGTGCCCGCCGGCATCTATGCCAAACAATATCTGGAAAAGCAGGGACTGTGGAATGCCGTGGCGCCGAAGGTCGTGCCCACCGACAATGTTCGGGCCGTGCTTTCCGCGGTAGGATCCGGCAACGTCGAAGCAGGCATGGTCTATAAGACGGATGCCGGTATCTCGAAGAAGGTCAGGATTGCCTGCCTGATACCGTCGGGCGAAGGCCCTCACATCAGTTACCCGATGGCGGTCGTGAAGGACTCCAGGCAGCTCGACGCGGCCAAAGGCTTTCTCAAACATCTCGATTCTGATGAGGCTGCCCGCGTCTTCGAGAAGTTTGGTTTCATCGTCCGCAAATAAAACCTCGCAGCACATGACCGCCGAAGAGTGGCAGATTGTTTGGTTTACGGCTTGGGTGTCCGCATTGAGCACCATCCTTATCCTGCCATTTGGATTAGCTGCGGCGTGGCTGCTGGCTCGTTATCAATGGCCCGGCAAATCAATCGTGGAAACCCTCATCTCATTGCCCCTTGTCATGCCGCCGGTGGCAACCGGGCTCATTCTGCTTAAGCTCTTTGGCCGCCGTGGAGCCATCGGTGGTTTTCTCCACGATACACTCAATCTGGATATCATATTCACCTGGCGCGGCGTTCTGGTGTCGCTGGCCGTGATGTCGTTTCCACTGCTGGTCCGATCCGCGCGAGTGGCCTTCGAAGGCGTGAACCTGCGGTTCGAACAAATTGCTCGCACGCTTGGGGCCGGGGACTTCCGTGTGTTCTTCACCATTACGATGCCGCTGGCGCTCCGCGGCGTCGTCGGCGGAATGATCCTGTCATTTGCCCGGGCCCTGGGTGAGTTCGGCGCCACGATCATGGTG